>Ga0209542_10001660_pt1 | contig 51693 bp, 50 predicted proteins | sample RifCSPhighO2_01_FD_184028 | JGI IMG/M metagenome (GOLD analysis project Ga0209542, IMG submission 184028) | Soil microbial communities from Rifle, Colorado - Rifle CSP2_plank highO2_0.1 (SPAdes) (version 2) | ecosystem: Environmental > Terrestrial > Deep subsurface > Rock core/Sediment ...
ATATAACCTTGCAGTGACGGTTGAGCAGGCTAGAGATGAATTTGTTAGAGATGCTGATTCAAAAGATATTCCAAATCCTTGGACAATGTTCTTTAATTATGTCTGTAATGCTGATTCCGTTATATTGGCTCCTGCTTCAAACAGAGGAAACTATAAACTAATTGAATTAGTCTCTCAAGAGACTGCAAAGAGAGGAATAGATTTTAGGAAGACCTGGGGAAGACATGTGACGGTATCAAGATTTACCTCTGATGTTCCTCCGCAAGAGATGATTAGATTTAATCAATTGATGGGCGGTAAAGATGATGAGGCTAGTTTTTCAAATGCATCAAATGATGGAGATATTCATTATGCTGAGTCAATTAATGTGGGATATTTCACAGCCGATAGAAAGAGGGGATTTGATTTAAAATCTTATCAATCTTTTGGATTTGATTAATATTTGTTATTTCCCTATACAAATCAAGCGTTCTCTTTGAAATTATATCCCAGCTGTAGTCCTTTGACTTCTTGAGATTATTCTTTGAAATTTTAGACCTTAAGGAAGGATTGTCTAGGATTTGCAGGATTCTATCTGCAAATTTATCATTGTCGCCATAGGGGACGAGAAAGCCGTTTTCTGGCTCTTTTATTTCATAAGGAATGCCATTAACAGGACTGGCAACTATTGGAAGACCAGAGGCCATAGCCTCGAACATAGTTAAGGGAAGACCTTCCCTGTAGCTTGGAATAACAAAGAGGTCTGATGACCGATACATTTTTATTATTTCATCTTTATTTCTTGTTTCTGGGAGAAGGAGGATTCTCTTTTCTTTTCCAATTAATTTCTTGACTGTTTCTTTCATTCCTTCGTCTGGGCCTCTTATTAAAAATGTTACATCTTTTCTTTTAGCTAGCACTATTTTAGCAATCTCTACGAATTTATCTGGACCTTTTGTTTCGCTTAATCTGCCAAAGAAAAGGACAAGGGGACCTTTTATTTTATGTTTCTTTTTAAAATTGTTATTCACTTTTCTTTTTAGAAACTCCTGAGACATACCATTTGGAATATTAATTACCTGTTTATCTCTGCCTCCGAATTTCTTAATAAAGTTAAATTCCCAAGGAGTAATGGCTATTATCTTATCTGTTAACTTTAGAGCTAGCCTGCTAAATAGATTGTAACTCAGTATTATACTGATTCTTGCTAATGGTGAACGTTTTGCGTCAGACCAGGGGCAGTGAGTAGTGTGTATATGCTTGGCTCCTGAAAGCTTGGCAACAAGGGCAGCTAGGACAAAGTGGGGATGTCCGAAAGCATGGCTATGTATAATGTCGTAATTGCCTTTTTTCAATCTTGAGAGAAAAAAAGGCCAAATTGTACCAAAATTTCCCACCTTTAGAAAATGCTTAAAACGATGTACTTGCACCCCATTTATTATTTCTTCTTTCTTGCTTATTCTTTTAGATTTGTCCCAGTCTGACGTAAATATATGGACCTCATTTCCTGCTTTAGCTTGTCTTTCTGTAAGTTCTCTTACTACTTGCGCAACTCCACTAATAGTGGGCGCATACTCATGCGAAACATGTGCTATTCTCATAAAAAGTGCAATTAGTGGATGTTTATAAGACTATAGGCTCTACGCTGGAAGACTTCTTTTAAATAACATTTAGTCTAAATAAGAGTTTAAACTTTGGTATTTCTTGTGCTAACTGATCCAATATAATATTATATTTGTCACTGGTTTCTTGCTTAAGATCTGGAAAATGGTCTTGAAGATCTTTAACAATAAAGTCGCGAATTTCCCACATTTTTTCTCGCTTGGCTTCATCTGCTTCCGTATATACCGTTTCTACTAAACCTATATCGATAGATGAAAAATTTCCCTCGGCCCATAATGCTTTAGTATAGCCCTCGTCTACTGAAAAGGAAAGAAAGTTCTCTGCTCCCCAATTCATATACACTCGGCTACGTGTTTGTACGATTGTGAAAATATATTTAAGATCATAAGGATTCATGCCCACCGTTGTTAGGGCCTTTTTAAAGTCTTCTCTTTGATATTTATCTATAAGGCTGATGAGCGGATGAAGGCCATCGGGAGTTTTATACTTATTATTGGTTTCTACATCAAATTTTAATTCTGTTCTTATATCAAACTTTCCTGGAACGGTAGTCTTAATTTGAACCAACTCCCGTCCGCTTTTTCTATCGTCAGCATTAATAGTGTTAATACGAGAACGATGCCTCACTGTGTTTAACCCATAATACATGTCGAAATTAGGTGTCTCAAAATATTCATCAGTAAATTGACTTATATCTTCTTGAGTCTGACCATAAAGATCTAGATCAGGAAATGCTTTCTTTATGAGCTTATTATTATTCGTGTACGTATCGCGTAAATATCGATATATTTCTGGAGCCTTTCCTTCTGGTATCTTTAGCGTAATCTGACTATCTACTCGTGCTGATTCTGTACCAACTCCGCGAGCAGCATGGGTATCTTGATTAAAAGAAGCTCCTGTGGCTGCTCCGGTTATCGATTGTTTTCTTTCAGGATCTGCGCTTAAGATTATTCCTACTAGAACCATAAAAGATAAAATTATCACAGTTAAAGACTTGATATTCATGAATTTATGGTTGATAGAACGGTTTATAATTGTTTTGTGCTTTTGACGACTATGTAGGAAATGCCAAACTTAAGATAAAATAGAATGACTTTTTGCGTTAGATTAACTTACTGTGCAAAGTTGGCTCCTATAGATATCTTTAAATATGAAAAATTACAGTGTCGCTTATGGAAAATAGGATTGGAGAGGACGATTATAAAAAAATCTTGGAATACATGCCCATTGTATGTGTCGATATTGTAATTGTTCATAAAGATAAAGCATTATTAGTCTTGAGAAATAATAACCCTGCTAAGGGCCAGTGGTGGCTTGTTGGTGGTAGAATTTTAAAAGGAGAAAGATTAGAGGAGGCTGTTAAAAGAAAGGCTTTTGAAGAAACTGGCCTGAGTGTCTCTGTGAGAAAGAAGATAGGATTTTATGAAACAATCTTTCAAGATGGGCCTTTTTCAAGTATTAAAGGCGGTGTTCATACGATAAATGTATGTTTTCTCGCAAAATGTTTAGATAAACATCCAAAAGTGAGAATGGATAAGACTAGCAAAGATTATAAATGGATAGATGCCCTTGATTGTTCTCTTCCCACTTATCCTCAACAAGTTTTAAAAGATGCAGGAGTATTTGCCGATGAAAAGTGAAGATGCTAAAAGATTTACCAAGTACTACCAAGAAAAGAAAGTTACTGGGACTTATGATGCTCAGAGGGAAGGGACAGAATATAGAAGAAGAAAGAGGGCCCTTGAATTGAAATGCTTCTTAGACCTTATAGAAAAAAGAGAAGGTGAAAAAGTTCTAGAATTGGGCTGTAGTAGTGGATTCTTAACCAAATATTTAGGCATTGTTACTGCGATAGATACTTCGGAGGGTATGCTCGAAATAACTCGCAAGAAGAATCCTCGTGCAGTGTGTATTCATGGAGACATGTTTGAGATACCTTTTAAAAAGAATTCTTTTGATAAGATTGTAACAATGCGTGTGTGGAATCATTTGGATGAAAAGGATCTAAAAAAGGCCATACATGAAGCAGGAAGAGTGCTTAAAAATAGAGGTTATTTAATATTTGATATCGAAGAGAAATCAATTCTTAGAAGAATTATAAGTTTTTTTTACAAGATATTATTTAAACCTACGGGATATACAATTTATCAATATTCTTTTAATGAAATGAGAAAGATACTGGCTAAAGAAGGTTTTAAAGTTGAAAAACTGAGGATTATTAAACATCGCATAGGAAGACAGATTGTGATGAAAACTCGAAAAGTTAATCCTTTCTAATCTTTATTGAGATATTCTACTGCAAGTGTAAGATAATCTTTTACGAAAGGATGCAATTCTTCTTTTATTATTCTTTTTACATTCTTGAAATTAACAAATTTCCATTCTGAGTAACGATCTTTATTTATAACTATGCTTCCTTCTGCATTTGCTGTAAAAACAAGTTCAAGGGTGTCATAGCCCGTTTCTTTTCCTTTGGGATTGCTTTTGAATAAAAGCCTACACGTGTCACCTAATTTAGAAATTCTATTTACATCAAGTCCATAGTCGCTTTTTATTAATCTACTTATAGATTCTTGAGTTGTTAACCCTCTTTCTAACTTTCCTGCTGCAGGATACCAAAGATTCTGGGCAGGAGGTTGAGATCTTTTTGCAAGAAGAATACCTTGTTTATAGTGTACAAAGACTGCATGCGATGCTTTTACTGCTGAGCGTTGAGCAGTTACGTAGTCTTCATCCGAAAGCCTCACCCCTCTGAGCTGAGAGAGATCGACGGGCCTGCCACCTTCGGTAGCATATTCTCTCCACTCATGCTTTGTTCCTCTGAAAATCATATCCATAAAATCTCGAATATAAGGATGAAGAGTTGCCCTAAATGCTATGGTGTAATCTTCAGACCCTATAATGAGGGGCTTTTCATGTAATGCATTTAATTTTAACTCTCCTATTCCTGTTGCAACATAATTTATTGAAACAGCATCGTATCCTTTTCCATGTCCTAGCGGATTTGTTCTCCAGAAAACACGCGCATCGCCAAGACATACTATATTCTCAAGATTGAGACCACACTCTTCTTTTACTTTGCATTGTAATGACTCTTCTATAGGAATACCGCGCAACATTCTTCCGCCAATAGGCCAAAGAGATCCTTTTTCAGGATCTTCTTTTCTTCTTACAAGAAGAATGCCTCCTTTATAACGAATGAAAATATCATGACATACACGCACCATACCTTGGTCAATGATAGAAAATACTGGGCGAGGAATTGGGTCTTTCACTTCTAGCGCAGCCAAATTGACAGTTTCACCTTCTTCCCAACCCCTAAAATAGGATTTCATGAGACTGCTATTTTTTTGATATTTATAAATATATGTTATATGTAAAGTAAACCCTTTAACTTAACATTATAAAGAGCATTAGGAACTATGTTTCAGGTTTTGGATATATTGCAGTACTATTTTTTGTTTTTGTGTTGAATTAATAAGCTTTACTTCCTTTATTTGCGGATTGTGTAAAAGTTCTTTTTTTATTATTTCGTAATTAAATTCTGAGTTTTCAAGCCAATCAAGAGCATAGGATTTGTCTATCCATTGCGCAGGGTAACGAGTACTTTTATGACGCAACTCTCTAAATTTTTTTGGCAGTTCAAATATAAAGAGTATTTCAGGAAGTGGTAAAGCAGCTAAAACTTTCTTTACCTCTTCTGCAGTAGATTTCGATTGTAATATCATAAACAGACTTTGTGTTGGCAGTTCGTCACTGATTACAATTCCTTTTTTAGTTATTGCCCTTTCGTATTTTGAAAGAGTTCCTATAAGATAAGAATTTCTCATGATGCTTATTTGGAGATACTTCTTAAATGAGCTCTGTTTTAACTTAAGATAATTTCTGTTTAATTTATATAAAAGATAACTTACCTTAATGGGGCTCTTAAAAAATCTTCTTAAAAAATAAAATAGTTTTATCAAGTCAGATGTTTCTGTAAGGGTCCTAAAATTTTTATTTCTTATCTTTTCCATTAGCGTTGTCTTCCCTGTTCTTGAAAGTCCAAAAAATTCTATGATCATTCTCATAGCTTTAAGAATAAGTATAATTTAAAAATTGTTGTATATTGTTTGTTTTATGGGAATAGAGTTAAATGATGATAAGAATTTAAAGAGCAAAGTTATAGAGAACTCGTTTTGGAGCTTGGGAGCGATAAGCATAAGCAAAATTGGAGGGTTAGTCTTTACTATTATTCTTACGAGAGCGCTATTGCCCAAGGGTTATGGACTTTATTCTTTGGTTCTTTCTTTAGCTATGATTTTTTACACTTTTTCTGATTTTGGTATAAATAAGGCACTTATTCGTTACATTTCTTTAGCATTAAATAAAGAAAAGAATAAAACTTCATCCTATCATTTCTATTTATTAAGAATTAAATTCGTCCTTACCATTTTATGTTCTTCTGTTCTGGTTGCCCTAGCTTACCCTTTGTCTCACCTTGTATTTAGAGATTCCAGTCTTTTTGTTCCCTTCTTGATAGCTTCGGCCTACATATTTGTTTCCTCTTTTGAAGGTTTTTATACCAATCTATTTTATGCTACAGAGAGAGTTAAATATATTAATATTAAAGAATCTATAGGGCAGCTTATAAAGATTATATTAACTCTCTTTTTGGTTTATTTTTTGGCTTCAGCATACCATATTATAGGTATTTTTTTAGTCTTAACATTTACTTCCATAGTTTTGTTATTGTTTAATTTATATAACCTAAGAAGACTGTATCCCGATATCTTTAAAAGATCCCAGGAAAAAATTGATAAAAAGAGGGTTGTTAGGTTTGTAAAATATTCGATTATTGCTTCTATTTCTGCAATTCTTTTTTCTTATTTGGATTCTGTCATCCTAGGCCTATTCTTGGAGCCAGAATATGTAGGGTACTATAGGGCAGCTATTTCTCTTATCTTTGGTATTAGTGGAATTCTTGCGTTTCCGAATCTCGTTTTATTACCTCTTTTTACAAAGTTACAAAAAGAAAGAGTAGATTCTTCTTTTCAGAAGGCCTTTCATTATATAGCAGTTATTACTCTACCTGCTGCTTTTGGTCTTTTGATTTTTGGAGATTATTTTATAAAAGCATTTTATGGACCTGCTTACTTGCCTTCTATTCTTGCTCTTTATTTGCTTACGCCGATACTGTTTATTAACGTGTTTATAGGCCTTTTCTTCTCTCTATTTTCAGCTGAAGATAGACCTGATCTTTCTGCAAAGACTATTCTGTTAATAAGTTCTGTTAATATCGTATTGGATCTCGTGTTTATTAAATTGGCCCTTCTTCTCTTTAAAGATCCGATTTGGGCTACTGCTGGCGTTGCTTTTGCCACTTCTTTGAGTTGGTTCTTTTATTTTATGAGTTCTATTTACTTTACAAAAAAAGAGCTCCATATCGAAATTTCTATTAAATCTCTACTGAAACCACTTGTTGCTAGTATTATTATGGGTGCATTGGTTTATTATACCCGTTTGATTGTACAAAAAGAAAGTGCTCTTTTTATTGGGTTTTTTATAATTGAGGGTATTGTAATTTATTTCGCCGCCTTATTCCTCTTTAGAGGACTTCGCAAAAAAGACATTTCAGTCTTTTATCATCTTTTAAAGAAAAAGTTTTACTGATTATAGAACTTCTTTATTGTAGAGGTTAATATCTCATTGAGTCGAGTTTTCTCAAATTTATTATTGAATAATGCGTCTAAGAGCTCCATATCATAGATATAGATTTGTCCTGATAGGGGCTGATACATTTTGTCCGCAGTAAAATTGTTTTCTATTATCTTGACATCAGACTTTGGCCCTATACGAGATGAATTTCTCCATTCTATAAGGTTATCTGCGCTTCTGCTATCGATGTAAAAATGACTGTTAATAATAGAATAATAGACGATTAATGCCATCAGGAACTTTTCATCTTTGATTTGTTTCTTGAAGATATTTATTTTATAATTCTTTCCTCTTTCTCTTACGAACTTAAATTCTCTAACTTCGAAGAATTTCTTTGAGAATTTAATCAGAAAAGACTTGAGAGGACTATCTTTTGAATGTCTCTTCAGATAATGATAAAGCTCTGGATATTTTTCCAAGAATGGGTGTATAAATCTTCTAATATGATTGATTCCGCCGCCTACTTTATATAAGGTGTCGTATGATCCGTCGTAATTTACAAGTTTTTTCATATCCCCTCTTTCACCAAAGAAACACTCATCAGCCATATGAAATATTGTTTTTAATTCGAAATAAGGACACCATACTTTATATTTAAAGATATTTCCTCTCGGCAGGTCTTTTTCTATTTTAAGTACCTTCTTCTTGTTTAAAAAAAGAGTTCTTAAGAAATCTTTCTTTATATGGACGTCGCTTCTTGTTTTAAGTGCGAAGCGTCCTTCCTCTACCTGGTTTAGAGCTACGTCTAGTGCTTTCATCTGACACCAGATATTGCCCCAACCTCTTGGATTAGGTTCTTCGCTTTTGATTATCTTTACCCCATTTTCTATCAAGAACTCTCCAATATCGGGAAATTTCTCTACTTCTCCGACCCAAGTAGAAAGAATTATATTCTTAATAATACCCTCTTTCTGCATTTCTTTCATCTCCTCTATAGATTGCTTAAACCTCTCGGGAGTTCTGATTAAGCCGGTAAATAATATATCTACTCTTTCGTCTTCTTTTAATAGTGTTTTGCTTATCATTTTTGTGCATGAACAAAGAGTACGGGTCGTAATTTAGGCACAAGTGCTCCCAGCGCCCGTAGTGTTATATTTCTTTTAAAATATACATTTAAGTATATTATGCTGTAGTTTTTAAATCCTACTTTTTCTAATAGCAAATTCATATTTTTTTTGCTTACAACAAAATAATGATGGGGGGATTCTTTTCCCGTAATAATCTGGAGCCCTGTAGCATTGGGTGTCGTAAGAATAAGCTTTCCTTCAGGTTTGAGCACGCGATAACACTCTTCAAGAAATCCGAAAGGATTTGTTAAATGCTCTATAATCTCTCCTGCTATAATATTGTCTGCGTAATTTGTTTTAAAGGGAAATCTTTTGTTAAGATCTGCTATTACATCAACATATTTGCCTTTCTGTAAATCTACGCCAATAACTTTATTTTTTGTATGATTTAAAAGAAATTCGTGAAGACTTTCTTTAATATTTCCTTCCATATCTTGAGAGCCTAAATCAAGAACCAAACCTTCTTTCAGATAATTCTTGATCAGCTCTTGTCTGTCCTTTTCTGTAGAAAGTATTTTCATATCTTTAGGGTATTCTACTGTTCTTTTAAAGTTTATTATGCTCCTCTCTTTCGCCTAACGTTTTTTGCAATCGTGCAGGATCTCCAAAGAATTCTGCTTTATGTATTTGTACTCCTCTTACTAATTCATTTTTCTCGAGCAAAAGTTTTATCGCATCGGATATTGATGGCTTATCGCCGGTTACGACATCATGCGCATTATTAAAATAATAACATCCTATGATTCCGTAATACTCTCCTTTCTTTTCTGGAAACTTCTTTTCTGCTATGGAAAGTGCTTTCATTTCTTTATCTACAGATACTATCGCCCAAGATGCTACTTCATTCTCTTGGATTTTCCAGAGAGGGATTACACAGGAGTCTTTTGCTGTGCTTTTTCTAAGATAATAAAAAAGGGGCGCAGTATCTAAATAATGATCACAATCACAGAGGATGATATTTCCAAAGATTCTTCCTTGAATTATTCCTTTCCTGACTGTTTCTGCGTGACTTGCGGTAGGTTTATCTAGGATAACTGAGCGATGCTTTATTGAAGGAAACATTTCTTTCAAAGTTTTAGTTACTTTGAATTGCTCTTCTTGTTCTTTGAGAAAGATGAAAATTACTTCTTTAATGTCGTTAAAATTCTGAGTAAAACTCTCGACTGCTCGCTGAATAAATTTTTTATCTCGTATTTCTAAGAATGGCTTGAATTGATATCCAAATCTGGCTCCACGCCCTGCCATGGGGAAGATTACTGTAATAGAGAGATTTTTTTCCATGTTCCTTGTTTACGAGAGATCTTTATAAATTTATCCTAACTTTGTAGATAATCTAAGACTCTTCTTGCGTTTAGGCAGGGTGTCTCTGACGTGTCTACTTTAAGATGATCGTAGTGTTCGAGCTCTTTTGGCACTATAGGTCTTTCTTTTATATATCTCTCCCATGCTTCTTGGGTTTCATAAAATTGTTTATCTCTTGATTCCCCTCTTTTCTCCATTCTTTTTTTGATAACTTCTTCTGGCGCATGACAATACACTATTTTTCTTGTGTGCTCTGTCTCTGCAAAAAAAGGATCTATTACTTCTTCTAAATATCTCATAGGAATAAGATTAGAGAAATTTCCATCAATAATGGGATGCTTTCCTCTTTCAAGGTTATGTCGTGCTAAAGCTAACATACATCGATAATGTTGAAATTTAATATGGGCATTATAATGTGAGCTAGGTCTATGAATAAGGGGTCCGGAGAGTTTGTATAATGAAACGCCTTCTTTTTCCGAATCATGATGGGTTGTTAAGAAAGAATCTGCGATAACATCTTTCTCTATAATGAAAGCGTCTTCTACATTTTCAATTACTTGATCTAATAATGTTGTTTTACCTACAGCTGCTACTCCTGCCCATAAAACTAAGGTGGGATGATTCAGTCTTATCTTTTCCATATAAAAACCTTTATCGGCGGGTTAATAAACATTTGTATGATAACTTTATTTATTCTCGACTCTTTGCTTTTAAATTATTTAATAAAGAATAGCAATATTCTTGTGTGGGACAAAGAATCAAAGATTGATGTATGCGCCCTTTTTCGTCTCTAGTTTCCAAAATATCTGCTATTTTTATTATATTGCCGTTTTCATCGCCGAAAAAACCCCCTGCTTCTGTATATGCTAACAGGGTTGGGCAAAGATCAATATAGTCTATACTTTCTGTGCAATATGAAAGAATATCTCCCTCTAAGAGTGCCTTAAGATTATATGATGAAGATTGATAGGATTTTCTATTCTTAAAAAGGTGCTTCCATGCGTTTATTTTTGAATATTGACTTATTCTTATTGAATCTTCGAAACTGTGTTCTTTTCTTGATCTTATCTTAAATTCCTTTTCATCAATAAATGTACCTTTTCCTTTTGCGGCATATATTAATTGATTATAAAAAGGGTAATAGATAACTGTCAATAACGGCGTGCTTTTTGTTATTAGAGAAATGCAGACTCCGAATTTATCACTATTGTCTGGCATTTCCTCTTGATAGTAATCTAAATATTCTTTTGCTAAAATGGCTTTTATCTTTGGATTTGCTAAAAGATAATTCGCAGTTCCATCTAGAGGGTCTATAATGAAAGTAGAATTAGAGTTTTTATTAAACTGAGTAAGCATTTTATTGATTTCTTCATTTTTTTCTTCTGCATTTATCGAGAATTCTTTGAATTTTATTAATTCGCTTATAATTATCTTTTGTGCTTCGATATCAATATCCGTTACAAAACTCTTTTTTATTTTGTCAAATCCCGTATAGTGCACTTCCTCTTCTTTTCTCTTTATCTCTCCTCTGCCATAGCCCTCCATAACTATTTTTCCTGCTTTTTTCACGGCAGACTTCATAGTTTCTATGATAGATTCATCAAAATTTGCTTTCATCTTCCACCCACTTATTAAGAGGTTTGTCTTCTTTTTTCTGAGAAATTGCTCCGCTTTTTTCCCTAATTAAGTCTAGAGACTTGGTAATTTCTTTTATTGCGGAAATAAGAGCATAAAGTGCCTGATCTTCGCTTACTGCTAGCCTAAATGGGATCATACGGATTAAATGTAGCCCCATATAGAAATATCCTTTTATTTCTATCTCTTTTATATCTCCTTTTATAATATCTTTCCACGCATTCAAGTATTCTGGGAGGTCATTCATTAATGATTGATCAGGTTTAAAATTCAGGGCAATATTTCCAAATTCATCAATTTTGACTAAGGTCTCATTTTTTAGAGACCAAAGATCATACTGGCTAACCACCGATTGAAGTATCTTCCCTATATCAAGCTCTGGAGGATCCACAAAGTCTATACAATCTGTATCGATGAGTTTAATGCTTGGCTCATAGGAGTTCGTAGCAAGATTATAGCTACTAGTTTTATATAAGATATTCTCAAAAGTAAGATCTCCGTGAATTGGGCTTAAATATGTAGGGCTGAGGTAATTAATAAATGGTTGCTCTAATGATTTCTTAAGCAATAGAGCAAGGCCGCTATATTCCTTTCCATCTATTGAGACCCTCTCGCTATTTACTAGATAAAATAATCTTTGAGGTAAATCTTCTTCTTTCAGTTTTGGATATATCTTGTCTGAAAAGTGATTAGCAAGCCAAACAGTCCCGGCTGTTGAAAGATATGTTCCCTGCTTATAAATAGAAGACATTTTTTTGAGTAAAAGTTTTATTGCCTTAAGCTTCTCCCCACTAGAATAATTTGCAAGAAGATCATAATCTGGAAAGAATTCAATATCATAGTAATATTCAAAAGAGTTCTCTTCTTCTCTATAAATCTTGGGTATTATCTCCTTGCATAATTTAGAGAGCCTTCTTAAATCGTTGCATTGCTGCTTTAATTTAGTATATTTGGAAAACATACTTTTATCTTTAGATATTACTTTTCTAACAAATAACTTGCCAGAACTTTCAATGAGCAGGGTTCTTGAAAGCGAACCTCCTTTAAACATTTTTAAGATATTAGATTGGGCTGTATCAATCGCTAAGTCTGATAAACCTCTATTTCTTTCTATTTCAAAAGCTACTGCTTGAGGAGTCAATATGTCGGAAGGCTTTCTATTATTGATGAGAAATCTTGGACCTGCTGGAATACCTGTAATTAATTGATCGTATATTATATTAGATTCTTCTAAGGCTTTCACAAGTTCTTTTTCCTGTTCTTTTTTTCTACTTGTGACAAGAATGATATGATATCCGTCGTCCCTCCATCTTTTTAGTCTGTCAAGTGTTCCAGGAAGAATCTTCAAAGAGTTCTCATATAGAGGCCTTTTCTCATGCATTATTATTGTGCCATCGAGACCACAAAAGATTGTCCCTTTCTGTTTCTTTCTTATGCTTAAGGCTTTCTCTAATCTTTCTGGATCTCCGAAGAATTCCGCCTTGGAGATCTTTATTCCTCTAATTTTTTCATTCTTATTTATTAATTCCTGAATAACTTCAGAGACATATAGTTTGTCGCCCATTAGAAATAGAGGGTCATTAAAATAATAGCACCCTATTACCCCAAAAAAACTACCTGGCGACTTTGGTAATTCTTTTTCTGTTATTGCCGATATATAATTTGAGTCTGATAGGGAAGCTATACTCCATGATTTAATATCCTCTCCTATTAGATTCCAAAGAGGAACTATGCAGATTGTTTTATTATCTTCCAAAAGAGAATTAAATATTGGCTCTACATCTAGATAATGATCGCAGTCACAGATAAGTATCTTTCCTTTTATCTGGTTGTCTTTCTCTATTGCTTTTCTTACCGTTTCTGCTGGGCCTTGAGTAGGATTATCAAGGATAATTATCCTATACTTTAAATTGGGAAATATTTCTTTTAATCTTTGAGAAACATTGTATTCTTCCTCGTGCTCTTTAAGAAAGACGAATATGATCTCCTTCACATATTTAAGATAGTTATCAAAGCTGCTCACTGCTCTTTGAATAAAATTAGTGTCTTCTACTGCAATAAAGGGTTTAAATTTATAGCCAAATCTTTCACCTCTCCCAGCCATAGGAAAGATGACTGTAACTGACAAATTTTCATTCATAAACAATATCCTGATTCGAGAGCATCTTTTCTAAACATTTGCACCGTTTCTCTTGAATATTGGCCAAGATCTTTTCCTATTGTTTTATATGCTTCCTTTATGATGCTCTCCGGCATTGTTATTACTTGCGCTCCAGATTCTATCGCTTCCATAATATTATATACCTCGCGAGTACTACACCAATATACTTTTACATTTGGTGCATCTTTGAACTTTCCAACTGCGTATCGCACATTTTCTTTTGCATCTTCCCCCGTGTTAGCTATTCGACCTGCAAATACTGAAACTACTGATGGCACTTGAGAGCCCTTAAAACAGTCCTCAAGACTGTTGATTTGTTCAGGAGTAAAAACAGCAGTTGCGTTTATTTTAATTCCTTCGTGTGCTAGTTTCTTTATTAGGGGGACTGTTGAAACTTCTTGTGTATTTGTAATGGGTATTTTTACATAAACATTTTTTCCCCAACCATTAATTAGTCTTGCTTGCCTTTCCATCTCATCTAACTCGTCCGCAATTATTTCAAATGAAATAGGATAGTTTATGACTTTATCCAACATTAAATCTTTGAACGCAAAATAATCTTTAACCCCTAATTTCTTCATCAGTGAAGGATTTGTAGTAAAACCTTTAACATGGAAATCTCTAATTAATAAATCTATGTTTTTCGGTTCGGGGCCATCGGCGTAAATTTCTATTCTATCTTTTAAATCTTCATATGTCATTCTTTTTCGTTCTGTTTGTTTGTAATCCATCTTTGTTTGATGTGGGAAAAATATAGAGATTTATAAGGTTTGTTGGTGTGAAGAATACAGAATCTATATCGATAGATTTATATAGTTAAAATAGTCGTTACGGTTTACGAAATAGTATGGCAAATTTGGGGACCACAATTGAAGATTTTTTAAGTATTCAACCGATAAATGTAGATATTTCTTCATTAATAGTTGCCTTAATTTTGTCTGCCTTATTGGGTTTTATTCTAGGAAAAATATATACGAAATTTGGCACTTCATTGTCTAACAGAGAAAAGTTTGGGAACAACTTTGTCCTATTAACTACGACTACCACTCTTGTTATTTTTGTAGTTAAATCTTCTTTGGCTCTTTCTTTGGGATTGGTGGGAGCACTTTCTATTGTAAGGTTTCGTGCTGCGATAAAGGAACCTGAAGAATTAGCATTTTTATTTTTAGCAATAGGTATCGGACTTGGTTTTGGAGCAAATCAAATCGGCACTACTATTGTGGCATCTATCATTATCTTTGGATTGCTATTTATAAGGAGAACTGTGAACAAGACGAACGATCTTCCTAATATTAATTTAACTATTTCGGGGAAATTACTAAAAGATTTAACACTTAAACATATTGTGGACGTTATTAAGAAGAATGCAAGTTCTGTACATATGAGAAGATTTGATCAATTAGATGATGGAAATATAGAGGCCTCGTTTCACATTGAACTTGACTCATTTGAAAATCTGGAAAAGTTAAAAAATAATCTTAACGCTTTATCTAAGAACCTTACTATCACTTATTTAGATAAATCGGGCATCTATTAATATGATACTGAAAAAGAAAAAGCCTTCTGATAAGGCTATATTTAAAAAATTAATTGTTGGAATGAAAAATTTCTTTTCTAACAAAAAGATTAAGATATTGTTAATGTTACTGATAGGGGGTTTACTTATTTTTAGCGGTATTTTTGTTGGACTATTAATTGGTGGTTTCTTTGGTACATTAGATAATCCTTCTCAAAGAACTTTGAGCTTTCTTAAAGGAATTGGCCTTAATGATTTGGAGTCTATTAAAATAATGGTCGATAATATTTATTATGAAAATATTAGGATTCCTTTTAATTACATTGCGGGTCAATTCTCTAGCCCAAAAAAAATGTATATAGATATTGGTTTTATTGACTATGGGAAATTAGCCAAGCAAAGAGATGAAGCTCTCCGAAATGGCATTCTTATCACGACGGAGAATGATTGGGTGCCTGCTATTATCACCTATGGTAAAGATAAAGTGGATGTAAAACTAAGGTTAAAGGGTGATTGGACTGATCATCTTGCTGGTAAAAAATGGTCTTTTAGGATAAAAGTGAAGGGAAACAATAATTTAGATGGAATGAGTGTATTTTCTATTCAGAATCCTAAAACGCGGGTATATTTAAGCGAGTATTTATATTTAGAAGCGCTGAAAAGAGAAGGTGTTCTTGCTCCTCGATATCAATTCATTAATGTGTTTATTAATGGGGATAATAAGGGAGTTTACGCTTTAGAGGAACACTTTGAGACGCAACTTATAGAGAGGAATAATCAAAGAGAAGGTGTTTTCATTAAATTTAATGAGGACGAATATAGAAGTTTTCAGGCTCAGGAATTACAAGCGAGTGGCTCTTCTGTATTAACCAGAGATTTCTATTCGGTGAGCGATATCGATACTTTTGATACAGACCCTGTTCTTGATGATCCTGTAAAAAAAGAGCAATTTACAAGAGCAAGGAATCTTTTAGAGTCTTTTAGAATTGGCAAACTTAAAACTCATGAGGTCTTTGATACGGATAAACTTGCTAACTATTATGCACTTACAACTGTATTGGGTACAATTCATGGAGGAGGATGGCATAATATTCGATTCTATTATAACCCTGTAACCTCACTTTTAGAACCTATTGGATATGACGGAAGCGCCAGAAGCTCTACTTATAAGAGCGAATTATTAACTGGAAATCATCCCAACTGTATAGAAAACACCGATAACTCTTATGCAGTAGACCAACCCTGCCTCGTTAATCTTACCCAATTTAATGAACCTGTCTTTAGTGATTCTGTGTTCTTTGAAAAATATATGGCTGCGCTGGAAAGAATGAGCGAAAAGTCGTATCTTGACAATCTTCTTGAGGAGCTTCAGGCCAATCTAAATAGTAATTTGAATATTCTCCATAAAGATAATCCTTTCTATCATTTTCCACAAGAGATTTTTTATTATAATCAGAACTATCTTTATAGACTTCTTAATCCTCCAGAAGCATTAGAGGCTCATTTTGAAAAAGGCGATATCGATAGAAAGAGTATTCAGCTCAGCATTGGAAATAAATATTCTCTTCCCCTTGAGATAGCCTCTGTAATGTATAATGACAGTGTTATTTTTCTTCCTGAAAAAAGAATAGTCCTCCAACCTTTATCATCCACCGGACTCGTCCATACTACACAAATAGATTTTAAAATTCCTGACGGTTTTCAATGGAATGATATTTTTGCGAGAAGCCTGAAAGTGAATTATAAGATTTTTGGAACATTAAAAGTGCAGAATGATAGTGTTTTGCCTTGGAATTCTTTTAATCAAACCTTTGCAGAAGATGATTTTATAAATGAGGCAAGTGAGATTAAATCGATTGATTTTCTCGATATTAATAGTGCAATAAAATTAATACAAATAAAAAAAGGAAATTGGGTTCTGAATAGAAGTATTATATTGCCTCAAGGCTATCGTTTATTTGGATCTGAAGGAACTACTATTGATTTGATTGACTCTGCCGCAATCTTTTCTTATGCAAGTCTCGAATTAATCGGAAACAAAGACAGTCCTTTTAAGGTTATATCTTCGGATATGACTGGACAAGGACTTGTTGTTTTAAAAACGGATAAGGAATCCCTTATAGAATACGCCGAGTTTAGGGACCTTAAGAATCCTTCTCAGAGCGGGTGGGAGCAAACTGGCGCACTTAACTTTTATGAATCACCGATAAGCCTAAAAAATGTCAAGATATTGGGGGCTCAATCTGAGGATAGTATCAATATCATAAGATCAAATTTTGATATTGAAGATTCTATAATAGAAGACTCTTTTTCAGATTGCGTCGATATTGACTTTGGCACTGGAAAAATCGCTAACTCTTTTTTTATAAATTGCGGCAATGATGCTCTTGATTTCTCAGGGAGCAAAGTAGAGGTGACCAACATTCAGATGAATAATATAGGTGATAAAGGTATAAGCGCAGGTGAAAAAAGCACCATTATAGTAACTGACTCCTATATTGATAAGAGTTATATTTGTATTGCTAGTAAAGACGGCTCTGAAGTAACTATAAAGGGTTTGAAAGCTATTAATTGCAAATATGGGTTTGCAGTATATCAAAAAAAACCAGAATTTGGCCCTGCAGCCATAAGTGCTCTTAATGTTGATAATCTATCTGCAGAGAATAAATATCTTGTAGAAGGAGGATCAAGCCTCTCTATCAATGGAAAGATAATTTTGGATAATGCAAAAGATGTATATAATACTCTCTATCCCACAAGTACATGACAGATATACCTGAAGACCTTGAAAAATTTAGATACGAAAAGAAGGCAATTGTAGAGTTGGATAAATCTGAAATGGAAGATGTTATCAAACATAATCCTGCATTTTTTTCTGAACTATTTCATGAAAGGAAGGTCAATAATATTTACTTTGATTCTTTGAACTTTAATAACTATTCGGAACATATCTCTGGGAATACTAATCGCCTGAAAATTCGTATTCGGTGGTATGGAGAAATTTTTGGGAAGATTGAAAAGCCCGTTCTTGAGATAAAAATTAAACGGGGCCAACTTGGTCGCAAGATATCCTTTCCATTGAAATCTTTTACATTTGATAAGACTTTCTCTCAACGGTTCTTTAAAAGAGAAATAATCTCTAAATCTGATTTACCTAGCTGGCTTTGTGAGATATTATTATCTAATTCTCCTACATTACTTAACTCGTATAAAAGAAAATATTTTATATCTAAAGATAAGAAGTATAGAATTACTTTAGATAGTGATTTTCTGTTCTTAAAGATAGAGAGCTCCAATAATTTATTTGCTGAAAAAATAGTTAATAAAGAGATACTTATTTTAGAATTGAAGTATAATCAAGAAGCTCATTCTGGTGCCCATTTTCTTACACAACATTTCCCTTTTAGATTTGAGGCAAGCTCTAAATATATAATCGGGCTTAATCTCTTAAATCTTGTTTGAAATTTAAGAAGATTTTTAAAGTACCAATTATTTTGGAGGTTATGGAAATCTCTATTGTATTGCCCACATATAACGAAGCAGAGAATATTAAAGAACTTATTCCTCAATTAAAGAAAGAGTTCCCAAAAGCAGAAATTCTTGTTGTTGATGATAGTTCTCCTGACGGAACTGCCAAAGTTGCTAAAAGTCTGGGAGTGCGCGTAATAGTCAGGAAGAAAAAAGAGGGCATTGGAGCAGCGTTGGCTGAAGGATATAGAAAGGCTAAGGGAGGTATAATAATGTCGATGGATGCTGACGGTTCTATTTCTGTAGAAAGTGTACGTATTCTTTTGAAAAAACTGCAAAAATATGATTTAGTTGTAGGCTCTAGATATAGCAAGGGCGGAAGCCCTTCGGGGAGAAAATTGCAGAAGATTATAAGTGCTTTGGGAAATAAAGCTATAAAAATTATGTGTAGGTTACCTGTAGACGACGTCTCGCTTAACTTTAAAACGTTTCGAAAAGAATCGCTTAAATTCTTTAAGTTTAATGAAAAAACCAACGTAATTGGCATTGAGATGATTCTCGATGCAAAGTCTAATAAGTTAAGAATAGGGCAAATGCCCGTGATATTCTCTGAGAGACATTATGGTGCGTCCAAGACAAAATTGTCTAAATTAATTCCACTTTACCTTTCATTTTTTATGAGAAGAATATTTTAATTATTTTCTTTTGTAAATATAAATATCGTCCTGTGAGTTTGTTCTTGTATTCTTTCCTTTTATCACTTTTATTATCTCGAAATTATCTTTTATATAATTGTAAACCGTAGATTTCTCTATTCCTTTATAGTGTTCTATTTCCTTCTGGTCAAAAATATTCTCTTTTATTATAGCATAATTAATTTCTTTATTCTCGAATAGAGGAAGCATATTTTTATCTGTATTTGCAAAGGTCATATGGTATGTTGAGAAGTAGGGTTGTATTTTGTTTTCTAAACTTAGGGCAGTAGCATAGCGCCCATAAACTTTTGTTTCGTTTGCGATATATCTACCAATTTCTTGAGAATTTCTTATAACAGTGTGTGCATCATCATAATTCTGGCTTAGTGGGGCAAAATAGAGACTTGACTGTGTAAGAGAAAATATGATATAAAGAAATAAAATTGTAAAGAGAATATGGTCCTTTTTTAATATTAAGGTAGTAGTATTTATTTGAAAAGAGGAATCTTGTATTCTTGCAAGAAACATCGCTGAAATTAAAACTAGGAGAGGCACTAAAAGAACAAACCTATTTAATGCATAGTCCACAAAAAGCATTTGAAAGAAGAATAATGCCAAAGTTATTATAAAAAAGAGTTCTATTAGTTCTATTCTTTCCTTTTTTCTTATTCTTTTTATAATATATATTGTATAGAGAATGGAAAGCGCTATGATTACACTATTAATAAGAGAAAATTGAAAAGCTTTCAAGAGCGCTGCTCCAGTTTTTGTAATTCCTAATCCTAATCTTGAACCATATCCTCCAAAATTAGCAGTTATCCACTGGTTAAAATTGGGAATAAGCCAGAGGAGCCAAATCCCTAATGAAATAATACCTCCTATTGTAAATATCTTCAATTTTTTTAAAGTCGCTTCTGTTCGATACATAGCATAATATAACCCGAGAGAAATAGGTATAGCCGCGATGAAGAAGAGGGTTACCATCTTTGAAAAAAATAGAAACGGTGCTAAGAACCCTATAAATAACCACGAAGAAGATTTATTGTTTATCATAAGAGCAATTATTATTGAGATAAAAAATAATAGGAGATATTCAGTCATTGCAATTCTACTAAACATAACTAACATCGGACTTATGGACCCTATAATAAAGAAGAGAGCTCCCTCTTCAAATCTTCTGGACATAATCAAAAGAGAGGAGATAATTATCGTTAGAATACCTAGAAACGCAGGTATTATTCGCATTGAAAAAGTATTTACACCTAGAGTCTTGAAAGAGAGGAGAGAGATATAATTAAACGTGGGCGAGATATACATTGGTTTCCAAAGATCTCCTTCTAAATTCCACTCGCCAAATAGAACTTGACTTCTCGCGTTATGAACATAGGCTCCTTCGTCGAACCACGTTGTTCCATAATCTTCATATGGAGGAGGATCCATCTCTAGATATGCGAATCTTGCCACGAGAGAGAGCATTAAAGCGATTAAAATACAAATACTTAATTTCCATCTTAGTTTCTTATCCATTTTTCCTTAGAGATTGCATTCTTCAAACCATGCCACAGTCTTCTTTAATCCTTCATCAAGTGTAGTTTTTGCAACAAATCTAATCTCTTCTCTGGCTCTGTTCATGTTAACAGAGCTTCTCAACTTGCCTTCTGGCTTAGCCGCATCCCAGATTATTTTACCTTTGAAACCAGTAATCATAGATATCTTTTCTGCTAATTGTTTAATAGAAATCTCCTCTCCAGATCCTATATTTAATGGCTCCGGTTTATTATATTTCTCCATAGCCAAGATTATTGCTTCTGCAGCATCATCAATATAAAGAAATTCCCTTGTTGCTTTACCTGTTCCCCACATAGTTATCTCTTCCCTATTCTCCTCTTTTGCATTAGAGAATTTCTTTATCATAGAAGGAATTACATGAGGTTCTTTTATTTTGAAGTCATATCCTGCGCCATATAAATTAGTCATAATCAAATGAATAGACTTAAAACCATATTGTTCCCTATATACTTGGCCTTGGGCAAGCATCATTCTTTTAGATAAGCCATATGAAGAAGTATGTTTGTCTGGAAAGCCCTTCCATAAATTCTCCTCCTTTAATGGTATTTCTGTTTCTGCAGGGTAAGAAAGTATGCTTCCAACACCTAAGAACTTTTTTACCCCATTCAATCTTGATTTCTCCAATATTAAAGTATTCATCATAACATTATCGTAATAAGACCTTCCAGGATTCTCTTTGAAAAAACCAATTCCTCCAATAGTTGCTCCCAAATGTATTACCCAATCAAAAGGTCCTTTTTCTTTGAATAATCTATCAACATCTTTTTCTTTTGTTAAATCGTGGTCTTTGCTCCTAAAAACAGTTAAATTTTCATACCCTTTTTCATTCAGCATTCTACAAAGAGACTTTCCAATAAAACCGCTTGATCCCGTTACCAGTATTCTCTTATTACGCATCTTTCTCCAAAACCTTATTGACCTTATCAGTCATATATAAAACTTTCTCAGAGTCGATAAACTGATTGTTAGGAAGATATAAGCCATTATGGTGTATAATATCTGCGTTTTTACATTCATCTTTTCTATATCTATCTTTTAACCTATGTGAAAATACAGGCTGTCTGACTAAATTGCCGCCCACAACTGTTCTGCATTCAATTCCATCTTTAGGAAGTTCTCTTAAAAGCAAATCTCTCTCCTTAATAGAAGGCAATATTAACGGTAAACAAAACGAGCTCGTGTCATCCAGATTTACTTTTTGTAAAGTAATCTTGTTATTTCTAGACATTATATCCTCAAATAATCTGTGGTTCTCCCTTCTAATCTTTATAGATTGGTCTATCTTCTTTAATTGCTCCAGCCCTATAGAAGCATTTAAGTTGGTACTCCTAACATTGTATCCCATAAAATCAAATAAATAATTAAAATTAGTATGTGTCCTCTCGTAATCTTTTATTCTCAATGAATTCCTAACCCATCCATGAGACCTGATTGATTTTAATAAGTCATATGTCCTCAAGTCATCCGTAGTTATCATTCCTCCTTCAATTGTAGTCATATGGTGCCCGAAAAAGAAACTAAAACTTCCCATTACTCCAAAATTACCTGCTTTCTTCCCTTTATGCAGGGCGCCAAGAGCCTCACAGCAGTCTTCAATTAATACTATATTTTTTTCTTTGCAAATTTCAATTAAACCATCTAGATTAGCCGTCTGTCCTAACAGATGAACAAGAAATATCGCCCTAGTCTTAGGAGTTATCATTTTCTTTGCAGATTCAACAGATAAATTAAAGCTGTCATCAATATCACAAAATACAGGAAAAAGATTATTCTGAATTAAAGGATAAACTGTAGTTGGCCATGTAACTGCTGGGACAAGAACTTCATCTCCATCGTTTAGACCATAATTTTCTCTCAGCATGGTTGCAATTAAAAGATTTGCACTGCTTCCACTATTTACCATTACTGCATATTTAGAGCCATTCCATTCCGCAAACTTCGTTTCAAATTCATGAACAACTTTCCCTTGAGTATATTCCCCAGACTTCAAGCAGGTATTAATTGCTCCTATCTCTTCATCAGAGATCATATCCTCCATTAAATTTATTTTAAACCTTTTTTCTTGCATGTAGAGTCCAAGATATAACTTGTTTTAAATATATTTGCATGTTGAATGGATTAAGTTTCAAGAAGATCATCTAATCATATATATTAGATTGTAATAAAAGTTAAATATAGACGAAATTGCTTCAAAAACATGGAATATCCTGGCATAATGCTTCTAAGTCTAACGGGGGATAATTTCGAAGTCAAACCTGGTTTAGCAAAAGCAATCCTACCCGAAGAAACAGAAAAAGATTATTACAAGTGGGCAAGTAATAGCCATAGAAGTAGAGAATTTGCTCTTGCTCTTGAAGAGAGAATTCTCGAGCCAATTAAAAATGGAATGTTAATTGTAAAAAGACCAGATGGTAGTGTAAAATTTGATGATAGAAAATTAAGATTTGATTCTTATACACAGGAAGAAGATGGCCAATATACAATTTATGCAGGCCCAACTCATTTTGGAGAGATGAAAAGCGTAGACGTTAAAGCTATGAAAGATCCAGCATTCTCAGAATCAATAGCTCAAAGAGGTTTAGCAGACTTTAACGACAGATCCGCTTATTTCTCTTCTTGTTTTGCAGTAAATGCAGTACCTTTAACAGAAGATGGCAGTTTACATTTATTTAAAAGATCTGAAAAATCTGAAATATATCCTGGACATTGGCATGTTATAGGCGGTATGTTAGATACAGATTTAACTTTCTTCAATACAGGAAATCCAACTGCCTCTCTAAAAGATTTAGTTTTAAATAGAATTAAAGCAGAGTTTAAAGAAGAGACTTCTGCTGAGCAAGTAAGATTCCAACTAACTGGTCTTGTGAGAAGTTTGCCTTCTACAGCAGATTTTACCTACATAGCCAGGATTCCAATGAATAGTAAGGAATTTGTAGACTTATCTAAAAGTGCTGAAGACTCAGCCGATCACCAAGATATAATGGTTCTAAGTTCCAGAGAAGAAGTTACTAGTTTCTTAAAGGGGTCAGAAAGAATAACCCCCACTGGATATGGCTCTTTGGTTCAGTATCTAAAAGCAAGTTAAGACTTTATTCAGTCCAATAGGCGTTAGCTATAGCGTACTTCTCAATAGTGTCTATAGGAAACCATTTTCCTTTATGTATATAACCTGCCACTTGTCCTTCAGGGACAAGTATTTTAAATATATCCTTGTCCAAATCTGCAACTTCTTTATTATTTATTAAAGAAAGAGCTTTTGGAGAGATTATAGACAGACCACTACTAACTAAGTTCGAAGGAGCCTCTTCTATCTTAGGTTTAAAAACGAATTCTGTAATTTTGTTGCCCTTTAGTGCTACAGCGCTAAACGGAGTAGGGTCTTCGACATTCACAAGTGCAATAGTGCAAATGGCTTTCTCTTTTTCATGTAGTTCCATCATTTTATCAATATTAATATCAGACAAAATGTCTCCATGAATTTGTAGAAAATTATCTTTTAATTCTTCAGATAGTAAATTAAAGATTCCAGCAGTTCCTAATGGTTCTTTTTCAACGTGATAAATAATCTTAATGCCTTTATAGTTATCTCCAAAGTAATCCTTTATCTTCTCAGCATGATGATGCAAGGCAAAGATAACTCTTTTTATGTTATATTTCTTAAGATTATCTAAAGTCCACTTAAGTAGGGGCTGGCCTGCAACTGCCAGAAGAGGCTTAGGCATATTATCTGTTAATGGCCTCAATCTAGTCCCAAGCCCGCCTGCTAAAATAACTGCCGTATTCATTATCCTGGATATTATGGCAATATTTAAATACTATTCCATAAAGGGTAATTTTATGTACAAAACAAAAGATTTTGAGATTAATATTCCAAAAGTGGCACCAATTAAAACCTTCAAAGAAGAAGACGTTATTTTAGTTGAAGGGCAAGAAGCAAGAAGGACTCTTAAAGAAGTAGATTCATACAATAAAGTAGAAGAGGTTTGGAAAAGGCAAAAGGGAGATTATTCCGAGGCTAAAGTAAGATTGGATTATAGCAAGATTAATGTTAATGGCCAGCTAGTCCTAGGGGTAGCATTAACTATTTAAAGGAATAATCTGCCTTTAGGAAATGAAGAAGTTCCATTTAGGTTCGGGCAGCGATTATAGAGAAGGATGGATTAATATTGATTATCGAGAGAATATAAAAAAAGATGTGAAACATGATCTTAATAAGTTCCCTTATCCATTTAAAGATGGGGAAGCAGACTTATGCTACATGAAAGGGACTATCACTTTCTTGAAAGAACCCCTCAAAGTATTAAAGGAAATGGCAAGAATAACGAAAAAAGGCGGAAAGATTATAATTATAACTCCTCACGCCATTTCTTACGCTCATCTTTCTGGAGTTGGACATGAGACTAATTTTACTGAAAATTCTTTTACGCCAGGCACTTTAAAAGAATTTCAATTGGAAAAATTAATTAAAATTGAGAAATATAAGTTTGTTTACCATCATGCATGGAAAAGATTTATTCCTTTTAAAAAATATTTAAAGATATTTCTTAGAGGATTATATGATGATATTGTTTACGAATTTAAGGTTATAAAATGAAAGAAATGGAGCTATATAAGATAAGAAGACCTGTAACTGAAAAATATCCTAGATTTAATTATTATTTTGATAAAATAACCTCTTTATTTATCAAAAAAAAGAAAGGGGGATTAATAAAAAATCCTAAAAAAATATTATTCATCAGAAATGATCATATTGGAGACATGGTTTATTCAACTGCTGCGTTCAGAGAGACCAAAAAAGCATTTCCAGATGCTAAGATAAGCGTAATAGCTGACCCGAAGAATAAAGCAATAATTGAAAAAGATAAATATGTAGATGAGATAATCGAAATTGGGTTGTTCTGGAGAAAACCTAGTATACAATCCTGGCTAAAATATCTTAAAATCTTTAAGAAAATAAGAAAGGAGAAATTTGATGTAGGTTTTGATTTAAGAAGAAGTAAGTTAAACATTTTCTTTTTCCTTTTCTTGCCTGGGATAAAGAATAGGGTAAGCCATTACAATGTCAATGGAGGCAAGGCTTTCCTTACTCATCCATTATTATACGAGAAAAGAATGTTATTAAATTTAGAGCATTTGGATCAAATTAGAAGGGTATTCCGTATTAAGCCGAAGAATGTCCTTCCGCATGTGATGGTTGATAAAGAGGATATCCGAGCAGGAAAGGAGTTTTTGAGAAAGAATGATATTAAAGATAATTTTATTATAATATTGCCTGGATCTACGGAAGTACAGAAACAATGGCCTATAAAGAAAGTTGTGGAGTTCATAAGAAAATTTAGCAAAAAATATCCTGCATATAAGATTATAGTCTCTAGCGGACCTGGAGATAGAGAAATAGTAGAAAACTTGTGCAAGGTGAATCCAAAAGTTTGTGTCTCTGAAATAGGCGAATTAAGCTTAAGAGGCCTCGCAGTTATTATGAAAAAAGCTGATGCTTTTTTTGCTAATAATGGAGCAGGTACTGACATTGGTTGGACTGTAGATGGAAATTTGGTAGCTTTAGCAGGAGGCACTGTCGACTTAGCTATTCATATGCCTCAAAAGAAGTCGAAGGTTCTTCAACCACCTTTGCCTTATTTCCCCTATCCTCCTGCTATTAAGCAAATTACTGTTGAAGAAGTCATGAGTGCTATGGAAGATTTTATAAAGGAGAAAAGAGTGAAGAAAAGATGATTCCAGCAGATGCTTACAAGAGTATCCTTGAGTATTCTGTTATTAGCGCTGTAGATGCTATAATTGTTGAACATGGAAAAGTGCTATTGGCAAAAAGAACTCAAAAGCCTTGCAAAGGGCAATGGTGGATTCCTGGAGGCAGACAATTTAAGGGAGAAATGCCTGAAGATGCTGTTAAAAGAAAAGTTAAAGAGGAAATTGGCTTGGATGTAAAAGTAGAAAAATTAGTAGGTGTTTATGATGTCATGTTTGATGAGACAGAGCAAGATGTAAAGACAGGCGTTCATTATGTTGCCAGAGTTTATGTTGTAAGCTCTATAAATAAAGGACAAGAAATAGAATTAGACACAACGCAAAAAGAATATAAATGGATTAGTTCTATAGATGATAGCTTACATGATTATGTTAAGACTGCTTTGAAAGATTCTCGTGTTTTTAGATAGTTGTTTTTATCTCTCTGCGTAGTGATAAAGATATAGGGCTCATTGTTATATATCTTAATGACCAAATGTTTAAATATGCTTCTTTATGTGCTAATGCATGGCAGTAGAGTATATTGTTGAGGAGACTACTGGTGGATTAAGACTTAATAGAAAAAGATTAGACAGAGTAAGTATAGATCTTCTTATCGGTTCAGATGGGGGATTGTGCAGAGCAGATATAAATGATTCTTCAAAGCCAAGAGATATAGCATTTTATAGAGAAAATGTCCTTAAGCCTTTAATAACTGCTGGAAAAATAAGTGATGGTTCTAATTCTCCTTTTGATGATAGAAAAATGAGATATTATAACTCTTCTGATTATAGTTCGAGCCTTGATCGTGATTCTGTTGTATTTAGATTTGGCCATAGCCATTATGGAGAATTTAAAGAGCAATTACAGAGAAAAGACGAGACTAAAGAAGCTTATATTGCTAGAACTACTGAACTAAAAGAAAGAGGGAAAAGAGACTTTAATGAAGAATGGGCTTACTTTTCCCGCGCTCCTGGAATTGCAGCTGGAATTATCACATTAGATAAGAAGGTTATTGTTGGAGAAAGAATAGTTCAGCTTGAGCCAGGAAAATCAGACGCGTATCAAGGTAAATTACAACTTGTACATGGACATCTTCAATATAGGGATAATCCAAGAGATGTTAAATTGGAGGAGGATGTAAAAAGAGAAATACAAGAAGAGACGGGTGTTGACCCTAAAGATATTGAAGATATAAAATTCGTAGGATTATTCTCTAGCCCAGATATAATAGGAGACTTGGATTTTGGACATTTAGCTTTTGTTAAAGTTCCTTCATCTTACTTTACATCTGGACAATGGAAAGAAAGAGTAAGCAAAAAAGAAAGAGAACACAAAGAGCTTGTTGCTTTATCAGGGTTTGCAGAATTAAAGAATGTTATTGATAATGGTGTTATGCCTAACTATGCTAGGCTTGAGCCATTGTATTCTGCTCAAGCTGTTTTAGAATCTATAGAACAGGATGAGCTAGCCTAAAATTTTTGTCTTATTTTTAACATATATATAAACGACAATATATTTATATAATATATAAATTGCTAAATTTATGGAAAATCAAGATAAGATAGAAGAGAGTTCTCAAAAAAAAGATAAAGTGATTGTGGTGGGTGGTTGTTTTGATCCTTTACATTTAGGGCATTTATTAACTTTCCAAGCGGCTAAAGCATTGGGCGATAGACTAATAGTTGTTATTGATGGCGATGATTACATAAAAAGAAAAAAGGGAAATGTTTTCATGCCTGTCGAAGATAGAGTAGCTATAATAAAAGAATTACGTTGTGTTGATGATGTTATTGTCATGGGTAAAGGGGAGATAAATGATGCTCTTTTACATATTAAACCGGATATATGGGCAATTGGTGGCGACGAATACTCGCTAGATAAAATACCTAAAGCTGAACTAGAAGCTGCCAAAAAGATAAATTGCAGAATAGTCTTTAATGTTGGTGGGGCAAAGATAAGATCAAGTTCTGATTTATTAAGAAAATGGATTGAAAATAATAAGAATAAAGAAATTTAATATCTTTATTTGGAAAAAATGTATACAAATCTTTATATATAGACTTTAAATGTTTGAATTATGGGGTATAAAGAAGTAAATGCTTGTAGGGTATGCGGTTCCAATAAGCTAGATAAATTATTTTCCCTTGGAGACTTATTTCTTTCTACTTTCGTAGATAAAGAAGGAGATAATATAGGCAATGCGCCCCTAGATTTAGTATGGTGTGACAATTGCACTCTTGTACAACTTAAGCATACTGCGCCACAAGAATTATTGTATTCTGGACATTATTGGTATCGCTCTGGATTAAACAAAGTTATAATTGATGATTTAAAAGAAATAACTGAAGCTGCCAGAAGCATGGTAAAATTAAAAGAAAGAGATATTGTGCTTGACATAGGGGCTAATGATGGGACTTTATTGGGCTTCTATCCTAAAATATACAATAGAATAGGATGCGAGCCTGCAAAAAATTTAATTGAAGACCTTAAGAAAGGAGCTGACTTGGTAATAGATGATTTTTGGGATTATGAGAAATACAGATATTTGTTTTCAACAAAAAAAGCAAAGATAATTACGGCTATAGGCATGTTTTACGATATGGATGATCCAGGACAATTTATTAGGGATTCTGTCAAAGCTTTAGATAGAGAAGGCATTTTTATAACGCAGCTTATGACTTCAAAGCAAATGATTGAAAAGAATGATGTCGGAAATTTGGTACATGAGCATCTTGAATATTATTCCTACGATTCATTAAGATATTTATTTGAAAAAAATGGGCTTGAAATATTCAAAGTTGAGGAAAACGGAATTAACGGCGGCAGTTACAGATTATTTGCAAGGCATTATAGTAATGGAAGCATTGATTATCCTGAAAAGATTACTAAAAAAGATTATTTGGATTTTGCAGAGAGAATAAAGAAAAATAAAGAAGATTGTGTAAACTTAATAAAACAAATAGCCAGTGAAGGGAAAAAGATTTATGGTTATGGCGCTTCTACTAAGGGAAATACAATTCTGCAATATTATGGGCTAGATAAAAATTTAATAACTGGAATTGCAGAAATTCATCCTGAAAAAATAGGCAAGCTAACTGTTGGCACGCATATTCCAATTGTAAAAGAAGAAGAAGCAAAAAAAGATGCAGATTATTTTATGGTTTTGCCTTTTGCATTTAAAGAAGGCTTTATTAAAAGGGAAAAAGAATGGCTGTCTAAGGGAGGCTCTTTCATATTTTGCACGCCTGAAGTTGAAGTTTATAGTGAGAAAAACAAGAGCAACTCAAAGAAGAAGAAAGCTTTAATTCTGGGAGTTACTGGGCAGGATGGAAGCCATATGGCTGAATTATTAATTGAAAAGGGGTATGAGGTAAATGGATTAATAAGGCATTCTGCTACAGGCAATACTAAAAATATAGACTATATTTTGGATAAAATAATTATTCATCAAGGAGACCTGGCAGACAGCACTTCTCTTTATAGGGTTATATCAAAAGTTAATCCTGATGAATTATACAATTTTGCTGACCAAGACCATGTTGGATGGAGCTATAATTCTGTTGATTATTCTTCTGATATAACTGGAGCTGCTGTTGGAAGAATATTAGAAATGATTAAGCAAATAAATCCAAAGATAAAATTGTTCCAACCTATTTCATCCAACATATTTGGAAGGGCTGAGGAATCTCCCCAGACTGAAGAAACACCTCTTAGGCCGCAAAGTCCTTATGCTTGTGCTAAAGCTTTTGCCTTTCACTTGATAAGATATTATCGAGATGCTTTTGGCTTGTTTGCAGCAACAGCAATATTTTATAATCATGAATCTGCAAGAAGAACTGATGAATATGTTACAAGAAAGATAACAAAGGCTGTGGCAAAAATTTCAAAAGGCTTGCAAGAGGAATTAACATTGGGAGATATAAGTGCTAAAATAGATTTTGGCTATTCAAGAGATTATGTTGAGGCTTCATGGAACATTTTGCAATTGGACAAGGCTGATGATTTTATTATATGCACAGGGGAAGTGCATTCTGTGCGAGAGTTTGTTGAAGAGGCATTCAAGCATGTTGGAATTGAAATAGATTGGAAAGGAGAAGGCTTGAATGAGGTTGGATATGATAAAAGAACTGGAAGGGTTTATGTTAGATTTGACCCTAGATTCTTTAGGCCAAGTAAAACTAGCGTTTTGATAGGAAGCCCTAATAAAGCAAAGCGTGCTTTTGGATTCAATCCGAAAGTTAAGTTCAAAGAGCTAGTTAAAATAATGGTGGAGAATGATTTAAAAGAAGTGGAGAAGGAGGCTAAATGGAATACAAATATCCTGTCGCAAAACCGTCATTAAAAGGAAATGAATTAGAATATGTTACTAATGCTATAAAAACAGGGTGGATTTCTTCCCAAGGAGAATATATAAAAAGATTTGAAGAGAAATTTGCGGAATGGAATGAAATGAAATATGGGATTGCTTGCTCTTCTGGAACTAGCGCCTTAATAATTGCCTTGCGCTCTTTAGGAATTGGTCCTGGAGATGAAGTTATTGTTCCTGAATTTACAATGATAGCTTCTGCTTGGGCTGTTAGTTATGCTGGAGCTAAGCCCGTTTTTGTTGATTGCGGAGATGATTTGAATATTAATCCAGATTTGATAGAAGAAAAAATAAATGAAAAGACAAAAGCAATAATGCCTGTCCATATTTATGGACGACAATGCAATATGGACAAAATCATGGATATAGCATATAATTATAATTTAAGAGTTGTAGAAGACTCTGCAGAAGCTCATGGTGTAAAGCCTAGAGGGGATATTGCTTGTTTTTCTTTATATGCTAACAAGATAATTTCGTCTGGTGAAGGAGGTATATGCGTAACAAATGACTATAGACTGACTAATCAAATGAACCATATAAGGTCCATGGCATTTACTCCTGTTCATGATTTTTTACACAAGAAATTTGCTTATAATTTTAGGATGACAAACTTACAAGGAGCTGTAGCTCTAGCCCAGCTTGAAAGAATTGAAGAATTACTTGAAAAAAGAAAGAAAATTGAAGAAATTTACGATGAGAAACTAAAGAATATAAAAGGAATTACCTTAATGCCTAAAAGAAACGTTCTTTGGATGTATGATATTTTAGCAGAAAGAAAGCATGAGCTTCAAAAATATCTTGAAGAAAATGGAATTGAAAGCAGGCAGTTCTTTAAACCGATGAGTCAGCAGCCTATGTATTACAAAGCAGACTGGAATAAATTAAATGCTGCTAAGTTTGGATATGGAGGCATTTACCTGCCTACTTACGCAGATTTAAATAAAGAAGATATTAGTTATATTACTCAAAAAATAAAAGAATTTTACGAAAATGGAACATCCTAAACCTGCAGAAAGATTTATGGGACTGCCTGGTGCAGCAAACAGGAAAAGAGCACTTATAACAGGAGTAGCAGGGCAGATAGGAAGTTATCTGGCTGAATTATTAATTGAAAAGGGGTATGAGGTATATGGTATTATAAGGAGGACTTCACAAGTTAGCAGTGCTCGAGAAAGAATAGATCACATAAATGACCTTAATCTTTTATATGGGGATCTAGGCGATTCTGCTGTAATTGAGAAAATTATGAGAGAAGTTCAGCCTGATGAAGTTTATAACCTTGGGGCTCAATCACATGTATGGATATCCTTTCATATTCCCGAATATACTTCTGATGTAAATGCGTTAGGTACTTTAAGAATATGCGAGGCCGCTAAAGCTCTTAAGAGGCCTGTTAAAATTTATCAAGCATCAACTTCAGAGCTTTATGGAGGAATGTATGACTATCCTGTAAATGAAGACACTCCATTTTATCCTAGAAGCCCATATGGCGTATCAAAACTTTATGCGTTTTGGACAATGAAAAATTATAGGGAAGCGTATAATATGTTTTGTTCTAATGGAATAGTGTTTAATTCAGAATCTCCCAGAAGAAGCGAGAATTTTGTTACTAGAAAAATAACAAAGGGAATTATAGATATAATGGAAGGTAAAAAAGATAAACTGCATCTAGGAAATCTAAATGCTAAAAGAGACTGGAATCATGCTAAAGATGCTGCACTTGCAATGTGGTTAATGCTTCAAGCAGATAAACCTGGAGATTATATTATGGCTTCCGGCAAATCTCATTCTGTGCGAGAGTTTGTTGAAGAGGCATTCAAGCATGTTGGAATTGAAATAGATTGGAAAGGAGAAGGCTTGAATGAGGTTGGATATGATAAAAGAACTGGAAGAGAGTATGTAATGGTTGACCCTTATTACTTTAGGCCTTCTGAAGTTGATGTTCTTATTGGAGATTCTACAAAATTAAGGACAGAGCTTGGATGGAAACCATCGTATACTTTTCAAGATATTGTAAAAGACATGATGGAACATGAGCTATCTACCATGAAAAAGAAAGATATTGGAGCTAATGGGAAAGATGTAATGAAAATATCTCCTGCAGATATGATAGACAGGCTTACAATAATTAAATTAAAGAAAGAAAGAATAGGAGATCCTGCATTAACTTCAGAACTATATGCTTATGAAAGGGCTGTCCAAGAATTAAATAACAATGGGACTAAAATAAAACAAGAATGGATTGATGAATTATATTCTATAAATGGAAGAGAATGGGACTTATTAGAAGAAATGTATGATGAAAGGAAAAATGGCGGTAATTATGAAAAGATTGGTAAAATATATATAGAAACAGAGAAAGTCAATAAAAATAGGGCTGAACTGAAAAATAAAATTGTTGAAGAGACTGGCCTCGGCTTTAAAGAAATTAAGAAAAACCATCCTTCTGCATAATGAAGCAAAATAATTTTTTAATTAGGATAAGAGAAATAGGGGGGAAAAAGAAAACTCTTCAACTTTTAAGGGATGGGATAAAATTATTCTTTGAATATGCAAGCAGAAAAATTTTCAAATATAAAAGGAGCTTTTTGTTTTGTGATAAAAAATTCATATATTTTTATTATCCTTATAATGCTACATGGAGAAACGAAAGGTGTATCGAAGTGCCTATTATTTGGCAAGCCGTTAAGGCAAATAAAGGAAAGGAAATTCTTGAGCTAGGAAATGTTTTGTCCCATTATTTTCATGTAAATCACACAATTCTGGACAAGTATGAAAAGGCAAGGGAGGTTATTAATGAAGATGCTGTTGATTTTTATACAAATAAAAAGTTTAATTTGATTGTGGCTATATCTACGCTAGAACATATAGGCTGGGATGAAGAACCAAGAGATCCACTTAAAATCATTAAGGCAATAAATAATCTAAAAAATAATCTTAATAAAAATGGAAAGATTATCGCCAGTATCCCATTGGGATATAATCCTAACATCGATGGTCTGATAAAAAGAAATAAGATATTTGATAAACAATATTACATGAAAAGAATTTCTAGAAGTAATGAATGGAAACAAGTCTCTTTAGATGAAGTAAAAGATATTAAGTATGGCTATCCCTTTCCTTTTGCCAATGCTATTGTGATTGGTGTTATAGAGAATTAAAATAAGGAATAAATAAATGGGCTCAAGGCGGAACTTTGTCCGAATATTATTATCCCACCTACTAATAATAAAATTATTAGTATGGGCAAAAGCCACCATTTTTTTCTTACTTTAAGATAATCCCAAAATTCTACAATTAACGATCTGTTATGCATAATAGCTTACACACAAAAGAATATATAAGACTTTCGATTTAAATGAACTATCTATCGAGGAGAGCAGGATAATATTGATATTTGAATCCTATATATAGTGAAAAACATAAATAATTGAGCAAAATATTATGTTTTTCCCTTGATAGTCAAGACATGAATGCTCAATTTAATATGTCATCGACTATAATTGGACTGGACTTTTTTAGAGTTTAGGGTCTGTGTGGAGATAGTGCTATATAAAATAATTGTTTTTGAGCTTTTTATATAATATTTGCGCAAGAAGTTTATGACCTTCCGCGTTCGGATGAACATGTTCAATACTGTAATCTCCTGCATTTATTCCACTCAATTCTGGATAGGTATCTATTGGGTGTAAATTATTCTCTGATAAAGTCATATTTAACAGATTATGAATTTCTTTAAATTCGTAGCTTTCATTCAAATTATACCAATTTGGAAGTATTAATGTAACTACTGGAATATTATTGTCTTTGGATATTGCTGATATTTTCCCTAGGACATCTTTATAATTCTTCCACTCTTCTGAACTTTTATTATATAAATTTATGTATGGAGACTTATCAATTTTTCCCGCCTTATTTAAGAAAATGTTCAATTTACTTTGTAGAAAATTGTAAGTGCAGGATCTTTCTTTAAAAAATATTTTTATGGAAGGAGATATTGGAATAGAAGTCTGATATAGATTCCAAATATTATCTGGGCTGCTTAAAAAATTCCCGATAATTATCAAATCAGGTGAATAATTAATTACTTTGTTTTTTAGAACTGTATATTCCTGAAGGGAGACATAGCCTGGAACTCCAAAATTTAATATTTCAACTTTTATATGCTGGTCTTTTTCTATATATTCCCCTAATACTTCTGGATAGCTCTCGTTTAATTCCACTCCCCAGCCAAAAGTTATCGAATCTCCGATAAAGGCTATTCTATAAACATCCTTATCGGTAGATATCTCTTTGCTTCTCATCCCATATGAATTTATTTTAACATACTTTCCTGCTAGATAACCTTCAGAGTTAGGCTTTAATTCGTAAACTAAAGAAGGATTTTCAACTTTTTGCAGAAAAGTAAATAAATTTCCTGATTTTTTTAGAGCTATTTCACAGTTATTTGTTACTCTTAGTGTTCCCTCTATTATAAATAAAAGAATCAAGAGGGTTATAATTAAGAGAAATATATTCATCAAAAGATTTCTATACTTTCTATATTTCTTAGAAATAGTTAAATTCCAGAAAAAAGCTCTAATGTCTTTAATCTTTAGCATATCTATCACTATCCCACATGTCTTGAGGATTGTCTTCTCTTTTTATAATAAATTTGTCCATTACTAAATAATCTATTCCAGTCCCCATCATGCACCTATAAGCGTCAAGGGGGTGCAAACAATGGGTTCCCCCCTTATATTAAAGGATGTATTTATCAAAATGGGTATACTTGATAATTTTTCAAATTCTTTGATTAAATCGTAATATCTTTTATTTTGTAATCTTGTTACTGTTTGCAACCTGCCAGATCCATCAATATGAGTTACTGAGGGCATTATTTTTTGCCATCTCTTTTTTATTGGATAGACCATAAGCATAAAGTCTGTCGCTTCTGGAATAGGAATATCGCATTCAAAATATTTAAGGGCGTTTTCTTTCGTAACAACAGGAGCAAATGGCCTAAATCTTTCTCTATGTTTTACTCTTAGATTCAATATCTCCTGCATTTTTGGGTTTTTTGGATTGGAGAGGATACTTCTTGCCCCTAGAGCTCTTGGCCCCCATTCCATGCCTTCTTGAAACCATCCCACAACATTATTTTGATAAATTAAATCTGCAGTCTCTTTTAATAAAATATTTACGTCTTTAAATTCTTTATATTTAATCTTGTTATCTTCTAAAAATGAATGAATTTCTTCTGTAGAATAATAGGGACCAAGGTATGGGCTATCGAACTTATAATTTCTTTTCTTTCCTAAGATGACATTATATATATAGGAAACTACCCCCATACTTGTACCTCCATCTGATGCATTGGGCTGTATCCAGATATTTTTGAATTTTGTGTTTTTTAAGATCTTTCCATTGAATACACTATTTAAGGCTACTCCGCCTGCAACGACTAAATTTTCTTGCTTAGTCTCTTTTTGTACATGATTTAATATCTTGGTAAATATTTCCTCTGTAATCAATTGTATTGCCGCTGCAATGTCTTTATGCCTTTTAGTAGGTTCTTCCCCCCTTTTATTAATTGGACCGCCAAGAAGCATACATAACTTTTTAGAAGGCATCCTATCCTTGAAATGGTAAACAAAATAGTCCATATTTAATCTGTAGCTTCCATCTTCCTTTATGTCTATTACTTTTCTTAATTTCTTATAATAAATATTACTGCCCTTGTTCATATCCCCATATGCACTTAGGCCCATAACCTTATATTCTGAATTATTAACGCTAAAACCTAAGTAGGCAGTTATTGTTGAATAGAGTAGCCCTAACGAATGAGGAAATCTTATCTCTTTTTTAAGAACAATTCTGTTCTCTTCTCCTAGTCCGTATGTAGTTGTTGTCCACTCTCCAACCCCATCTACCGTAACAATTGCTGCTTTTCTGAAAGGGCTTAACAAAAAACAACTTGCTGCATGAGCAAGATGATGTTCGATAAATAATATGCCTTTTTTGTAGCCTAATCTTTTCTTTATTGCTTTAACTACCCTTAATTTCTCATTAAACCAGGAGGGCATTGCTGACAAGAAAGTTTTATAACTAAACGGAAATGTTTCGAGATGCTGATATAGGGCCCTCTCAAATTTTAGAAAAGGCTTTTCATAAAAACCTATGTGGTCTATATCTTCTATAGAGATATTTTGGCTTTTTAGACAATAATCTATTGCATTTATTGGAAAAGAGAAATCATGTTTCTTCCTTGTAAATCTTTCTTCTTCGGCTGCTGCTACTATCTTTCCATCTTTCAACAGCGTCGCAGAAGCGTCGTGATAATAACACGATATTCCTAAGATGTACATTTTAAAATTGCTTATAATAGTCTTCTATTTTCTTTTTAGTCAAATTTAAGTCTTCCCAATATGTTTTAGAGTTGCTATCTAATGTCGTCTGCAAAAATCTCTTCCTTGATATTTTGGCTGCCATAGACGTAAGTCCTATCCCTATAAAATATGCAAAGGATAAAATAATAGCGTTTATTAAAGCGGATATGGAATGAGCAAAATATTTCTGCCCTTCTTTAAATCCTTCAAAAAATTGAATTGTTTTTTTCATATTATTTTAGCAAAAGTTTAATTAAAGACCCGGATAGGATAACAAATGTTGTTACTATAGAAAGCGATATATAGCTCCAGGATGCGGGTAACCTATGTGTAAATTTAAGTATAAAATAAAGCACGGTAGTAAATACAAAATACATGAATATGACAGCTATAATAATACCTGCCACTTTAAAGTTCCCTTTATCCTTAAATTCCATCTTGTTTCAAAATTTAATTAGTTTATAAAATTACTTGTCTTCCTTTTTCCATAGATTTAGTATTTTATAACTATTAATCAATTTAAAACCCTCTAAGTCTAATCTTTTCTCAAGAGATAGCACATATTTTAAAGATTTGTAATCTGTTGTATCACTTGGATTCCTGCCTATTCCTCCTTCAATCCATATGTATCTTCTATCCCCTATATTGGAAATGGGTGCAAATCTTTTCTTGAACAAATCTGTTTCGTTATTGAGCCAGAGCTTGTAATCTTGAATACTTATAAATTCTTTTATTTCTTTGCCGTTATAAAATCTGGCTAGACTGTTGTAACTGTCGGCTGTATTTCCTACAATAAACGATTCTCCAGAAAATTCCTTTTCTATTTCCTTTAAATCTTCAGTTATAAGATCTGAAGGATTAATTGTGGAGATATGCAGATTGTTTATTTCTGCCACTACAGCTACCAGTTCAATGCCGTGCACATCGTTACCCAGATGATATCCTATTTGAAGAATATAGGGAATTATTACTATTATGGAAACGACGATGGAAAAAAGTATTTGTTTTCTCCATTGTACTCTATTCATGTATTGAATAGAAAACACTATCATCATTGGAATTAATGCCATGAGATAGCGAGGTTGAGGGTTTGATAAAAGAACAAACACAAGCGATAGTGTTAAGAAAATAAGCATCTTTTTTTCGGGTTTTATTAGAGAGGGCCTTATACCTCTCCAGAAATAGAGAGGCATCATTACAAGGATGAGAATGATAGGCACTATGTGCCATACTAAGGAGACTGACGAATTCTTTAAGAAAACAGCTATGGCTAATATGCCTAGGAGATTTTTAGCTATCGTAAAGAAAGGAAAATTAAAAAGAACATAATCCAGAATAAGTCTTGGAAGAAGGCCGACTAGAACTGCGCTACAAAAAAGGAATGAATGAGAAAGCTTTTTATTGAAGAGAAACGGAAGAGCTAAAAAAACTCCGAAGAAAAGCATGGTGTCCCAAAATGCCCATGCTAAACCAAGGAGAGCCCCTGCGTACAAAAGTGTCCGTTTGCTGAGGCCTTTATCATATTTCTCTAAGTAGTACCATGACCAAAGTAGGAAAAAAGAAGAGATTATTATAGGACTTGCCCAGGGGGCAAGATACCATGTAATTGGGGACAAAATAATAAGCCAAAAGGCTTTGATATTCTTTTTACTTATGATATATACTGAATAAGAGATTAAAGCAATAAAGAGTAGATTTGTAATTTTAAACGCTAAAAAACTCTTTGTAAGCGCGAAAAAGGGAGACATAACTAATCCAAAGAGAAAAGAATGAGAGCCTCTAATCTTTGCAGCATAATCTCCAGAGAAGAATTTTGCAGAATCTATATAATCACTGATATCTGTGGAGCCATAAAATGTTGTAGCCAAAGTCAGAACTGTAAGAGAGAGAAATACTCCTAGTATGAGAAGCACATTTATTTGTTTTTTATTCATGTATATCTTCCTAAAAAGAGGTCTCTTTTTATTCTGTAGGTATTTACTAATACCGCCCTTATAGTTCTTGATATTTTAAACCGGCTCTCTCGCGAGTCTTCCCACTTTACTGGAATCTCTTTAATCTTAAATTTCTTTTTCGATGCTAAGACCAACATTTCTGTATCAAGAAATCCTTCTTGACTGTACTTTGTCCGAGATATAATCTGATCCCTCACTTTTCTATTAATCACTTTAAAACCGCATTGTAAATCTCGCACTTTTAAGTTGAATGTTGATTTCATTAAAAAGTGAAATATAAAGGAGATCATTCTTCTAGAGAGAGGGCGATGGACTTGTGATTCTGGCAGTCTTCGAGAGCCCATTACAATATCGTTCCCATTTTCTAGCTCCCGCACCAATTCTGGAATATGTTGGACATCTGTTGCGAGATCTGCGTCCATGAACATATAATAGTCTACCTGCATCTTCTGCCATGCATCTTTTACCGCTTGATCTCGTGATCGTGCTTCTAAAGAGATAAAAGAGAAATGCTTGCTTTTTGGAATTTTATTTAGTATTTCTATAGTCTTATCTGTAGACCCGTTCTCGGCTACGATTAACTGCCACTTCATGCCAAGATCTTTATCTTTGAGAAAGTGAAGTACTTTCTTCACATTCTTTTCTATTATTTCTTCTTCGTTATGGGCTGGTATGACGATGATTAGACTTTTTTTCATCAAGAAAGGGGTTATTATCGATTTATATTCTTAACGTATTCTTCTATCATATCTTTTAATCGAAAGATAATCAAATGTTGAAGAACCCCATGAAATCCTTCAGTATGGGGTGTTGAATCCTTGGGAACTACTATACATGCATCGCACATCTCTTTCATTTTACCACCATCAAAACCTGCTAGACCGACTATTTTTGCCCCTCGTTGTTTCGCTAATTCCATTGCTTGAACTAGATTACCTGACCAGCCCGACCCCCCATGTACAGATATCAAAAGAATGGCATCGCCTTCCTCAAGAAACGTGTTTAAAAGACCGCTATACGCTTTATCCCATCCTGAATCGTTAATCCATGCGCTTAGAGCAGAATGGTTATCGTTGAGGCATATTGCTTTGAACCCTTTGATTCTGCTTATCTCTTTCATCGAGCTGTCGTTAACAACTGTCTTTAATAAATCTCCTGCAAAATGAGATGCTGTGCTCGCACTACCTCCGTTGCCCATGGTTATTATCTTTTTATTGTTCTTCCAGCATTCAAAAAGGATCGTAATGAATTTTTGTATCTCTTTTAGGTCTATCTTTCTTGCAATATCCTCTGTTTCCTTTAGATATTTTTCTATATAATCATTATTTTCCATTGTAAATTACCTTGCATCCATCTGTATCAAAACGAAAATTAAGCTCTGTTAATCTCTCCTTTTTAAAAACATCCCTTAATCTCTGTTTATTGCCTTCGCAATAAAATAACAAGAATCCTCCGCCCCCGGCTCCCACTAATTTTCCACCAAGTGCACCATTTTTAAGACCCAATTCATAGTACTTATCTATTACAGAAGAGGACATTTTGCTTCCGAACTGTTTTTTTGTATCCCAATGCACATTTAGCCACTTACCAAATTTGCTTATTTCTCCTTTTTCTAATGCATTTCTGATTTCTATGCCTATATCTTTTATCGCGTGCATTTGGTTCATTTTTTCTTTATCCGATTCTGCATTTTTTTTCTGTTCTGACAAGACATCTGTCGCATCTCTTCTGATTCCCGTACTGAATAAAAGAGTATTATTCTCTAATTCTTCTAAAGATGATTGAGAAATATTAATTGGACTTACTTTTACATTTCCATTCTTATCTATTTCTAAATTGATGATGCCCCCATGAGAAGCCAAGTATTGATCGTGTTTGCCTATAGGCTCTTTGAGGACTTCCATCTCTATATATGCTGCTTCTTCTGCAAGTTTCTTTGTTGATACTTCTTCCTTTTTGTATGTGTGCAGCGCCTTTAATAAGGCCACTAAAAAAGTGCTAGAGGAACCCAATCCTGTTCCGGCAGGCACATCTGCAAGAGCTGTAATCTCCATTGGCTCATTTATATTTAACAATTCTAAAGCAGCCCTTATTCTTGTATGCTTTATTTTGCTTACATCTTTCACTATTTCTGTTTGAGAATAGCGAATAAATAATTCTTCATAGAAATCTCTTTTCTCAACAATGATATAATTATATTTGTTTATTGCCACAGATACTAGCGATCCTCCAAATTTTGAAGAATAAAACGGTAAGTCTGTGCCTCCTCCACCTAGGGAGATTCTCAATGGAGCTCTTGTAACAATCATTCTTTTTTTACCATCCGTATGAGATGGACTTTTGCCTAGTATATAAACATTTTGGCGAAAGGTTTATAATTTGTCTTGGACAAGCTTTTTTATGGTTAAATATAGGGTGGCAATTCTTGGAGCTTCTGGAATAGGTAATTTTCATGCACGAGACTTCAAGAAAGTTGGATGTGATGTGTGTGCGATTCTTGGAAGCACAGAAGAAAGTTCATTGAAAACTGCGGCTGTGTTAAGGAAAAAGTTTGATATTGATGCACAGCCTTATCACGATTTAGAAAAACTGCTAAAAAAAGAACTTGATGCTGTGGCTGTGTGTACTCCTCCATCTCTCCATTATTCGCAAGTGAAGAGATGTCTTGAAGAAGGACTGCACGTTCTTTGCGAGAAGCCTTTTGTCCTTAATACAGAATATCAGGGGTTGAAGATGGCTGAGGAACTTATGGCATTGGCAGGGCAAAAAAAGAAGATTCTAAGCGTGAATACGCAATGGTCTTATGTTCTTTCTTCTATAAAAGATATAGTCGGGGAAGGAAGAGTGCATGATTTTTCTATGATTATGGAGCCAGGTGTGCAGGGCGTCCATCTTCTTACAGACAGTGTGCCTCATATGAATAGCCTTTTGGTGAGAATTATACCTCGTGGCAATGCTCGCGAGATAGAATTTCTTCTCCTTAAAGAAAATGAAGTAAAAATTAACTTTTTATATAGTAATTTAGATACCGAATGTAATGTAACATATCATATGAAGTTTAAACAAGACAAACCGCGACATGTAGAATTCTCCTTGAATAATCATAGTTTCAGCAGAATAATTCTTCCTAATTACGATCAGGAATTAGTCTATGAAAACATAGTCATTCCTATCTGCGATCCCTTTACAGAATCTATAAGAGAATTTGTTAGTTCTCTTGAAAACAACTATTCTTCTCTTAAAATACACCAAGAAATATTAGAAAATGTAAAACTACAAGATGCTCTTATTAAAAAATATCTTTTAATGTAATTCTAGCTCTTTTATTTTTTCTGCTACTGCCATTAAATCAGGAAGAGTAAAATCTGGGAAAATATCTCTTTTATATTGCAATTCGATAATTTCTTCTCGGGGAGCCCCTACTCTAAATGTTTTTTTCACTTTTGCATTTTTTCCAGTCATTACATCACTTAAATTATCGCCAACCATATATGAACTTTGTATATCTAAGTTAAAATCTTTCTTTGCTTGTTCGATCATACCTACTTTTGGCTTTCTGCAATTACAATCCCCTGTATATTTTGGATGATGCGGACAATAGTAGATTTCTTCCATGTGTAACTCATTTTTTAAATAATTATTGATTTCGTCTAATCTTTCCTTTTTTAAATATCCGAAACTTATTCCAGGTTGATTTGTAACCCCTATTATCTTGAATCCAAGTTTCCTCATTTCATTTATGCCTTCTTTAACTCCTTTAATTATCTTTAGCTGACTCAGGTTACATGGAGAAATTAGTTTTCCATCATCTTCGTAGAGAATTTCATTTAATACCCCATCTCTATCTAAAAATATTGCCCTTTCTTTATTTTTTAGAAAATTAAGTTTTATCTTTCCCGATTCTATATCTTCCTTGGCTAGATTATATTTTTCTAGATTCCCTATTTCTCTAAAATAATACTTATCCATTATAAAACCATAAATATTGTTATTTCCTTTCGTTAATTTAGGAAAGATATTATATCCAAAGTCTGAATGTAAACCGGATATGTAATTAAGTATATCTGGTTCTAAAATATAAATGCCCGAATTTATTAGTTTATATTGACCTGATAAAGTATTTACTAGCTCTTGAGAGGGTTTTTCTAAGAATTCTCTTATTTTTAAGTTTTCGTCAGCTAAGATAAGACTTTGAGTTTTATAATCCCAAGGCTTTTCCCTTAAAGCAAGAGTAGCTATGGAGTTTTTAGATTTATGATAGTGTAACATTTCACTTAAATTAATATCGGTAATATTATCCCCATAGATTACACAAAAAGTCTCATCTAGAAAATTTTTAAAGTTATTTAGTGCTCCTGCTGTTCCTAATAATTCCTTTTCAAAAGAATATATTAGTTCTACGCCCCATTTCTTGCCATCTCCAAAATATTCTTTTATTTTATCCGCTAAATAAGAGGTATTTATTGCTATTTTGTTTATGCCATGAGTTTTACATAGCAATATATTATATTGTAATAATGGCATGTTATTTATCGGCATCATGGGCTTTGGAATTTTATCTGTTAAAGGTTTAAGCCTCTCTCCTTTCCCTGCACAAAGTATAATTGCCTTCATGGTTTTTTCATAATAGCAATACTTATAAATTTAACATATTCTGTGAATGGTATGGGAAAAATTGCAGTTATAGGGGCTGGAGCTTTCGGCTGCTCTATTGCTCTGGAATTATCTAAAAAACATGATGTTAGTATCTTTGAGAAGAGTGAAAAGATTCTGAGCGGAGCATCAACATACAATCATTTAAGGCATCATTATGGGTATCATTATCCTAGAAGCAGGGAGACTGCAATAGAATCTATAACGGGAAGGGAAAGTTTTGAGAAGGAGTATGGGGGATGTGTTGTAAAATCGTTTCCTGCATATTATGCAGTAGCAAAAGAGAATAGCAAGTCGACTTCCAGCGAATTTCTTAAGTTTTGTGATAGCTTGGGTTTGATGTACGAGATTGTGAAACCAAATCCCGAGATTTTCGATTTATCAAAGATTGTTATGTGTCTAAAGACTCCTGAACCGGCTTACGACCCATCTATCTTAAAAGAAATTATCGAAAAGAAACTAGAAAATTCCTCTGTAAAACTAAAATTAGGGAATGAGGTGGTAGGCGGTGCAATCCTAATTAATGGAGATAAAAATCTTAAAGTCAAACATGAAGGAAAAATATATGAAGAAAAATTCGATATTGTTATTTCCGCTATTTATTCCGATTTTAATAAGCTTAATGAGTGGTTTGGATTCCCTAGAAAAAAGGTCCAATACGCTTTGATGGAACTAATTGACATTGAATTGCCTATAAAAGAAAGACTGGGTGCAATGATTGTGGATGGCAATTTTAGTACTTTTGTTCCAAATGGAAAACCTGGAGTTGTTAGATTGGGCCATGTTAAAGAATCTGTTTTGAAAGAAATTGTATCTGACCATTTGGATATTAGTTTGTTTGCATCCGAAAACACCAAATCAAATAAAGATAAGATAATAAAAGAATCAATTAAATATTATCCAATTTTAGAGAAAGCTAAATTCTTGAGGTCTGTCTTTATTACAAGAGTTGTAAAAACTAATGTCGATGATACTGATGAAAGACCTACCGAGATTGAGGACTATGGAAAAGGCGTATACTCGATTTTTGCTGGAAAAGTTATAACTTGTGTTGATACTGCAAAGAAAATTTCTATGACCATTGATAGTTATAGCTAGGTTTTGCTTGAATTGTGTGGTGGGCTTAGTAGAAAGTTTAATAGAATAAACCATCTCAATTGATTAACAACTACAAAAGAGGTGGTTAAAATGAGAAGTATAGGCTTCTATAAAAAACTAATTGATAGGAACAGTATCTCCGATACTTATAAAGACTGGGGTGGATTTAATATATCATACTGTAATTTGGGATTATGTTTATACTCTAACCATTTCAGATATCTCTTAAACACTATAATGCGTCTATCTCTCTGCAATCTCCACAGAATAATTAACAACATTCCTAACAAATGATAGAAAAACCTTATCTGTAAATTCAAACTTTTACTCTTTATTCTTGCTTCATCATGAACTCTGAATCCTGTCTCAAGCTTCCTCTCTTTTCTACCCACCATACGCAAGAAGGCTAAAGCCTCTTGCTTATCGTAATTATTGTGCTGAATCACATAGAAATAACGTTCTAAGTAGGGTGAAGTAATTTAGGTATACTACACAAGGCTCTTGTGGGGCTAAACTTTTGCGAAATCCCTCGTGGAGCTTGTCCAAATTGTCCAACATTAGAATAATTAAGAAATGAGTTTATAGCGTCTATTAAAGTTATTTATTGGGTTTTTAGACTTTTTAACAAAAACAAAAACGCAAAAGTTTAGTGGGGGAAAGATTTATAAGTCTCTTAATCCTAATTTTGTGTGAGAAGAGGGTCAATGAAATTCATTCTAAGTTCTGAGAAAAATGGAAAGGCGAGGTTTGTGTTGTTGGGTCTGTTTATTTCTTGTTTAGTTATCGGCGTTTTATTGATGTATTCTGTTTGGGCAGGGCATGTTGTTAGGACTTCCGCGCAGGGGACTAGCTATTATATTAATGAGGATGTTACATTTTTTTATAATATCACAATAAATAATACAGATGCTCTTGTTGATGCGAATATAACTCAGGTTAATATGACATTGCCCTCGGGATTTACGTTTGCAGTAGGTTCTAATGAAACTGATGCTGGGACACATACATTTTCAAATACAAGCAACGTGCTTACGTGGAGCAATAATGGGCTTGTAATCAATTTGACTTTAAAATATTTTTCGTTTAATGCTACTGCTGTCACTCCAGGCAATTATAATATTACTGTAGCAACATTGAATGCAACAACAGTTCTTTATTCTAATGTTTCTGTTGTCGTAAATGATACAACGGCCCCGTCTTCAGTAACTTTTGTGTCCCCGACTGATGCTGATGGAGCAAATGTTTCTAGGAGCCATATATTCTTTAACATTACCGCTGCCGATGGCGTCAGTATTCAGGCTATTGTTGTCAGGTTATTTAATTCGTCACGTGCACAAATAAACTTAAGTAACTCGGCAACATCTCCTTTATCGGGTAATTTTTCTTCATTGGGTAATGGAGTTTACTACATGAATGCTACAGTTAACGACACTGCAGGAAACAGTAACTCTACTCCTACAAGGACAGTAACCGTTGATACAGTTGCTCCGATAGTCTTTAATTCTAATATCAGTTCACCTATAAGTGGAGGTAATTATTCCAATGTAATTGGTAATGTAGTGCTAAACGTGTCTTTAGTTGATGCAACCTCTGCTGTTGCTGTTTTATTCTTTAATATTACAAACAGTGCTGGAGTGCAAAATGCTACCTATACGGCTACAAGAGAGGGCTCTACTAATTATTATAGCACTAGTCTAAATACAACTGGATTCTCTGATGGATATTATAATGTAACTGTCTGGGTAAATGACAGTGCAGGAAACGTAAATAATTCTGCTCTCGCCTCTAGGATTGGCTTTGATAATACTGCTCCCTCTGCTTCTTTGAGTTGTACTCCGAGTAGTGTACAGGTAGGTGGAGTAGTGGCTTGTTCTTGTACTACTTCTGACTTAACAGTAGGTGTCCTTTCTACTGTGTATACAGCAAATCCTTCTACTGCCTCAACGGGAACATTTTCTACGAGTTGTACAGCAACCGATTATTCAAATAATACTGTGAGTTCTAGTGCATCATATACTGTTGAAAGTGGAGGAAGCTCGGGAGGGGGTGGAGGGGGTGGAGGAGCAGGTAGCGGGTGGGTTACATTTACGGTGGATGATAGTAGGTTTAGCGAGGGGTATACTAAGGAGTTGAGTAAAAATCAGAGACTAAAAGTCAGCGTAAACAGGCAGGAACATTTCGTGGGCGTTACCGATTTGTTTGCAAGCAGTGCTAGAATACAGGTCTCAAGTGTAGTGCAAACAGCTACACTAAATGTCGGCGAAACTAAGAAATTCGAGGTTAGTGAGGATAAGTATTATGATATAAGTGCCACATTAAACCGTATATCTGGTAATAAGGCAGGTATAACTATTAAGTTGATAAATGAAAGGGTGCCTGATGCCGTACCTTCTGTTCCTAAAACGGAAACTAACACAGAAACTGAAAGTGCTCCGCTCTTGGCGCCTGAGGAGGCCTCTGCATCTTCTGGGGAGAGAGTTATTTGGATGATAGTGGTTTCTGTTATTCTTTTGGTAATTGTGGGGGTCGGATGGTTTATGATAAAGAAAAGATATAGAAGATAACAAGTTTTTAATGGGACCTCTAATTCTATTTAATTGCTCTTGACTTTTGTCGCTCATGTGTTGCATGAGGCGAAAACAGTAAAACAATATTGCCCAGCTAATATCTGAAAGCTTTTAAATAAAGAGATATCCATTGCAGAGATGGTTTTGATTAAAATACTCGGGGCAATTGATGTTGTTGCAGGCATTATATTCTTAATGTTAATCTTTGGTATGAATGCCCCATTCCAAATTTTACTATTCTTTGCTGGACTTTTGCTTTTGAAGGGCATGTTCATAATTACGGGCGATGTTTTAAGTCTCATAGATCTGGCTTCTTCCCTTCTTTTTTTTATTTCAATATTCTTCTCTTTGCCAGCCCTCTTATTATGGATTCCGGCTTTTATACTATTTGCTAAAGGTTTTGTGAGTTTTATTTAGAAATCTTCTTTCGTAGCCAATTTACTAAGAAATATTCCCTTTGATACAGGTCTTTTTCATATATCAAGGAATATAAGTCTAACAACGAGTGAAAAATCATTCCTAAAAAGATATAAAAGAAACCAATCCAGACGAAACTCAGCAGACCCATGAGGATATGAAATTCTATCGTATGAAATAAATGGAAATCACCTTTTTCTCTTAGCCCTAGTCTCTTCTTTCTTCTTTCTTCTTTTTGTAACTTGCGGTGATACTCGAATGCGTGGAATAAACTCAGCCTGTTTGACTTCAGGACAGAAGACAAGTAATGATCAAAATCTATAAGGAAAGATGAAAAGAAAATAAGTAGGATGAAGATAGGGTTTATTTTAGGAGAGACTATCCATATTAAAGCAGAAAATATTGCACCGAAGATAATATGCCAGCGAGGTAACATGTAAAGATTAGGATTTTGGGGCTAATAAAACTTGCTAGTTTACTTTTCCATATTCTTTACAAAATCTGCAAAGGCTGGACGTGTTATTAATACACCTGCTGTAATTCCTATTATCGTTGTTAAAGCAAAACCTTTGAATAGCCCTGCTCCTGCCTTGTATAATGGAATTAAGGATACGACAGAGGTCATATAAGCAGACATGATTACAAATAATGCTTGCTTCATTCTTTGTTTTATGCTTGTATGTTTGTTCTTTTCTGCTTCGTCAAGGATGACTATCTGCTGGTCAACACCTGTACCTATTGTTGCTAATATTCCTGCGATAGAAGGCAGGTCAAGATTCCACCCTATGAAAGAGGCCACACCTAATATTATAAGAATTTCTGAGAAAGAAATTAATAATAAAACAAGTGAAGCTTTGAACTTTCTATAACGAATAAATATTACTACTGAGACAAGGAAGATTGATGCAACTCCTGCCAATAATATTGAATTGGTAAATTCCTCTCCTAAATGCGGAGAGATTGTATCAAGACGAACTATATTCAACTTGTAAGGAAGGCTTCCTGTGAGAAGAATTGTTTGAAGTTTTTTCATATCAGCCTTGGCATTAGTTAGAGCTTCTTCTCTTGTTACGCCGGAGCCAGAGCCTTGAATAGAAATTTCTGTAGTGACTTGTCCCCTTAAGCTTGCACTAATCAGTAAAGAGTCTACTTCCTTTTCGTCAACATAAAGATATAGTTTCTCCGAAAGATATTGACCTGTAGGATCTAATGATAGAACTTTAGTCATGGCAGCGTGCCTTTCTGCTGCTTCGCTTGAAAGATAAATAGTAAAAGCAAAATTGCATCCAAATCCTTCTTGTGTGGGAAAGCAAGAAGTCACAGCTGCACATTTTGCATCATTTCTGCAAACATCCCTTATGTCTTCATCCCCACCTACAAAAGCCGTCTCGTTTCCTATTTTTGCTTCAAATTTACCTTGCTTACTGATTAATTCTTCTAAATCTGCAGGAGTTGCTCCTGCAATCTCAATCATCATAAATTTGTTCCCTGAGAGGTCTGTGACACCTCTTAGATTTATATCGCTTAAGCCGTAAACATTAAATCGGTTTCTACTTACCTCTACCAAATCTGACAATTGCGCATCTGTAATCTCTATATCTGGCTGAACAAGAGCTCTTGCTCCGCCTCTTAAGTCAAGGCCTGTCTTAATCCTTGAGCTTGGAACATTGTCGACAGTAATCTGCGGAGTGTCGTTAATTAAAGCAGTGTATTCGTTTGTTTTTGTTAAGAGGTCTACTCTTTTTTCCTCGCCGTTGTTAAATAGGCCTCCAAGGACATTTGAATAGTCTTCTTTGCTAGTTATTTCCTGCCCGTTAATAGATTTTATTATTTCTCCAGACTTGAGGCCTTGTTGATAGAAAGGCGAATCTAGGTCTACAGAGGTTACTATGACTCCTGATTCAAAAGAGGGCCTTATTGCAATTAAGGATAATAGGAGAGCAATTATTAAAACCCATATTCTAAATGAGATTTTCATATTGAACCTCCTTTAGAATCGACATACCATTTTAGTATTGAAGCATTTGTAAGCCAGGTGTTTACTATATCAAATAGCAATCCTATTAAAATTATAGAAAATATCTGCCTTAGAACTTCTGAAACATTATAGATTACAACTAAAGAAGTCCCTACTGCAACTATTGCAGTTAAAGTCATCGTAGTTCCTGTCTTGAATGCTCCGTATATTCTTTCATTGACAGTTCCCTCCCTGTTCTTTAGAAGTCTTGTTGTAAGTAATATATCCGTATCTACACTATAACCTATGAGCATTAGAAAGGCGATAACTCCTGCCAAAGATAATTTCATACCTAACAAGTCAACTACTACGAGAGTCATAACTATATCTGCAAATGCAGATAAAATGACTGCGAAACTCGGGATGAAAGTTCTGAAGATTATGAAGACAACTATCGCCATAAATAAGAAGGCAAGGATAATTGCGAGCCTTAACTGTCCATAAAATCCTGTTGAGATAGACGACCCAGAGAACTCAATTGAAGAATTATCTTGGTTAAGAGAGTATTTCAGATAATCTTCTAAGACAGGCCTAATTTCTGATACTTCTGCCGTTGTCTGTATTACAAACCCTTTTTGTTCCCCTGTTGAAATTTCGGATAGTTTTTCTAGACTTGAATCAGGAAACTTGCCTAATAGGAAAGATTCTAGAGCATTAGTGTCTATTTTACTATCGAAAACCGTGATTACTGTTCCTCCAGTTAAAGAAACGTCTTTATAGATGAGGTCTCCATTGTTGATATTAAAGATAACTAGGTAAATTAAAGAGAATACCAAAAATAGAACTGGAATTATAAAGCCCAGCTTATAGTGTTTGTCGTACCAGTTTTTGGGCGCTTGTTCCATGAAGTTATAGAATAAATAGGACTTTTAAATTATTCTATTGGGGAAAGTAAACCCTTTAACTTAACATGATTTACACCTATAATAGAAAACGATAATGCCTTAATAGTTTATAATAAGAGCATAATAAGTAACTAAAATATCGGGCTTTGAGAAGACGCTTTCCATTTTAATTCTAATCAATAAGAAAGCGATTTGAGTGGAGTGAATGCAATGAATGGAACCTTAAAGCCCGTGTTAGTTGCTCCGACTGAAAGGAGGATGAGGGATAGCTGCAAGCGGTTCTCGAAGAGAAATCCCGAAGAGTTGGCGGGCGAAAAATTTATTTCTGTTTTTTAGATTTTATTTTACTGATAATTAATCCAATTAGTGACCCTATGAGAAACCAGATTAAAAGTGATAAAGGAATTACATAAATTTTAACAAGATTAAAAAGTTCTTTTGCATCAATAATGATTTGGTCTTGTTTTAAAAATAATTCTAAAATTAAAATAGATGGAATATGAATTAAAGTATGAAGCCCCCATACAATAAAACCTAGAATATAAAACGATTCTGTGTTAATAATAGGAAATAAGACTCTTGTAATAATGTCTATAATTAGAATAATTAAAGTGGTAAATAATCCTCCTTTTAGCCATGTTTCCATATAATTAAATTATTTTTATTTTATATAAATATATCGCCTGCCCGCTAATTGCAACTAATAAGCTTTTATCGATAATTAATATTTTTATAAGTATATTAACTATGGTATGGACTTAAAATATTGTTATAAACCATTTATTTAGCAATTCTCCACAGCAACTCAAAATAATTCCTATAGCCTTGAGCAATTTCTGGATGCTTTATGACTATAGCTATAGGTTCTTTCGCCCAGAGGATTATGGCTGTCTTTTCACCATAGATGTTAACTGCGACAGGAGAGGCGTATTTCTCCGGAAGATAAC
>Ga0209542_10001662_pt1 | contig 51671 bp, 54 predicted proteins | sample RifCSPhighO2_01_FD_184028 | JGI IMG/M metagenome (GOLD analysis project Ga0209542, IMG submission 184028) | Soil microbial communities from Rifle, Colorado - Rifle CSP2_plank highO2_0.1 (SPAdes) (version 2) | ecosystem: Environmental > Terrestrial > Deep subsurface > Rock core/Sediment ...
AATTCTAATTTTTAAAAATTCAAATCCCAAACTGTTTTGTATTTTGGTTATTGTGATTTTGATATTATTTAGAATTTGTAATTTTGTGCTTAGGATTTTCTCAAGGTACCACCTTGAGGCTATGGAATATTACCCCATCTTTCGATGAGCTATGTTCCACCCAGAGGTAGATTCCTACGCGTTACTCACCCGTCCGCCTCTGTCCGTAGGACAGAACTTTCAACAATTAACTTTCGACCAATTAACAAACTAACAAATTAAGAGCTTCGAAGTTTCTTAGCCAATCCTTCAAGTTGTTTTGTTATACTTTCTGCCAAAACTTTTAAATCCTCGTATGTTGCCTTCTTTATTAGCGAGTTATCATAAGCTATATCTAAACAAGCGATGGCTTCATTAATAGATCCCAGTGAATTTTCAAGAAATCTTTTAAAATCTTTATCAGAATACTTTGCAGATCCCTCTGCAATATTAAGACAAACCGATAATGCTGCCCTTCTTAACTGGTCACCTAATTCCCAATACTGTTTATTCAAATTCTTAGTTAGAAATAAACATTTTCGATAAAAAGACTTTCCATCTTTATAGACTGGGAGTTCTAGAAATCTAAAAGTTCTCACTCTTTTATGTTAAATTGTTAACGGTCAATTGGTCAACTGTTAACTGTTCGGTCCTACGGACCGAACGACTTGCATGCCTAAGGCACGCCGCCAGCGTTCATCCTGGACCAGGATCAAATCCTCAAAAAAATTTGACGAAGTCCAAATGACTTTGTCAAAACATTCCTACCACTTCTTGGCCATCAAAGATGGACAATCCGCCAAAGATCGCTCTTTGAGCCGCGCTACGAATAGTAGGTAAGGCGAAAAGTAAGATCGAGCGGATGACCTCCTTGAATTTAGCTTAAAGAAGTGTATCCAAAATGTTGCTGATTCACTTGTTAATGTGCTATTTTAAGATATTAAGACCAAAAATCCCGCCAAAGGCGGGTCACAACTCTCGTTTGAAACGAGACCAAACTTTTGGCGAAAGTCTTACATACCAAAATCTATTATAGTTGAATAAAAACCTTTGTCAAGAATCAAAGTTAATAACTACGCAGCTTCTAAGCTAAGAATTTTAAAAGGGGTCAAAGCTTCATCTGTCTCAAGCGCATTTAATGCCCTTTGAGAATCCCGTGCTAAAAGATAATAATAATTCTGGACGGGTATTTTAGGATTGCTTAACGACCTTCTCGCCTTTTTTATTGGAATTCCATGTCTTCCAATTGAATCTGCGAAAAGATGGGCATAGCGAGGAGAATATCGAAATCCTTGCATTATTACATCTTTTAAAACAGTTATGCGATTTGGCCGGTCTGAATTTTTGGGATATGTTGAACAATATCTAATGATTGCTCTGTTAGAAAGGTGATCGAATTCCTCCTGAACTTTGTGATCGTTATCCATCTCTTCTATAACCTTGAGAAACCTTTCCACTTTAAGCTTACTTCTGCACGCTCTTTCTTTTTTGGCTCGCGGTTTAGGGCTGAGAAATTCCGAGAGCGGATATTCCTCTTGAACAGCTTGAGGAGCACTTTCCCAGATTGTCGAAAGAAAACGTATGTTGTCGAGTCTTGCCAATTGCCATGTTTTATCATATGAACTCCCAAGTCTTTCAAAAGTAGAGAGGCCTAAATTGCGTGCAACCCCGATGTTTACACTTCTGTCCCAAACTCTTTGACTAACTCCCTCCGGTTTTCTAAGATAAGCACCTTGCTCTATGGCTTTTACAACAAATGCCTGTCTTCTTGCATGAAGTTCCTGAAGCGTTCTCTGTCTTTCTACCATAAACAGGAATTATACCAAATTGTTTCTCACAAATCATCCCATTCTTATTTTTCCAAGAGAAGCATTGTCCAGGGGAAAATTTAGTAGAGAAATCAACTTAATAAATTTTAAAGCCATGTCTTTTAAGCCAATTCATACAGATTCAAATGACACATCAATAACCCGTGTTCTAAAAAGCGCTGCATATCTATTTGTTAAAAAATTTTTTAGTGCAGCGGCATACTTTTCTGGAAAATAATAGTTTATTCTGGAACCATGTTGATATTGATAAACTGGTACTCTACATTCAGGTGTCAAAAAATCGGAGTAATGGAATCCCGATCTTCTCTTACTAATAAGCACTTTCATCTCTTTAAATAAACTTTCTACACTTCTAAAATCTCCGCTGTGTTGCAACTGGTGTGTGCTTGGTATAGGATCATTGCCTTTTCCGCAGATTATTTTGACCGGATTTTCTTTATATTTTTGAAGACTCGGATCTTCATCCAAAACACCTAAGGCTCTCTCCCTGTGTCTCTCAAGCAAAACGTAATAATGCACCTGAACTTCCCCTGTTTTTGGTACTCTGCATTCTACCGGTCTACTAGAAATCCCGGATAAACGAAGACTATCGAAAAAAAGACGCGTTGCTTCAGAGCTATAATGGAAGACCCCCGATGTTAAATCTCCAACTGTAATAAAAAGCCCATCTCTTTTTGCATTATACCCAAGTTTCCGTTTAACTAAGTTTGCTAAAATAATATTAGGTGGTAATTCATCCAGTATTTGTTGTATCTTTTTATCATCTTCCTCTTTTGTAAGCTGTTCTATTTTTTCTTGATCTTCATGAGACGGGATAAAACGACTTACATCAATACCCCATCTCCTAATTACGCCTAAAGATTTCCGTATTGAACTTTCTGAAATCCCGGTATTTCTTTGTATTTCTTCTACGTCTTTTGCTCCTTTACGAACTTGCTCTCTTACTCTCAAACTTATCCCTCCCATTGCCTGTGATCTTCTTTCTCCAATGATTTCGGACTCGGGTCTCTTTGACAAAAGATCTTCAAGAGGATGGGAGAATCGCAATCCTTCAGATGAATTACCCAATAAACCTTCTATAAATTTTCTCACGGCTTTTGATGCTATTTCCTTTGTTCTTTCGTACTGAAGCCCCAGTACCTCCAAATATTCATCTCCAAAATTATAAGCAACGCCAATGTTCACCGCCCTTTCCCAATGGTGTTGAGAAATATCTTCCGGCCGTTTTTCATGAGCTCTTTCTTGAATAGCCTTTTGAATAAAATCTTGCCTTTGGGCATGAAGCTCTTCTCTGGTTTTTTCTCTTTCCACCATAGGAGCGAATTATAACACAACAGAGGCTAAACCGTCTTTTCCAAAAGAAGCAGTGTCCAGGGAAGAAGAATAAATAACAATTACTCGTCTATGATGTAGCTAACTTCAATAGCAGCTAAGCCTTTTCTTTGAGGAATTCCCGGAAACTTCGAAGAACTAGAAACAATTGGATCTTCGAGAGGCTTTAAGTAGAAAACTATATTTCTATATGTATCGGGAATGGGATTAAAGGAAATAGGAAGAATGGCTTTAGAGGTTTCATTATCAAAAAATGAAACAAAAACATAAGAGGAGGAGAATTTTCCTATCGAAGCTATTAAGTCTTTTATTTCAACTAAATTCAACCCTAACTTTTTCCCGTACTCTTCAAGGGTTTTTGGTACTTCTTCGGATTTGACTGTTTTACCATAATTAAGTTGAGGTAATTTCCTTAGAGCAGAAGTATAGTTAAAATTTATATTGGAATACAGCTGATTTTCAACTTTTAATCCCCCGTCCCCAGTTAAAAAACCCTCATAAGAACCACCCTTGTAGGGAGCATTAGATCCATAAATTTGCGTACCTATCTTAATTTTTATATATGTACCGGGTTTTCCGTAAAGATATAAAGGGCTATCCATACATACGCCATCCGTTCTGGCAAGCGCAAATTGTGTTTTAAAGCAGGAATTATATTCAGAATTGGGCGTGCTGCTCCTTTGATCTGGACTAAAGTTTGTTCCCAACATAGAATTGCATTGTTCAGTAGCAATGTTTTTACATGCCGGCTTACTTTGTTGGGTTATCCTCTTTGGCCCCAGTTCGGATTTAAGAGTAATTGTTTTAAGCTGAAGTGTGCTTACGTTTTCTTTGCTACTTGATCCAAGATTTCCCGTAGCTTGAGAGTCATTAAAAAAAGCGGAAGGCAAAAGACCAATGTACTGAATCGGATTTTTTCCTATATTAACCCTAGCTCTTTCTTTTGTGTTTGTATTATATATTCCTATTTCATTTAGAGTCTGGCTATATTTTTCTCCAAGATTTCCAACAGTTGAGACTGATGTATTGTTTACTCCCACCAAAATATTATTGTCCCCCAATGTAGAAAGCACAGAATCTTGCGATGTTGCAATTTCGCCCCTTAACTTTTGTGTCGACGAAGTTATGGGATCGTAAAGATAAAAACCATTCTGTTCCAAGCTTTTTGATAAAGTGAAATAAATTATTTTTCCACTGTAAGAATCCCACGAAACAAAAGGATACCGGTTAGTATTCAGGATACCCGTAAGTTTTGTTCTTTGTCTACCCAAAGTATCAAAAATTTCTATAGTATTAGGATTAAGAAGAGCTTGCCTGAATCCTTCTCTATCCGCAAGGGAAACATTTCCAGGACCCTTGCTTCCATCATATCCGGCAAAGACAAGTTTCTTACCGTCGGGAGACAAAATTGGCTGAGATGAAAGGGTTCCCGAAGACATAGAAGGAATTTCTTCTTTGACAGTTCCCGAAAAATCTGAAACGCTTATTCCGTTTGCCCATCCTGCCTGACTATTTGCTTCAAATTTATCCATATAAATTTCGCCTCTGTCTGTTATTGCCAGAGGATAATGCATAAATGACCCATTGCTGATCGGCTCATCATAAATAATATTTTTTCTTTGCGGGCTGTTGATATCAACGGCATAAACTCTTGACTTTCCTCCAATTAGCCCCTGGGAATTCTCTGGAACACTTATTTCCCATGTTGCAATATATCTCTTATTAGGAGAGACGACATAATCGTCAATTCCATAATTTGTGTCCGCCAAAACAGTAGAAGAAACAGATTTATTCCCAAAATTAAAAGTGGAAATCTCTCTTCCGTAATCTCTTGCATCAGTTTTATTTATAAAAATCATAGATTCCGAAGAGGTTACTGTTACTTTTTTGATATTTAAATCTAGGGTTGCTAAAGCATAAACTTTACCGGAATTAAGATCCACAGCTTCGATATAGGAATTTTTATCTGTCCCGTACCCATATACTAAAGTTCTTGGAGCAATGCTTGTAAAAGCGGGGGAACTTTTGGTTGTACTTGTATTTTCATTCTGCTTAGCTGTTTTTTGGACTGTATTTATTGAAACCCCAATCCCTCCAATAATAAGTATTGCAACAAAAAGAAACAAAAAAAAGTTTGTATGATTTTTCCTGGGATCAAGCGAGGAAATAAAATTTTCTTTATTTTCCAGTTCTTCGTCCATAATAAAATTCTACTTATTATAAGTAGCAAAAGTCAAGAGATCTTTATTCATTTCTCCAAAAATAGGATTGTCCAGGGGAAAGGATGGCGTTTTGTTTTAATTCTTAATTCTGAATTATGAATTATAAATTGCGCAAATCCTTTTGCGCTCCAGTGCTGAATATGTTCGATATCATTACCCCACCGGCTTAAATTTTTGCCACGTGAGAAATTTGCAATCATGAAAAACGGTTCATTGGGAACTGATAGAAGAAGATATTTTTTTGAGACACGAACAAGCTCTTTTAAACCTCTTCTCGGATCTCCTAAATGCTCTAAGACCTCTGTAGCTATTACCAAATCGAATGAATCATTTTTGTATTCTAAGTTGTATATATTTCCTTGTTTCAGAGCCAAATATGGATGCAGTTTTTTGCCAATTTCAATTGAATTTTTCTGAAAATCAATGCCTTCAAGTTTTTCTCCGATTTTATTCTCATAAAATTTGTTTAGGGTAAACCCCTCTCCACATCCCACATCCAAAATAGATTTAATATCAAGGTTTTTAATTAAGGAGATAAAATTATTATAAAAATTATTTATCAAAAACTTTTGGATTAGGTTCTTACTTGTATGCTTTTTGTAATTACTTGTAAACTCCATGATATTATTTAATCGAAACCTTCCCTATTGTTTCATATAAAACTATCCCCAAGGATACGATGACATTTAAGGATTTATTGACTCCCCACATTGGAATCTCTGCGATGTAATCTGCCGTTTTGAGAACTTCTTTTGAAACCCCTTCTGATTCGTGACCAACAATAAGAGCAATAGGAAATTTATAATCTACTTTATTATATGGAACGCTTTTTTTACTCTGCTCAATCGCAATAACCTGTAAATTGTCAATTGTCGATCGTAAATGGTCAATGGCAGACTTCGCCGAAGGCAAATACTGCCAGCTCACCCATTCTGTCGTATTTATAGACGCTTTTTTTATGCGGGTATGAGGCGGTGTTTCTGTTTGCCCGCAAAGAAAAATTTTTTTTGCCGCAACAGCATCCGCAAGACGAAAAATGCCGCCGACATTGTAAGTATCTAAGACATTATCAACAATTATATAAATCGGCTTTTTCTTAATTTTTTTTAGATCCTCACTTGTCGGAAAACATATCCTAAGTTCTCTTGCCGCAAGCTTTACCCCGCACCACGAATCATGCGGCAGTACAATCGATGACTCGTCTCTCTTTGTTGGCGCAGGGTTTACCATGGAGATAATTATACTAAAGAAAGGATGGCAGAGCTATTGGGAAGTTTGAGTATTAATATTGATTCCTGTTTTTTCTACCTCCTTTATTTGTTCATAATTAGAGGCTGTTTCCTGAGCTTTTTTTACTATCTCTCTTACGTTCTCTAAGGCTCGGTCCTGAAGCTGAAGAAGTCTTTCCTGCTTTTTCTTCTCAAGCTCAAAAAGTCTCTGGTTGTTTTTTCTTAAAATCTCATTCTTTTTTTCTATCGCTTTTCTTAAGGCTTCTTCCCGATTCCTAAGAGATCTTCTGCTTGCCTCGCTTGCCTCCCTTCTAAGCTCCTCAATCTGATAAAGCAGTTCTTGTGACGAGGAAGAAGCAATCTTTATTTTTTTATTGATTTGTCTTGTAAGATTATCTCTTATTTCATTTTCAATCATGTGTTTTGGCAGATTATCCTCTACCTTAACTTTTGATTTTAAGATTGAAGTTTGTGCTCCAAGAACCATTGCATAAAGTTCTCCCGTTGATTCCTCCTCAAGGATATCCATGGCATCTTGTTTTCTTTTAATATCCTCGTTAATTGTTTTTGCCAGCTCTGAAACGTCCTTGCCTCTAAATCTCGCAGCTTCCAGATGGTCAGAGGCCTTTTCAAGATTTCGAGCAACTCCTTCGATAGCAATTTCGATCCCTTCCCGATTATTCTCTAAAAGCATGAATCTAAGCTCTGCAAGCCTTTCCCCTGCAATAGCATTGTAAATCCTAGTTTTCCCTTCAGGAGTAAAAGCAAAAAGCAATCTCACATTTTGCTTAAGTTTGTCTAAGAAAAATAAGGGGCTGTCCGGAAGAATAAGACCCGGACCTTCTGCGGTGGGAGGTATTTGTGGAGCTTCAGAAGAAACCGACACCCCCAAAACCTGCTTTTGATGGTAGGCATAAACCGGAGTTGCCGAAACCAGAATAAAACTAAGAAACGCTACAGGAAAAAATGCAATTTTTCTTCCCACAGCTTATTATGATCAGAAGTTTTAAAGGTTGTCAAGTCGGTTGATACTTTATATCTAATACTTTATACTTTTAAGATGACCCATTCGACAGAAGTTCAGTGTCATGGTGACCATTCGGCCTCGAGTTCATGGCCGAGAGGGGTATTCGAACCATGACTGCAACAGGACACGCTATAATTGGAACGGTAATAGCAACAAAAATCGGAAATCCAGCCCTCGCAATTCCCCTTGCCTTTATCTCCCATATAATAGGAGATTTATTTCCTCATTGGGACGAAGGTACCAACGGAAAGACAAAAAGCAAAGAAAGAATAATCAAGGAGGCCCTAATCGATGTTATTCTTGGATTTGCTCTTTCATATCTATTAATTTTTCTTTTGTTTCCTCAAACTAATATTTTGTATGCATTTTTGATAATAGTTACTTCCCAGTTATTAGACTGGCTGACAGCCCCCTGGTATTTTTTTGGCATTAAACCTTTTAAGGTCTTTTATAAATTTCAGAAAATGTTTGATAATAGGATGCCTGCACCTTGGGGAATAATAAACCAAGTCGCCATCCTTGCCCTCCTTGTTCTCCTCGCAAAAATATTTTAAATTCTGTAATTACAGAAACTACATCATTAAGTAATACACGAATAATGACTGCACTATTGACATAAATACTAATATACTAGTATATTAGTATTTATGACCAGAATTTCTAAATTTCATCTTAGTCAAAATCAACTTCAAGAAATAAAAGAGCATTTTGCTTTCCTTGTATCATCTTTAACCAATGCGAATGAGATTGAAAATTTTTTTGAGGAATTTCTGACAAAAGAGGAAAAAATCATGTTAACAAAGCGGTTGGTTCTTTTTATGATGCTTAAAAGAGGCTTCCTTCCTGACTCTATTCAATCTGCTCTTCATGTTAGCTATGAAACTGTCCGAACGTACCAGAACCAGCTCAAATACAAAAACTCTTCTTTTCACCAAACCATAGAAAAGCTTTTGAAAAGAGAAAATGTAATCAATTTTTTCAAGAAGATAGGAAAAATATTAAAACCAGTTGATCTTGCTCTAAAATCAAAAACAAATATGAAAGCAAGGGCAAAGTTTGCCTCTGGGAATTGGGATTAATCACCAATTACTATTATACTAGTATATTAGTAATGAAGTGTTGCTTGACAACAGTTGCTCACAATGAAATACTGATTGGGTGGAAAATCAAAGTGTAAAACCAAACATACAAAATAATGCCTTGGATAATAGTTCTCAAAATAACGTCTCTGCACAAATTCCTCAAGCTCCAACAAATTTTACTCCTCCAACAGCTTCAGTTTCCAAAAAATCTTTTCTGCCAAAAGGACTGATCCTAGCTTTAGTTTTCTTAATTTTAATCCTTGCCGCCGGCGGTACATATCTTGCCCTAAATTCCAAAAGTAAACAAGCTTCTAAAGTTACTCCAACTCCCTTACCCACCGAAGCTTCAGCGAAGGCGGGAACCTCAGCCGATGAAACCGCAAATTGGAAAACATATGAAGATTCTACATATGGGTTCTCATTAAAGTATCCTTCCGATTGGAGAATCATAGAGGAAGAGAGTATTTTAACATTTTCTGATACCAAAACACCAGTCGGTGAAAAACCTGCTCTTATCTCCGTTCATATATTCGAAACAGCAAAAATTGCCCCGCAGTGGCAGAAAAACTATACACCCTTTACCTATAAAGAGTTCGTAAAGGGCGATAAAACCTTTATCCTTATGGCAACCACGTATCAAATAGGTTCCTCGGCGTCGAAAGAAACAGAGGAATCTGCGAAAAATGTTCTAGAAAAAATAATTCCCACTTTCAAATTCCTCGATTCGACTGAACCAGTAGCATGTACTCAAGAGGTAAAACTGTGTCCGGATGGATCATATGTGGGGAGAGAAGGACCAGACTGCGAATTCGCATCCTGCCCGGCGCAGTAAAATTTTACTTCTTATTTTTCTTAATATCCTCCAACTTCCACGCGGCAAAGTTACAATTTGGGTAATTTGAACATCCATAGAATTTGCGGCCTTTTCTCGTTTTTCTTGATATAACCTGTCCTCCTTTGTCTTTTCCGCACTTTGGACAGGGAATTCCCACTTCTTCAAGATAAGGTTTTGTAAAATCGCACTTTGGAAATGTACTACACGATAAAAACTTGCCAAATCTTCCAATCCTAATTACAAGTTTTGAACCGCACTTAGGACAACGCTCATCTGTTTCTTCTGTTTCTATCTTGACCCTCTGTGCACCCTTAACACCTTCAAGTTTCTGCGCAAGCTCACTATAAAATTTTTCTATAACAGGAACCCATTCTTTCTTCTCATTTGCTATTGCATCCAGCTCATCCTCCATTGAAGCAGTAAAAGGAATATCATCTATTGAAGAAAAGTTTTCTACCAAAAAATCCGAAACTGCAATCCCCACATACGTTGGGACAAATCTTCCCTCCTGTCTTTCTATATATCTTCGAGATTCAATAGTTGAAATAATTGTTGCGTAGGTAGATGGTCTTCCAATTCCCTTTTCTTCCAAAGTTGCAACCAAAGAAGCGTCATTGTATCTTGAAGGAGGGGTAGTCTCGTGCTCTTTCCAAAGAATTTCTTTGAAATTTATTTCCTCGTTTACTTTAAAATCCGGGAGTATTATATCGTTTAAAGCCTGCGGTGTAATCTTAAGAAAACCATCAAATAGCAGAACTGACCCATTCGCTTTAAGTCTGTATTTTTTGTCTCCTGAATCAACAAGAACATTTGTTTGTTCAATAATCGCATCGCTCATTTGAGAAGCCAATGCCCTTCTCCAAATCAACTCATACAATTTTCCGTAGTCTCTTCCCAGTTGATTGTTAATTGTTGATGGTTGATTGTTCAAGCCGGTTGGCCTGATCGCCTCATGCGCTTCTTGTGCCAATTTTTGTTTGGTTTTGTAGAATCTCGGTTTCTCCGGAAGATATTTATCTCCGAATTCTTTTTTTACATAATTTCTCAAAGCAAAAGTCGCGCTTTGCGAAATTACTACGGAATCTGTTCGGTGATAAGTTATAAATCCCTCTTCGTAGAGTTTTTGCGCCAAACTCATAGTTCGTCTTCCCGAAAAAAACAATCGTCTTGATGCTTCCTGTTGAAGTGTTGATGTAGTAAAAGGCGGATAGGGACTTCTTCTAATTTCTTTTTTAAGAATATCTAAAACTTCAAAATTTTTTCTTTCCAAGTCTTCGACTATTCTCTGCGTTTTGCCTAAATTATCGAGGGTTGTTTTTGTAATCTTATACTGCCCGTCATAAAGATTTAGAGTCTCTTGAAACTCAACCTTTTCTCCGTCTATCTCTATTAATTCAAACTCCGTCTCCTCTTTGTTATTTGTGATTTGCCGTGCGTCGCCAGAGGCTATGCCGGCGGCGTGGGATTTGAGATTTACCATTACCGCAGTGATGGTGTAGTATTTTTCTTTTTTAAATTTTTCTATTTCCCGCTCCCTTTCTACAATAAGTCTTAGGGCAACAGACTGAACTCTCCCTGCTGACAATCCTCTTCTTACTTTTTGCCAAAGCACGGGAGAAATTTTATAACCCACTAATCTATCAAGAACTCTTCTTGCAGTTTGAGCATCAACAAGTGCCTGATCTATGTCTCTAGGGTTTTTCAAAGCCTCCTCGATGGCTTCTTTAGTAATCTCATGAAAAACAATCCTCTTAAACTTGGAGCTTGAGATATTAGGATATTGAGATATTAAGAGATTTTTATTTTTTTTACTTAATATCTTAGTATCTTTTTCACTTAATATCTGTTTTATATGCGAAGCGATCGCTTCCCCTTCTCTATCAGGATCAGTTGCGATTATTATAGACTCTGCCTTCCTACTTCCTTCTTTAAGATCTGAAATTGCCATTCTCTTTTCGGAAACCAGCTCATATTGAGGCTCAAAAGTTTTTTCATTTACTCCCAATTTACTTTTGGGAAGATCCATAATATGCCCCATCGAAGCCTTTATCTCATAATCTTTGCCCAAAAATCGCCCTATTGTTCTTGCCTTTGTCGGCGATTCAACAATAACTAAATTCTTCATAATAACTTTTCCAGTTTAATTAAAAGGATAGTATACTTGTCAAGGAGCAAAAACTTTTTTTTGCGACGAAGACCACCAAAATTGCAACATGAGACGTGTATGAATAATACTGAAAAGCCGAATGTTAAAATTGGTGTGGTCAAGGGGTAAAATTAAAACTTTACCCCGAAGGGGCTAAGAAGATGTTATTGAAAATTTGGGGTTCTTTGGGTTAAATGCATTAATATTTCTACTCGCATCTAAAATCTCAATTCCCAAGATTTTTCCTTCTTTATCTTCGTCTACTAAAATAGCATCAGAGATTTTACGCGTACTGTCGTATTTCCCTTTTGCAAATTCAATATAAACTGCATCTACTTTGGTATCGTATTTAAATTTCATACTACTCCTTAATAAAATATCCTGTAATTATTGTTATTTTTGAGCCTTCTGTTTTTGTAACTATCTCAATTAGTCTACCACGAATTTTCTTACTGCGCAATTTTCTGTCTCGGAAACTTGAATTTATTTCATCCGGGTTTATCACTACATTTTTTGCTAATTTTTGAGAAATTTTTCGTCTTTCTAATTGTCTCTTTGCATGTTCCGAGAATACAATAGGCATGAGGAAATTATATCACGATGACAAAAAGAGCAAAAAAATTAATAATCCGCAAACGCGAAGCTAAAGACTGGTAATTCTCCTATTGACAGAATATATATATATATATAAGTTAATCTATTTTTATGGAACCAAACCTGACGCCCAAGGAAGGACACGAGTCTCAGAAAAATCCTGAACCGCAAGATTCTCCCGAACATTTGTTTGTCAAAGATCAACTTGCAGGAATTAGCTTTCTAAACCCGAAGACTCAAGAAAAAACAAGTCTAAGAGATAGTCTCGGAAAACTCTTCCCAAGATATGAGGCAATAGTCCTTGCTCAATTTGATTTATTAAAAGCAACTGAAGGGCCTCCGACAAAATATAAAGAAGATGCAAAAAAGCGGGCAGAACAGATTTACCGAGATTGGAAAACTGAACAGAGAAGAGAAGCTGAGTTTTCGGACAAGCCCTTTAGGAAAAACTGGTGGGATGAAGATGACATTGCATCAATGCAATCACGTGAAAGAGGCAGGCCGCGGACTGGGATCCGAGGATGACTATTCAGACGAATCTCACCCCTAATTGTTTATTGAATAAAAACTTCCGGAGTTTTTTATAAGTCCCTTTATCTCCATTATGGAAAGTAAACTTCCGACTTTGGAAGAATCAAGCTTGGACCGTTTCACTATTTCATCAAAATATAACGGCTCATTCTGAAGAATTGTCAAAATCTTCCCCTCCTCCCTTGTTTCCCCTTTTATTACTTTTGATTTTTTTAATCTTAAGTCCGAAGTCTTAAGTCCTAAGTCTTTTAATATATCTTCTGCCGAGGTTACAAGCTTTGCTCCCTTTTCGATAAGTTTATATGGGCCTTTAGAGAAATCGGATGTTATTGGTCCGGGCACTGCAAAAACCTTCCTGTTTTGAGAAAAGGCAAGATTACCTGTTATCAAAGAGCCTGAATCCTCTGCGCCTTCTGTAACCAAAACGCCCAAAGACAAACCTGAAATTATCCTGTTTCGAGATGGGAAAAGACCCTTTGAGGGCATATATGATAAGGGGACTTCCGAGATTATTGCACCATTTCCCTTTATAATCTTATCGTATAAACCTTGATTAGTTGTTGGCGTACAGCAGTCAACGCCGCAACCTAAAACCGCTATTGTCTTTCCGCCGGATTCCAAAGCGGTTTGATGAGAGACAGAGTCAATACCAAGAGCAAGACCCGATACTATCGTAAATCCGGAGGCTGAAAGATCCCTCGTGAATATTTCGGTAACTTCTCTTCCATAGTTTGTGAGTTTTCGCGTACCGACGATCGCAATAGTTCTTTCAAGCTCATTTTTAAGTTTGTCAAACTTTAATCCTCGGCCAAACAGAACAAAAGGCGGATTCTTAATCTGCAAAAGAGAGGAAGGATAAAATGGGTCATTTGAAGTTATAAACCAAACATCTGCCTTTTTAAGTTTGAGAAGATAATTTTCGACGGAAAAATCTTTACGAAAATTATCAAATTTTTCTGAAGTTATATCCCCGATAACCTTTTTCAAAGAATCCAAAGGCGCTTTCCACGCTTTCTCTGCCGTTCCAAACTCATTAAGTAGTTTTTTAAACTTCAAAGGTCCTATCCCCGGAAAAAGCGAAAATGACAGCCAGTAAAACCTTTCATCTTTCATAATCAATTTAATAATAGGAGTTGAAAATTAAATAGTAAAGTGCTATTATCTAGACTTATTTCAAGATTTAAATACATAACATGAGACTTTCGGAAATTCTAAGCAGGCGCTTATCTGAAACCAGCCGCTCACCTTTATGTACCCGTAAGCCTGAAGAGGTAACTTTTCCCTGGGCAAAAAAGTGGTTTAGGAAAGGGAGAGAAAACGGCATCAGTAATTATGACCTCCATAATGCTTCGGTAAAGGGTTTTGTCGTAATAGGAGATATAATTAGGTTAAGTAGAGAATCTCATCCTGATGATAATGGAAAGAGTACCTCTGAATTAGTTTTTGTTGGACCTGCTACTCCTTTTATAGATCCGAAAACCGGGTCCGTTTCTCATCTGTTTTTTGATCCAACTCTACCAAACGGCTTAAGTCTTACTGTCGTAAGGGATATTACTTCTTGGAAAACGATTGGCAAGTTACATCAAAAAGATCAGCTCAGCCGTCTTGCGAGAGTGGTAAGAGAATACGAGGCGCAGCAAAAATAGACATAAGGCGCTTTTAATAATCATCCCACAGTTAATTATTTTCCCTGAAAGTATGCCTCAAGAATTTTCTTGGCAATCGGTGCTGCGATATTTGACCCTTCTCCTGACTCCTCAACAAGAACAGTAACTACTATCTCAGGATCGTAGGCAGGTGCAAAAAGAGTAATCCATGCATGAGGAAGAGTTCCCTCTCCTCCATGCTGGGCAGTCCCGGTTTTACAGGCAACACTTACTTTTCTGTAGTCTTCAAAGTTTGCCGAAGTTGTAGCCTCCGGAACTTCTAGAAAGTTCTTTCCATCAATTCTTAATTTTGAATTCTGAACTCTAAATTCGAACAGCGGCCAGGCAACTCCTCCGGGTGAGCAAGACTGCCTCATCCCCTCTCTTATAAGATTTAAAGCCTCTGTTCCTATTAAATTTTTTTTAGAAGGAGCAAAACTGCCTTTAATAAGATGAGGTCTGTAAAAATCTCCTCCATTTGAGAAAACCTGTGTCCAGTAATTTACCTGAAGAGGTGTTGTCAGAATATATCCCTGCCCGATACTGTAATTATAAGTGTCTCCAAGATACCAAGGTTCTCCTATGTAACTTTTTTTCCATGATGGGCTTGGGATTAATCCTTCTTCTTCTCCTGAAAGATCTATTCCAAGTTTTTTCCCAAGCCCAAAATGCTCTGCCATTTCTGAGATTTTATCAACACCTATTTTTTCCCCAAGTTTGTAGAAAAAGACGTCGTTTGATCTTTTTATTCCTTTCACAATATTTACCTCTCCGTCTGTTTTCCCATACTGGGTAAAGTACCAGTTCGAAAAAGAGAATGCGCCCACATTTATTACTCCGGTGTCCACAATTTCAAAATTCTGATTTATGATTTTATTTTCAAGACCCGAGGCTGCGACAACCAGTTTGAAGGTTGAGCCGGGCGGATAAACTCCTGATATTGCCCTGTTGAGAAGCGATTGATTTACAGTATCGGACAGAACCTCTTCGACACTTCGATAGCTTGAGGAGGAAAAGGGCTTGTAACTTTTGCCTAAAGTAAAAAGGTTGGGGTCAAACGACGGTTTAGAAAGTAAAACCAAGATTTCTCCTTTTGGAGTTGATACAATCGCAGCTCCTTTTTTGACTTCTTTCATTGCCTCAAACGCTACCTTCTGAAGTCTTAAGTCCAGAGTGACAACTATGTCCTCCCCTGGAATTGGATCAGTTTGTCCCAGCCTTCTTACTGTTTCACCAAGATTGTTCACTTCAATAAGCTCTTTTCCGTCTATTCCCCTCAGGATAGATTGATACGCTTCTTCAATTCCCATTTTTCCTATAAGATCGCCTGCTTTGTAACTTTCGTACTTGGGATTTTTAAGCTCATCTTCTGAGATTTGCCCGATGTACCCTAAAACATGGGAAAAAACATCTTTATACGGGTACGATCTGAGAGAATCAATTTCAAGATCTTTTTCGCCTCCTGCTATAAGAGATAGAGCCTCATCTTTTTCTAAAACTCTCGTTTTGCCGGCAACATTTTCTCTAAATCCCGGAACATTATAGGTAAGAGGATTTCCTTTACTGTCAAGAATTATTCCTCTCGGGGCATAAATAGTAATGGTTTTTATTCTGTTTGTATCAGAAAGATCTTGATAATACGATCCTTTAAGGACCTGAAGAGAAAAAAGCTTAACAACAATACCCAAGACCATAATAATTAAAAAAAGAGGTATAAAAAATTCTCTCGTCCTAAGATATTTTTCGTACAAATCTCCTCTCTTTTTTTGTTTTTCGGAACTTATAAAATCGGGAAATGCAACTCCGGGCTTAACCTTCATAAGAAAGAGATGAAAATTTATGGCTCAAATCAAATCTGTTAAGTTTGATAAGAATAAAAAGGAAGAAAACGGCAATAAGACCTGAGAATAGTGAGTGTACAAAGAGATTTTGGTAGCCAAAAAGAAGGGAATTTAAAAAATCTCCCAAAAATGTCACGGCAAAAACAAAAGGATAAGTTTGAATATCGAATTTCCGGTCATAAACAAAAACAATCATAAGAGAGATAAGAAAAAATATGCTTGTTCCTCCAACAGGATTATGAAGCATAATGTCAAGAAAAATTCCCGAAAAAAATGCCGTCCCAAGAACCCAGAGCTTTCTTAAGATAACAGCGCTTAAAAGATGGAAAATAAAAACCAGAGGAATAGTCGTGAGAGCTACTTGAAGAACTAAAAATAAGGCAAGTATTATTAAAATAATCATTTCATTCTAAGCGTACAACAAAGACCATTTCGAGACTAGAGAAATCCAAAAGGCTCAAAACCTTTCCTTTCTTGAAAAGTTCGCTTGGATTTTTCTCTAAAGAAATTACTTTTCCAACTACAAGATCGGGCGGATACCCACGTCCATCCAAACTCAGGTCTCCCTTTGAGACAATAATATCTCCTTGCCTTATTTCATCTGATTGAATTACATTATCCAGGATCATTTCCCTACCCCCCTCCCCTTTCACAACTCCCATAGCAGAAGTTCCTAAATCTCTGACTGTAAGGCTTAAGGAACGCTTGGTGACAAGGTCAACTTTTGAAAAATAGAAAGAGGCCTGGATTACTTTTCCGACAATATTATCTTTATAAATCACTGCAAAACCTTCCCCGACCCCATCCTTTGTTCCTTTGTCGATAATAAAACTAACAGGATCAAAGATCCCGGGGATGAAGCTGGGAGCTCCAACGATTTTGGCGGGAATAAGAGATGTACTCTTGGGGCTTATGGTTTGAAACTGATCCCGCAAGGCCAAGTTATCTTTTTTGAGTCTTTCATGCTCCACAAGTCTTTTAATAAGATCTTTATTCTCCTCCGACAGCTTTTGAAGCTCAGAATCTCTGGATATCTTTGAAAAAAATCCAAAAGGAGCAAAGCTTAAAGTTCTTAGGGGTGAAAAGATTTTCTCCGTGATAGAAAAAGACCCCTCCAAAAATCCTGATTTTGAAAAAGAAAATACTATAAAAGATAGAATGAGAAGAATTATAAAAACGGGGATAAAATTACTTTTTTTCTTCATAAAAAGATTTTAGTCTCTTTTGAAAAAGATAACAAGCCACAAAAAACCCACGAAAGCAGACACTTGTATCAACTGCTAATTATTAGTAGACACCGTTAGTATTTGCTAGTACAAACAGCCATTAATAAATACCTTAATTATCAGTGCTAATAGCTAATTGCTAACTTCAGCTCTTGGTGTTAATTCGAAGCTTACTATTCGTAATTCTTAATTCTGAATTCTAGATTCTGAATTATTTCAGGCCGCCGATGACTTTGACTCTTTCAAGAAGCGATTCGTCTTCAAGCACTTTCCCGGTACCCTTCACCACACTGGTAAGAGGGTCTTCTGACTTTATAACAGGAATACGGGTCCTCTCAGCTATAATATCTTCTATCCCCGGAAGAAGTGATCCTCCTCCTGTTAAGAGTATCCCATGCTCGAGTATATCCGAGACAAGCTCAGGGGGTGCATCTTCCAAAGCATCGGAAATCCCTTCTATAATCTCTGAGACGACCGGGGCAAGAGCTTCTCTTACCTCAACCTCTGTAACCTTAAGACTCTTGGGAAATCCAGTCTCTATATCTCTCCCTCTCACAACCGCAACCTTCTCTCTAAGTTGCACAGGATTAAACTTCTCGCCGTGACTTTCATCTTCGTTTTTCTCATTTTCGCTTTTGATTTTTGCCTTTTGAATTTTGAATTTACTCTCTGATGCGCTTCCGATCTTAAGTTTTACCTCCTCGGTTGTTTTTTCACCCAAAAGCAAACCGTGTCTTAGCCTTATATAGTGCGATATTGCCCGGTCCATCTCATCCCCTGCGGCAAGAAAAGATTTACTCAACACAATTCCCCCAAGAGATATTACAGCAATCTCGGTCGTCCCTCCTCCAATATCCACTATCATTGATCCAGTTGGAGAAAAAACCGAAATCTCCTCCCCGATTGCCGCTGCCATAGGTTCCTCGATAAGGAACGCTTCCCTTGCGCCGGCAGACAGTGCCGCCTCCCAAACCGCTCGTCTTTGAACTTCTGTTACAGCCGAGGGGATACCTATTACTACCTTGGGCTTGGACCACGCGGCAGGCAGAATATTTCCAACCTGATGTACTGATTGGATATAGTATGATATCATTTTTGCTGTAGCATCAAAGTCGGCAATTACTCCTCCCCGAAGAGGTTTTACTATCAGAATTGTCGCAGGGGTTTTACCCAGCATTTTTTTGGCTTCTGTCCCGATCGATATTATTTTTTTTGTCTTCTTATGTATCGCAACAACCGAAGGCTCTCTTATAACAATTCCCTTACCCTTAACAAAGACAAGAGTATTTGCAGTACCCAAATCTATCCCAATATCGTATGAAAAAAGACTGAAAAGTTTATCAAACATAAATATTCAAATCACAAATTCAAAGCATCAAATCCTAAATAAATTACAATTTTATAAATTTCAATATCCAAAAACTGTTTTGAATTTAAATATTATTTGAAATTTGTAATTTTGAATTTGTAATTTTTATAAATTAGGTTAATTTATAATAGCATCTTGAAAAAGATTTTTCTATGTGGGATATTTAAGCTGTATGGCAGAATTTGCGCAAACAGCAGAAGCAGTTGCAGTTCCGCAGAAACCAAGAATTAAGATTCCAAATCCTTTCAGGGCTTTAGCATCAAGACTTAAAGGTAATAAAGGTGATAAGATTTTTCAGGAGGCAACCATTGGAGTCAAAGAAGATATTGCTGATAAACCAGAAGAAATAACAAGCCCTCTCTCGGAGTTTGATCAAGTTCGTTCTCTTTTTACAGAGTCGCAAACTCAAACTCCTCCGGAAAAACAGAATTGGTCATCCGTCCTGGATGACTTAGGAGGTGTTTCAGGAATTGCAAAATTTGGGCAAAAAAACAGAGAAACAGGACAAGACTTAAGAGCTTTGATCTTAAGACACAGAAATATCATTCCCGGAAAAGGATCCTATGGAAGCGGTGAAGTTGAATGGATTGTGCTGACAGTAGACGGACCGAGAGTTCTAAGAGATGATGGCACAAGTATTATGACAGATGCAATTGCTTCTGCCGTAAGAAACCCGGATAAATTTTCCCAAAATGCAGGCTATGACGGGCGTTTCATACGTCTGGGAGAAAAAGGCCACACAGTAAAAGTTGAAGAAGCAGCTCCTGATATCAATTTGGTCGGCGAAGTTATTAAAGCAAGTATCCAAGACGCACAGGACGAGCAATTATACGGCGGCCAAGACTCAAATTTGGGCTTGACAAGAGAGGAAAATTCTGACACATTAAAAGTAGCTATGCAAGCAGAAGAACAAGTACCAAAACCGGAAGATCTCGGAGTAGCTCCCCCATCGGATGATGTTAATAATCAAACAGGTTTGCCTTCGGAAGTTTCTGAGATAACCATGGACGTAGGCGACCAAACTCAATCGTCAGAACCAAAAACTCTGGAGGAAGCAAATAACGGATTACTGGAAATGGGATTAAAGCTTTTGAATGATCTTGAGAAACGAAGAATCGGTGCAGTTTTTGGATCAGAAAGTAAGCATGGCGCATTAACAGATGATACAAGAGCTATTGTCCTTCCCCAATCTTATAGCCTCGAAGGGGAAGTGGAAGCATCAAGATTCCTTGTCTTTACAAGAGATGGAGTAAAAGAAATAAGACCCAGAGACGTAAGTGGATTTAAAGAAGTTATCTCTAAAAGAATTGCATACCCTGTTTTTTCTAGGCCCGAATCGGAGGGATACGGACGATCAACACGCAGATTAACTTTTACAGTATCAAATAAGGATGGGGGTATTTCGTGGGTTAATTTCGGTGAAAAAGAAAAAGGTTTTGGAGAAGTATCAGATCTCGATCTGACAGATCCTCAAACGGCAGAAAGAGTGCAGGAAGTCATTCAGGAAAATGTCGCTGCCTCGGAAACTCCTGTACAAAGGGTTGTTGAGCAGACTGAGCATATGGGTAAATTGAGAAGTTTTGTACAAAGCCTTCCTCCCCGCCCCTGATTTTTGAGATTCGACTCAAAATATAGTAGTAACATATTAAATGTGTTTTGTTCTTGTTACAAACCTACGCTATAGCGTAATGCTGTACGAGACAGAATTTCACCAATCTGTTAATTAACCTTTTCAAAAACCTTATCAAGGTTGAACCTCGAAGATGCCCTCAAATAGCTTTATTCTTCTTGCCCTTCCCAACTTTCGTTCGATACTTCTTTAGTCTGATATTTTTATCTTCTGCTTTTAAAACTTCTTATTCCCCATGTTTACCAATATACTAGTATAAGAGTGCACTTGACAAAAAACATAAACCTGTAATACAATGTGTTACATGAGAACTGTTATAAACATTTCATTACCGCATCAACTAACTTCTATTGTAGAAAATGAAGTTGCCAAGGGTAAATATGCTAGCAAAAGTGAATTTTTTAGACATTTACTCCGTCTTTGGCATGAGGGAAATTTGGCAAAAGAACTTGAAAAAAGCAGACAAGAACTTAAGATGGGCAAAGGAAAACTTCTCAAATCCCTTTCCTCTCTTCGTTAATTTAGTGAATGAAAATCTACTATTCTAGTAAATTTGCTAAGGAATATAAGCGATTACCTCTTAAAATAAAACTTGCCGCCGAGAAGAGAGAAAAAATTTTTCGCAAAAACCCACACGATCCAAGACTTAAAACACATAAGCTTACGGGAAAACTAAAAGATTACTATTCATTTTCTATAGATTATCAGCATAGAATTATTTTCGAATTTGCAGAGAAAGACATTATATGGTTTCATTCGGTCGGAACCCATTCGATTTATAAATAGAAACTCCTCCCTGCATGCCGCCCCGCTTCGCAGCGAGGCGAGCAAGGCAGGTCTTGCCCAAAGATTTCCGATATGCTAATCTAAAGAAATTACAAATTCAAAATAACAAATTACAAATAAATCCCAAGCACTAAAAAATGTTTTTGAATTTAGAAATTTGAATTTAGATATTATTTGGAATTTGAGATTTTGAGCTTAGAATTTATTAAAATCATAAAATGAAGTTAATCAACATTTGCAGTCGCATTATTGAGTTTTCTTTCTACGCTCTCTTCCTTCTTGTCCCTCTTGTAGTAGTCGGAGACACATCAGAGCTTTTTGAATTCAATAAAATGTGGGTGGCTTTCGGACTTGGGATAGTAATTGCTGCCTCGTGGGCTATAAAATCTATTCTTGAGGGGCAAATTAAAATTCAGAAAACGCCCCTTGATATTCCGATTTTACTTTTTTTTGCCTCTCAAATCCTATCGACAATTTTCTCATGGGACAGGCATGTTTCGATTTGGGGCTATTACACCCGTTTCAACGGCGGGCTTCTTTCAACCATCCTTTATATTTTTCTCTATTACGCATTTGTCAACAATTTCACCCAGCTTGGTCAATCGGTAAAGGGTTTCGCAACCGGTATGGTAAAGGGTCGTAGTCAAACGTACGACAGAAACGAAAACGATACCAATACGAGCAGTCATACCGCCACCCACACCGTAAAACGTGTTTTAAATATCAGTCTCATCACCGGATTTATTGTCTCGCTCTGGGGACTTCCGTCTCACTTTGGCTATGATCCTACCTGTTTTCTTTTCCGCGGAAATCTTGATGTCTCCTGCTGGGCCGCAGATTTTCAGCCGAGAGTTCGAATCTTCTCAACCCTAGGACAACCCGACTGGCTCTCTGCCTATCTTGCAATACTTATTCCGATCTCACTTACGATGTTTGTCATCTCAATAAAAGACCATCTGAACAAACAAATTCGGATTTTAAAATACAAATTCGCGGTTCCATCAAAAGTTAAACCCATTTTTACCTTTTATTTTTTATCTTTTATATTGTTTTATATTGATCTTTTGTATACCAGATCTCGGTCAGGAATTCTTGCTGTTTGGATCACTCTTGCCTTTCTCTTTCTTTCCTTCCTATATTTACAAAGGAAAAGCATACAGTCTTCTATCCCGGCTGTTTTTTTAATAATAATTTTTGTCATCACCTTTTTCATAGGACAGCCATTCGGAATTCTTAAACCCCTGACATATGATGGCTTAAGGGGAAAATTTTCTCCCCCTCCGCCTCCTGCCAAAACAGAGGTTAACAAACCTGCTCCCCAACACTTAGGAGAGTTGGGCGGAACGGATTCATCCAGGATAAGACTTCTGGTATGGAAAGGCGCGATTGAGGCCTTTAAAAACAATCCGATCTTCGGAACCGGAGTTGAGACCTTTGCTTTTGCCTATTATAAATATAAATTTCCGGCCCACAATCTAACTTCTGAATGGAACTTTCTTTACAACAAAGCGCACAATGAATTCCTAAACCTCCTTGCGACTTCGGGAGTTCTTGGTTTTTCCTCTTATCTTTTGATGCTTGGATACTTCCTTTATATATCAATACGTAACCTAATAGATCAAAGGCAATCGTCAAATGTCCTAATTGTCCTGGGTCTTCTTGCCTCTTATATCTCGATTTCAATAACCAATTTCTTTGGTTTTTCCGTAGTAATAGTAAATATTTATCTTTTCCTAATCCCCGCCTTTGTTCTTTCTCTTTTGAAATTAATAGACAACCAAAAAGTTTTTGAAATTCCTAAAACGTTGGGACTAAAACCTCAAAGCCTGAGAGATTTTCAGGTTTCTCCTTTCCAATGGGCAGGAATTCTGGTAACCATAGTAATTTCGTTCTACCTGATCTTCAATCTTATAATTTACTGGAATGCTGATAAGGCGTACGCTTACGGAGCAAACCTGGACCGGGTTGGATATTATCAGGACGCTTTCCCCTATCTTCAAAAGGCTGTGGCACTTCGGCCGGGCGAGCCGGTCTTTAGAGACGAATATTCTATAAATAACGCCGCGAATGCGGCTGCGCTTCTTTCCCAAAAAGATGCACAGACAGGAACTCAAGCTGCCCAGCTTGCTTCAAATCTTTCCCAGGAAGCTATCTCAATAAATACGAATTTGGTCTCTTCGTATCCTAAAAATTTTGTCTTCTTAAAAACTAGAATTAGAATTTTTTACACTCTTTCACAGGTTGATCCCTCTATGCTACCTCAAGCTCTTGATGCGGCAAGAAAGGCACAAGCCCTTTCTCCAAATGATGCAAGCATTAATTATAACCTAGGCGTTATTGAGGGACAAAGCGGAAATATAGACAGCGCCATCGCCGCGCTTGAGAGAACAGTCTGGATGAAACCCGATTACAGAGACGCACGATATGCCCTAGGGCTTTTTTATAACCAAAAAGCGCAGGGCAAAAATGGGAATATTGTCGACAAAGAATTTCTTAAAAAATCAATAGATCAAATGAATTATATTTTAGATAAAATCTCATCTTCCGATGCCCAGGCAAAAGAAGCCCTCAAAACCATCGAGAAAAAGTAATTTAAAGTATGAGAAATGAGAGGGCAGAGAATTCTGGAGTCATAGGCCCAACCCCCGAGGAAATTGAATATTTCAAGCCATTACCCGACGCTGATAAAGTTTTAAGAGATGACCTTGTTGTTGTCAGAAAAGAAAGCCGTCTTGGAAGGTTTCTCAATGGGATATTTGGCCGTTTGCCCAAAAGAGCTATTCTCCCCCTTGCTCCTCTTATAGCCGCTATTGCATTTACAGGATGTCCAATCGAGCCGGACGGAGGTTCTCAAGAAAATCCAAATCCCCTACATTCTCCTTTGGAAACACCTGGAATTTCAAATCCTGAAATTGATCATAGCATAGATCTTCTTGATCTCCCTTTTCCTCCTGATCCCAACATGAGGATTCAGCAAGCATGGACAGGTCCCAATCCGACACATCATGCATTGGATATTATAAAAGGCAAGCTGAATGATTCAAGCACTTGGGAGACTTTTCCTGTTTTGGCTGCCGCAGACGGAAAAGCTTGCGCAAATCCTGAAGACAAACAGGGAGAAGCGGTTATGATACAACATATGGTAAGAGAAATTACAATTTATACTTATTACGGACATCTTCAGTCCATCAAGGAGGGCATGCCAGATTGCGGAGGGATACCAGAGGAGGTAAAAAGAGGAGATTTCATTGGAATGGCAGGCGCAACCGGAGTTTTAGACGAAGACAAAAATCCTCAACCAGAATGGATTCATGTCCATTTTAGAATCTTTGATGAAAATGACATTTCCATTGACGGATTTGATATAAGCGGGCCCCGAGAATACTATCCCAATATTAATGACCCAAGATTTACCGATGGAAAACTTTGCGGTTCGAAAAATCTTATCATCGGCTGCCCGACTGAGGGAAAAGCTTCTCCTTTGGAAACTCCCTTTGACCCCGGATGGATAGAATACAGTACTTATAAAAAATATTACTATATAGAATATCCTTCAAATATATTTTCTCCGCCAGAAAGTGAAGATTTTGAAGGATTTGATTATGATAAATTCGACAACAAAAAATCTTCGGACACAAATGACTTATTTAAAGTAGGAAGAGTTCATCTTGACAGGCCGATAGATGACTTTGATTCCTATGTAAATCTTGAGGTAAATAATTTAAAAGCAGGAGACGCAAATGTTTCTGTAGTAAGTGAGACAAAAGTATGGGATTATTTCCCTGCAAAAACTATTGAAGGCTGGATCGGACCAAGCAAAGAATACAGAATTAAAGAATTTATAGTTTATGTAAGAGTAGATGGAGTTATTTTTAATTTATCTTATGTGGGGAAAGATGAATCGCTTGATGAGTACATAGATCAAATGTTTGCTTCTTTTCTTCCCATCACCTCTGTGTATTAGATAAATCTTCAAAGTTATTGATTTTTGATATACCTTCTGATATATTTGCAGGATGTCTTTTCTGGAAAGAAGATCAACGCGGAGAAATCTTATATTTAATGGGGCAAAACTTGGAGGCGGACTACTTACAGCAGTTTTTTTGGGATGTGGCAATGATTCAAATACAAATGGGGTAAATACCCCGATCGAAACCGAAATTCAGACCTCTCGATGGACGAACTTTAGATCAGATGACTACCCTTACCAAATCTCTTATCCTTCCGATTGGCAGGCCCTACATATTTCCACAATCGAAAAAAATGCAGATAATTACGATGAATTTATCGGAAGCGGTCAAGTTCTTATAAGGGTAACTCCTATTGATTTTGGAATGACTTTAGAGCAGTACAAAAACCAAGTCGTTGATAAAATTGAAAAAACTATTAAAAAGTCAGATGACCCTTCTGCAAAAGTCTATGAGTCCCAAGGAGCTGAAGTTGACGGAGTCCCCGCATGGACATTCCGCCATAAATTTGATTTCGATGGCACCAAAAATGAAAAATTCTATTATGTTTTTATAAAAGGCGGAGAAGCTTGGAGCATTACATTCTCGGCACCACAAACCGATTTTCAAGACCTGCTTCCTGTTTTCCAGAAAATGGTAGATTCATTTAGATTTACCGATTGAAATGCCTATTGATTTTTAAATTTGCTTTTGTTATATTCCAGAAACATGAATAATCCTAGAGAGAATAGAATCGGAAGAAGACAACTTATAATGGCGTTTGGCGGATTTGTAGCAGCTGCCACGGTCGGATGCGCTTCGGAAAAGAAACCAGGAGTAACCGTCTCAAATCCCATCTTAAATCGAGGGAATGGAACCCCGACTAACCCCGGTCAAAATGAGCCCCCGACAAATCCTCCGGCTCAAACACCAGCAGAAACCCCTCCCCAAACAGAACCCGGCCCCGAACCTCAGGAGGGATGGAAAAAACAAAAATCAGTTGAAGGCTGGTCAATGAATCTTCCGCAGGACTTTGAGTATGACGACTCATACGAAGATCTTGATGCTGCAAGATTTAGAAAATTTTTATTTTTAAATCATTACACATATGTTACAGTAAGAGACAGAACCACCCCTAACCGACCTCTTAATGACTACGCCCAAGAAGCAGCAAATTCAATTCCAGATCGAGTCGGAGAATCAGAAATACTAGGAGAAGGAAGAAATATTGCAGGACAACCTACGATCGCAATCACGGCAACTATTTCAGGCGGATACGATTTAGCAGGTGACCGCAAATTATTCGCCTATGTAGTTCGAAATGGTGAAAAGGAGTATATGGTAGAACTCATAACTTTAAAGGATTATTTTGCAGAAGAAAAACAATTGTTTGAACAAATAGTTGATACCCTCTCATTTACAAATTGATTGCCTTCTATTTTGAACCCCTGCGTGCTATAATTTCTTGAATGAAAATTATTATAGCGCCGAATTCCATCCTTTCTCAAAAAGCAAAACCTGTCAAGAAGACAGACAAGAAGCTTCTTGAGGGGATGAAAAAAACTTTACTTTCAGCCAAAGATCCTGAGGGCGTGGGTCTTGCCGCACCTCAGGTCGAAATTCCGCAGTCGATTTTCATAATAAAACCGGCTCCAAAATCCTCTATTAGGGTTTTTATAAATCCTCAAATATCAGATGAGGGTGGTGAAGTTTCGAAAATGGAAACAAGAAAGAGTCCCCGCAAGCGGCTTGAAGGATGCCTTTCTCTTCCGAATATTTGGGGAGAGGTAAAGAGGAAAAATTTTATAACTCTCTCCTTTTCTGATGAAAAAGGTAAGCTCCATACAAAAGAATTTAAAGGATTCTTGGCCACAATTATTCAACATGAGATGGATCACCTCAATGGAATCCTTTTTACAGAAAGGGTTCTTGAACAAAACGGAATTCTTTATAAATCTCACAAAGACAAAAAAGGCGAGGCCGTCTTTGAAGAACTGGAAATTTGAGCAAATTGACTATTTATTATTTATAATTGATTATTTTGAATGAAACAATCTGACAATATAAAACTGGTTTTTTTCGGAAGCTCCAAGTATGTTATTCCCGTAATTGAAGTCATTAAAAAAAACTTTAATCTCTCTCTTGTCATAACTACCGAACAAAATCTATTTGATCCAGTCCCCTCTTATTGTCTTAAAAACAAAATTCCTTCTATTTCCGCTCAACAATTTAATAATTTAATAATGCAAACAACTAAAGACGCTCATGCGTCTTTTGCCGTTCTCGCTGATTTTGGCTTGATAATTCCCAAAAAAGTTTTGAAGTTTTTCCCAAAGGGAATCATAAACATTCATCCTTCTCTTCTTCCCAAACATCGGGGTCCCACTCCTGTTCAAACTGTGCTTTTAAACGGGGAGGAAGTTACGGGAGTGACGTTGATAAAACTCGATGAAAAGGTAGATCATGGATCGGTTCTTTTTCAACAAGAAGGAAAAATAACTGACAAAGACACTGCGGATAGCCTTTATAAAAGGCTTTTTAAAATTGGTGCAGATAACCTATATCAAACTATACAGCAATATATAAAGGGTGATCTAAAACCTATTCCCCAAGATGACCCACAAGCGACCTTTACAAAAATTTTAGAGAAAAAAGATGGATATATTGACTTAAATAATCCTCCTTCAGCCGATAAAATAAAAAGAATGATAAGGGCATACTTTCCATGGCCAGGAGTTTTTTTAGTGGCATACCTTGAATCCAAAAAAAAGATTATCAAACTTCTTCCTGATAGCAAAATCCAGGTTGAAGGAAAAAATCCAATGAGCTACAAGGATTTTGTGAATGGATACAAAGAGGGGAAAGAAATTTTAGTTAAACTAAAATTAATTTAAAATTTGAAATTTAAAGTTTTCAATGAAAATTGAAAAATAAAAATTAGAAATTAAAACCTAGGCTGTTACGGAAATTGCCTCCTGAGAAGATTGAACTTCCGGATTTTTTGAAATTTTTTCTTTCTTTTTAAGATCTCTTGTGCTTTTGCCTTTCAGAAGCCTTAAGCACTTGCTGCAAAGCTTCATTCTTTTTGTTACGCCACCAACTTCAACACGCACCACATGAAGATTTGGTTTGAAAATTCTCCTTGTCCTTCTTTTGGAATGGGACACATTGTGTCCGTACATTATTCCCTTACCGCAATTCTGGCATTTATTTCCGCTTATCATAAATAGAAATCGCTCTCTGCCTACAGTCTACTGTCTACGGCATTTTAAAACTGTAGTCTGTGGACCGTAGTCTGTAGTCTATCAAAAACTTGCCCACAAAACAATAATAGGTTATTCTATTATAAATCCTAAATTTTGAGTTTTGAATTTTGAAACTTATTTAGACCTGCCTGCCGGCAGGCAGAATTTCGGATTTGGAACTTCGAATTTATCCTGAAAGGAGCTTATGGATTTGACATCGGGGCTGATAATATTAGTTATTTTAATTTTTTCGGCAATCCTGCATGAAATAGCGCACGGATTTGTGGCAGAAAGACTTGGAGATCCCACTGCAAGACTTGCGGGAAGGCTTACACTTGACCCCAGAAAACACATTGACCCATTTATGAGCATTCTTCTTCCACTTATTTTAATAGTCTCAGGGTCCCCTGTTATTTTCGGAGCTGCAAAACCCGTCCCTGTTGACCCATTCAATTTAAGAGAAGGCCGAAAAGATCTTGCCCTTGTTTCACTTTCCGGACCACTGACAAATATTTTTATCGCAGTTGTCGTAAGTCTTATCATTAAAATTATGTTTCTTATTAATGGCCCGCTTTTTCTCTCTGAGAATTCCTTCTTGCCATCTGTTTATTTTATTCTTCATATGATTGCAAGATTAAATCTTCTCCTTGCCGTTTTTAATCTTCTTCCTATTCCTCCTCTTGACGGATCCAAAATTTTTGCTCTTCTTCTGCCTGAAAAGGAGGCAAACGCTTATATGTCCATCTCCGGAATTGGGATTTTTATAATATTTTTCCTTCTGGTCTTTCCTATCGGCGGATTTTCATTGGGTCAATTTATATTTTCAGTTCTTACATTCGCCGAAAAACTCCTAGGAATCTGATATAATTTTTTAAAGTAACTAGTTACTAGTGGCTAGTTACTATTAGCTAATATGGCAACTCTTGCTCTTGTCCGTCACGGTGAATCTACTTGGAATGCAAAGGGTGTATGGACCGGCTGGCAGGACCCTCCGCTTTCTATTAGGGGAATTGAAGAATCAAGGAAGGCAGGAAAAAAACTCAAGGACATTAAATTTGATCTGGCTTTCACCTCAGACCTTCTTCGCGCCCAGCAAACTCTCAAACAGATTGGATATGTGTTAAAAGAGCAAATTCTTGCTGTCGTATCTCCTGCCCTTAAGGAAAGAAACTATGGAACATATACGGGCAAAAACAAATGGTCGATCTTAAAGGAGCTGGGGGAAGAAGGATTTAAAAAACTGCGAAGAGGATGGGATGTGCCTGTCCCAAACGGAGAAACCTTAAAGGATGTTTATAACAGGACAGTTCCCTATTATGAGAAAGAGATTCTGCCTAAATTAAAAGAAGGCAAAAATGTTTTAGTTTCTGCTCACGGAAATAGTCTCCGTGCTCTTGTGAAATATTTAGACGGGTTAACAGATACTGAAGTTGAAAATCTCGAAATCCCAACCGGCGAAGTAATTGTTTATAAAGTAGGTACTGACGGAAACGTGGTAAGTAAAGAACTAAGAAGAGCCTAGCTAGAACTACTGGGCGCTTGATAATCCGAGATGCTCTTCTATTTTCTCTACTCTTTTTACAACCAGTAAATTTTCTTTATCGAGAAAATTCGATACCATCTTTATTTCTTTCTTTAGTTCCTTGTGCATTTTAGAAACTCTAATCTCTAGATTTTTTATTCTGTCTTTAAGTTCATTAATCTCGGTTTGAATTCTCATCCGAGACGTAGTAATGTCTGCTCCAAGCTCATCTTTTATTGATTGCGCTTCATTTTCTACTTCTTCTCTAACTACTTTTCGAATTTGGCTTAAGTCGGTTTTTGTAAGCATATTAAGAGAATATCACCGAGATATTGAGAATTCAAGGAGCAAATTTTAACTGGCAGGGACGCTCAGATTCGAACTGAGAAAAGCAGTTTTGGAGACTGCTGTGATACCATTTCACCACGTCCCTATACTCTCAATGTATATTTTAACTGATTTTTAATCAAATCTCTACCGTTACCAGTTTTTAAAAACTTTTTACGTCTCAAGGCATCAGATTTGTTTGAGTAAGCTTCGTAATAAATCAATTTGAGAGGTCTTCTGTTTCTTGTAGCTATTGAGGAGCCTTTAAGGTGATCATCAATTCTTTTTTTAAATCACTGGTACTACCGGTACAAAGTTTGCCGTCTTTCTCACTTTTTAAGATGTAAACGTAGTACATTCCAGTCCCCGCCGATTTGGCGGGTGGTTTGCCGTTAACCGACACCCCTAAACTAGTTTTTAGTTATGAGTTCGGAGTTATGAGTTGATAGCTATACTCATAACCCATAACTACTTTAGTCTGTCTGTTTCCTTGTGATCAGTCTTTTTTCTGCAATGCCTGCAATATTTCACAAGCTTTAATTTCTCTTCGGTGTTTAACTTATTTCTTGTCGTTACGTAATTTCTGTTTTTGCAAACAGTGCAAACCAAACCGACTATAATTCTGTGTTCTCCTTTTTTTGCCATACTTCGATTAAACTCAGTACGAGTTTTTCCTCCCTTTGTTATCCTTCCTCAGGATAAACCATTATAACTTCTATCTTGTGAAATTTCCAAATCATAATTGAAATGGTTATTTTGTTTACACTAAACGAATGTGAATGTGAGCCCAGAGAGGGAATCGAACCCTCGACTTCAATCTTACCAAGATTGCGTTCTGCCACTGAACTACCTGGGCGAGCGGCGGACATGTCTACCCTGAACTACGCCGGCGAGTGATTATGAAATATTAGCTATGAGTCTGGAGAAAAAATCCAATTACTCATAGCTCTGAATCCCATAACCCCAAACTATCTAGTGCTGGAGGAGGGAATTGCACCCCCGGAGTCCGTAAGGACGCGTGGTCTACAGCCACGTGCAATTGCTACTCTGCCACCCCAGCTCGGAGCCAATTTTTAAAAACGTTTATCCCAGAAAATTCGTGTTTTGCTTGAGCCGAGACCGGGATTCGAACCCGGGACCTGCTGTTTACAAAACAGCTGCTCTGCCACTGAGCCATCTCGGCAAGCCAATTTTACTGGATCCCGCATTTCTAAACCAGATTTTATCAAATTTGGCAAGAAAGTGCTGGGACAAAACAGTTGCTCTGCCACTGAGCTAAGGCGGCAACCAACAGTAATTTTACCAAAAAGATAAAGAAATTAATACCCTTTCAAGCACAAGAGGCAAAAGAGGACTGAATAAATTCGGTCTTTGATATCGAGGGTAGTTGACACTTCCCCATATATGATATTAGGAAGGCTATCGCACTGGGCGCACCCATTGCGAAAAACGCCTCGTCCCCCACTTTGCCAAGGCTACGCGGGGTACCTCATATTTGGTGACTTTGTAGAGGAAAATTCCCAACTATCTCTAATATCAAAGAACAACAATAGTATATGAAACTTTTCTGTGAAAAGTCAAGAAGGAAACATCCCCTTGCCACCCAAATTTAAAAGAACTATAATTTTGGGAACAATATTCGCATATGTCAGTTGAAACATTGATAAGAGGTCGGGCAAAAGAACATATAGAAGCAACCGATAGGGCTGAAAAAGAGAGCGGACACCCAACAAGATCTCCCGTTTATATTGTTGCTGCGACTTTTTGGAGAAAGGGACAAGAAGGACTTCTTAAGCTTCAGGACAGATTAGATTCTGCCAAAATCCGGGTAAATACTGAGAGAGAAGATTTTCATCTGGAATTGCCAGAGGGTGAACGAAAAGGATTTATCCTAAACTTTGCGGCGGTAATTTTTGGTATATGTATGGTAAATATTGAACAAGCGATCGTAGAAAGAGCTGTTTCAATAAGCCAGATGACTAGAGAGTATAATGCGTCGTTTAGAAACACTTTTGTACCGCAGGAGAAATCAGTGGATGAAGAAAAAGAAACAATAACAATTGAACACCAACAAAAACTAATAAGACTGGCTGATCCTCAATTTCCCCAGCCTGACAGAACACTGGCAACCATCTTCACAGACCATTATGACCTTATGCCCCAAGCCATAAAAGAGCTCCTGGAGAAAACAAAAACCCTTGAACATATAAGAACATGGATAATTCCGGCATACGAAGCGGCAACTTTAGGATTTATACAAGAAAACGCAAGAGGAATGGATACCCATGGACTCAAGTAGAAGATTAATTCCGAGCAGAAACTCCCCTTTGACTTTTTGCCTAAAATATCTGCTATAATAAAGCTGTGACGGTCAAACAAACAACCAAGAAAACTACAGAAGAAACTTTTCAGGTGAGAGGCGAGGAGCTTTTGGAAAAAGTAAAAGTTCTTATTAAAGAGGGGAATGTAAGAAGGGTAATTATAAAAGACAAAAGCGGGAAAGAGCTTATCCAGTTTCCACTAACTTTAGGCGTTGTCGGAGTTTTTCTGGCACCGGTCCTTGCGGCTGTTGGAGCAATAGCAGCACTTGTAGCCGAATGTACGATCACTGTTGAGCGTGAAAAAAAATAAAAAAAACAGATCGTCTGTAAAATTCAGGCTGTTTAAAAAAGGTGATGTCAACTCTATAAAGATCCTCATGTACGCCCTCAACAAAGAAGACACGCAGGAAATGCCTATTAACTTGCGGAAAATAAAACAACTATTCCTTCATGCGCCAGATAGAAAGTTTGTCGAGCTTTATGTCGCTGAAAGAGACGGGAAAATAATCGGCTATGCAATATATAATAAAGCATTCAGTGTCGAGTTTGACGGGATGTATGGAGAGATCGACGAGATTTATATAAAACCTGAGTATAGAAATCAAGGAATCGGAAGTAAATTTATTAAATGTATAGAGGAGATTTCAAAGAAAAACAAATTCCATGCTTTATTTCTGGTTTCAACAACAGGTAATACAAAAGCTCACAGATTGTATAAAAAACTTAAATTCAAAACTCTCCCTCAAATCGGCTTCGTAAAAATGTTCTAGAGAAACGGGGAACAGTCAATTTCAAACACATGAAACAATTTGTTTAATGCACCGGGGTTTAAGGGTGATGAATCCGTATCGCTTCTGAATAAATTCATTGCATTAGTTCTTAACGCTCCAAGTTGTGCTGCTCTGTCCCCCCGTCCCTCACTATAGATCCTATCAATATTTTGGTCATACCTATAGCCATAAAGATCTCCAATTGTCCTAAAGCTTTCTTGAAGTGCACCATCTCTTCTCTCCTTTGATATATCTGCCCAGCTTATCATAACAAGTGCATGCATTGCTCTTAAAGCTCTGTGTGCATGAGAAGCTGCCTCTGGATTTTCCAAGCGGCTTGCGTGTGCGCTTACAATCCAACCTTCTCCATCAGATCCAGTAAGATCATCTTTTATATCCGGCCCCATTATGGTTGTTGGTAAAATGGAGCCCTCATATCTTGATGAGAATTCATCAAAAAGCATCCTGAAATCATCCTCGCTCATTATTCCCAGCTCTTGGTATTGTGCAATTTTATTGACAATTACTTTAAGCTTTATCCCATCCAACACATTATACTCATCACCAGACAAAGAAGTATCCCCCACTACTTCTCCAAACTGCCTGGTAACCTCTTGTATAATTCTGCGCTCGGCGTCAGTGACTTCTCCACGTTCTGATCTTTGAGTCATGAATAAGCTTATAGCATAAAGGTCCCAAGAAGTCAAATTAGAGAAAAAGGCCGGCAACAAGAGAAAAACCGGTCCCAAGAAGAAATCCTCCCATTACATCTGATACCCAGTGTTCCCCAAGATAAACACGGCTTACTAACATAGTCAAAACTATAAGCAATATAACAAATGACATCAATATTCTTTGGTTCCTTGATAATTTTTGAGATTTCAAAATCAAAATCAATGCAAAAACTCCTATAAAAGCTGTTCTTGTTGAATGCCCTGAAGGGAATGAGGATCCTGTATCGACAGCAGAGCTTGGGAAATTAAAAGGGAAATTATATCTTAGAAAAAAAAGAGGAGGTCCCGGATGATCTATAAGAGTTTTCCCCAAAACTTCTATGCCGATTGCAAGAAAAAATAAACATAAAACATAAACTCCTCTGGCTTTCTTCAGAAGAAAGAGTAGGAAAACAAGAATAAAGGCAGTTACTTCAAAAGATCCCAGAAGACTAAAAAGAGAAAAGGGAGTGTCATATGTTCTTGGAATTATTTCCTGAAGTTTTAAAGTCGTATTAAAGTCAAAACTAGTAAAAAGATCAATGTAAGCGAGAACTGAAAAAATAAGGAATAAAATTAATGTTATTGAACCCGAAAGTAAAATTAGAAATTTAAAATTTTTGTCCTGAGTTTTTCGAATGGATGAAGTTTTCATTTAAAATTATCACCGCAAAGCGGGATCCTGCTTTGCAGGAAAAATCCCTGCTCTGAAATAAATGGTTTTTGCCATTTTAGTCCAACTTAAAACCTTTGAGGAAAGCGCGGAATTCTCCCTTTATATCTTCGTGTTCCAAACCAAATTCAACAATTGTCTTCATGTATTCAAGTTTATTCCCTGTGTCGAAATACTTTCCTCCCTTTATCTCTTTAGCAACCACCCTTCTTCCGTCTGACAGCATAAGTTTTAAGGCATCGTTGTAGTAAAGTTCATCGCCTTCTCCCAGATTTTCTCTTGCTCTTTGTATGTATTCAAAAATGTCAGGAGTGAATACAAATCCTGAGACTGTGGCAAGATCTGAAGGCGCATTTTTCTTGCCAGGCTTTTCGATTAAAGTCCTAACATCAATAAGGCCGTCTTTAATCTTTTTTCCTCCTGCAAATCCGTACTTCTCAAAATCTTCCTCTTGTCTTACTCTTATGCCCCCAAGCACAGTACACTGATATTCTTTATAGATATCTATAAGCTGCCTAAACCTTGAAGGTTCGGATTTTATAAAATCATCGCTCCAAGTATAAATGAAAGGCTCATCTCCAATTATTGACAGGACATTAAGAAGAGGCGTGCCATTGCCGTAAGGGCCTTTTTGGCGGACATAAATGAAGTTGGCAAGATTGGCTATGTTTTCGATCTGCTCAATCAAAGGCAGCTTATTTTCTCCTCCGTTCCTTAAGTTCTCAATAAGCTCAAGACTTGGCCTATCGAAGTGATCCTCAATTGTCCTCTTGTGATATCCTGTTACTATAATTATGTCCTCAATTCCGACTCCTACCAGTTCTTCAACTATATATTGGATAATAGGTTTGTCCACAATCGGAAGCATTTCCTTAGGCATGGCTTTAGTCTGAGGCAAAAATCTTGTCCCAAAACCTGCGGCCGGAATTACCGCTTTCCTTATTTTCTTACTCATAATTATTCTGTGATAAACTCTATTTTACCCTTCCCTATCTTTACATGTCAACCAACTTTTGTTAGAATAACAAAAGTAAATTCTAAGCACTAATATCTAAATCCTAAATAATATCAAAATCATAATAATCAAAATCCAAAACCTTTTGGAAATTTGATATTTGAAAATTAAGATTTATTTAGGATTTATGATTTCGAATTTAGGATTTTCCAATGTATGGCAACACCGGTTTCTTTTTTAAAAGAGGTTCAGGATGAACTTAAAAAAGTTGTTTGGCCTACTAGAGATGAGATCATAAGACTCACTTTTGTGGTTATTTTCGTAAGTGTTGTGGTCGGAATTTTCTTGGGAGGACTAGATTTCATACTGACAAAGTTAACAGAAATAATATTAAAGTAAAATTAACCTAATTGCTCTAATTGATCTAATTAACCTAAGCTTGATATTTGAAATTTTTTGAATTTGGGATTTATTTAGGATTTAGTCACCGCAAATGCGGGATCCCGCTTTGCGGGGGGATTTATTTAGATAATTAGGAATTAGAAATTAGAAATTTTGATGATATGGATACTCAAATAAAAGAGTCGGAAACAAAAAAAGAGAAAGGTCGGGTTGATGTCTCTTCAAGCGCCAAGTGGTACATCGTCCATACCTACTCCGGGCATGAAGATCGCGTGGTCAAAACCTTAAAACAAAGGCTTCAGAGTCTCGGATTTGAGGACAGAATTTTTGACATTATAGTCCCCAAGAGAAACACTATAAAAGTCTCGGGAGGCAAAAAAGAATCTGTAAAAGAAAAGATTTTTCCCGGATACATACTTGTCAAGATGATTCTTGATAATGAAAGCTGGCTCTTGGTCAGAACCACACAGGGGGTAACTTCCTTCATCGGTACGGGAAACAAGCCAACGCCGATTTCCGAGAAAGAAGTTGAAGCAATTCAGAAGTTTATGGTAATGGAGGAACCTCTTTATAAGGCTGCTTTTGTTAAAGGAGAAGCGGTAAAAATAATCGATGGCCCTTTTGCAGACTTCTTAGGAACGATTGATGAGATTGATGAAACCAAGGGAAGACTTAAAGTCTTAGTTTCAATCTTTGGCCGCGAAACACCCGTTGAGTTAGATTTTCTACAGGTAGCTAAGTTATGAGTGATGAGTGATGAGTTATGGGTTATGAGTTTAATTTTGAAAAACTTAAAGTTTATCAAATAGCTTTGATTTCTGTAACGAAGTTTATGAGATAACTAAAAAGTGGCCAAGAGAACATTCTTTTTCTCTCACTGATCAAATAAGAAGAGCATTTTTGTCGATTGTCTTAAACATAGCAGAAGGCGCTAGTAGAACAAGGTTGGAGTTTAAACGTTTTATAACAATTAGCCGCGGATCTGCTCACGAATGTGTACCCTTAATAGAAACGTCATTTAAACAAAAATTAATAAGTTAAAGCGAAAAGGATGCTTTGCTAGAAAAAATTATAACTATTTCAAAGATGTTGAGTAAATTAAAAAAATCTATATAATATACACTTATACGCTAAAAGGTGCTCATAACTAAGAACCCTGAACTCATAACTGAATTATGGCAAAGAAAATTAAAACAATTATAAAACTAAATATTCCGGGAGGAGAAGCTACTCCTGCTCCGCCTGTGGGACCTGCCCTGGGGCAGCATGGACTTCCCATCATGGAGTTTGTAAGGGCGTTTAATGAAAAGACCGAAGATCAAAAAGGAACAATTATCCCTGCTGTCATTACTGTCTATGAGGACCGCACTTTTTCCTTTATAACAAAAAAGCCTCCGGTTGCAGAGATGATCAAAAAGGCTCTTGCAAAAGAAAAAGGTTCGGGTAAGCCGGGAAGAGAAACAGCAGGAACTCTGACAAAAACGCAGGTCGAAGAAATTGCCAAGGCTAAGATGGATGATTTAAATACCGGTGACGTCGGGCAAGCAATGAAAGTGGTTGAGGGAACAGCAAGATCAATGGGAGTACAAATAGAATAAAATTGAAAATTTAAAATCACAAATCACAAATAAAACTTAATATCAAAATACAAAAAGTTTTGGATTTAGAAAATTAGAATTTTGAAATTATTTAGATTTTTGAATTTTGGATTTGAGATTTACGACTAAAAGGAGTTTATGGGTAAAGTAAGAGTTAAAACCTTCGGGTTACCGGAGGAAGAAGAAAAAGAAAAGAAAAAAACAAAAGAAAAAAAAGAAGCCAAAAAGATGGCAAAAGGAGCTCATGGAGGAGAGCGGGTAGTTGCTGTAGGGCCTAATGAGGAAGAAATTGAGAAAGTTTTAGAAACAAAACCCACTGAAGAGGGGAAGGAAGAACCCTCCTTCGCCAAGACTGCCTCCTCCACCGCGATGGCTACGAAGGCCGAGTCGAAGGGCAAGAAAGAAAAATTCATAAAGAAAAGGGTTCGTTCCAAACGATACCAGACTTCAGTTCAGGTTTTAGACAAGTCAAAAATCTATCCGCTTTCTGAAGCTCTAGAGCTTCTTTCCAAATTTCAAAAAGCCAAGTTTGATGAAACTGTTGAGCTTCATTTAAATACTGTCGGGACAGGAGTTTCGGGAACCGTTACTCTCCCTCACGGAACAGGGAAAACTACAAAAATCGCCATAGCAAGCGATGAATTAATTGAAGAAATTGAAGGAGGAAAAATAAATTTTGATATTCTTGTTGCAACTCCCGACATGATGCCCAAACTTGCAAAAGTTGCGAAAATCCTGGGCCCTCGCGGCCTTATGCCAAATCCAAAGAATGGAACTATTACCCTTAACCCAGAAAGTCTGATCAAAAAATTTGAGGCAGGGCAAATTTCATTTAAAAACGAGGCAAAAACTCCCATTATTCATTTAACTGTAGGCAAGTTTTCCTTTGGAGATAAAAAACTCAAAGAAAATATAGATACAATAATTGAGGCCATAAAACCCGAAAACATCCAGAAGGCAGTCTTGAAAAGTACAATGTCACCGGCAATTAAAATTAATATATAAATCTACAATGCCTGCCCCGCCGAAGCGCTCCGTGAGCCGTTCCGCCAGCTGGCGGATGAAAAGGTGAAAAGTAAGCTTCTGTGGGGTCCCCGGGGATAAAAATCCAAATCTAACTTACTTATTTTTAGTAAGAACTGCTGCAGATTCTTCTATTAATTTCACTCTTTTTTTCCACTCGGGCAAAGACTCAAATTCATTGAGCCATGCTAGATATCCTTCCTTCTCTATCTTTTCCCGGAACTGATCGGGTGTTTCCCATTCAAGACCTTCTACCTCAATCGTGGTTATTTTAATTTTGTGCTTTAATGCAATTTGCAAAAATTCAGCATAAATGCCGAAATCATCTCTCTTAGATTTTCCTATGATAGTCTCTGCCGTTTTTTTATCAAACCCAAAAGACCCCGACATAATATCTACATCTATGCCTGCAATTTCAGTCGCAATAGCGTTGACAGCGGTTTCCGTCGTTCTTTGAATAAGAGGATGTGACTCAAATGCTCTTCTAGTTCGCACAAAAGATACTAGTCCTCTTCTCTTTTCTATTTCTTTATCTACTTTCAAAAGCTCCTCGGAAAATCTTTCTACCCAATGGAGTGCCCTATCGAAATCAACAAAATGTATATGGGTGGGATTAAGTCTTAATCCTCCTTTTATCGCCCTTCTGTAGTTTTGTCCCAAAGATATCGACTCGGCTGTTACAGAAAATGGAATACCCGCTTCTCTTAAGGCTCCTTCTGTATCTTCTGATGTATTGTGAGAAATGGAAACGAAAATTTTTCCAGAGTAGATAGAAAAAAGCTTTTTGCCAACATTTAAGACTTGCTTCGCAAGTCTGGCATCCGGATCGTATAGTGGTGAAACTAACACAGTATTCATAGTATATATTTTTGAAACAAAAAACACACAGGTATACCAAGAAAAATTAAAAATTAAAAATTTAAAATTTAAAATTAAGGCGCAATTTGCCTTAAGATTCAAAGCTTAATTCATACTTAGTACGCCCAAAGGGCAAAAGAAAACCCCGAAGGGCAGAGGGAAAGAGTCGGCTCAACCGACCTGAAATCAAGCCTTATGCCCAATTCCGTCAACATTCCCCCCGAGAAGATTGATCTATGAAGTCGCCTGCGCGAGCGCCTCAGGGTGGCGAGCGAAAAACACGAAGAACGTGTTCATCGCAACGCTTGCACGGTAGTTCACGCCATCGTGCTCACCAGAAGCTATTCGCGAAACGAGTTCGCTTGTCGAAAGGTACTCACACTTGTAGATGAGCTCTTCACGATCCAGCTTGCTCGTGTCGATGGACTCGGGATTGACTTGGATCTCGAGAAGGTCGGTTGGCGTCACGAGCGGTCCAGTCGGGTTGCCCCAGTGCTGTCCCATGCTCTGGATTGACATGACATCGTTGACGCCGGCTTCTTCGAGCACTTCTCTCTTCGCACCCTCAGGGGCGGATTCGAAAACTGCCGATGCAACCTTACCCACGATCTTATCGCGAAAACCCATCACAGGCTGAGCGAATTTGATCGGCGGGTCTGCGGGTACGCCATAGGCGAGGTCTGCGAACGGGCGCACCTGAAAAGTGACACCAATATACCAGACACCGTCCTTAACGTAGTACGCAACCGCGTTTATGTTCGGTGCCTCTCCACAGACCACTCGATCGAAAGCGGGTGTTCCGTCCTGGTTGAGCTGAACCCGCACTTCTGCGAATCCAAAACGCGAGCTGATGCAGCGCTTTGCTACATCCACTCTCCAGCCATTCTCGCCACGTGCGGCAAGCCAGCCGGGGAAGCGTTCTTCACACTCCGCAGCCGTAATCCATGATGCCATTTCTGGCTCCTTTCAAACTGGTATTCGGCTTAGAAGAAAACTGGTGCATTTTCCTGACCAATTTCCTTTTATTCGGTTGCTCCTCCTTTCCTGTGTGTTTTTGTCAATGTACGCTTTTAAAACAAAGCAGACTGCGCAATTGCAGAAAGGTTGCTGTAAAAGCTATGAGGGATTATATTAAATTTTGAAGATTTTGTCAAGCTATAGGATATATATTGGGAGATGTGAAGTTAAATTATCAAGTTTATAGACTTATAGTCTTTTATTTCTTTTCTCTATCTACCTGGAAAACCATTGGGTCCTTCCTAAAAATCTTTCTAGGCACTCTCTTAAGAGTCAGCATAACTACAAGATCATCCGTAGGGTTTCCGACAGTATGCCAATCTTTTCCCTCTGTGTATTCAGGAATGAATATCACCTCAACTTTTCTTCTTCCTCCGCTAGCTTTCTCTATTAGAAGTTTAACGCTTTTTGTGCTCTTACACTCTATTCCGACAACCCACTCACCTTTTTTTAAAATTGCCTCTGAAATTCTTTTCCTAAGGACATCTGCATCTTTCTTTTCTTTAATTAGAACTTCACCGATGAGAGGTACTGAAAATTCTTCGACAAACTTATGTCTATGCCAATTTAAATCCATATCAAAATGGGGCGGGAGTCTTGTTATCTTAACTTCAAGAGGAAGATTGGGGTCTCTCTCATAAAAATAAAAACAATTTCTCTCTTCCCCTCCCGGGCGCAGTTCAACCGGGGTCTCAGCCAAAGGTATAAACATACTTAATTATATGCACAAAGAGGTAAATAATCCAATAAACCAATTAACAAATTCCAAATCAACCAATAATATTGGATCGAATCTTGGGTTGATTTTTTATTTATAACTGCTACAATGGGTCTGTATGAAAATAGCGGCTCCAATGACAGTAAAGATTATGATCGACAAGAGATCTAAAGATGCACCGTTTGTTGCTTATACTCCGGAGCTTGATGTTGCGTCCTGCGGTCCCACAGAAGATAAAGCTCGCCAAAATCTTCATGAAGCAATAGAAATAGTTCTTGAGGAAGCTGAAAGAAAGGGTAGACTTAAAGAACTTCTTGAGGAACTAGGATTTCAAAAGAAAAAGGGTCGTCTAATTCCACCCCGAGTAACTTTTGAGACTTTTTTGTTCCCCAAGATAAGACTTACATAATGCCCAGGATCACGCCTGTCCACTACAGAAAACTAGCAAAGGTGTTTGAGAAAAAAGGATTTATATATGTTCGGACGCGAGGCGATCATTTGGTTTATGAAAAAGAAGGTATTATTAGACCAATTATAATTCCTATATATAGAGAAACTCCAGAGTTTATAATTCTTCGCAATCTCAAAACTGCGGGCATAACTCGTAAAGAATATTTAAAACTTCTGAAAACAATTTAAATTATCAAGTAATCCAATCGACAAATTAGCAAATTCTAAATCAACCAATGTTTATTTATTTGAAATTGGTATTTATTGGCAGTATTTGTAGTATCGGTTTATTACGACTGAAAGGAGTTTATGCGGGTTAGCCTCTTTGCTGTATTCCCAAAAGCCAGAGGACTGCTTCTTTTTTGTAGCGCCGATCACCCCGGGAGTTAATTCTTATTGCGGGGAGCTTTCCTCTCTTGCCCCATCTTTTTATAGTAAGAGGTGAAACTCGAAGAATTTGTGCAACTTCCCGTACTGTAAGAAGATCTGGAAGATTATTGATTGATAGCGTTTGATTAGTCATAGTCTCGAAACTACTATTTTGAGAATCTTTCCCTATTTAATCGGGACTTTATATTTGTTAATTATCTATAAAGTAACAAAGTATAACAGTTTTGTCAAGGGGAAATTTTCAATTTCCCCGCAGACCCCTCGATAAATGCTCTTTGAGCCGTTCCGCCAGCTGGCGGATGAAAAGGTGAAAAGTAAGTTGGGTGGGCTCAATAGACAAAATTGTTATACTTTGTTAAATTGTTGAATTATTAAACATCGCCATTTCGAATTTCGAATGCGTGAGAAGTTGATGGAGTGCGTCAGGGGGAACCCGTGAATTCGGAGGGAACGGACTGAAAGGAGTTCGCTTGCTTGACAAGCGTGGAAAATTATCACCCGACAAACGAAATCAACTTCGAAAGCATGAGGAGAGACATGGTGAGAGCTTCTGGTTCTCTTGTCGGCACAAGAAAAGAAAAAATTTAAAAAGGATTTGGGTTCCTTTGCGGAAAAAGGAGAAGAAATTTATGTCCTTGACGAATTTCCGAAGGTTTGGTAAGATATCAAAATCCTAAGACCGCTGGGAGCTGAGCACTGAGCAAAGTCGAAGTGTCGAAGTTTTAAACCAAAAACCCAACGAAAGCCTGCCGGCCCGCTTCGCCGAACCCGCTTCGACGCGAGGCAAGTCGAGGCGAGCAAGCAGGTCCTCTCAGGATAAATATGCCAAGTCAGAAAAAAATTGATATTGTCGGAAGGCTCAAAGAAAAGGTCGATCGCGCCAAAAGCTTGGTCTTTGTTAATTACCAAGGTCTTAAGCACAAGCAACTAGAAGAGCTGAAAAAATCTCTTAAAATGTTAGACGCAGAGCTGGTGGTTACAAAAAACACCCTGCTTGCGCGTGCGCTTCAAATTTCATCCGCCAAGTCGGCGGATCAAATTTCAAATTCTACCGGTCCCACCGCCACCCTTTTTGCATACGGCGATGCAATTCCCCCTTTAAAGCAACTTGCAAAAAGTCTTAAAATGTTTGGTCTTCCTACGATTAAATTTGGCATTCTAGATAATCAAGCGCTTACAGGTGATCAAGTACTAAAATTAGCCATGCTTCCCTCTCGTGAAGTATTGCTTTCTCAAGTTATAAGCGTATTAAAATCTCCTATTTATGGACTTCATAGAACTCTTTCATGGAATATTAATAATTTGGTTTTAACTTTAAAAGTTGTCCAAAACAAAAAGCAACTAGCAACTAGTGGTTAGTGACTAATTTGAAGGGAGGTGTAGATATGGCAGATAAAAAAACGACCCCGATTAAATCGGGGACGAAAACAGACGATTTAATAAAAGCAGTCGGACAGATGACAGTTTTGGAGCTTTCTGATTTTGTGAAAGCACTTGAAGAGAAATTTGGAGTTTCGGCTCAGGCAATGGTTGCATCCATACCGGCAAACGGAGCAGCGCAACCGGCGGGAGATCAGGAGCCAGTGGAAGAACAAACTGTCTTTAATGTTGTAATTGCAAATTCCGGAGCAAATAAAATTTCAGTCATTAAAGCTCTAAGAGAATTGGTCCCAACATTAGGACTTAAGGAAGCAAAAGATTTGGTGGACGCTGCGCCAAAAGAGGTTATGACTCAGGTCAACAAAAAGACAGCGGAAGAAGCCAAGGAAAAACTAACGACCGCGGGAGCTACGGTTGAACTCAAGTAGTGACGAAAACATAACGATACGGGATCGTCAAATCGTCGTCAAATTCACTTTTTGAGGATGTGGAAGCGAGTAAGGATGTTGTTTACGGGATTGGAATCATCATTGTCCGCACCCAAGCCATCGTCAGCGTTATGATCTACTCTTGCCTTAAAAGTAATGGGAGTTTTTGCAGGAATTGGCGAACAGATAATTCTCATCTTGAAGTTAAATTTCTTAGTCTGGTTTTGCAAGTAGCTTGAAGTATCGTCTACCAGTAAGCCCCCAGGTGAACCAATTAGCGCCCCAGTTTTGAGGTTTGTGGCAGTGCACCCTTCGGGTAGTCCGGCCAATTCAAGACTTCCGCGGATAATCTCGGTGTGGGCGCTCTTATTCTGAAACTCTAAATGGACGTCACGGTCGGCTTTGCCATCACCGCCCAACGCCAAAGCCTTACCTCCACTGTCCAGTTTTTTGACCTTGACATCGTGAAATCCAGCCGGGACAGTTGCCGGAATGGAAAATTCAGAGGAGTTACCAGTTCCGTCTGTTGCAATAGCGGTGACATTAGGTCCGGTAACGGCGCCCGGGTAGTGCCAATTGCCATCTGAATCTGCATAAACTGTAGCCTCATAAATCCGGCCTTGGTTTCCATCATCCGAATAAATATCAATTTTGCAAAGTGCGCAGGAAGTGCCTCCCGCAGAACCGGTCTCGGTCACGACAGGAGCCGCAAGTTCTCCATTTCCGCCGTTAGAATTATTAATCCCGGTGCCATTATCATAAATAGAATTAGCGCTTAAAGTATTGCCCGTGGTATCTTGTCCGTCAACATGAATTCCCTCACCCGTATTATGAGCAATTGTATTAAACTCTTCCGTAGTTGCTCCCCCTACTGTATTATCTTGGGAGCCTAAAAGTATATATATACCTACAGAATTCGGGAGTGCTTCAGATTCTGCTGCTCTTATTCCGCTTTCTCTTGCAAGGGGACCTCCGAGCGGAGCTTTTAATCCGATCTGGTTGCCTTCAATAGAATTAAATTTTGCACTTGTGTGAATCTCAATTCCGTTCTGATTGCCTGATATTATATTACCGTCTCCATTACCGGGACCGCCTATATTATTGTGCTGGGACGAGCTTCCAAGACGAACGCCTACGCTGTTTCCTATTGCTACAGTACCAGTGCTATCAGATCCAATGTAATTTCCCATAACTCGATTGTTCTCAGATCCTGCATTATCAATTTTGACTCCAAAACTGTTGCCGGAAATAATATTTCGTCTGCTTGCAGAGTTACCGCCGATATCATTATTTTTACTGCCATTTGATATTCGTATACCATTATTGCCTTGTACCCCAGCTATTACTGCACTACCATCAGTTCTGACTCCAATGTAATTACCAATAATTGTATTGTTATCTGTGCCATCTCCCGAGATCTCAACTCCAGAAGTATTCCCGGGATAAATAATATTCCTATCAACAGCGGAAGTTCCACCAATTGTGTTGTTGTTGGACCCGTTCTCTATTAAAATCCCAAAACCATTTGCCTGCGCCACGCTACCGGTAACGTCGGTACCAATGAAATTTCCTTTAATGGTATTTCTGCCATTGTTTCCGATTCTTATAGCCATACCAAAGGTACTGGCGGTTGGAAATCGGTTAATAACAAGACCCTGTACAGTACTGTCGCCGGATGTGATATGAAGGCCATTGACTCCGCTAACATTCACTCCGCTTAATTCAACAATCGGCGTTCCGGCAAATCCGGGTTGGGTTGTGCCGTCGATTATTACCGGGTCGATAAGTGTTGGAAGAGCAGAAAGCGGAGCGATTGTTTGGGTACCTGAACCCATACTAAAGTTTATTGTGTCAGGAGTGGCAGGGTTGGTATTGGGATGGGAATTGGCTTCCGCAATAGCAGCGCGCAAGGTACATTTATTAGTCACTAAGCCTGCATCACAAAATCCATCACCGATAGTTGCATCCGGCTCATCGCAGGTTGAGTTTACGGTAAATGTTGAAGGATCTGCGTCGGGAACTGTTACAAAAGTCTCGCATGGAATGGGGGTTGGAGTTGGAGAGGGTGTTGGGGTTGGAGTAGGAGTGGGAGTTGGAGAGGGTGTTGGGGTTGGAGTAGGAGTGGGAGTGGGAGTTGGATCTGGCTCGGGACAGCCGTCGAAGTCTTCGAAGCCGTCGAAGTCTTCGGGGTCGAGCGGGCAGGCGTCGGTGGCGTCGGGGATGCCGTCGTTGTCGTCGTCGGGGTCCACGCAGTCGGCCATGGTGTCGCCGTCGGTATCGGGGAAACCCTCGTCGACCAGACCGTTGAGGTCGTTGTCGATGCCGTCGCAGATCTCGGGACTGGGCTCGACGGCAGCAAAGGCAACGGCAAGAACAGTGCTTTGTGAATAAACCGGTCCTACCATCGAAAGAAAAGGAGGCAAAATTAACAAAAGCGCTGAGAAAAGCGGAAAAAATTTACTTTGAAGCGTCGGCGATATTTTGAAAAACCGTCTCATGCAAGTTTATTCTAGCAGATTAGATTAGTCTGTCAAGTATGCCTTGAATTGCTCAATTGTTTTATTGTTATATTGCTCATTCTATTGTTTTAGCTTAATGCTCCTGTATTCAATTCTTCTTTTAAGAAGGTTCTCTGAAAATCCGCCCTTCTCCTGATGCTTTTTTAGCAAGGCCTCGACTAATTTATCTAAAAGATAGTTTGCTTGGTTTATTAGAGTCAGCATTAAATTAACTGCCTTCTCCTTATCATGTGGGAGATTGGGGAAATTGGGGGAATCCGGGAGAGTAGGATTTTTCTTTATTATTTCCCATATCTGCCCTATCTCCCTTATTTCCCTTACACATCTTTGCTTATCCCAAATATCTATAGAGTTTTGTCTAGCAAAAGATAAATAATCTTTCAAAAGCTCCTCAAGGCTTCCTCGCGAAATACCAGCCAATTTTATATAAAGCTCCAGGCTCTTTTGTTTATTTCCCTCTGCAATGTTTGTCATCCCCGAACGGGCAGCCTGCTCCATTTGATCTTTGGTTCTTGAGCGACCGTTAATCCATCTTTTTACAAATTCAACCGTGTAGTCATAAATTGGTACAGTTATTTTATAAGCCAGCAGATATTCATATCCCGCCTTGGTCTTTAAATTCTTATTTTTCATTTTCAACTCCAGATATTTCATAACAATTTAGCAATTTAGAGACCAAGGCGGGATATGAATATACTGATAATTCTTGAGAAAATCTTAATTAGCTCCTCGCTTTCATCCTCAAGCTCCGAAATTATACGTAGTTGCGCATTTGACTCTTTTAGAACCCTAATCCAATACTTCGTTTCTCGCGCCTCTTTCTGTGCTTCAACCATCACTGAAACGAATTCCTCCCCTTCTCCTACCTGCCTTGCCATCTCATAAATACTCTCAAGGCGTCTTATTATCCTTACTATCTGATTGGATAAAATGAAATTATCAGAGCTTTCAGGCAGTTGCCTTTTAAGCTCCAAGGCAAAAAGCAGAAGATTTAAAATCCTTTTTTCGATGTAAAGAGATAATTCTATACTCATATTAACAATTGTTAGATTGTTGTATTGTTCTATTGCTTCAATTTACTAAAAGTAAATTTAATTAACTGATGAATCTCTTTAGGTAAAAATTCTAGCTCAGAAAAAATCTTCTTATATTGACTTTCACTTATAAGTTTTCTAATTTTTGACTTTTCATTCCAGTCCAAACTTTCCCGAACAGAACCCAATGAATAGTAATAGAATTTAATTTTATCTTTCTTGTTAAATCTTCCAAACCCCTCTGCGATGTTAGCCGATATTGAATCTATTGATCTTACAAATTGAATTCCTACAGTCTCTTTTTCAAAGAATTTCCAAGAGGAAATAATGTCCCAAACATAATTAGACAGAAGGAAGGCTTTTTTATAAGAAGTTATGTCATTCAACTCCAGATATTTCATAGCAATTTAGCAATCGAACAATTTAACAATTATGGATTGTGGACTTCGTCCACAATCCACCAGTCAAATTTAATATCGCTTGTGTAAGATGTTTCGATTGTGACTGTAAATCCTGTCCCCGCGCTCTTTTGCGAAACTATCAAGCTTCTGTTCCCTGTCTTGGTTGTAGGCGTTATAAATACTTTGGACTTATTGGTAACCGCAGTCGTCTCAATTATGACACTGGTCTGTCCTGCGAGCAGGGTTGCGGAACCCAACGATGCCGCGTCTGACGCGGCCGTATCTATATTGACTTTCTTAACTGTGAGCTCGCCCTCTGTCTTAATGTTTCCTTTATTATCAATTGTAACTTTGCCGGCAAGTATATTTATTCCGCCCAACTGATTGTTTTGAAGGTTGAGATCTCCAATGCTATTTATAGTCGCCCCCCCGTCTCCGTTGTTAGCCGAACTGTCCAAACCGTGAATCGAGAGAAGCCCTGCCGTTATATTTCCTGTTACTCCAAGATCCGAGAGTGTTGTTCTCCCCAAAACCATAAGGTTTCCCGAAATCGTAGCCGACTGTATATCAAGGTTTTGAAGATTTGAGACAAACTCTGCCGAGTCAGACGCGATAGGCACGTTTGACGTGTCGCCCAAAACGCTTTGCAAGAATGCGGACTGGGTCGAACTGTTTATAATATCCGAGCGCAAACTTTCAATTTGCGCTTCAACACTTGCCACTCTGTTCTTAAGATCTATAAAGTTCTGATCACTCGCCAAATCAAAACTCCCAGATGATGACGAGGCTGACGATACGGGATCGTTAGACATAATTGTTGGCGCTTCGGGCACCGAAGGTAGCCCCAGCGCCAGCGCCGCCGCCTCTGAGCTCAAAGGATTGGTATTTGCTAAGGTTCCATCCGCAGTAATATAAACCGATGGGTCAGACCAGGAAACATTCACAAAGGCAATTATCCGACCAATGTCGTCCTGAGCTCCGTCGAAGGATTGCAAAGCTTTTCCAACAACTTGTCCTGCTCTGGTAGACTTCATCGCGACTCCGGGAACCGAAGAGGATGTCAGTACATCTCCTATATTAATAGGTCCGTTTTCGGTTGAAACTTTAACCGGTACTCGGCCAACTAGGGCAACGGGAACGGAAATTTCTTCTTCTTCAAAGACTCCATCAGATAATAATGAGAAGCGGGAAGGATTAGTCGATACTATTCCTATAAGTTTATTGTCGTATGGATAGCTGGATTTTTTTACCCAAGCTTTACTTCCATGACCTACATCAGTCTGGACTTCTTGGGGAGCCTTATTTTGGTCCATAACTACTAAATCTCCGGGCTCTAAATCTCCGGAAGAACCATAATATTCAGCAATATCCCCTTGACCGGCATTGGAGCAATCTCCAATGCTCGCATCACTTAAGGCCAGTGCATCGCCATGGGACGCGTTTGAGCATAATAATTCGGTTTTAGCTCCGGCAGGGGTATAAATATGTATCTCCCCGGTATTTGCATCGCCCAAGGTTAAGGTCTGTTTTTTGGTGGTTGATATAATTCCCGTAGTATCAAATACAAAATTCCCCGCTGATGAGGCTGTTCCCCCATTTTGTATTGTAAATTTGGTAACGCCCGAGGCAGAGGCTGTAAATAGATCATTTGCGCTTGCTCCTGTCTGGTTCACAATAAGAGCGGCATTTCCTCCCATTTGGCCTCCTTGTATATCAAGGACTGCAGATGGAGTGGCTGTACCAATACCTACATTCACAGCATAAAATCCAAGTCCTCCCAAAACCAAAGAGTTAGCCTGATCAACAACAGAGAAAACTCCAATCGCTGTCATATTGTTTCTCTGGGTTGCTGAAAAGGCAGATGCATTGTACCCTATGAAAGTGTTATTGCTTCCTGTTGTATTTGCATACAATCCTGTCCCCGGTGCTCCATATCCTGCTTGAAATCCTATGGCGGTGTTGTTGGCGCCTGTTGTGTTTGAGAGGAGTGTACTACTTCCAATCGCCGCATTTTGGGCTCCTGTTGTATTGAGTGTTAGGGCTTGGAAGCCGATCGCCATGTTATGGCTGGCCGTGGTGTTTGAGAGGAGTGTAGTACTTCCAATCGCCACATTCTTGATCCCTGTTGTATTCGATTGTAAGGCTTGATTACCAATCGCTGTATTACTGCTGGCAGAGGTATTAGCCCCAAGGGCAAACTTCCCAATCGCCACATTTGCGGTCCCTGTTGTATTCGCATCTAAGGCTTGATAACCTACGGCTGTATTTACACCTGTGGTATTCCTAAATCCAGCCTCATAGCCTACAAATGTACTTCCAGTGCCTGAATTAGCATAACCAGTTCTATAGCCAAGGAAGGTTCCTGAGGTTGTTGCATCAAAGTTGATAAGGTCAAGAACTTGGATATTGTTATTGGGGTTGGTAAGACCTATTCCTACTTTTCCTGTTCCATTTGGATTAAGAAGGACATTTCCTGTGGTATTGTAGGTTGAGGAATTACCGATTGTTAATGTTTGTCTTGCTGTACTTGAAAGATACCCATCAGCTGTCAAGAAAGCTCCTCCTGCTGTTCCTGCAGAAACAGATGCTGTTGGAGTACCGGAGTTTATGTTTAAGACTGCGAATTTGGCAGAGGAGGTTGCCCTGCCGCCAACCAGTAAATCTACCGTATTATTATTTGGGAAAAGAAGCCCATTTGTGGTATCAAGTGTCCAGTTAGAGCTTCCTCCGGATCCTCCGGGACATGTAGCCCATGTAGGAGCATTGTCAGCAGCTGCAGAGACTATACACAGACCTGATGTTGTAGTAGTAAGTGCTGAGAGTTTTCCGCCAACACCTGTGTATAGAACACTGTTGTCCTCAGATGTAAAGTCAGAATAGGGAAGGAGAATATCTGTATCTGAATCAGAAAGAAGCCTTAGGTCTCCTGTACCACCTGCGGATATTGTCAGATTTGCATTACCAAGGGATGTTAGATCTGCAGTCTGGCCTCCTACCAAGGACGCTACTCCGGCATTGGAAAGAGTAAATTTAGTTGTTCCTGATGCTGAGGCGGTGATTAGATCATTTGTACTTACTCCTGTCTGGTTTACTATTAGAGCAGCATTTCCTCCCATTTGTCCTCCCTGGATATCAAGTACAGCTGATGGGGTTGCGGTGCCGATACCTACATTTACTGCATAGAATGCTGTTCCTCCGAGAACCAGAGAATTGCTTGCATTAACCAGAGAATACGCTCCTATGGCAGTTGAGTTATTAAAAGATGCATTCTGAGTCCATGGTCCTGCATTGTACCCAAGATATACATTATTGCTTCCTGTCTGGTTGTAATACTGTCCGCTGTTTGTACGACCTGCGTCGTAGCCAAGAGCGGTGTTGCTGGCGCCTGTTGTGTTTAAGGAGAGAGCACTGTAGCCAACGGCGGTGTTGTAGTCGCCTGTTGTGTTTGAGTAGAGGGCCAGGTAGCCAACGGCGGTGTTGTAGTCGCCTGTTGTGTTTGAGTAGAGGGCCCGGTAGCCAACGGCGGTATTGACAGCGCCTGTTGTGTTTAAGGAGAGGGCCTGATAGCCGAGAGCGGTGTTTTTCTCTCCTGTGTTTACCTTGAGAGCACTGGAGCCAACGGCGGTGTTGTAGTCGC
>Ga0209542_10001663_pt1 | contig 51668 bp, 71 predicted proteins | sample RifCSPhighO2_01_FD_184028 | JGI IMG/M metagenome (GOLD analysis project Ga0209542, IMG submission 184028) | Soil microbial communities from Rifle, Colorado - Rifle CSP2_plank highO2_0.1 (SPAdes) (version 2) | ecosystem: Environmental > Terrestrial > Deep subsurface > Rock core/Sediment ...
ACGACAAGAACAACAACAAATGACGTGTTTGAGATTGAAGGGGTGCTGGGAATAGAAGCTGCAAGAAGAGCCATAATAGATGAAGTGTTCAAGGTTATTGAAAGCCAGGGCCTCAATGTTGACGTGCGACACATAATGCTTGTTGCTGACACAATGTGCACCTCCGGATCAGTCAAAGGCATTACAAGATACGGTATAGTAAGCCAAAAATCAAGCGTTATGGCCAGGGCTTCGTTTGAAACCCCCATTAAGCATATCATTAATGCGTCCTTGATAGGGGAGACAGATAACCTAAACTCTGTGGTCGAGAATGTAATGATAAACCAGCCTGTGCCTATCGGGACGGGACTTCCAAAATTGAGGGTGAAGGGCCATGAAAGTTGATGCAGCAGAGATAAAAAAGATAATTCAGGAAAGAAAAACAGTCATTGGCAGAGAGCAGGTTTTGAGGCAATTAAAAAAAGGCAAGCTTGAGAGCATTTACCTTACCTCAAACATCGACGAGAACACCAGGAAGATGATCGAAAAGTTCTGCTCGATTTCGGGTATAGGGGCAAATACCATTCCTTTTAATAACCAAGAACTTGGCACACTGTGCAAGAAACCTTTTCCTGTTTCTATTCTTGGGGTAGTTAAAAGCTAGACAAATGGGCAGGATAAGATTTGACATTAACACGATGAAGTTTGTCTCGCTATTCGAGTCCCTAACCGGAGCGAGGGTGAAGGATTGCATAGAGCTGGAGAACGGTCTTCTTTTTGTTGTTGAAGCAGGGGAAATGGGCAAGGCAATAGGAAGAAACGGCGTCAACATTAAAAGAGTTGAGGAAAAATTAAAAAAAGATGTAAGGGTTGTTGAGTACAGCAACGATATTGCAGAGTTTGTAAAGGGGCTGCTCTTCCCCACTATTCCCGAGGAAGTAAAAATGGAAGACAATGTAATTACAATTGTTGGAAAGGATGAAAGGACAAGAGGAATCATCATAGGAAGAAACAGAAGCAGGCTTAGCCAAATCAAGGATATCGTTGAAAGGTATTTTGCCGTACGCGATATTAAAGTGGCATAGCAAAAGATTTAAAAACGGGTGCAAAGTTCTGAGACGAAATGGGAAAAAAATCTCGCGGATTGGGAGCCGGAAAGAAGCTCAAGAAAAGGCGATCCAGAGCCAGGTGGAGCAATAAATGGTATACTAAGAGGGTTTTAAGGCTAAAAGAGAGGTCTGACCCTCTGGGGGGAATTTCACAGGGAACTGGGATTGTGCTTGAAAAAATCCAGCTTGAAGCAAAACAGCCAAATTCTGCGATGAGGAAATGCGTCCGTGTCCAGCTTACAAAAAATGGCAAACAGGTAACTGCTTTCCTGCCTGGCGACGGCGCAACAAAGCTTGTCAATGAGCATGACGAGGTTATGATTGAAAGCATTGGCGGCAAAATGGGCAGGTCAAAAGGCGACATCCCCGGAGTCAGATGGCAGGTGATTAAGGTCAATGGACAGTCCCTTGATGCGTTGCTTTCAGGAAAACTGGAGAAGGCAAGAAAATGATCAAGGCATTCAACAGGTGGTCTACTGAAGGGATTCAGGTGCAGGACTTAGGCCTGCAAAGATACGTCTCCCTCGACCCAAGGATAGTCCCAAAAACCGGCGGCAGATACGCTAAAAATAGGTTCCACAAAAGCAGGGTGTTCGTTGTTGAAAGGCTCATAAACAAGGTGATGATTCCCGGCCACAAGTCAAAGAAGCACTTCAAAACAAGCTACCATTTAACCGGAAAGGCCCTTACAAGCTACCAGATTGTCGAAGACACGTTTAAGCTTATCGAGTCCCAGCTTAAGGAAAATCCGGTTAAAGTTTTTGTAAAGGCGCTTGAGAACGCTGCACCAAGAGAGGAGATTATCACAATCGAGTATGGCGGAGCAAGATACCCCAAAGCGGTTGAATGTTCACCGCAGAGAAGGATTGATATTGCACTTAGGCTGATGACCCAGGGAGCCTACCAAAAATCATTTAACTCAAAAAAGGGAGTTATCAAGTCGCTGGCTGATGAGATTATTTCCGCATTCAACCTAAGCTTGGCTTCCCATGCCATCTCAAAGAAAAACGAGGTAGAGCGACAGGCAGATGCTTCTAGGTAAAATTCTATATGAAAAAGATTTTTATTGAGGGTTTTTTGGATGGCAATATCGATATCGACAGCTCGAAGCTGAAAGGCTTGCCAAAAAGGCTTGGTCTTCTGTTTCCTGTTCAGTACGCTCACATAGCACCAAATCTTATTGAGATGCTTGAAAAAGAAGGCATTAAGGTGGAGACTGGAGGGGACCAAAAATACAGCTCCCAAATTCTTGGCTGTGACATTTCAGCTGCCAAGGAGGTCGCCGAGAGGGTGGAGGGCTTCCTGTATTTCGGAGATGGCCATTTTCATCCAGTCGCAATTGCCGTTCAAACGGACAAGCCAGTTTATTGCCTAGACCCCGGAACCGGAGAATTCTATGATGTAAGGGCGGAGGCAGAAAAAATCAAAAAGAAGAACAAGGCAAAGTATATCAAATTCCTCAGTGCTGAAAACATAGGGATTCTTGTCTCAACGAAGCCAGGGCAATTCAATATGAAGGCTGCAGAAGAGCTTCAAAAAAAATATCCTGAAAAAAAATTCTACACTTTCCTCTTTGACACCATTCAGCCAAGTTATCTCGAGAATTTTCCTTTTGTTGACGCATTTGTCACGACCGCATGCCCGCGAATTCAGGAGGATTTCCCAAATGTTGTTGATTTTAAGGCACTAGATATATAACCCGACCCTATCCTGAACCATTGATGAGCCTATGCCCTTCCCAATAAGAAAAGAGTTTTTGCCTAGAAGCCCCGTGAATAGCTCAGCAAATGATGGTTCTTTTTTGTATTCTATAATATTTACAGACGCGTTGAATTTATTCTCGAGGTAAGCAACGGCTTCCTCTTTTCCGCCAAGCTCGTCAACAAGGCCAAGCTCTTTTGCTTTGGCGCCAATGAAGAAAAGGCCGGTTGAAATCTCGGCAGTTTGGGCCTGGGTAAGGCGCCTTTTTTCTGCTACATCCGACAGGAATATTGAATGCACTTCATCAAGCTGCTGCTGGAGGATAGCCTCTTCGGGATTGGTCAGCTCCCTGAACGGGTCTCCAATATCCTTGTACTTGCCTGCCACCAACCGCCTGTACGTTACATTGTAATCCCTCAATAAGCCTGCAAACTCCAAATACGAACTTATTACACCAACCGAGCCGGTAATTGACAGCCTGTTTGCAATTATATAATCTGTGGAAGCCGCAACCCAATAAGCACCAGATGCCCCGACTTCCCTGATGAACGAAATCTTAGGTTTTTTTACCTTGCTGATTGAGCTTACAATTTCATCTGAAGCAACCGCTGAGCCCCCGGGGCTGTTAATCTCCAGAATTATAGCGTCAATGCCGGAATCTTCCGATGCTTCCTCAATGAATCCCATGATTTCTGAAGAAGAGGCTACAGGCTCAAAAAAGGATTCCTTCCCGGTTAGGATGGGACCTTCAATCTTAATCAGCGCAACATTTGATTTTCCAAGCAGGCCGGGATTTGGGGAGTCAAAGAGGGACACCAGCATTCCTATAAATGCTGCACCAATGATGATTACAACTGCAACGATTGCCAAAAGAATTCCCCACCGTGTTTTTGGGTATTCGTCCTGCCTCTTTTTTTCCATTTTGTTGTTTTCCCTTGATTGGTTTAAATAATTTATGCTTTAATCTGGGCATTTCAGTTAAACTAAAACCTTATAAATGACAGTAACTTTTGTGGGGGCATGAGCAAGAAGAAAGAAGAGCAGGAAAGGCAGGAAGAATACGAGCAGCAGATAAGCAGAATTAAAACTCCACATGGTAACCAGAGCTTCGGGATTCTTGAGCAGCGGTTGGGCGGCTCCAGAACGAGGGTAAGATGCCTCGACGGGAAAACAAGGATTTGCAGGATTCCGGGTCGGCTAAAAAGGACATTATGGGTGAGGGAAGGCGACCTTGTGATTGTTGAGCCATGGGAGTTTCTTGGGGATGAGAAGGGCGACATAGTGTATAAATATTCAAAAGCGCAGGTTTCTTTCCTTAAGGCAAAAGGCTACCTTTCAAAGCTTGAAGATTTTGAAGAGTTCTGATAGACATCATTCAAGGACTACACTTATCATTACTCGAGCACAGAAATACTTAAATACGCTCATTTGTTTGTTTTTTCCATGGAGAAAACCAAAACGATATCGCTTATAATCGTTGACGTTCTGCTTTTGTTTGCCCTTGTCGGGCTTACAACGGAGGTTTTCAAGCTTAAGCGTTTTGCTTTTTACGGGGAGTTTTTTCTAACCCTGCTGTTTGTTGCGCTGGTTTTTATCGGGCTTGTTGCAGCTTTCAATTCAATGAGGTGGGGCTCGGTTTTGCTTTCTTTTTCCTCAATACTTATTATTGCGGATCTTCTGCTGGTTTACGCTTTAGCAAAAAGACCAGATATAATCCTTGTAATTTCCCTTTTAGCTGCGGCCCTGAGTTTGGTGCTGGCTGCATTGAGCATAGGAAAAAACGAGGATTACCTCACAAAGGCGGCTGATGGCCAGATTGAGGAGATAGAGCCGGTAGAGAAAAAGGGCAAAAAGAAGGGAAAATAGCTATTTTTCTTCCTTCCATAAAAGAAATATAAGGAAGAGTACGCCAATTGTTATTGCTGCATCTGCCAAGTTGAATATTGGCCAGATTTTGAAATCAAAAAAATCAACCACTGAGCCGCGAAAGATTCTATCTGCAAGATTTCCTAAACCGCCTCCAAGAACCAATCCAATGGGAAGTATGTAAACAATCCTCTCGGGCACCTTATCGTAATAGTACAGGATTAACCCCAGTATAAGGATTGTAATGAAAATAAAAGCGGTGTTTATGCCCTTGAAGAGCCCAAAAACTATGCCTTCATTGGAAGACACGTTCAATGAAAACCAAGTGAAAATTTCTAATTGATTTCCAATCCCGACAAAGCTTAATGTTAAATACTTGGAAATCTGGTCCAAAAGCAATACTATGGCGGCAAAAAGAAAAAGCGACTTCCTGTTCACCATCTTCTTTTGCTCTGCTCGGAACGCGCAATCGACTCTATATTTTCTATTCTTTGGTTAATTGCATCCAGGGTTGCCTTAAGAACGTCAAGCTTGCTGGAAAGAACCTCGATATTTTTCGCAACTACTTCAATGCTCACTGAAGGCTGCTGGTACATTTGCTGGCCGAAAGCTGGCTGCGGGAATGGCTGCTGAAAGGCTGGCTGCTGAGGATACTGGTAAGCAGGTTGGGGAGCCAGTTCTGGTGGCATTTGGGCTTCTTTTGCCTCATAGCCCCTTCCAAACTCAAGGCCAAGCTCAGGCTCTGGCCCTAATGCCAACTCCGGCTCTCTTTTCCAGAATTTCAGCTTGTCCAAGAATGCCACATCACACCTCCTTTACAAACTCCGATGCCTTTTCTTCCATTTTCTCCTTAATCCTCGAGAGTTGGGATTTAACAAAAGATGAAGGCAACTCCTCAAGGAATTTTATTGCGGGAGATTTGGGATATGCAATTATGTTTCCGGAGTTTATTTCCATCAAAAAGGATAAGCCATCAAGCTCTGCATCCTTTAGCAATAGCAAAAAAACCTGGTGCCTTTGCGGCGAATTAGATTTTAATATTTCCTTGGATTCCTCGTTGCTTAATGTTTTTCCATTGAAACTTACACCTTTTGGAGCCAAGCTATCAAGCCCCTGTTCCGTCAGAATGAAAACCCTTTGATAGTTTGGATTAGGGGAGATAGATTCTGCAGTCAACTGCGAAAGGAAAGATTCTTCGAGAATGGCTATGTTATCTCCAGTTTTCTCAAAACCAGACACAAAATTATCTTCCATAGACAGGAGAAAAAGGGTTTTTGAACTTTCTATATCACTGGTTAAATCCTGAAAATCGTTATATACCCTTACGCCTGTCACAAGCAAAATAACTATAGTTGCAATTACCAGAAATGTGAAAAGCAAAAGCAATGCTTTTACAAGGCTCCGAATAAATGAGAAAATAATAATAACTCCAATGATTACCACTATCATCCAGATGGTTATTGGAAAGTACATAGTGGAAATCTTGGCTGGGAGTTATTTAAAGGTATGTTTTTTACTAGCGGCGCAGATAAGCTACCTAAGAGTAACAAATAAACAATCTTTATAAATGACAGCTAATTAGCGTTTATCCGGGGGATAACCTTGTCTGACATTTCCGATGATGTATTAAGGGAGGGGATGCGTGCCGCAGGTAGGATTCTTGGCGCGACCTCAAGACCTTTCAATATAACCCCCCTCGATCTTGTCAAGCCTTACTACTCACTTTATGAAGGTGCAAATAACTATAAGGCAACGCCAGAGCCAGAAAAACGTCATCACAAGGAGATTCTTCTAGAGGCATTGGCTATGGTTGAATTCCAAGCAAGCTGGGTTGTTCTGAGGGATTTTTTTGGAGATGGGAAGATCGATGATATGGGCAATCCCGAAAGAATATCCCACTTTTTTGATAAGCTTTATTCAAACAGCAATAACTATCCATTTTTTAACGCAAGAGAAATGGCGATAATTGCTCTTTCGGACGTTGATGTGATAAAATGTGAAGAATATGGTATGGCTAACAAGGTTACCTTGCCAAACTAGCTCCTGTTTCTATTTTGTCAATGAAATCATCCATAAATTTAGTTATCATCTTGTTTTCTTCCTTTAATCTTCCAAATTCCTTTTTTCGCTCTTTCAGACCTGCTAGCTTTATGATTTCTTCATTATTGATTATTCGTCTTTCTCCAAGGTTTTTAAGAAGGGCTTCGACCCTTTTTTTTAAGATCAACTTATTCTTACGAACCAAAGACGAATCAAGCAAACGACGGCGGACCAAAAATTGCCATTCTAGATCGCTGAAGATGCTGGTATAAAAACCTTTTGATGGCAAAGGCACAATTTATCTGAGATTTCCATATTTACATATACTCTTCAAAGGACAATAATTACACATCGGCTTGCTTTTGCAGATATTCTTTCCCAATTCAACAAGCAGCGCATGATATTCATTGAAGATTTTGTGGTCAGCAGGCAGGTTCTCCATGAAGAGTTTTTGAATATCCCCGTAGGAGTTTTCCTTGAACCCTATCCTCCCCATTATTCTCCTTGTGTATGCGTCGACCACAAAGATTGGGACTTTATAGCCATAAAGAAGCATCGAGTCCGCAGTTTCCGGACCAATGCCCCATAGGTTAAGGAGCGATTCCCTCGTGATAATGCCTTTATTGTTCAGATAGAAATCCACAAATGCCTTTAATTTTTTTGCCTTTTGGTTGTGATAGCCTGAAGAATGAATTATTTGAGCAAGCTTAGAAGCTGGCAATCTCTTTATTCCGCTTGGCGACATTGCATTATGCCGCCTTAAGGAAAGCAATGCTGTTTCCACATTCTTCCAGCTTGTGTTTTGGGTCAGGATGGCTCCAACGCAGATTTCAAAAAGTTCATTATCGTTTTTAGGAAAAGAATAATCTTTTGGATGGTAATTGGAGTTGTGCTCTCCTTCTGCCCGAATAGGCCACCAGCCCTGATAGCCAAAGCGGTTTAGCAGAAGTTGGTAGATTAAAGGCAATTTGTTCTTATCGCTCATGAAAATTAAGAAATAAGTATTGCATTGACAATGCCATCCTGCCCGGGTCTTGAGGTAATTCTTGCCTTTCCCTTATCGGTGTCGATAATCGCTCCCTTCGTCATTATATTGCGCCTGACAAGGTTTCTGTCTGCAGGGTTGTCCAAAACTGTTTTGATGGTTGCCTTCTCATACTTCTTGGTCTTTTGGTTGAGTACGTTGGCTATGTTATGCGAAAACAGCCTTCTTTTTGCATCGCCTCCCCTTACACGCACAACGCTAAGCCTTTTTTCTCCGACCCTTGTAAATGCCGGATCGCTTCCTAACTCATCCAGCCTTTTCTTCCTGTAAGGGACATATTTCTTTCCGGTTTCCTTGGCATATGCCCTTCTTTGTGACTTTGCCATTATGCTTGGTTTCCCCATTTCATTTAAATAGGTTTCGAATTTATCGGCAACATAGGCATTCCAAACCTTTAAATACTACATTAAAACTCAAAGCGTATTGCCTTTTATTTTTTGGAGGGGGTAACATGACAGAAGTATCTAGGCCGTTAGACACGCTTAACAGGGCACGCGACAAGAGGGTTATTGTTGAGTTAAAGAGCCAAAAACAGCTTATTGGCACGCTTAAGTCGTTTGATATCCACATCAATGTCGTTCTGGATAATGCAGATGAGATGGCAGAAGGCGAAGTTAAGAGAAAACTTGGCACTGTGTTTTTAAGAGGCGACACGATAATATTAATATCACCTGAGAAATAGGCGGGAAGATGAAAGGAACTCCTTCTCATGGCAGGAAATCTGGAAAAAAGAACATGATACATTGCCGCAGATGCGGCAAAAGGACGTATCATATCAGAAAAAAGAAGTGCAGCTCCTGCGGCTATGGGAAGTCTTCTAGGCTAAGGACTTACAAGTGGGCGAAAAAGTAGCTAATGCTCCGATATATTTTTATAATAACCTAAAATAATGCCCATCTTACGCGGAGTTGCCGGAGTGGCCAATTAAAATCCCAAGGATTTTAGACCAAACGGGACAGGCTTAGGTGTGCTGAGCGAAAGCGATGATATTAGGACACCTGTTGGCTTAGTGCCTACGCAGGTTCGAACCCTGCACTCCGCATTTTTTTAGAAAATTTTATATATGCTCTGAAGAAAAGATGAATAATGGCAGTTAACGGTGTTTTGGAAGGCTTCTTTTCGCTTATTCAGTATCTTTCAGACGTACTTTTTCCTGCGATAGGTAAGAAGTATTTAGATTTCCTAACAGCTCCGTATTTCTATCCGGAAATGATCTGGATAGTTATCCCCCTAATTGTTACATTGGTTCTTTTGGAATTCTACTTTGGGAGATACACAAAAGAAGAGCTCGGCTGGAACACTGCAGTTGGCAATTCGCTTGTTCTGATATTTGTCTCAATTGATTTGCTAAAGCATATCTTTTCTAAAGCATACCCCGATATCCAGCTCATCAACCCAATGGTTTTGTTCTCAAATATCGCAAAATTGCCAATAGCTGACCCGGTTAGGTTCTCCATTGGCCTGGCAGTAGGCTTTATTGGCGCATGGGTGTTGTTCTTCGATTTTTTCCATCTGCTTCCCAAAAAGGTTGCCTTTAAAATCTCTGATGCGCTGCCAATTAACCTTATCGCTTATGTCGGTGTTGTGTTTGTTTATACGGACATCCTTGCCGATACGTCCATGTTTAATATCATTGTAACAATCATTTCAGCAATCCTTCTTTTCTTTTCCCTGCTTCTTTTCTTTGGCTTGCTTCACCTTGTAGAGCCAGCAAAGGGTGATGAAAGTGATTGAATACCTCATGGTTGCAGTTCTTATTGTATTTGCGCTGTTTTTTCTTTTTCCTTTCGTGGGCTCATTGCCAGTTTTTATAATAAATTTCGTAATTTTGGCATTGATGGCATTTAGAATTCCGGGGGACATCAAAAAAAGGGGGCTTTATCCCCATTACCTTTTATCCACACTGCTCACTACAGTCATCTTCATTCTATCCTTCAGCAATGCAGTTTCGGCATTTCTTCAGTTTTTTCAGGAGTTGATGCTGCTTAAAGTAACAATTGCTGTGCTTTTGATATACCTATTTGCACATGGCTTCAAGCTGGTTGGAGAAACTTGGAAAAAGCAAGAAAAACATAAGTAACTATCTTTTTCTTAAGGTTCTGGAATGGCCTCCCTTTTTGTAGGGCGTATACTTTCCCTTCTGCCTGCCGCTTCTTTCCTCAGGGTAAACCTCAAGTTCAGCCATCTCGTCATAGCCGCACTCATTGCAGGTTACCACTGGAGAGCTATCATAAATTGAGAGCTCCACGTTATTCGAGCCGCACTTTAGGCAGGTCTTCTTCATGGCATGGCTCCTTATGGTTAATAAGCATTTCCATAAAAAGTCAGATTTATTAATCTTTACAATATCCCCTGGTTTATGGAATACAGGGACATGCTTAGTTACCTTTACAATATTGAATCGGAAAAAAAGTGGAAGTTTGGACTTGAAAGAACCGAGATGCTTCTGGAAAAAATAGGCAATCCGCATAAACATGTTAAGGCTTTCCATGTTACAGGAACGAACGGCAAGGGAAGCGTCTGCGCAATGATTTCAGCAATAATCGGCAGAAGGCATAAGGTAGGCATGTTTACCTCCCCCCATTTGGTGTCTTTCAATGAGAGGTTTGTTATAGGGGGCGAAGAAGCCTCAGACGAACAAATCCTGGCTGTTTTCAGCAAAATAAAGCCGCATATCACAGACCAGACATTTTTTGAGATTGTGACATGCATGGCATTTCTTCTTTTCAGGGAAAAAAAAGTGGAATACGCAGTTATTGAGGTCGGCCTTGGGGGCAGGCTTGACGCTACTAATGTGATTACGCCATTGGTGTCTGTGATAACAATGGTAGATTATGAGCATACTAATATTTTAGGGGAATCTCTGGAGGAAATTACTCTGGAGAAATGCGGCATAATAAAGCAGGGCATTCCGGTGGTGACCGGCTCAAAGAAAGAGATTGTGCTTAAAATAATTGAGAGGGTCGCAAGTTCTAGAGGCTCGGAGCTGGTTGTTTCCCGGGAGAGATATAAAACAAACCTGTTAGGTGATTACCAGGAGCTTAATGCGGGAATATCTGTTACTGCCATCAGAAAAGCAGGCTTAAGTTTCTCGGAGCACGAGATAGAGGATTCGCTGATGAATGTTTCGCTTAAAGGGAGGCTGGATTACCACGGAAACTTACTTTTTGACGTGGCACATAACCCTTCAGGGATAAATTCCCTTGTTGAATATTTAAAAAGCCACGAGAAAAAGAGAATTATTTGCATTTTTGGTGTGCTTTCAGATAAGGACTGGAAAAAGATGGTAGATAAGCTTTGCGAGGTCGCAGATTACTTTGTGCTTACAACGCCACAGAGCGACAGGGCTCTGGACCCTTCAGTTGTCGCAAATTACATAAGTGGGAAAAAAGACTGTGTTGTGGAAAAAACTCCGCAAATGGCTTTTGAGTTTGCAATGGGAATGGCCAAGAGGGAAGAACTTGTGCTTGTTACCGGTTCATTTTATGTGGTTGGCGATTTTTATCAAAAAGTTTTTAAATGATGGTAAGTGCTTTCAGGGAGATGGGGGAAGTAGATGCGGATTTAGTAGGGATTAGTGAATTTTCAGACAGCGAACTAAAAGATTTTCTGCGGAAAAATGGGTTATCACTAACCCTCGAGGAGGCAAGGAAGATAGTCAGCCTTATAGGAAGGAACCCTACCCTTACGGAACTGCACATATTCAACATACAATGGTCAGAGCACTGCAGCTACAAGAGCAGCAGGCATGTTCTCAAGATGCTTCCGACCTCTGCACCAAATGTCATCCAAGGCCCAGAAGAGGATGCAGGCATTTTATACCTTACCGATATTGGAAAAGACAGGTATGGAATAGTGTTTGCTCATGAAAGCCACAATCATCCATCCCAAGTAGTGCCTTATGAAGGGGCTGCTACAGGGGTGGGGGGCATTCTTAGGGATGTTCTTTGCATGGGCGGCAGGATAATTGCAACTGCAGATGCGCTAAGATTTGGAAATCCATTTGGGAAAAACAAGAATTATGTCAGGTATGTGGGGAATGCAGTTGTTGATGGGATAGCTGGTTATGGAAACCCCGTGGGCATTCCGGTGATTGCGGGAGATATTTATTTCAATGACTCATTCGATGAAAACTGCCTGGTTAATGTTGTATGCCTGGGCTTAATTAAGGAAAGCGACATAATTCACAGCAAAGCCCCCCTAAACTCTGAAGGCTACGATGTTGTAATCGTGGGCAAGGCTACTGACAACTCTGGATTTGGCGGTGCAGCATTTGCTTCGGTAATTCTTGATGAGGAAGACAGGGAGAGCAACAAAGGGGCAGTCCAGGTGCCAGATCCATTTTTGAAGAACATTATTATCCGGGCAACATATGCCGTTTTTGAGGAAGCCAAAAAGAGAGGGGTTGCGCTTGGGTTCAAAGACATGGGAGCTGGAGGGATTATGTGCTCTTCATCGGAGATGGGAAGTTCCGGCGGCTTTGGGATAGAGCTGGACCTGGACAAAGTGCATACATCAATGGAATTACCCCCATACATCATTGCATGCTCTGAGACACAGGAGAGATTCACATGGGTTTCGCCACCATCATTTACCGGCACTATCCTGAAAATATATAACGAGGATTTCGAGCTTCCCAAGATTGCAGAGGGGGCAAGGGCGAGCATGATTGGAAAGGTGAAGAAGGATAAGGATTTTACAATATTCCATAAGGGGGAGGTTGTTTGCAATGCCCCGATAGATGCTGTAACTGGTGGAATAAGGTACGATAGAAAAGCAACACTAAGGAAGAGGAACCTTGTTGAGCCTAACCTTGAAGAGCCTGCGGACTACAAGGTGGAGATATTGAAAGTTCTTTCACACCCAAATGTCGCATCAAGGATGAGGGTGTATAACCATTACGATACGATGGTCTTGGGCGATACAGTCATAAGGGCGGGGTTGGCGGATGCGGGATTGATTGCGCCACTCGAGACAAGCAATGTTGGTGTTGCGCTTACAACCGACTGCAATCCAAAATATTCAAGAATAGACCCTTATTGGGGAGCGGCAAATGCAGTTGCTGAAAGCATGAGAAATGTTGCTGCAATTGGCGCAGTTCCTTCCGGGCTTACCGACTGCCTTAACTATGGAAATCCGGAGAACGAAGAGGCATTTGCAGAATTCTACGAAGGCGTAAAGGGGGTTGCGGATGCAGCTAGAAATATAAAGCACAAAAGAACAGGCGAGGCAGTTCCAGTTATTTCTGGCAATGTTAGCTTTTACAACGAGTCAAAAACTGGCAAGGCCGTTGATGGCTCTGCAATAATTGCATGCGTGGGGATAATTGACGATTACAAAAAAGCAATTACGATGAAGATTAAGGAAGAGGGAAGCATTTTATTGTATGTCGGGGGGAGAAAAGACGAGCTTGGCGGGAGCGTTTATTATGATTTGCACAGCGAATTAGGAAAGAATTTACCTAAAGTGGATTTTGAGAACGAAAAGGGGATGATATACGGCATCCTTGATTGCATTTCCGATGGTTTGCTTCTTTCCTGCCATGACATTTCAGACGGCGGAATAATAACGGCTGTTAGCGAGATGGTCCTTGGCGGGGAAGCAGATGGAAAGATAGGCGCTAAAATTATGCTTGATTCAAATTTAAGGATGGACAAGGCCTTGTTTTCAGAGTCTTCTGGGTTTGTCTTTGAAGCACGAAAGGAAAAGGTTTCAAGAATAAAGTCGGTATTCAGCAAATTGGGGGTGGGAGCGAACGAACTTGGACATACCGGGGGGAGCGAACTGGTTGTGAACGACAAGATCAGGGTTGCCATTGCCGAGATGAGGAAAGCATGGACTTCCGGAACAAGGGGGGCGCTGGAATGAAAGCTGCGGTTATCCTGTTTCCCGGGATGAATTGCGAAAACGAGACATTGAGGGCGCTCAAGGCTGCTGGGTTCGATGCTGACTTGTTGAGATGGAACACGAAAAAGGAGTTTAGCCATTACGATTGTTTTGTTCTTCCAGGTGGATTTTCCTATGAGGATAGGATTCGTGCAGGGGTAATATCTGCAAAAGACCCAGTAATGGAAAGGATAAAAGAAGAGGCCAATTCGGGGAAGCCCGTTCTTGGAATATGCAACGGCGCACAGGTGCTTATTGAATCAGGGTTAGTTCCTGGATTTAGCAATGAGCCGCAGATGGCCCTTGCTCCGAACACAAACCCTGAAATCGGGGGGTATTACTGCGTCTGGGTCAGGATTAAACCCGTCATGAAGAGAAGAAATGCCTACAATCTTCTTTGCAGGGAAAATGATGTAATTGACATCCCAATTGCGCACGGCGAGGGAAGGTTCACGACAAGGGAGGATGTTGGAAGGATAAAGGACCTAATTGCATTTCAGTTTTGCAATGAATATGGTGAGGTTGAAGATTCTTTTCCAACAAATCCAAATGGATCGCTGCTTAGCATTGCGGGAATTACGAACCGGGAAGGGAATGTTCTTGCAATTATGCCCCATCCGGAAAGGGCATCTTTTGAAAAGCAAACATTGGCTTATGGGTTCAAGACCCTTGGCTTGAATATTTTTAAAAGCATGAAAAGGCATATTGAGGAGAAAAAATGAAAGTGGAAATGCTTGTCAGGCTAAGAATTCCGGACACAACTGCGATTACAGCAAAGCAGGTGCTTGAAAGGATGGGCTTGGACGTTGGCAGCCTAAAAAGGGCTGACTATTACATGTTTGAGATCGGGGGAGATGAAAAAGAGTTCTCAAGAAAAATAGCGAAGGTTGATGTTCTCGTAAATTCAAACAAACACATTGCACAAATTGGGCTTTCTGCCGATGGCATGGTTTCGGTGCTGGTAAAAAATTCGGACGACAAGTGCGAAGGGCTGATGCATACCCTTACCCAGAGACTGGGTATGAAAGAAATAAAAAGTATTCAGAGAGGGGTGCTATGGACTATGGATTGCGGCAAAGAAACAGCAAAAAAGGCAACAGAGCAATTGCTTTACAACCGCCATTTTCAGGAATACAAGATAATTGGAGGTGCTGAATGATCTTGGTGATATTTGGATCGGATTCTGATAAAGAGGTTTATGATGAGATCTGCAAGGGATTGGGGGAGACAGATTATGAGTTGAGGATTATATCTGCACACAAAACACCTGACGAGCTTGAGAAGATGGAATTTGATAAGTATGATATAATAATCGCAGGCGCTGGATTGGCTGCCCATCTTCCTGGCGTAATTGCATCTAAAACAATAAAACCTGTAATAGGGGTTCCCTGCAGGCAAAATTATGAGGGCTTAGACGCCTTGCTTTCAATTGTGCAGATGCCTCCCGGAGTTCCGGTTTTGGGGGTTGGGGTTAATCAGGCCAAGAATGCCGCAAGCAATGCTATTAAGATGCTAAAAGTTTACAAGGGCGTTAACGTAATTGGCCAGGCAAATATCGCAAGTAAGGCAATTTCTTTTTTTAGGGACCTTAAGGTAGAGTGCAAGAAATCGGAAACGTTTGAGAGGGGGTTCATTAACTTGTGCCTTGTACCACTTGATGAAGATGTCCAGCCAAGGGAGGAGCTTGTTGTGTATTGCCCGGTTCTCATGGAGGGGGACGATAAAGCAGAAGCTGCCATAAATATCTTAAGGCATTCCCATGATGGCCTGTGGGTTGGAGCAAACAACGTGGAGAATGGGGCTATAGCGTGTGTGGAGGTTCTTAATATTGACGGGAAGTTTACAACATCTTTATTGGAATATAGAAAGAAAAAGGCTGAAAAGGTAAAGAGTGCAGACAAAGCTGTGAGGGCCGGAAGATGATAAGCGATGCCGTTATCAGAAATCAAATCAACAACGCTTTGGAGTCCATCGGCCTTGAGATTGGAAAAAGGATTGAGGGGAAAGTCAGGGATAGCTTCGTTCTTGACGGAAAAAGGGTGATTGTTACAACCGACAGGATATCCGCATTTGACAGGGTTCTTACGACTATTCCATTCAAGGGGCAGGTGCTGAACCAAACATCAGCATTTTGGTTTGACAAGACAAAAAGGATTGTACCGAATCATGTAATAGAAGTTCCAGATCCGAACGTGATGGTTGTTAAGGAATGCAAACAATATCCTGTTGAGGTTGTTGTAAGGGGCTATATCACCGGCGTAACCACAACCTCACTATGGTACAACTACAGTAGGGGAGTCCGCATGTATTGCGGCGTAAAATTGCCAGAAGGGCTAAAAAAAGACCAGAAGCTCGATGCGCCGATAATCACCCCAACAACCAAGGCTCTTCACGGCGCACATGATTTGCTGATATCGAAAGAGGAGATTCTTTCCCAGGGGCTTGTGAGCAAGGATGAGTATGAGAAAATTGAAGAATATGCATATAAGCTATTTGAATTCGGGCAGAGGGAAGCAGCAAAAAATGGATTGATTTTAGTGGATACCAAATACGAGTTTGGGAAATCTGATGGCGAAATTATGGTTATCGACGAGGTTCACACGCCCGATTCAAGCAGGTTTTGGTTCTCAAAAAACTATGGTGAGTTGTTTAGCAAAGGAATTGACCAGCAATCATTTGACAAGGAATATGTGAGAAGATACCTTGCTGAGAGGGGTTTTATAGGCGAGGGAAAAATACCGCCTATTCCGGATGATGTCAAGGTTGAGGCTGCAAAGAGGTATATTACGGCGTATGAAACAATTACGGGGCAGAATTTTGTTGCTGACAATTCCAATGTTGCCGAAAGGATAAAAAAGAACCTTAGGAGATACTTATGAACTTCAGGGAGGTTGGGGTTAAGGCTGCATTGGAAGCTGGAAAAATAATGAGGAATTCTTTTGGGAAGAGCCAGAAAGTTCTGTTAAAGGGTCCGCGCGACATCGTCACCAAAACTGATGAGGATAGCCAGAGAAAAGCAATTGGCATAATAAATAGGCATTTTCCTTCGCACGGGATAATAGCCGAGGAAAATCTTGATAAGAAAGGTTTGCTTTACAGATGGCATATTGACCCGATAGACGGAACAAAAAACTTTTTTCATAACTTGCCTTACTTTTGTATTTCGATTGCCTTAGAAAAGTCAGGAGAAATTGTGCTCGGAGTTATATATGATCCAATAGCAAAAGACCTCTTTGTGGCGGAGAAAGGGAAAGGCGCCACTCTCGATGGCAAAAGGATAAGAGTCAGAAAGGAAAAAAATTTGCCGCGAGCTATGGTGTTTTATGACTCAGCCCTGCATAGAGACACTAAATTTAAGATCCACTGTCTAAGTTCCCTTGCAAAGAAAGTGCTCACAATAAGGCTTCTCGGGTCTGTTGCGTTGGATTTGGCAAACGTTTCCCGCGGGATTGGCGATGCTGCCATCTTTCACACACCCGGTGGCTCATGGGACATCTCAGCCGGCTGCCTGCTTGTCGAGGAGGCTGGTGGAAAGGTAACTGACTGGCAAGGGAATAGGTGGCATCCAAACATGAAAAGCTTTGTTGCCTCCAATGGCTCGATTCACTCGAAACTGCTTGGGATATTAAAGAAAATATAACATTCTATTTTGATTTATATAGAAAGGTTTATAAATAGTTAACATCTTATAAGTGGCATGGAAATTTCAGAGATATTCACCAAAAAGAATATTGAGATGCTAAAGCTGCTTGGCAAAGAAGGGGTTCACGTAAGGGAAATTGCAAAAAGGGCTGAATGCAGTCCGGCGCACGTTACCAATTCCGTCAAGCTTTTTTTGAGGGAAGGGCTTGTAAAAGAGGAGATTGTCGGCAACAAAAAGATTGTCAGGCTGGATTATGACAGTGGGAAATTAAAGGGGATTCTTGAGTTGATAGAAGAGAAAGAAACTATTACTCCAAGACTTAACATTTTTGACGCTATCAGCCCGCTGGATTTTAGGTATTATGGAAGGGACTCTAAGGTTCTTGCTGAATTTTCGCCGTATCTCTCCGAGAATGGGTTCATCAGGTATGCTGCAAGGGTAGAAGATGCGCTCACAAGAACTCTGGCAAGGAGAAAGATTTGCTCTCAGGCAATTGCTGATGAAGTATCAAGGGCCTGCATGAAGGTGACGGCGCAGGAGGTTTACAAGGAAGAAGACAGGATTAAGCACAACATTCGCGCTCTTGCAAACTGCATCAGGGAAAAGGTATCTGAAAAGGCCAGGCCATATGTCCATTTTACAACAACCTCCCACGACATAATCTGCACTGCAGATGCGGCAAGATTCAGGGATTTCACAAATAAGGTTATGGTTCCCGCAATGACGGAGTTCGAGAGAACTCTGGTAGAGCTATCTCTAAGGGAAAAGTCGACATTGCAGATTGGAAGGACGCATGGACAGCATGCAGAGCCAATCACGTTTGGATTTGCAATTGCGCAGTATGCAAGCAGATTTGGGCATTCAATTATCAGGGTGAAGAAATCCGGAAACGATCTCCGTGGCAAGATTGCTGGAGCTGTTGGTTCCTACAATGCCTCATCCCTTTTCTTCAACGACCCAGTAGCATTTGAACGCGAGGTTTTATCGCGTCTGGGCTTAAAGCCTTCTCCTATTTCCACGCAGATTGTTGAGGCAGAATACATGAGCGAGCATGTTCATTCGGTAATTAATGCTTTTGGAGTGATTGCAAACTTGGCAGACGACATGAGGCATTTGCAGCGCTCTGAAATCGGGGAGGTTGGAGAGGAGTTTGGAGAAAAGCAGGTTGGCAGCTCCACAATGCCGCAAAAACGGAATCCGATTAATTTTGAGAATGTAAAATCAATGTGGAAAGAATTCATGCCCAGAATGATGACTGTTTACATGGACCAGATTTCCGAGCACCAACGGGATTTGACAAATTCTGCCTCCTCAAGATTTATACCAGAGATGCTCGCAGCCTTTGTGCTTTCCGTAAAGAGGATGAATAAAGTAATGCCGAAGCTTTCGGTTGACCGGGAGAACATGAAAAGGAATTTCGAGATGAACAGGGATTTTATAATTGCAGAACCGCTTTACATCCTTCTCGCAGCCAGCAACCATCCGGATGCGCATGAATATGTAAGAAGCCTTACAATGAAATCAAGAACGGCAAAGAAAAGCATGCATGAACTATTGAGACAGGATTCAAACATAAGGCCCTACCTAAAAAGATTTTCCAAGCAGCACATTGAGCTATTAAATGATCCAACGAAGTATACTGGCATTGCAGCAAGTAAGACCGAAGAGATATGTGTTTATTGGAAGAGGAAGTTGAGATTATCATAAAAATCGGTCGCAAGCGTCCTACTCCACCCTAAAGGGCGGAGTTTGTTCGGACGCTTGCATCTATTGACCGATTTTTAGGATGTTAGAGACGGGCCTGTATCTATGACCTAAAGGTCGAAGTGTTAGACCCGTCTCCAACATAATAATGTTTATAAGCCCCTAACCTTTGACTAAGTTTATGAACCCAGACTACCAGAAAAGCGAGTCGAGCGCTGTAGGCGCAATAAAGAAGGCCATTCCAAGCAGTTTGAAGAGGGATATGGTTGAGTCTTCAAGAGGAATGTTCTGCGAGCTGTACAAAAATCCCCTGTTTCCAAACCATTTCTGCGCATGCGCAATTGACGGTGTGGGCACAAAACTTATTATTGCATCCGCACTGAAGAAGTTTGACACAATTGGCATCGACCTAGTTGCAATGAACGCGAATGATATTGCTACACTCGGCCAGGTTAGCCCTTTTCTCTTCATGAATTACTTTGCCGCCCAGTCAGGAATGCATGCATTTGCCGGAGAGGTTATGAAAGGGATTGTAAAAGGATTGGAGCAGTGCGATGCATCTTCAATAATCAACAACAGCATTCACATCAATATAGGAAAAGGCGAAACAGCATCAATCGAAGAGCTTCTTGGAGGCATAAAATCCGGCTTTGGATTTGACATTGCTGCATGCATGATAGGATTTATAGAAAAATCCAAAGTGCCCGGGCCCGTTTCTGCTGGCGACAAGATAATTGCCTTTCCAAGCTCAGGCCCGCATTCAAACGGCTACACGGACTTAAGGCTGGCACTGCTGAGGGGGGATTTTGAGGGAAGGCCTGAATTCAGGAGAAGGTACCGTGGGAGATTTAGCCTGGACTCTGATATCGGAGGAAAGACTATCGGAGAATGGCTTTTAGCCCCAACCAGGATTTATTTGAGGGACATGGCAAAAATAAGCTCGAAGTGCAGCGTAATGGGAATCAACAACACCGGCTACGGCTTAAAGAATTTTAACAGAATCAGGCAAAATGTTGAGTTTTACATTGACGACCCACTAGAGCCGCAGCCGATTTTCAAACTCATGCAGAAAGAGTCAAGGCTTAGTGACGGGGAGATGTACAAAAGATTCAACATGGGAATGGGCTTTTTTGCTGTCTGCAAGCCTGAGGATGCTGGCTTCGTATTAAAATCTGCCAAGGGAAGTAAGATTGTGGGGGGGGTAAGAAAGTCGCAATTCACTAGAACTGTACTTAAGCTAGGCAACAAAGAGATGGTGTTTAGCGGCTATTAATCCTGAAGCCCTATCACGAATCTGGAGATGTTCTTAATGGACGTTGTCATGCCGCTAAGGTTTTCTATTATGTGGACTGCGCTTGCATCATTGCACATTTTCAGGAAGCCGTTGCACCTTTCAATCCTTTCCTTATTTGAGACTTCTACAGAAAATGCGGCAGAAATATTTCCGATATAGTAAGATTTCATGACTTCGCCGTACTTATCCCTCATGTCCGAATATATTTCAGCAAGCTCTTTTTTGCATTTTTGGTTGAACTTTGCATCTATGCTGAATTTTGCAATCCTCTTCTGCCTGTCACCTATCTTTTCCAGCCTCAGTATAATGGCAGCCAGGCTATGAAGCTTCCAGGGGTCCATCATTAGTGAGCGCCCAAATGCAGGGTTTTTCAGGGCATTGCGGATAACGCGGTTTGAAAGGAAGTAAAGCCTGTTAATGTCCTCATCACGCTGGCGTATGTTCATGACAAGCGTTTTTTTCTTTTGCGGGTCATTTTCCATCAGGCATTTAATTCCATCATCAATCATCGAGCGCACGATTATGTCCATCCTCCTTATTATAGTGGGGATATCTATCTCTTTTGGGTTTAAGATGTCCTTGGCAACCATCCTTGTGGAGGTCTGCTCCATAATCTCCAAGCCAGAGAGATTCCTCATGATTTCCTTTATTTCAGTCACCCTAGTTTCCATTTCGCCAATAAGAATCTCAATAAAATCGTAACCATTCAGGTAGGCGCTTACGATTTCGGAGCTTATCAACGCAAGGCCCTTCTCTTTTGTGTCAATGACAATCTTTTTCTGCACGGGCTCCATCTCCTTTAACGATGGAGAAACCAAAATATCGCTGGAATTCTCAAGAAGATTCAATGTGTCCCCTTTTTTTAGCCTGTTTTCTATAACCCATTTTTTTGGAAGGCAAACTATAAAAGAAGATTTTCCAAATTCCATCAACTTGCGCTGCTCCATCTTCCCCACCCCTTATATGCTTTCACACCCTATCTATATCCTATATATAGTATAGAGTAAAGATATATATATTTAAATCTTCCTATTGATACATAAAAGTAAGGGGGTGTTATGAGAAGATGAAGAATATTCTTTTGTTCGATGAGGACCAATATGGGGACTTTTTAAAGAGATTCAACTTTAATGACCCGATGGAAGAATTCATGGAAAAGTAGCAGTTTCTCGACGGAGAATGGATTGCTAATCCTAAGCAAAAGGTTTAAATAGGCTCTTATTTCTGGCTTTATCGTGGAGGTGCCATTCTTTTAAGCAAAATGACAGATGGTAGTTACGAGGCTAAGGACATTCAGGTATTAGGAGGGCTGTAGAAAAAGGCCTGCGATGTACATAGGAAGCACCGGCCTCGGCGGCCTGCACCATATAGTAGAGGAAGCGGTGGACAATTCCATTGATGAAGCTTTAGCTGGGTTCTGCACACAGATTGATATCATAATGCACAGAAACGGATTCATAACTGTTATAGACAACGGCAGAGGAATTCCTGTAGACATCCACCCGAAGTTTGGGATAACTGCGCTTGAAGTGGTGATGACAAAGCTCCATGCAGGGGGCAAGTTCGACAAAAAGATATACAAGGTGTCAGGGGGTTTGCATGGCGTTGGAATTTCCTGCACTAATGCATTGTCAAAATCGTTAATTGTAGAGGTTAAGAGAAACAACAAGGTCTACAGGCAGGAATACAGCCAAGGCAACCCGGTTACCCAGCTGCAGGAAGTTGGCCCTGCAACCGGAACAGGAACATCTATCTCATTCCTGCCGGATAACGAGATATTCCCCGATACCACATTTCATTACGATACACTAAGCGCAAGATTCAGGGAGCTTGCATTTCTAAACAAGGGGGTAAGGATAACCCTTAAGGATGAGAGAACCGGAAAAGAGGATGTTTTCAAATATGACGGGGGAGTCACTGAGTTTGTGGAGTATTTGAACAGGAACAAGACTGTGCTTCACAAGCCAATTTATTTTTTCAAGGAGAAGGAGGCCATTTCCGTTGAGATCGCAATACAGTACAATGATGGCTATATGGAGAACATCTTTTCATTTGCCAATAACATAAATACTGTTGAGGGAGGCACCCACCTTTCCGGCTTTAAGACTGCATTGACAAGGACGCTTAACAGCTATGCGGAAAAGCTGAAAATAAAAGACCTAAAGCTGACCAGCGAGGATGTAAGGGAAGGTCTTACAGCAGTTCTTTCCGTGAAAATTTTAGAGCCCCAGTTTGAGGGCCAGACCAAAACAAAACTCGGCAATTCAGAAGTGAAGGGTATTGTTGACTCAATTGTTTCCTCCACTTTGACCCAGTTTTTTGAGGAAAATCCTTCAACTGCAAGAGTAATTGTTGAGAAATCTGTGAACGCTGCAAAGGCGAGGGAAGCCGCAAGGAAAGCAAGGGAGCTGACAAGAAGAAAAACAGCCCTAAGCACAGGCTTGCTCCCCGGAAAGCTTTCTGACTGCGCAGTAAGGGATCCGGCAAGGGCAGAGATTTACCTGGTTGAGGGGGACAGCGCTGGAGGCTCATGCAAGATGGGACGCAACAAGGAGTTTCAGGCTGTTTTGCCGCTTAGGGGAAAGATACTTAATGTTGAGAAGGCGAGGCTTACGAAGATATTTGAGAACGAAGAGATTACCACGTTGATTACCGCGCTTGGCTGCGGCATTGGCGATGAGTTTGATGTCTCGAAGATAAGATACCACAAAGTGATCCTAACCTGCGATGCAGACACAGATGGAAACCACATAACAACCCTTCTGCTCACTTTTTTCTACAGATACATGAACGAAGTTATCAAGAGAGGTTACTTATACATCGCAATGCCTCCGCTTTACAAGATATCAAAAGGCAAAATTACAAGATATGCGCAGACAGATGCCGAAAAAGACAAGCTTGTAAAAGAATTTGGGCAAGAGATCGCCATACAGCGCTACAAGGGCTTAGGCGAGATGAATCCTGAGCAATTGTGGCAGACAACAATGAACCCGGATGTCAGAACGCTGAAGCAGGTAACGATTGAAGACGCTGTGAAAGCTGACGAGATTTTCACTTTGCTCATGGGGGACCAGGTGGAGCCCAGAAAGAAGTTTATCGAGGAGCACGCCCTTGAAGCTTCTCTCGACATATGAGGCAAATCTTTATAAATAGCCCAGCTTTCTTTCCCGACCATGCCAGAGCAAAAAACAGCGAAGATAAAGAAGAAAATTTGGTACCAAATTATCGCGCCAAAGCTGTTCAATGAGCAGCCTCTTGGAGAGACTATTGTTTATGACCCGCAGGAGATGGTAGGCAAATCCCTTTCAGTAAACCTGATGGTCCTTACAAACGACATAAAGAAGCAGAACATAAATGTGACTTTCAAGGTTGACAAGCTTGAGGGCTCCAAAGGCAGGACATCGATGGTTGGCTATGACATTGTGCCTTCATCCGTTAAGAGGCTCGTGCGCAGGAGCAGGGATAAGATTGATTTATCGTTTGTGTGCAAGACAGCTGACAATGCCCTGATAAGGGTTAAGCCGGTGCTTATCACCAAAGCAAACGCCAAGGGCTCTGTTTTGACAAAAATCAGGGTTAAATGCATAGAGCTGTGCACAAGGTCCATTGCAAAGCTTGATTACGAAAAGTTTTTGGAAGAGATACTATCTCACCACCTGCAGGAGAGCTTGATCGGCGACCTCAAAAAGATATATCCGCTGAAAACCCTTGAGATAAGATCGATGGAGATTGTACCAAGCGACAGGAAAGTCAGGGTTGAGAAGGTAAGGGAAGAGATAAAGGAGGCCCCGGCTGAACCTGCTGAGGAGGCTTCCGTAGCTGCTTAGATGTTTCTGATACAAGAAATTTTATAAACCTGCCCATAAACTTTTTTATTCTTTGCCGCGATCGCATAACCTGGTATTGCGCAAGCCTGGAAACTTGCAAGGGCAAGTTAAGGTAGCTTGTTCCCGAAAGGGTGTCCCGGTTCAAACGGAAAACGGAGAGTCCGTTTCGTTGAAAATCCGGGTCGCGGCGGTTTTTTAATTCTTCTTTTTAATCAGCGAGGACTTGTAGATATGCTCCTTGTACGGGCCTATCCTCGCAATTTTTACATGCTGGGGGATGCTTTTTTTGAGCTCATCGGTTGGGAATTTCTGGTCGTAGCCCAAAGCTATGATATCTGGGGCGAATTCCGATACTGATTTGAGATAATTATCTTCCGAGCCCAGGATTGCCCTGTCAGCGATTTTTAATTTCATGATTTGATTAAGCCTTTCTGCTTCAGAATAATGTGGTTTTTTTCCCTTGACCTTCTCTATGGTCTTATCACGCGCAACTAACACAACAAGGCAATCGCCTAGCTTTTTCGCTTCCCTTAGAAAGTAAACATGGCCGGGGTGTATCACATCAAAACTGCCAAAGGCCATTACCTTTTTCATCTTTACAATATTATCCCATAACCAATCAAACGGAACCTGTTGACTATCCTTCTGGAGATTGTAACACGCGCTCCCTTCTCGGCGCAAACCGGCATCTTCAATTTGCAGGAAATCCTGTCTTTTTTAACTTCAGCAACCATTCCAACAGTGGCTGCAGAGTAAACATTCAGCATCAATGGCTCATTGATTTTAATCGGGTCCACAATGAGGTCTTCCTTCAAGCCAACAACACGCTTGAGCAAGTGCACTTCAAGGTCAAAGCTTTCCCACACGGGCGGCAATTTTCCAGGAAGGCCGGCAACAGAGCCTGTCAGCTTGTCGCTCTTTACAACGAAAGGGTCTAACGTAGTGAGAAGGCCTATAGAGCCTCCGGCTATTGCTTCCTCAACGTCAAAGCCGCCAGTCCTAATCGAGGTTATTTTTGTAAGTATCGGCTTTCTAATCTTCTGGTTTTTCTCTTCAAACTCAAAGCCAGGCCTTATCTCTATTTCGCTTCCATTTTTTAGCTTCCCCTGCTTGATTGCCCCTCCAAGGACTCCACCGGCTAAATTATTTATGTCAGCTCCGGGCTTGTTGATGTCGAAGCTTCTTGCCACAAAAAACATCGGGTCTTTGTTCAAGTCGCGCTCCGGGGTTGGCAGTCGCTCTTCGATAGCCTGTATTAGGGGCCCAAGGCCAAGGCGGTGCTGGGCAGAGGTAGGGATTATTGGCGCATCATTAAACGCTGTGTCCTTGATGAGTTCCTTTATCTGCTCGTAGTTCCTTACTGCCCTCTCCTCGCTAACAAGGTCAACCTTGTTCTGGACAATGACGATATTTTTTACGCCAATGACCTCCAAAGCCATCAAATGTTCACGCGTTTGCGGCTGCGGGCATTCCTCATTTGCTGCTATCAGCAATAAAGCGCCGTCCATTATTGTAGCGCCGGAAAGCATTGTTGCCATCAGGGATTCATGCCCGGGGGCGTCAACAAAGCTTACCTTTCTTAAGAAGTCTGAAGGGGTGTCGCAATGCGTTTCGCTTGTTGTAAATTCCCCGCATTTCTGGCATTTTCTGAATACAACATCTGCGTAGCCAAGCCTTATTGTGATGCCCCTCTTAATTTCCTCGGAATGGGTATCTGTCCATTTTCCAGACAGGCGCTCAAGAAGGGTTGTTTTTCCGTGGTCGACATGGCCCACCATGCCGATGTTCAAAACGGGCTGAATGCCCTCTGCAGTTTTTTTCTTTGACATGAGAATTAAGCTGGCGCCTTTTGTTCAAAGAAATCAGCCAGCTTTTGTGAGCCCTTGACAACCTTAAGGTTTACCTGCGTAATTGTTTCGTTTATCTTATGCCCGCAGACAGTCTTTCTTCTCCGCTCACCGGGAAGTCCGCCGCTAAAACCCACTCCGCCATATAATGTGATTTTTTTTCTTACTCCAAGAATGCCGTGCCTCATTGGAAATCCGCAGTTATCAGAGCCCCCTGTAATCTTCAGCTCAAAGCCCTGCAATCCGACTAAGTCGCCTGAAATGGCCTCTCCAATATTTTTCCCAATAAGAAAATCGCTCTGTGGAGACTTCAACTCCTTTTGATACGATTTTCCCTCCTTGTCTGAAACCACAAGCTTAAAATCTGTCATTATTTTTCCTCCTCTGTTCAGGAAAACCAGCGACCCTTTTTAAATCTTGTTCTCCTAAAGTTCCTTCAGGCATTTCCTTACCCTCTTTAGGCCTTCCTCTATCTTGGAGGCGTCTAAAGCGTAGCTGAACCTTACCCTGTTTGGGGCGCCAAACCACTCACCGAGGTAGGTGATGGTTTTGTATTTCTTGAATAGCTTCCAGACAAATTTCCTTGGCTCTTTGATTTTAGGAAGCACGTAAAAAGCCCCCTCCGGCTTCCACAAATCCAGTCCTAATTCTGTAAGCCCGTTGTAAATGAGGTTGCGCCTTTCCTTCCATATTTTAAGCTGGGAAGAACTGTATTTCTTTGGAACCTTTGTTGCTTCATACGCCATTTCCTGGGCAAGAATGTTTGTATTCATTGAGGTGTATGTCTTTAGGTTTACTATGCGCTCCACAAAAGAAGGGTCATTTGAGTATAGGTAGCCAACGCGGAAGCCGCACATTGAGAATGTTTTTGAAAATGAATTTATCGTCACAACGTGAGACCCCGAGAGCATATAATTCTCGCGCTCATAGATTAAATCTTTGTAAACTTCATCTGAAATCAGGGTTACATTAAGGTCCGTAGTTATCTTCTCTATCTCCTTTAGGGTTTTTATGTCCTGAATCCTGCCGGTAGGATTTGAAGGCGAGTTGATTAGGACAGCTTTGCACTCCCTAACTTTCTTGTCAAAATCTTCCAGCACAATCTTGCCCTCATGGGTTTCCGTAAATACTGGCGTAAGGAACGCCTTTGCAACAAGATGCGGGTAAGTGTAATAATAAGGGGCGTGTATCAACACTTTGTCGCGAGGCTTCATCACCCTGAAGGATAAATCCAAGGCCTCGGAAGCACCATTGGTGATTACAAAATTGCTGGCCTTTGAGCCTTTATACCCCTTTGACAGTGCCTTTCTTAAGTTCTCCTGCCCCTGAACTAAGCCATACTTGAATGCCCTGTAGGTTGGCAGAATGCTGTAAACCTGCCTTGGCGGAGGCAAATCAGGCTGGCCTGAGCCAAAAGATATTATGCCTTTTCCCTGCACCCCAATAAACATCGAGGGGCTTGATAGTCTGTCTTCCATTTTACTGACGAGGAACTGTTTAGTTAAATAGCTTTTCCTTTTTTCATGTGGATAACCCTTTGAGGATACGGAATTTCTATCTTATTCCTTGAGAAGGCTTTATACATAAGGGCGTTCGCGTCTGAAAGCGCCTTTCCGGAATTCTCATAGGAATCAATCCAGAAAAAGGCCTTGAAGTTTAATGCAAAGTCGCCCATAGCTTCAAACCTGATGAATGGCTCGGGTTCCTTTATGAAATGCTCCACTTTTTTTAATTCCGCAAGAACAATTTTTTCCAGCTTTTCAATATTCGTGCCATAGGCGACTGAAAACGGCGCCACAACCCTAACGCTTGCATCGGGCTGGGCAAAGTTTACTATTTTAGATTCGACTAGCTTGCCGTTGGGAACAATAACGATTTCGTTGTTATATGTCCTTACCTGAGTAGACCTCAAGCCAATATCATGGACTACGCCGATTGTTTCAGGGTCGATTTGAACTTTATCGCCGACCTTTATTGACTTGTCGACTATCAGCGAAATTCCGCCGAAAACGTTGCCAAGGGTGTTCTGCAAGGCAAATGCTATTGCAATTCCTGCAATGCCAAGCGATGCAAGCAAAGGCCCTATCTCAACCCCAAAGCCGTCAAGGACCACAAGAACTGCAATTATGTAAAAAACAAATTTTGAAAAGCGGTGGAAGATTGAAAGCAGGTTCTCATCGATTCTTGACTTTGTTTTCTCTGCCCACTTTTTTAGCCAGTTGTCAATTAAAATGTCTACTATAACGATGATTATCCTTGCGACAAGCAGGACTATTAATGCATACAGCGCCAGCTCCGAGTAATTGGTGATTTTCTCGCTGAGGCCAAGCGGTATTATGCCGAGCCTTAAACCGACCAAAAGCAGAATCAGGGACAATGGCCTGTTTGTATGCTCTATTATTAGGTCATCTATCTTAGTGGCTGTTTTCTTTGCCAGCTTCAAAAATAGCCTTTCTGCGACAAATACCAGAAGCTTGGAAATTGAGAAGAAAAGAACGAAGATTGCCAATGCCTGCAGCAGGGGGTAACCGGATAAATATGCAGAAACGAATGAGAATATCTCTGTCATTTTTTAATTCTTTGTTACCTCCAAAATGCAAGAACACGGAATCTTGTGGCTGGCGCGCTTCATTGCTTCCTTTGCCATCTTTAGGTTTGGCTCGTCAACACATACCTCAAAAATAGTTTGCCCCTTCATTATTCTTGCAGCGTTTCCTATGGGCTTGCCGAATGACTTCTGCATGCCTGTCGAGAATCTGTCTGCGCCTGCTCCAGTTGCAAGAGGGTTTTCCCTAAGTATGTGGAATGGGTAAACCCTGAGCCGCATAAAGTAAGAGGATGGTCCCAGCGGCTCTAAAAGCCTGTTGGAAGACATTCTTGCAGACTCCAACGAGTTATCGCGTATCTGAAGGGCGTTTCTCGCCTTCAGGGAGAGAGTGTACTGGAATTTCTTATTTGCATCCCCCATATTGAAGCGCACAATCTTCTTTGCAGGATTGGCCTTTATGAAAGCCTTCTTCTTGTACTTTGAAATCCTTGTATTGGGCCTTTCCAGCCTTCTGTAGGAGACTCCTTTTCTTATCCTTGCCATATTACTGAGAATTTATGGTCTGTTTTTAAATGTTTCTAAGACCGGCAAATAGCGACAATAAAACTGCTGCTCCCATGATCAGGAACAAGGCGAGGAGCAGCGCAGGTATGATTATAACTGCAAGGAATGCTCTTCCGTAGGAGAATTTCTGGAATTTTGAGACGCCGACAATGCTTACTATTAGGATATGAACAAAAGAAACAAGCAATATTAGCAGGCTCAAGCCAAGTGACAAGGAAAACGCGCCTGTGAAGATTGCCAAGGGGTTTGCTTCCAATGAGCTGAGGTCAACCGGGTTGAAAATGTTTATCACGGCAAAGATTATATCCGAGAGAAAAGAATAAAACAGCCCTATAACTGAAGCATAGGTTATCGGCTTAAAGGTGTTGAAAAAGCCATTCCTGCCGCCAAAGATAAGCACCCCAAGGTGTATTATTGCGCCTATAATAAAGGGAGAGATAAAGGCCGAAATGATGATTAACAAAATCGTGAATATTATGAAAAAGGCCGAGCGAAACTCTCCCTGCAGGGAAGGAAGCGAGATTATGAGCCCTAATACAGACAATGAGACTGAAAAGAGAAAGTAAAACATCAATATCTGCCAATAGTTGCTCTCCTTTTCAACAGACTTAAAGAATGCGTTTGGGTGGAAAAAGAGGTTTTTTAGCTTGTTTGAGTATATGGAAACCTGACTTGCCTCTTTCTTTGCCATATATGGCCATAGAATCAAAATTATAAAAAGCTTTGGTTTTCTCTGGAAGTTATCGAAATATTTATAAAGTGTAACCATAGAGATACGACTAAGTTCAAAGAGGCTTGATTATGAAGGCAAAAAGAGGCTCATTAGACATATCGATAAATGCTATCATTGTTATTGTTCTTGCGTTTACGTTTCTTGCGCTGGCACTGACTTTTATTAAAGGGATTTTTGTAGACATACAAGTGCCAATCGAAGGTTCAATAGAGCAGGTTAAAACAGCTTTGCGCAATCAGCTTATTTCAACAGGAGATAGGTTGTCTATCGAACTTAATAGCTATACACTTCAGAAGAATTCGGAAGATTTCATTGTATTTGCAGTAGCGAATAAAAAAGATGGTAAGTTGAATTACAGGATAGAGATTTCCGAGGTTGGCGAGCAAAGCCCCACAAGCAGCACTAGTGGCTCTGGCGGGATAAACCTCCCTTCCGGTGCTGGATTTCAGTGGGATTCTTCGAATCAGGTGCTCGAAGTCGTGGGAGAAGGTTCTGCAAAAGCAGATACCATTAAATATTTTAGCCCATCCGTTGGTGGCTCATACCAGTATAAAATAGTTATATGGGACATTGATGATGAGGAATACGCTTCAAAAAGCTTTTTTGTAAAGGTATCATGAGGTGCAAAATGAAGAAAAAGGGAGACCTGAGCATTTCTGTTAATGCTATTGTGATAATTGTCATTGCTTTGACGTTTTTATCGCTTGCGTTGGTTTTCATCAGGAACATATTTGAGGGAATTAGCGAAACTACAATTACTGTTCAGGAGCAGATAAAACAGCAGATATTAGACGATTTGAGGAGAGGCGATAAGAAATTAAGCTTTCCTGCTGATGAAATAACTGTTGCAAAGGGAAGGGAAAGGATATTTGGAATCGGGGTAAAAAATACCTTAGATGTCGAAGCAGATTTCTATGTCGAGATTTGGAGCACCGACGGCGAAGTGTTAGTGCCCTCCTCAACTGCCCTACCGGGTTCGGTCGCCTTTTTTTGGGATATTAATCCAGTGCATCTTCAAGTTAATGAGATAGGGGTTATCGGCATTAAGGTGATTGGACCGACTGCGACTAGCGTGTCAGACATATACAAGTTGGTTATCTGCCAGGATGCTGTATGTGCAGATAAAAACCAATATTCAGCTAAAAGCTTTTTTGTAAAATCTATTGGCTAAGGAGGTCAAAATGGCAAAAATCAAAAAAAGGCTTACGATTTCGGAGGAGTTTGAGATAATGAAGCTTGTGCTGGACAAGTTTTTGTGGCTTGGGTTTATTGTGATGACATTTGGGATGTACACCATGTTCACCAAAACCTTTGCTGAAGGGCTGGTCTGGCTCATAGTGGGCGCAGTCATACTGATACTCTTCATGATAATAATCGTAAGGGAATACGAGATAATTAAGTAATAAAAATGCGAACTTTAAAGATTCGCATTTTTAGTCCTTCAAAAAGCCTTCATCTCCGCACTAAAATGCAGAGCTTCGGCTTATTTGAAGTAAGGTTTAAATACTGGGTTTTTTCTTTATTCAAAAAAGGTGTTTAAGATAAAGCTAAGCAGCGTCCTGATTGTAGTCTTGCTCTTTTTTGTAGTTCTGCTTATCTCAGGGTGCAGTGAATGCAGCGAGGCAGAGGATTGCCCGCCGGCTGCTACCTGCAAGACAGCCGTATGCGATGACGGCAAATGCGCCACTACGGCTGTGAAAGACTGCTGCGGCAACGGCATCGAGGACGCCAAAGAGGATGGCAAGACAGGGAATAAATGCACCTGCCCCGAGGATTATGGAGAATGCAAAGGAAAGGCAAGCATGCTTGTAAGGAACAAAAAGATTGATGCAACTTATCTCGAGCAGGGCTGCGAAGATGATGAGTGTGTTTACAAGATCGATGAGAGCAGGGTCAAACGAACGGATTTGGCATTTGAGAGGGAGCTTTCATATTTCACTTTTGATGTCTTGGTAACGTATAACAATCCATTTACAGTGAACAAGGACAAGGTTGAAGTTAGCCTTAAGCTAAAGGACGAAAAGCCCGACCTTGTTTACCCAATAGAGATTACCGCAATAAGGCTGATTGAAGGGCAGACCTTGTTTGGGGGAAAAGACGGCCTGGCTGGAAAGTTTTCGCAGATAGGCGAGGTATTTTCAGTCCAGATACCGATAACTTATGAGAGCGCCCTCATAGAAGAAGAAAGGTCCGCTACTCTTAAAGTGGATTATGAGTACAAAAAGAGGATAAGAACAACAAAAAATCCAGATGGAACGTACAACTACATCGAAGAGCTTGTAAGGGATTCCTTTGAGTCAAAGCTTGGAAAGAAGATATTCTTCCTATTCCCGGGAGCTGTTGAAAATGAACAGTAAGGGAATTGAGCTGAGTGTTAATTTTCTCATAACACTGATACTGTCGCTTGTCCTATTCGGCATGGGAGTAATGCTTGTATACAACATCTTCGCAGGAGCGGAGGACTTGTCCAAGATTACAGAAGACGAATTACACAAAGAAATTGCTGCCCTTCAATGCAGGACTGATGCAAGGGTCTGCTTTGGGGTTGAAACTTTGGAAATTGAGCGGGGAGATGCAGGATTTTTCATGGTAAGGGTCATAAACGTGCTTGACCTTCCTGAGCCTGCTAAGTTCAGCATCGAATTGGAACGTGGAAGTTTGATAAGAGGGGAAACCACAGCTGAATTTGGCATGGAGTGCGATGGCAGCGAGCTTTGCGTAAAATACGAAGAGCAGGAGGAGAGCATCAACAACAATGAAGACTACAGGTTCGGTATAGGGGTTGAGCCAAGCAATGATGCGCCTTCAGGGCTGTATTCCCTGAAAGCAAGCGTAAAATGCGATGTTTCAGACATACAAGACGTTCCGGAGGATATCATCAGCTTATGCAGCGAGGGAAATTACGGCTTTGGAATTCTGTGGGTAAGGGTGCCCTAAAGCAGTTTTGCAAATGTTCTCGGGTCCAAAGAGGCGGTGCCAACCAATACCCCATCTATGCTTTTTTCAGAAAGGAATCCCTTTATAGTTGACGGTGAAACAGAGCCTCCGTAAAGAACCTTTATCTCCTTTTTGAACTTTTTCCTGAGCTTTGCCTTAATGTAAGAGTGAACCTCTGAAGCCTGCTGCGGAGTTGCGTTGTTTCCTGTGCCAATAGCCCATACGGGCTCATATGCAATGATTAGATTTGAATTTGTGCCTTTAAGGCACTTGGACAGCTGTGAATTAATTACCTTCAAAGTTTTTCCATTTCTTCTCTCAGACAAGCTTTCCCCAACGCAGACAATCGGTATTAAGCCATGGCTCTGGGCAGACTTGACTTTTAGGCTGATCATTTCGTCTGTCTCGCAAAAATATTTTCTTCTTTCTGAATGCCCGAGAATGACATATTTGCATCCAGCGTCTTTAAGCATTAAAGGCGATATCTCTCCAGTATATGCCCCAAAGTCTTCATGATGCATGTTTTGCGCACCGAGAAGAATTTTTGAACCCTTAACTGCATCGGAAACCGCCTTAAGCGAGGTAAATGGAGGGCAGACGACAATTATGCTGGGTGTTTTAATTTTTTTAATTCTCTCAATGAAATCAACAGACTCTTCAAGAGTCTTGTTCATTTTCCAGTTTGCCACGACTAATTTCATTTAATGCTTTCCGCTTCCTAGAATATTTAAAGATTGCTATGCTCAAAAGCAGCAGGATAATAGAATATACAAGCACCCTGATTGCCAAGCTTACAGTAAAATCATAGAAGATTCCGTCAGCATAGACTGCTTTCAGGTTGTCAACTGCAGGGTTTAACATCCAAAAATCATTTGTGAACAGGATTTCATGAAATGACACAAACATGCTGCTAAAATTAAGCAAAACTGAGGCAAGGAATGCAGCGAGGATTATTATCGTCAGCAAAGAGCCAATCGAGAACATGGCCACAAGGCTGCGGAGAAGCCTCCAGTCATTGAACTGCAGCGATATAAGCAGAAAAATAAGCAGGATGACTGCAATAGTCGCAATTTTCCAAAGCAGCAATGCAGGCTGTATCAGGTTTTTTACATCAACCAAATGAATTTTTTCCTTTTCATTCAGAATGATTGAACTGAACTCTGCGTCGGTTTTTTCAGAGATTAAGTATTCAATTAAATCCCGGTGAAACTTGTTTACGTCCACAGCCGGGAGGGCAGCATAAACGCCATACTTTTCAAACCCTTCATAAAAGAAATCCTCATCGGCAAGAAGGGACTGAAAGCTTGACAAGACTAGGAATAGGGGTATCAGGAGAATAACAGCGGCTACCAAAACAATTTCAACGAATTTCCTCATTAAAGAACGAAAGAAATAGTTTTATTTATAGTTATCGCCTAATCAATATGCGCCGCTTTTTTGTCTTCTTGATGATTATCTGCTCAATGACCTCCTCCACCAAAAGCGCCTCCTTTATCTGGTGAAGGGCATTTTCTATCTCATTTTGAGCTTTTGTTTCCCTGCTCCTGACCGAAGGCAGCGAAGGCATTTCTGTTGGCGGCGGAATATAAACTTCCAATGGAGGGCCCTGCAATGACTGCCTCAGGGCGTTTAAACCTTCGTCGTAGTCCGCATTAACCCTGCCATAGCGGATTTCAGCAAGAGACTCATGCTGGGAAAGCGAATAAAACATTGCTGTGTACCTTGGCAAGTCCTCATTCGTGAGAAATCTTAGGGTAGCTCCATAATCGCCATGGGAATCAACATTGTATGTACTGGTTTTCATCAAGACTTCATGGCCGGAAGAGTAAGGGTTATGGCAGGGGCATGACATCTTATTGCGCCCCCTTTTCGTTGCTGATTGCCTTTTCTATCGCATCCTCTATCGATGCAGGCTTTTCCTTTTTAGGAATATCAAAATGCTCTGCTTGAGTTTCCTTTTTTTCCTCAGCTTCGTCCTCTTTTTTGGCTTCCTTTTCAATATCTTCCTCAGTGCTTTCCTTTTCTTCCTCTTCCTTTCTTTCGCCTACATTGTAAAGCTCGGAACTTCCTGAGTGGTATTTCTCAGCCGCATGGTACTCATGCGAAGTTTCATCAGAGTGAAAAGTAGCATGGTAACTTGCAAAAGGATTCTCCCAAGGCTTGTTTGTTCCGTATGCCATCTTAATGTATAGTGCTCCTGCTTATATAAAGATTAGGTACGGGGATTATAAAAACCTTTCTATTTTATGTCACTATCTAGTGGTTCTATCTCAGCCGGGAAATCATTTGCTGGAGTTTTTCCTCTCCAACATTGCCGACAACCCGCTCCTGTTCTTTGCCTTCCCTGAATGAGATTATGCAGGGTATTGCCATTATCCCAAACTCGGCTGCCTTTGCCTGGTTTTCATCCACATTCAGCTTGCAAAACTTTACCTGCTTGTTTTTCTGCTCAAGCCTTTCCAATATTGGGGCTATCTGTTTGCAGGGGCCGCACCAAGGCGCCCAGAAATCCACCACCACCGGAGTTTTAGAATTCAATACCTCTTTTGCGAATAATGCCGACACAACTTCAATCATTTTTGAGCTCCACCTCTTTTTTTTGCTCCGAAAGATACCTGTCTATCGAAATTGCAGCCTTCTTCCCCAGGCACATGGATTCCACAACAGTCGATGCTCCTGTGACGGCACCCCCGGAAAAGATGCCCTCCGCGCTTGTCATAAGGTTTTCATCAACAAATATGTTTCCGCGAAGATTATGGTTGATGTTTGCCTGGCTTACGACAATCGGGCTTGCAGTTGTTCCAAGAGAAAGAATTGCCAATTCCGCCTGCTCCATGAATTCTGAATCGGCAATCTCAACAGATACACTGTTGCCTAATTCGTCTTCCTCGCTTTTCATCTGGATTACCTCGACGCATTCCATCTTTGATGCGCCCGTGTACCTTTTTGGAAGGGAAAGCATCAGGAACTTGACGCCTTCCTCCCTTGCGCGAGAAACATTATCATAACTGGCCTCGAGCTCATTGAATGATTTCTGGAATATTATGGTTGCGCTTGAGCCCAGGCGAACGGCCATCCTTGCAGCATCGATTGCAGAATCGTTGCCGCCGACCACAACAACCCTTTTTGGGGAGAATAATTCGTTCTTGGAGTCAAACAGATGCTGCTCAATAACATTTATCCTGTAGAGAAACTCATTTGCAGTTATGATATTCTGAAGGTGCTCCCCTTCGATGTTCATGTATGTTGGCAAGGTCGATCCTGTTGCAATAAATACTGCAGAATATTTCTTTTTTAGCTCCGGCAAAGTTATAAGCCTGCCGATAACTGCATTGTTTATTAGCTTTACTCCAAGGGAGGCTAGATAGATTAGGTAATCATCAACGAGGCGGTGGGGCAGCCTGAAATTGGGAATGCAGCATCTTAAAATGCCGCCTGCAGAATGAAGCGCCTCGAATAAGGTGACATCGTAACCCATGACCGCCAAATCCTCAGCGCATGACAATCCTGCAGGGCCAGAGCCAATTACAGCTACTTTCTTGGGCTTTTTTTTGGGATGGATTTTTTCCGGCTGGGCGTTTTCATATGCGTACCTTTCAAGCCCTGCAATACCTATGGGCTTCTCAAGCACCTCTGAACATTTGCCCTCGCACATCCTTTCCCTGGGGCACAACCTTGAGCAGGCGAACGGCAGATTGCTTGATTTATTAATGATTTTTAGGGCCGAGCTTTCATTGCCGCAGGAAATGCAATTAATAAAATTGGGTATGTCTATGGAAGCAGGGCAGCCAGCCACACAGCCAGGATTTTGGCATTTCAAGCATCGCGATGCCTCTTTTGCTGCTTCCTCTCTTGAAAGGGACCTTTCAGCTTCCTCGAAAATCCCCTTCCTTTTAGATTCCAGATTATTCATAGCCCTTGCCTACCCTCGCCACAAATTCCTCAAAGTCAATTGAATGCGCATTGAATTCGGGGCCTTCTATTGCTGCAAATTTTATTTTTTCGTCGACCCTTATCCTGCATGTTCCTGAGAGGCCTATTGGGTCAATCATAAGCGGATTTACAATCGCCTTTGTCTTTACCCTCTGGCGCGTAAAGTTTGAGACTTCATGCATAAATGCAGGCGACCCTGAAACTATCGCCAACTCGAAAATGTGTTCATAGAACAAATTTCTGAGGTGAAATGGAACTGTTCCCTTCTCCCCCCTGCTTCCGTCTTCGGTAAAGACATAGATTTTGTCTGCCAGATCCTTCAACTTGTCTTCCCAGTAAAGGAATCTCTTGGATTTTTCTCCGATGACTATTGCAATGGGTATCTTATTTTCCTTGTACATCTTTGCAAGATTGTAGATTACCGGAATTCCATACGAGTCCGCAATCAGGCATACATTTTCAACCTCCTCAACATTTGCCCTATTGCCTATTGGCCCCACAACATCATTCAAGTGGTCATTTTTTTTATAATTCAGCATCATTTTGGATTTTTCCCCCTTAACCACGATGGTGATTGAGTTCCGCTTGACCATGCCGACAGGAACGCATATGCCTTCCGTTCTGGGCTTAGTGCGTATTATTACAAACTGGCCCGGCCCTATCTTTTTTGCTATTTCAGGCGCCTCCACGTCAATCAAGAACGTATTTTCCGCTATCTTTTGTTTCTTAAGCACCCTGCTCATTTTTTAATCAGCACCTTGTGCCTAATGGCGTCCAAATCTATAAAATCATCCGCTATTTCCACAAGCTTGTTCGAACTGGATTTTCCAAATGCAATTACTTCAGCACGGCAGCCCAATGATTTTACATGCTCAAGGAGATCCTTAAAATCCCCGTCGCCCGAAACAAGCACGACAGTGTCAAGCTTGGCTGCAACGCGCATAATGTCCATTGCTATGCCGACATCCCAGTCGCCTTTCTTTTTTCCTCCAAAAAATATCTGGATATCCTTTGCCCTGACTTCATAGCCTATTCTTTCAAGCGCCTCAAAGAAGTTTTCCTCATCCTTGACATCAGCCTTTATGACGTATGCAATAGCCCTTACAAGCTGCCGGTCGCGCACTGCTTCCCGCAAAATGACAGAAAAATTAACTTTTGATTCATAGAGATTTATGGCAGAATAGTAGAGATTTTGGACGTCCACGAACACGCCTACTCGCTGAGTCTTATGTTTTGGCACCTTTACAACCTCTTTTTGCCTTCAGCTACATCTTGGGCATTGATGTCTCGAAACCGCAATCATCGCAAACGATCTTTCCAAGCTTCTCATTGTAGCGAAGCGAAAGGCCGTTGCATTTGGGACAGCGCTTGGTCAAAGAAACCTTTTCCAGCCTCTTTTCCCAATCTTCCTCATCACCGTCCATCTTTTAATCTGTGAATGAACACGCCTTTTTAATTGTTTCGATTGCGAGAAAAAGATTTTTAATTGCTAAAAGATTATTAAGGTTATGCCCACATTTTATGAAAAAGTTTGGAAGAAGTGCATGGATATTCCAAAAGGCAAAGTCACTACATACAAAGAATTGGGAAAAGTCCTGAACACGAAGGCTTACCGGGCTATTGGGACTGCCTTAAGGAAAAATCCTTGTGCGCCTGCAGTTCCCTGCCACCGCGTAATCAATAGCAATGGAAAGGTTGGAAATTATTCTGGCAAGGGAGGAAGAGATGCAAAGATTGAGTTATTGAGAAATGAAGGAATAATAATAAACAATGGCTCTGCAAACTTAAAAGTATTTTTTTACAAGTTTAAGAAATGAGATTATCTCTTCTTTTTCGGTTTCTTGATTTCCTTCTCCAGATCAAGCTCTTCAAGAAGCTCCTTGTAGCGGTTCCTTATCGTTACTTCTGTAACGCCAGCAACATCCGCCACTTCCCGCTGGGTGCGCTTCTCCCCATGGATTAGCGATGCTACATACAATGCCGCTGCTGCAATGCCTGTCGGGCCCCTTCCTGAAGTAAGCTCCGCCTTTTGGGAGCGTTCCAGGATTTCAACTGCCTTTGACTGGGTTTCAGCGGATAATTTTAAGGATGATGAAAACCTTGCAATGTAATCTGCAGGATTTGATGGGAGAATCGTAACGCCCAGCTCGCGCGTGACAAACCTGTAGGTTCTTCCAATTTCTTTCTTCTCGATGCCAGAAGCCTCTGAAAGCTCGTCCAGGGTGCGTGGAACATCATGGCGCCTGCATGCAGCGTACAATGCCCCTGCAACAACGCTTTCCATTGAGCGCCCCCTTACAAGGCCACGCTGTACCGCAAGAGTGTATATCCTTGCAGATTCCTCCTCAACAGATTTTGGCAGCTTGAGGTAAGAGGAAACCCTTTTCAATTCTGCAAGCGCAAGCTTGAGATTTCTTTCAATTGCGGTAGAAATGCGATACTGCCACTTTCTCAGCCTGAAAAATTTGTTGCGGTCCTTTCCGGCGAGCTTCATGAAGTCTGCTTTTTGCCCCACTTCTGTGCCCAAGCCCTGGTCGTATTGGGTATAGGTGGCTGGCGCTCCTGTTCGCCTTTTTGAGGACCCTCCCTCAGAGTCAAACTCCCGCCATTCCTGCGAGAAGTCCACCATCTTGTCTTCAATAACTAACCCGCAATCCTTGCAGATTATTTCGCCCTTGTCACGATTCCAGAATAAGTTGATTCCAGCACACTCGGGACACTTCTTTACGAGCTCAGGCATTTGTTTAACCCCCAAGATAAAATCAAGCTAATCTACTGAACTGATTGGGGAAAAGAAAGGGACTCCGTTTAAAAAGCTTTTCATAATATGCGAAAACTTTAAGAATTATTTTAAAAACATGATGTGACCATTTCACAATCAGAACTTTATTTTTTAAGCTGTTTCTTTGCAGTCCGAACGAAAAGGCGGCCTATGTTAAGCGCAATGTTTTTCTGCCTTTCCTGAATCTCGGAAAAAAGCTTCATCTGGCTTTCAAGGTAAGACGCATGGCTTATCCAAACATCTAGCGGAGCACTCTTTTCATGCGATAACTTTTCGAAAAGCCCCCTAATTTCCTCAAGCTCCCTCTTGAAGGCCTGAATATCCGCAAGGATGCTGCGGATGTTTGTATGCTTGTCAGCCAAAAATTTTCTCAATACCCTCTTTAGCGATTCATTGTCTTTTGAAAAGATGGAGTAGCGAAGCTGGCCCAGGTAATAAGCCAATGATTCAAGCTTTTCGTTTATCTCAGACCTTTCCTTCAGCTGGGAGCACAAAAGCCTCATCCTGACAAGGGTGTCTGCATTTGCCCTGAGCTCTTCCTGAAACAAGCCAGGGCTGAAGGACCTAAACTGGCTCTCTGTTTCCATCAGCTCGTCAATCTCCTTTTTTATTTCAGGGAAGTCAAGCTTTTTCGCCTGCCCGGATTTTTTAATTTCAGTTATGCAGTCGTCAAGGCTTTTTTTCATCTTTCACCTTTTCTATGGTAATTCTGGCTATATCGCCTTCCCTGAGCGCAAGCAGCTTTACTATCTCCGGGGGCACATTTATAGAGAAGCTGCTTCCCGATTTCCTTACCGTCCTTAAGAACTGCTCCATATTTATTATCTTATTATAATGGATATTATTAATTAAAATCTTATATTTTGCTCTTTTATTGCTTATTGTATATTTAAATCTTTCGTTTTCGCCTAGAAATAAACTGCACTACCTTTTTCCAAGGGCAATCTCTATGGTTGATACCCTGACATTCCTGCCTTCGTCGTTCTGGAATTCCTCTGAGCCTATGCTTATGGAATCTACTCCAATTGCGTTGTCGAGAAATCTCTTGCAGGCAACTTCCGCGACATCAACAGCCCGGGAGATGAACTTGCCCCGCGCCTTGACAATCACCTGCGAGGCGTCTTTAGTGGTAAACTGCATTACAACTCCAGTTACATAGTTCATAAAAGGCTTGCCGCCTACAAAAATGCTGTTGTCTTCAGTCATTTTTATGCACGTGACTTCGCTTTGGCCATCCTTGTAACATATCCGGCAACCGAATTCCTTACTTTCTTGCTCTGAATTTTTGCGAATTGCGACATTAACTTGCTGTTAAAGCTGAAATCCGCCTTGAATGAATCTGGGTGCTTCTCAAAGATCTCAAAGCTTACCCTCTTAATCAATTTTGTCTTTATTCTTCCCATAGGTTTTTGCAGTAATGCTAAATTTAAAAAGGTATCGGAAGCTCACATCCTCTCGATTGCGTCAATATTAAGTATATCGAGCCCTGCATGGAGCACTTCCCTTACGCACCAAATAAGAACTATGCGGGCATCCCTTAGGGATTCCTCTTCCCTGATGATGGGGCATTGATGGTAGTATTCGTTAAATGCCTGTGAAAGGCTAAGCAGGAAATGTGGGATTAAATGCAGTCTAAGCTTGTTTCCTGCTGTTTCGATAACGTCAGGAAATTCCGAAAGCATAACAATAAGCTTCTTTTCCAGCTCATGGCTCAAAAGGCCGTAATCAGCATCGGAAGGTATTGCTTTTTTGTATTTCCTTAGAATTGAAGAGATTCTTGTGTAAGTATACTGCACATAAGGCCCTGTTTCGCCCTCAAATGACAATGATTCCTCAGGATGGTACATCATTGATTTGGAGGAATCGGTTCTGAGCAGATAAAAGCGCAATGCAGCATAGCCTATTTTTTTTGACCTTTTGAGTTTTTCATTTTCCGAGAGCTTCGGGTATCTTTTGTCCACCTCCTTTCTTGCAAGGCTGGAGATTTCGGCCATTATATCATCTGCATCAACCACCTTGCCTTCCCTCGATTTCATCTTGCCTTCCGGAAGGAAAACCATGCCGTAGCTCAAATGGTAAACCTGGGCCGCATGGCTGAAATTGAGCCTGTGGAGCACCGATATTAAGACCTTGAAATGGTAATCCTGCTCCGAGCCAACAACATAAATTGACCTGTCGAGATTATAATCGCTGAATTTTTTCATGGCGAGGTAAATATCCTGGGTGATATAAACCGAAGTTCCGTCTGAGCGCAGGAGAACCTTTTCCCCGAGGTTTTCTTTCTTAAGGTCGGCAATGATGCCCTGCTCGTTTTTACTGAATATGCCATTTTTCAGACCGTCGAGAACTATTTCCCTGCCTTTTCCATAGATTCCACTTTCCATGTATTCCTTGTCGAATTGAACCCCGAGGGCCTTGTAAGTTTCCTTGAAGCCTTTAATGGCCCATTTGTTCATTTTTTTCCAGAGAGCCCTTACATGCTGGTCTTTTTTTTCCCACCTGACAAGCATTTGCTGAATTTCTGCCTTTAAGGCGTCATTTTCATTTTTGCTGTAGAGCACATAAAAATCCCCGACGAAATGGTCCGGCTTTTTGTCCGGCTCCCTTCCGTTTCCCCATTTGTCGTATGCAAGCATCGACTTGCATATATGGACTCCCCGGTCGTTTACCAGATTTGCCCTTATGACCTTGTTTCCGAGAAACTCCAATGTGTTTGAAACAGCCATGCCAAGGAAAAGGTTCCTCAAATGCCCGAGGTGGAGCGGTTTGTTCGTGTTTGGCGACAAAAACTCCACCATGACAGTTTTACCCTGGTTTTTTCTTCCATAATTTCCTGCTCTTATCTTTTTTATTACGTCTTCAGCTAATGCAGACTTTTTAAGAAAAAAGTTCAGGTAAGGGCCATTGACCTCTATCCTTTCCACAGATTTTGGCTTTTCTATTTTTTTGGCAAGTTCTGCTGCAATCTGCTGGGGGCTTTTTTTCAGGGTCTTTGAAAGGCTAAAGCACGGAAACGCAAAGTCGCCTAGTTTAGGGTCTGGCGGGATTTCCAAGGCAACATCTGCATTGACAACTTTCCTGATTGCATCTGCTATCTCTTTCATTCTGCAACAATCTCTGGCTGCTTTTCGCTTAGAATATACTGGTAAAACTTGCCGCCTACAAACATCTGCGCAACGTCCTTGAGGTCTTCCATGATTTTTGTCAGGGTGGCCTTGCTTACAGGGGGAAGGGCATCGATGAGTATTATGGAATCTTTTGAGCTGGCCCTTAGCCTGAAATTATGCGATGCCTTCCAGTTCCATTTTCTTGAGGCAACTTCCTTGTCGTCCTTTAGAATGACTTCCCCCTTGCTGGGCCTAGACCTTTTCTTTCCATCGAAAAAGGTTTCCTTGCCGGATGCAAAGCAGAGCCTTAGGTTTCCATTTACAGAATTCAAATCAAAGCCTCCAACCGGGACTATGTGCTTTAAGGACAGATAATTAATCACGTCCTGAAGCTTATTTGCCCCCCTTACCGCCTTCCCGCCTAATACATTCCTCATAAGGCCTTCTACAGAGCAATGATACTTCTCAGGCCTTTCGCCAAATTCGTCGTAAGCAGAGCGCCATGATGATATAGTTGCTGACCTGGCAAGCTTCTCGTAAGTGAAATTCAGCCTTACAAAATTCTCAACTTCCTCAAGAAGGCCGAATATTTTCCTGTCATCGCCCCTGTTGTCGATGCCTTTTAGGACAACAACCCCTACATGCAGGCCTTCAAACTTTCTGAACAACTTTTTGTCTGCGATTACCCTCATATTCATTAATTCCAGCGGGAAATTTATTAACCTTTCTTTTTTAGGTAACTGCAAAGGTCGTTAACTGACAACAGCCTTATTCCGTGCCTCTTTGAGAAATCGCCTAAATAGCTTAAGTCTGCCATTTTGCCGCTGTCGTCCATAATCTCTGCAATCAAGGCGGCAGGATAAAGCGATGCGAGTTTCATCAGCCCTATAGCTGCCTCTGTATGGCCTTTTCTTCCCTGCAGCCCAAGCTCATGTGCCTTAAGAGGGAACATGTGGCCTGGCCTCAATAATTCTTCTGGGCTGCATGCCGGGTTTATGAGTGCCTTGATGGTCTTAATCCGGTCTTTGACAGAAACTCCGGTTGAAGTCGAGCAATGGTCTACCGAGACTGTAAAGGGCGTGTTGAACCTGTCATTATGGTTGATTACCATTAGCGGAATCTTAAGCTCGCCCAAGCGCTTGGCTTCCATTGGCACGCATAAAATGCCCCTCGCGGATTTAAGCATGAAATTTAGCTTTTCTTCCGTAACCTTTTCTGCCGAGATTACCAAGTCTCCTTCGTTTTCCCTTTTCTCGTCATCAATGATTATCACAAAGTTCCCATTCTTCAGGTCATTTACAGCCTCTTCAACTGTCATAAATAACCTTCCACAAGAATGTCATTTCCTATTTTCCTTGTTGACATTTCCCTGATGTTTATTGTGTTGTCAAGCTTCTTTATCCCAAGGTCGCCAAATGCGTCGAGGCCTTTCCCTATAAGGCGCGGAGCAGTAAATACAAGTATTTTGTCCACAATTTTTTCCTTGAGCGCGGATGAATTAACCCTGTTGCCACCTTCTATCAATATCGAAGTAATTTCGTGCTTGCCAAGCTCCCTCATCAGAAAGTCGAGGTCCACAAGCCCTGCTTTGGAAGGGGCAATGATTATTTTGGCTCCCTTATTTTGTATTGCCTTTATCTTGTTTTTTGGGGCCTTTGATGTAGTTGCAATAATCAACTTCTCCGGGGATTTCATTATGTTTCCCTTAAGTGGAATCTTCAAAGTTGAATCAACTATGATTTTTATCGGGTCTTTTCCCTTTACAAGCCTCGCATCAAGCTTTGGGTTGTCTGCAATAAGCGTGTTTATCCCTATCAAGACTGCGTCAACATTGCTTCTGAGCTGGTGGACGTATTTCCTTGATTCTTTGCTTGTGATGTATTTGGAGTTGCCTGTTGAGGTTGCAATTTTGCCATCAAGCGATGCTGCTACCTTGAGTATTACAAAAGGCTTCTTTGTTTTGATGTATTTTATGTAAATCTCGTTCATCCTCCTTGCTTCCTCTTCCAAAACACCCATCCTGGTTTTTATGCCTCTGGACTTCAAGATTCCGAAGCCATTTACCAGGGGATTAGGGTCTTTCATTCCAATAACAACCTCAGAAACCCCTGACTTTACAATTGCTTCGGTGCAGGGCGGAGTTCTGCCCCAATGCGAGCATGGCTCCAGTGTCACGTATAGTGTGGAGTTCTTGGCACGCTTTCCCGCCTGCTTTAATGCAATAACCTCGGCATGGTCTTCGCCTGCCCTCACATGAAAGCCGCGGCCTATAATCTTGCCACGCTTCACGACAAGAGAGCCAACCATCGGATTTGGGGAAACTGTGTGGCGGCCTTTTTCTGCAAGCTTTAGCGCCATTTCCAGGTATTTGCGGTGAGGAATCATGAGGCGAAGATAAGAGCCCAATTTAAAAGGTTAACGCCTCAAGATTTAAATACAATGGCGCTGGTGAATTTGATATGACCTCAAAGTCCCAGTTAGGCAAGGTTATCAGGCGCATATTTCCTGAAAGCAGAATAAGGAGCATTTCCCTTCGAAGGGGTTTTTTCAATGAAAATTGGATTATAGGGATGGACAGCAGGAAGGTGGTTGTAAGGGTTTTCGATGAGCCGTGGAAGGCAAAGAAAGAGGAATTCTTGTACGGCCTTATTCGGAAGAAAACTGATGTTCCTGTTCCGGAGGTTTACTATTGCGATGTTTCCAGGAAAATTTTATCAAAGCCTTACCTAGCGCTTTCGCTCTGCGATGGAAGAATCGCCAAGGATGCGAAGGAACTGGAAAAAAGAACGATAATGCAGATGGGCAGCTATCTTGCAAAAATACATTCGGTAAGGATGAAAAGCTTTGGGTGGATTATTGGGGATGCCATAAGGCCCAGCTTCAGCAAATGGAAAGATTTTATGGATTATGATTTTGGCAATAAGCTTGCTGTTATCAGGAAGCATGGCGATCTTGGGAAGGAGATTGACGATATTAGAAAAACTTATAATTGCTATCAGACACTTTTTGATGTAAGGGAGAAGCCCTGCCTGCTGCACAAGGATTTCCATCTGCAAAATATTTTTATTAAGGGCGATAAGGTTTCAGGCGTAATTGACTGGGAATGGGCTTTGGGAGGCCATAATGAGCTTGACATTTCAAAGTCGGTTCTTTTTATGTTTGAGAAAAATCCTGGGCTGGAGAAGGAGTTCATCAAAGGCTATCTAAGGCATGGAAGCCTTAAGGGATTTGAAAAGCGCAAGAGTGCCTACAGGTTTGTGAATATCGTGGGAAATCTCAGCCTGGCTTTCCAGCTTGGGAACAGGAAGGCTGCAATTGAGAACAAGGCAAGGCTTGCAGAAATGCTAAAGCAGATGCCCTAGGCGCTTCTTTTTTGCATCGAGGTAAGGCTTGTTTATTTCGTTTGGATTCGAAGGCAATTCCAAGCGCCTCTCAACTTTTATGCCGGAATTTTCAAGTTCCGAGACTTTTTCCGGATTGTTTGTGAGCAGCTGAATTGATGTTACGTTGAGGCTTTTTAGAATCTCTGCAGCAACTTTGTAATCCCTTTCGTCTGCCTTGAATCCTAAATGAAGATTGGCATCAACAGTGTCCATGCCTTTGTCCTGCAGAGAATACGCCCTAATTTTGTTTAGAAGCCCTATGCCGCGCCCTTCCTGGCGAAGGTAAAGGAGAATTCCGCCGCTTTTTCCAATTAAGTCTAAAGATTGTGTAATTTGCTGATGGCAGTCGCACCTCATTGAGTGCAATACATCCCCTGTAAGGCATTCTGAGTGGATGCGCACGAGAACATTGCTTTTTGCTTCCCCCTTAACTGCAGCAACATGCTGGTTGCCGTCATCGCATTCAAACGCAATGACCCTAAAGTTTCCGTGTTCTGTCGGCAGTGAAGCTTCGGCGGTTTTAAGAATTTTAACCATGACAACTATTCTTCTTCCTCTTTGGACTCTTTGGATTCCTTCCCACCTTCCTCTTCGGCATCCTCATAGCCCTTCATAAAGCCCGCTTCTTCAGGAGAGAGCTCGTCGTCTGCAACCATCTCTTCCCTGCCTTCATCTTCATAAACTTCTTCCTTGCCCGTCTCACGGTCTTCATCTTCTGCCATAAAAAGTGGGTTAAAGGGGTTATATTTAAAACTTATGTGCGATAAGATACAAACCAAATTCAAAAGGTTTAAATACGTTCATCAGCACCTTTGCTCCATGGAAACCGTGCTCATCGGGGCTTCTGTAGCGTTAGTGGCTTATGTCGTCTACAGGCTGTTCAGGCCGCCTCAGAATGACTTTGACAGAAAGTATGATGAGATTTTGAATTCTGACAAATACAAGGTTAAAGGGCAATATGAGTAATTTTTAAATACCCTTCCTAAGTTCTCCGCAAATATGCCCCGATAGTGTAGTCCGGCCAATCATTTTGCCCTCTCGGAACATAACTGTTGAAGACAGGCAAAGACTCGAGTTCAAATCTCGATCGGGGCAGTTTTTCTTTGAGAAAATTATATATACTAAGTCAGTTTTCCATTAATACAATGAAGAAGCTTGTGATATTGCTGGTTTTTGTACTAATTTTATCTGGGTGCGGAGAAAATATTCCCGCAGGGGACAAGACTATCCCTATAGTTGAAGACGTAATTCAGAACGACACTGCGAAGGTTGCGGAAATTGAGGACAAGAATGTTTCTATTTCTGAAGTCGGTGAAGAGCAGGCTGAAGAAGAAACAGAAGAACCTAAGGTCATCGATATAAATGATGTTCAAAAGATAGACACTGATGTAGACTTAAGCAGCTTTCCAGAGCTGTTTTTGGGGGATGCTGATGGCAAGACGGTTGCGAATGCTGTCATTGTAGTAGGGAAGAATGCCCCTGCAAAAGATGTCATTTCTGCCACAATTGTTGCAACGGCATTAAATGAATTGGTGGAGGAAAAGGGTGGCAGGGCCTTGACCAAGCTTGACGATGAGGTTGAGAGCGCGCTTGACAGAAATGCAATTGTGATAGGAAACCCCTGCGACAATGCAAAGGCAAAGGAATTGATGGGAATATCAGACTGCAATGCGGATTTGGAGCCAAAGAAGGCGATGATTAGGCTATACGAGAACAACGGGTTTGTGCAGATGACAATTGTCGGATATGATGCAGAAGGAACTTACAAAGCAGCGCAGAAGCTGGTTGACAAGACTTCTGCCTTGGAAGGAAAGTTCCTTGTGATGGGTTATTCTTGATTAAGTTTTTAATCTTGTTTTAATGACCGTAATTCTTCCGGTTTTTTATGGGAAAAGGTTATAAAGCAATAAATCATCGCAAGAGGGATGGATGCAGGCAAAGCGATGGTGGTTTTTCAGGGTAAGAATATCAGAAGAGCGTGGCATAACAATGAGTGGTATTTTTCTGTAGTAGACGTTGTGGCTGCATTGACAGAAAGCGGAAGAGCCAGAAAATACTGGTCTGACCTAAAAATAAAGCTTACAGAGGAAGGTTTTGAGTTGTCCGCAAAAATCGGACAACTGAAATTAGTATCTGCTGATGGAAAGTCATATCTTACAGATTGTGTTAATGCAAAGAATGCTTTTAGGATAATCCAGTCAATCCCTTCTCCTAAAGCAGAGCCGTTCAAGCAGTGGCTTGCTCAGGTGGGTTATGAGCGTGTTGAAGAGATACACAACCCAGAGCTAGCTCAAGCCAGAATGAGGGAAATCTATAAAGCAAAAGGATATTCAGATGAATGGATTGAAAAGAGGGTCAGAGGAATAGCGGTAAGGCAGGAGCTTACAGATGAATGGAAGAAGAGAAAGGTTGAGGAAGAGAGGGAGTTTGCGATATTGACAAATGATATAAGCAAAGCCACATTCGGAAAAACAGTGGAAGAATATAAAGAGTTCAAAGGGCTTAAAAGAGAGAGCTTAAGGGACCACATGAACGACCTTGAGCTGATATTTACAATGCTTGGCGAAGCCTCAACAACAAGAATAGCTAGGAACAAAAATGCGCAGGGGTTTAGCGAAAACGAAGATGCTGCAAAAGAAGGCGGCAGTGTTGCTGGCATCGCAAGAAAGGAACTCGAAAAGAAAAGCGGAGAAAAAGTACCTTCCGAAGACAATTACCTTAATATGCCGGAAAGCAGGAAGAGGCTGGAAAACAAGGAAAAAGGCAAATAGCCATTATGCCAGCGTCGCATAATCCGGCATTGCGCTTGCCTCGAAAGCAGGTGTCCGCAAGGACTTCCAGGTTCAAATCCTGGCGCTGGCGTTAGTGAACAATTGTTGGAAGTAAGAATGTATTTAAACGCACGTCTGTTCCCCCGCTTACATGGTGACCTTAGAAGATTTTCTTGATCTTGAGCAGAAAAAAGAGGCTGGGGAAGACTTAGATAACCTTGAGAAACTTGCGAATGTTCTCAGATGCGAGGCATTTTCAACTATTCTCCATGCTGGTAATGGGCATCCAGGAGCTAGCAGTTCGCTCGCAGAATTACTTACAGTCGCTTATTTTGGCGGCATATTTGATATCTATCACGATAATCCAAGAATTAAAGATAGAACACTCCTCTCGCTAAGAGGCCATGCAGGTCCGCTTCGATACAATATTTTCAGGCATTTAGGCTGGCTTGAAAAAGCTGAGCTTCTGAAATACAGGGTTTTCGGCGGGCTTCCTGGCCATGAGGACATGAAGATAGCCGGGGTAGACATTAGCCCAAGCGGAAGCCTTGGAAATGGATACGCTTCTACTATTGGTGCATCATGGTTTCTGAATAGCAACGGAAGGGGGAATTACATCTTGGCCATACTTGGTGACGGAGAAGAGCAGGAGGGCATAGTGGCCGAGGCTGCAAGATTCGCTGGAAAGCATCGTCTGAAACGCTTAATTACCCTAATAGACAGAAATCGCAAGCAGCTCTCAGCGCCAACCTGTGAAGCAGATTCCACTAATCTGGAACAACTGTGGGAGGCGTATGGCTGGAATGTTATGCAAATTAGGAACGGACATGACATCAAAGAAATCTATGATATTTTTCAAAAGGCTAAAGAAGCGTCCCAACGAGGGCCCGTGTGCATTTTGGCGGAGACTATAAAAGGATTAGGCATTCCAGGAAATTTGGAAGAGCCTACCGGGTATCACCAAGCGTATTTGAAAGGGTACATCATTAAACCGACACCGCTAAGCGAGGCTGTAGAGACACTAAAGATAAAGATTGCGCATTACGACTGTATGCCTTTTGTTCCTGTCTTTAGGACTAGCACAGGCTTATTGGAAGTGGAACCTAAAGAACGAAAGACCATCAATATAGACCCTGAGAAGGAAAAGGGCAACGCATTCCACTACTTTGAGGAATTTTTTGCGAGGTTTCTGGAGAAAACAGACTCTGATCTTTACGTGCTTACAGCTGATTATGTTCCCCAGAATTTCCTTCAATTGTTCCGTGGCCAAGAAAGGGTAAAATACGTAAATGTAGGAATACGGGAACAATACCTGATAGGGATGGTACACGGGATACAAATCCTCGACCCGAATACAAGGATACTTGTGCTTTACGGAGATGCATTTATAGGAAGGGCAATGGATCAGATACTTGAGTTATCACAATCAGATGATAATGCTGTTATCTACTCATACCAAGCTGGATTGAGCGGAGCATTAAACGGAATGACCCACCAATCGGCAGTGCAGACTAACATGCTGAGAAGTTTGCCTAATGTCACCATCTACGAGCCGAATTCCAAAACAGATTTCTTCAGGGCCATGAATGTCGCACTGGATAGGGGGGGCATCAACGTCATCAGGGCACATAAACTGGAAACACCGTTTGAGTACCGTGGTTTTAAGCCGGGACCCTACTACGAAATAGGCGAGGTTGGTGATCCCGACGCATGTGTTGTTGCAAATGGCATGGTGCTAGACGAAGCCGTCAACGCGGTGTCGCTGCTGCGGAAGGATGGAATAGAATGCAGGCTGATAAATCTTGTAGAACATAACTTTGACGGAATTGAGGAAGCGGTACCTGCCAATAGGCCCCTGATCACAGTATACAATGGGCATCCATATACACTTGCCGAGCCCCTTTCTAAGTATTTTGCTGGAAAAAAGTTCGGACCTTCACACATCGTTGCTTTGGGTTTTACACAGGGAGAAACTGGGGAGGTTCACGATTTGTTACGCCATTTTGGCTTGAATGCGGAGAGCATCGCTCGCTCTGTGGCTTCCCATCTAGAAACACTATAAGTCCAGATATCCCTTAAATCTTTCGTAGTTGAAATCAGTTTGCATTGTTCCGTTTATAGTCCTGATTCTTTCGTGCATCGCTGCCAACTTGCCAAAAAGATTTTCCGGACATTCCCTATTTTTATTTTTGGGCAGGGTAGATGCAACGTTCTGGAGCAAATATCCCTGCTGAAGCTCTAAATATGTTTCTCTCAAGGCATCGAGTACGTGTTTCTGCATGGCAACCTGGTCAACAACACTTGTTCTAGTGTGCCTTCTGATGCTTTCCTCGATGGGTAATTCAAACAAGGTTATATCGGTGTCCAGATAATTCGGATTTCGCTGAATTAAGTCAACTGCTGATTGGTACAATTTGTTTTTTGCTGCAGTGCTTAGATGGCCTACCTTATGATAGGCTGTTGGCCAGACAAATCCGCAGTCAATCACGCCTCTGTCGAATATTAGAATCCCTACATTCTCCCTTTCAATCTGAAGGAATAGTTTGTGATGGCGATAAATGGACATGTTAAATGATATTATTCTGTTCTCAAGTTCTTTTTCTGGATCAGCGCGGGATAAATCTTCATCAATCTCCATATCAATTCTCCCATCAAAAAAGGATGCATCTACATTCTTGAATTCAGTTAGGACTCTTTTTATCAAGGTCGTTTTTCCTGATGCTGGAATGCCCAGCGTTTCGAAGATTTTCATGTGGGTTAGAGGTAATGGTGAATGCTATAAAAAGGTTATATTTTTTGGATACTAAACCGATTAAAAAACTGAAGGAAAAAAATAGTTATTAGATTGTAAATACACTCTTCTTTGTTCTTTGCTATGATCTTTTCTTTCCAAAGCTGAAGTATTTCTCAATTGTGATTTCTCCCTCGGTGTAGTCTTTTGGGTCTGGGCGTCCTGGCATTTCTGTGCG
>Ga0209542_10001664_pt1 | contig 51655 bp, 47 predicted proteins | sample RifCSPhighO2_01_FD_184028 | JGI IMG/M metagenome (GOLD analysis project Ga0209542, IMG submission 184028) | Soil microbial communities from Rifle, Colorado - Rifle CSP2_plank highO2_0.1 (SPAdes) (version 2) | ecosystem: Environmental > Terrestrial > Deep subsurface > Rock core/Sediment ...
GTAACGCCCTGATCACCGCCTCTAATGATGTCTTGATTTCAGGCGATTTTGAACTGGACGGCAAAGCCTTCTTTGACGGCACAGCCTCCATCTCCGGCGATCTTGAAACCGGCGCCAGATTCATAGCCGTTACCGCTTCGATATCAAACTACAGATTGCCAAACTTTGCCGGCGGCACCCTGGGTGATTGCGACGCCGTCGGCGATACCTTGAATTGGGATACCGATACCGGCAGATTTGTCTGCGGCACCGATGGCGGCTCAGTCGGCTCCAACTCCCTGGGCTTCGGCGCCTTAGTCGCCGCCTTAGTCGTGGATGAACCCACCACTATTACCGTCGGCGCTCAAACCTTAACCATTGATCACGTATCCATCTCAGGCAACTTTGAATTAACCACCGATTCCAGATTGGGCATCAACTCAGGCACTGTCACTGACACTACATTAGAAGTAGGCGGCACAGCCTCCATATCGGGCGAGCTCAATGTACGCGGAGGTTTAGAAGTAGGTTTGGGCAATGATGGTGCCGCAGCCGTAGCTTATTCAAGGTTTGGTACAGCTCCCGCCGGTAACGCCCTGATCACCGCCTCTAATGATGTCTTGATTTCAGGCGATTTTGAACTGGACGGCAAAGCCTTCTTTGACGGCACAGCCTCCATCTCCGGCGATCTTGAAACCGGCGCCAGATTCATAGCGGTAATTGCGTCAATATCTACTTTTGATTTGCCTGACAAAGACGGAGGAGTCCTTGGAGATTGCGAAGCCTCAACCGAAAAACTGGTTTATGATTTAGCTACCAAAAGATTTGATTGTGGTGTGGACGTCGGCGGAAGCGTAGGTTCGAATTCATTAGGATTCGGAGCATTTGTGGATGCGCTAGTCTTGGATGCGGACAATACGATTACCGGTGGAGCATTCTCTCTGACATTCGATCATGCTTCGGTCTCCAGTAATTTAGAGGTAGATGGTTACGCCTCGGCATCAATGTTCTATGCACAGAACGGTACGGCAGCATTGCCAACTTATGCTTTTGCTAATGATCCTGATACTGGCATATATAGAGATGCGGCAGACACCCTAGGTTTTGCTACCGCTGGAATACGAAGATTCCGCCTAAATGTTGGTGGCGCCAGTCTTTCTTATAATTTTGAAGTAACAGGCTACGCCTCTGTATCCGGAAGATTTGATGTGTTTGGTCAAGCTTCAGTTGGTGCAGCGTTTGAGGTGTCGGCAATAAGCAGCAAAGCATTCCTAGTTACTGACAGGGGCGGAACGTTTGATCCGATATTCTCGGTTAATACCACGGCTTCGGGCAGTAATCCGGGGCTGGACATTATTGCGACCTCACTTGTTAAATCAAATGGAAATAGCGCGTTTACTATAACTGTTCCGGCGTCAACGTCCTCGAGCGGTGCTATCCCAGGCGGACTCTTGAGATTCACGGATTCGCTTGGCAGAACTCTGGCCTCAATGAGTACTGGCGGAAAATTGGCAATAAGAAACAACTTCTATTCTCACGGTGCTGTTTCTACTTGTGCCAACAATGATCCGGGTACAACTGCTGGTTGTATTGACTATGCTGAAGCATTTCCAGCCTCCGACGACACGCTTACTGCGGGCGAAGTTGTGTCTATAGACGCATCTAGCTCTGTTACCTCACAAAATGTCGCCAGGGCGACGCCTGGATCAATCGCTATCGGTGTAATCGCCACGAATCCGGGAGCGTTGATTACTGGTACTGGATTTGCCTCCGGTGCCGATGCCTTAGCGAGCTTACCGGCAGGTCATGTACCTATCGCTCTAGCAGGCCGTGTGCCGGTTAAGGTAACAACCGAGAACGGACCAATTTTGGCCGGAGATTATCTTACTAATTCTGCCACTAAGCCCGGCTTTGCAATGAAGGCGACCCAGGCCGGTCAGACCATAGGTCAGTCGTTGACCCCACATTCGGGTGAGGAGGATGGATTGGTAATAATCTTCGTTTCTACCGGTTTCTATGGTGGAGCAGAATTGGATGCGACCGCCGGAGTCTCTAAGGGTGATCCAAGTTTCCAGAAAACTTTGCTTGCTAAGTTCTCTCAAGATGGAGGTACTAAGTTGAAAGTGGCTAAGAATTCTCAAGAGATGCAGCTTGATATATTGGCGGCAAGCAATGAGATCATCACCCCGCAATTATTTGCCAATGAGGTTACCACAAAAACAATTAAAAACTTGCCCGGCGAAGATTTGAGCGTGGAGTTGGAGGATGGCAAGAATTTGGTAATTGGCAATGCCGGTGTTGCCGGACTGACGATTGATGGCGCTGGCAATGCGGTTTTCGCCGGCTCCATTACCGCTGGCTCAATAGATGCCGGCGAAATCAGTGGACTTAGCGAAATCGTCAGCCAGGTTTCTGTACTAAGCGGTACGGTGGCTAATCTTTCGGCGCAGTCGGGTGGTCAGCAAACTGATTTGGATATAAGTAGTCTAAATATTTCTGGGAATCTGACCTCGTTTGGCGAAGCCGTATTTAACGGACCAGCCTTGTTTAATAGTTCTACCGCCTTCCTCGCCGATACGACATTCGGAAGCGATACGATCAGCTCGTTGCTCACTGTCCACGGCGATGCCGTATTCAAACGAACGCTTAGGGTTAAAAAAATAATTGCTGACGAAATTGAGAGTTCAACGCTTACGGCAATAACCGACCAGATAATTGGTTTGGCTAGCATTAGCGAAGATATCAAAACCAGCATGACCAACCTGGAGAAATACTTTGACCTGACTTCGAGTGAGAAGCTGAACCTAAGAGGCGGATTGGTGGTTATGGGCGATACGGCCTTCATCGGTAGGGTTTACTTCAATGATGATACTGCCGGATTCGCGGTTGTTAAGAAAGATGCCAAGACCGTTAATATTAAATTTACCGAAAAATATGCTCAACAGCCAATAGTCAATGTTACTATTTCGTTGGATGCTACCCCGTCGGCATCACAACAGACGATAGCTGATCTGATATTCAACTCCGATATCCGCTATTTGGTAAGCAGTAAGAGCTTGGACGGGTTCACAATTGTATTGAACAAGCCGGCACCGGCGGATATAGGATTTAGCTGGACGGCGATTGCGGTTAAGGACGCTAAAACTACAGTAGGAGAGCCGGCCCCATTAGAATCCCCGTCTCTAACGGGGCAAGCCTCGCCGAGCTTGGAAGTAATTACGCCGACGCCCACACCTTCACCGGAATTGACTCCTTCGGCGACACCAGCTTCTTCGCCTTCTGTCTCCCAGCCGCCGCTAAGCTCCGGTGGGCAAGCAGGATCTCCCCAGCCTTCGCCAGAGGCTCCGGTGGGCACAGCGGCTCCAGCGCCGTCGACAACCCCAGAGCCGACGCCTACTCCATCCGAAGAGCCAGTCATAACCCCAGAGCCGACGCCAGTAGTAACTCCAGAACCAACTCCCGAAAGCATACCCGAACCAGAGCCTTCGCCAAGTGATAGTCCGAAGCCATAACAATGGAAACATGTGTTAAAAACCCCTACTTTTCAAGTACTTGCATAGGTTTTTTGATAACTTGCATAGATTTTTCTATCTGCTATTATTAGCCACATATGTATGAAGAAGAATTAATTTCAATAAGCGAGGCCGCCAGTATATTAGGTGTATCTATAGATACACTACGGCGCTGGGATCGAAGCGGTAAGCTCAAATCATTAAAACTAGCAGGAGGCCACCGGCGGTATTATAAGTCTCAGCTAGAACTGTATTTGAGTAACTTGTTTGTCCTTGCCAAAGACTGGGTTAAAAAAGGAGCCGAAATGCCCGCAGAATTTTATTGTGCCAGTAGCGCCATATTTCAAAGTAAATTGATACAAATGCAAGATATTCTAGCCGGCACAAAAGAGTTGAGCGGCATATTCCCATTAGTGGTAGCAGTCGCCGGAGAGATTGGTAATAATTCATTTGATCATAACTTGGGAAATTGGCCGGATATCCCCGGAATATTCTTTGGCTATGACGTCCATAAAAAAGTAATAGTTCTGGCAGATAGAGGCCAGGGCATACTGACTACCCTGAAAAGAGTAAGGCCGAGTTTAACTACAGATCAAGAAGCACTAAGGGTGGCGTTTACTGAGATTTTGTCGGGACGATCTCCAGAAAGCCGTGGCAATGGTCTTAAGTTTGTGCGCATGGTTGTCGCAGACAATCCCATCGGTCTTTTGTTTCAAACGGGTGATGCAGAATTAATTTTGACTAAGGATAGCGATAAGCTGGATATAAGGCATTCCCAGGAATCTTTTAGGGGTTGTCTGACATTGGTAACTTTTTAGAAAATTATAGTAAAATTATCATGAAAATTTATCTAAAAAAGTTTGGAACAACACTAATCTCTCGACAATCCGGCCGGGAGGCTTTTGCCGCATTTCAAGGTCGGCTTAGGGAGTTATCCGAAGGCGAAATTTTAGAAATTGATTTTGAGGGAGTGGTTACTTTTTCGCCTTCTTGGGGGGACGAGTTTCTGAGTCCCTTAGCGAAGCAATTTAACGAAAGACTGGTTTTTATAAATACTGATAATCCCTCAGTGAAGGCTACCCTTGAGCTTTTAGAAAAAATCAATCATGAAAAATAAAAAAGTATTTTTTAACCTCAAAAAAACAATCCTGTTTGTTTTGATAGTGGCGTTTGTTAATTTTACCTCGGGTACGTACCTGGGGATTTATGATGTTTTGGATGCCGAAGCCGGTGTATTCAAGGTCATATTTCTTACAACGGCAGATACCACATGGACCGTGCCGAATGATTGGCCAGCTGTGGGTAACATGGTTGAGGTTATCGGCGGCGGGGGAGGTGCTGGTGATGGCGCTAATAATAGTAATGGTCCTGGCGGTGGTGGTGGCGGCGGATATGCAAAAAGTATAAATCTTAAACTTACTCGGGGTACGGTTATGAACAATGGCACGGAATTTAACGTTGGAGCAGAAGGTATAGGCGGGTCAATTTCTGGTGCCGGCACTAAAGGTGGCAATACCTGGTTCAATCAGAGTGACGGCATTTTTGCCAATTGTACGAATAGCGCGCTTTGTGTTAAAGCCGAGGGTGGCGAACCAAGTTTGGGCGATAATGTTACTGGTGGAGTTGGAGGAGCGACGGCCAGCGCGTCTGGGGTAGTAACATTTGCTGGCGGTAATGGTGGTACTGGATGTTCTGGTGATAGCGGCGGCGGCGGCGGCGGAGCGGGAGGACCAAAAGGTAATGGCGGTAATGGCGGCAATGGCGGTGGCGATGCTTCGCCTGGCGGCGGGGGAGGCGGAGGAGGTAATGGCGGTGGTGCAAATGGTCTCAATGCCGATGCTATATGTACAGCAAATACTGGAGCAACTGGCGGAAGCGGTGGTAATAATTATTTGGGTTATGGCGGCGCTACTGTTAGTAGCGCGGCTAACGCTGGAACTGATGGTGGCGGTGGTGTTGGCGGCGATGATGGTATTGAAGGTGGTAGCGGTAGCAACGGGATTGAATGGCGAAGTTCCTTAGGTGTTATTGCCGGTTCCGGCGGCGGGGGTGGCGGCGGCGGTGATACAGAGGGCGGTGGCGACGGCGTTGGTTATGGCTCCGGTGGAGGGGGAGGGGAAGTTAACAGTGGCGCTTTGGGCGATGGCGGTCCCGGACTTATCGTTATCACCTATGTCCCCACCGGTCATGTCATAAGAGGTGGCGTCAAAATCCGCGGCAAGGTTATATTTCGTTGATTATGTTATTTCTTGTGAGGATGGCCACATTTTGCTAACTTTACCTGTGACTTAATTTTAAATTACAAATTGAAAAAAGAGGAAATTAAAAAAGGAGAAATAATTATTTATAAAACCTCTAGCGGGCCTAAATTAGAAGTGCGCCTAGAAAAAGAGACAATTTGGCTAACGCAGGCTCAAATAGCCGCTCTTTTTGGTACGCAAAGGTCAGCAATTACTAAACATTTAGGCAATATTTTTAAAAGCGGTGAGTTAAAGCCAAAATCAGTTAGTTCCATTTTGGAACATACTGCTCTTGACGGTAAAGTTTATAAAACCCAGTTTTACAATCTCGACGTGATTATTTCTGTTGGCTATCGTGTTAATTCTAGGCGGGCTACCCAATTCCGCATTTGGGCGACGGGAAAACTTAAAGAACATCTAGTTCAAGGTTACACTATTAATGAAAAAAGACTTTTGAGTGTGCGTACCAAGTTTGAAGAACTTCAGGAAACAATCTCTTTTTTGCGGGAAAAATCCAAACACGAATTGTTAACGGGCCAGGAGCAAGAAATTTTAGATTTGTTGGCCAATTATGCAAAGACGCTTACGCTCCTTGAGCAATACGATAAAGATAAGCTAGTTTTGATAAAAAGAGGCAAGGGTAAATTTATTCTAGATTCTGATATTGCTTTCAAAGTTATCAAGAAGCTGCGAGGCGAGTTATCGGCTAAACAAGAAGCCAGCGATTTATTCGGACAGGAATATGGAGAAAAGTTCAGAGCTGTCCTTGGAAATATTCGCCAGACATTTGGCGGCAAAGAACTATACCCCAGCTTAGAAGAAAAAGCAGCCCATCTTTTGTACTTTGTCATCAAAGATCATCCATTTGCTGACGGCAACAAACGCATCGGTGCATTTTTGTTTGTTTATTTCTTAGATAAAAATGGCTATCTTTATAGAGTGGTAGGCGAAAAGAAAATCAATGACAACGCGCTAGTTGCCTTAGCGCTTTTAATTGCGATAAGCGATCCCAAGGACAAAGACATTATGATAAAAATTATTTCTAATCTGCTCAAATAATATGCCTAGCGGTAAATCAAAAGACGCAATATATATTTTTATAATTATTATGCTCGTAGTTGTGGCGGGGTATTCTTTTCGTGGTAAAAAAAATCAGCCAAGCGGGGCGTTGATTGATAAATCGATCGAGTTATCGGCGGAGCCGACGACTACGCCCGATGAAGGGGCTGACGATTCTGGCCAGAAGACCTTTGTTTTCAAAAGTTTCCACGGAGCGGATTTGGGCGGTGGGGGATTTACGTTCCAATATCCTGCTAACTGGCATAACGACAGCCAGTATTTTAGCCCGATACCAATTAAATATTATGATCTGGTCAGCGTTGATGCGCCTGTATATTTTGATCTTATATCAACTCTTTTATTTGATACGAGCGGTCTTAAATATCAAATAGCTGAAGATAAAAGAAAGTCGGCCGATTCAAGAGTTAAAATAGATGGCAAAACATTTGATAGGTATGACCTGATTGACTACGGTTCAAGCGGCGGAGAAAGCACGGGCAGGGTAATAATTTATTTGGGTCCTGAGATTGGCTTTGGTGGCGATAAATATTATCTTGTTTTCCGCTGGGAAGAAAACCCGCTGACCGTCTATGTGCCCGGTAATGATCTGCAGGTGTTTGAGAATATGGTCTTGTCGTTGAAATTTTTGTAGCATGGCGTATAATTGTGCCAGATATTTAAAAATATAGCCGGAGGTCGCCATGGCTTATTCGGAAAAAGTACTCGATCACTATAATCATCCCAGAAATGTTGGGTCAATGGACAAAAAAGATCCGACTGTAGGCACGGGCATGGTCGGTGCGCCGGAGTGCGGCGATGTCATGAAATTACAAATCAAGGTGATGCGCCGGCATCAGTGCCTAGATTGTCAAAATACTTTTGATTCTAATCTCCAAGAACCAACTTGTAGGAGTTGTGGCGGAATTAATCTGAATGTAAGCGACGTGATCGTTGATGCCAAATTTAAAACCTTTGGTTGCGGAAGCGCTATCGCTTCAAGTTCACTGGCTACGGAGTGGCTTAGAGGCAAGACTGTCGAAGAAGCCGGCCAGATAAAGAACACAGACATCGTAAACGAACTAAGTTTGCCGCCAGTTAAGATCCACTGTTCGGTTCTGGCCGAGGACGCAATCAAAGCGGCAATCACAGACTATAAGAAAAAAAGATAATCGATTTTACAATCGATTTTTTTTATGCTAATTTTTGTTAAATGATCAGCGGTAGCAACCAACTCGAATATTTCATCAGTCCATCACGCGGCAAGCGTGATTTTTTGGATGCGATGAGCGATATCGTGGAGTTTGTCAACGAGGATGCAAGTAGCAAATACGCAGTCGTAGTCGGCACTGACTCGGAGGGAACGATCACTCCCAACGGCCACGCAGGCCTGGCTGACTTTGTAAGTGTTGTCACGGTTCATCGTATTGGTAAGCATGGCAGATACTTCTGGAAACGGATACCTGACGTCAAGACGTTTGATCGGCACGACAGAATGTTAAAGGAGGCTTACTACTCTTTAGATTTGGCCCAGAGAGTTGTTGGTCATTTGAGAACCAAACTTAGCGACCAGCTCTATGATTTTGAAATTCATCTCGATATTGGGTACAACGGTCCGACTAAAGTTATGATACAGGAGATTGTCGGTATGATTACCGGCAATGGGTTTATCGCCCGCATTAAGCCGGAATCATACGCGGCCAATAAGGTTGCCGACCGCCACGTGTAAGAATAACATTCTCACATTCTCAAGAATGTGAGAATGTTGGAATGTTGAGCATGAATGCAATTTCGATTTTAATAATTGGAATAGCTAGCGCGGCAGTAATCGCTGTTCTGTTTTTACTTTTTAAAATTTATCAGCGAACGCAAAAAGATAATTCCCAAGATGCGGCCGTGCAGGGTTTAAATCAACGGCTAGACGGCCTCAATGTTTCAGTGAACCAAGCCCTGCGCGATACGGTCAAGATGGTATCTGATCAGCTTAAGGATAGCCGCGAATCCGTTGAGCGATCATCGCGGGCGGTCAACCAGCAGGTGCAGGGGTTCACTACTGGCCTGACACAATTAAGCGAGAGTCTAAAAAATGTGCACGAGTCGGTCAAGGGCGTGTCATCGTTTCAAGATATTTTCAAATCGCCGAAGTTACGCGGTATCTGGGGTGAGGCATCCCTTGAGGCGGCGCTGGGGCAGTATTTCCCGCGAGACAGATGGGCGCTTCAGCATTATTTCAAATCCGGAGAAGCGGTGGATGCGATTTTACGCTTACCTAACGATCTTATCCTGCCGATAGACTCCAAATTTAATTGGGAGAATTTCCAAAAAATGGTCAATGCCGACAATGATATTTCTCGGGAGCAGTATAAGAAGACTTTTTTGTCCGATGTTAAGAAAAAAATTGACGAGATAGCGTCCAAATATCTTCTGCCGTCAGAGGGCACGACCGACTTCGCCCTTATGTATGTACCGGCGGAGACGGTTTATTATGAAGTGGTTAATAATATTAAAGATGTTGATTTGCCGGCATACGCCATGAGCAAAAAGGTTTTCTTGGTATCGCCGAATACTTTTATGCTCTCAGTATCTGCTATTGGTCACTGGCTTAAGGATGTACAGCTAAATAAACAGACTAAAGACATAATGAAGCGCCTGGAGCGCATTTCTTTAGATGGGCGCAAGTTGGGTGATGATTTTAAGCGTCTCGGTAAACACCTCTCCGATGCCCAGGGTTCTTACGATGACACCGAGAAGCGATTATCACTAATGGTTGATCGTGTTCAAAACGTGGTTGAAATGGGAGATGGCACTAGTCAAGAAAAAGAAAACCTGCTAAATTAACTGCTATGAATCCCGTACGAAGTAGCCCTAACGGGTCCAGCGTACAGGGTCTTCAATATATAACCACAGTAGCGACGCGCGCGTAACTAATAATTATGACTGCGTAGCAGCTACTTCGTACGGGATGAATATACTATTATTTTCTTTGTTAGCTTCGATCGGGTCGCTGGCATACGGTGCAGTTTTAATTTGGCAGGTTTTGCGTAAGCCGCAGGGCGATGAAAAAATGCACGAGATCGCCAGTGCGATACAGGAGGGCGCGTCGGCATACTTAACTCGCCAATATAAGACCGTGTTTTTTGTCGGCATAATAGCCGCAGTAATATTGTGGAAGTGGCTAGGGGGCATAATGGCCATCGGATTTATTATAGGAGCCGTGGCTTCGGCTACTGCCGGTTTTGTGGGCATGATGGTAGCGGTGCGTGCCAATGTGCGGGTTACCGAAGCTGCTAAGTCCGGGATGAAGCAAGCATTCAACTTAGCCTACAAAGGAGGAGCGGTTACTGGATTTTTTGTGGTTGGCTTGGCGCTATTATCACTGACACTTTTTTATTGGTTGACGGGCGACGTTAAGGCGCTGATTGGGCTTGGTTTTGGCTCTTCTTTGATTTCTGTTTTTGCCAGACTTGGAGGAGGCATATTTACAAAAGGCGCTGACGTCGGAGCCGACTTGGTGGGTAAGGTGGAAGCTGGAATTCCCGAAGATGATCCGCGCAATCCTGCCGTGATTGCCGACAACGTTGGTGATAATGTTGGCGATTGTGCGGGCATGGCGGCTGATCTTTTTGAGACGTATATAGTGTCGGGTCTGGCGGTTATGCTTTTGAGCAGTTTTTTGTTTAGTCAGGCGAACGTGGACGTTGCACAAATCATAGTCTTCCCGCTGCTTATCGGCGGCTTAGCGATCGTAGCTTCAATTATCGGTTCGCTTTTTATAAAATTGACTAAAGGCATAATGGCCGCGCTATATAGAGGGTTGGCGGTAGCGGCAGCGGTTTCTGTGGCCCTTTTCTATTTGGCAACCCAAAAATATTTTGCCCTATCTGTTTTCCCGGAAGCAAGCATGAGAGCCTTCTGGTCACTTGTTGTAGGTCTGGTTGTTACGGGATTGATGGTGATTATTACCGAATACTATACTTCAAAAAAATTCGGACCTGTTAAAAATATCGCGCAAGCGTCTACTACAGGGCATGGAACTAATATTATTACCGGTTTGGCGGTTTCTATGCAGTCAACGGCCTTGCCGGTTATAGTTATAAGTGCCGGTGCATTTTTGGCTTATTGGTTTGCCGGTCTTTATGGAGTGGGCCTGGCGACGATGAGCATGCTTTCTCTGTCGGGTATAATAGTGGCGATTGATGCTTTCGGTCCGATTACCGATAACGCCGGCGGAATCGCAGAGATGGCTGGTCTGCCCGAGTCAGTACGAGAGGTGACTGACCCTTTGGACGCGGTAGGCAATACGACTAAAGCAGTTACGAAGGGTTACGCCATTGCATCTGCTGGATTGGCGGCGCTAGTTTTGTTTTCTGTCTTCGCTCAAGAATTGGCCTCTTTGGGACGAACCGTTTTCTTTGAGCTTTCAGACATCAGAGTCTTGGTCGGATTATTTGTAGGAGGAATGATGCCCTATCTTTTCGGATCAATGGCCATGCAGGCAGTCGGCAAGGCTGGCGGAGCGATAGTTGATGAGGTCCGTAGGCAATTTAGAGAAATTCCGGGCATCATGGAGCGTACGGCCAAGCCGGATTATGGCACGGCGGTAGATATTGTTACTAAGGCGGCCATCAGAGAAATGATTTTGCCGGCGCTTGTGCCGATAGTAATACCAATTGCAGTTGGTTTCCTGCTTGGCGTGGAGGCTCTTGGTGGACTGCTCGTCGGCGTAATAGTAACCGGAATTTTTGTAGCCATATCAATGACGTCCGGCGGTGCCGCCTGGGATAACGCTAAGAAGTACATAGAAGAAGGTCATCACGGCGGCAAGAAGTCATTTGCTCATCAGGCGGCGGTAACCGGTGACACTGTGGGCGATCCATATAAGGATACTGCCGGCCCCGCGATCAACCCGATGATCAAGGTGGCAAATATAGTCGCCCTGCTTATTGCGAAGTTTTTGGTCTAAATTTTTAATTAAACAAAAAACGGCTCCCAGGCCGTTTTTTGTTAGATACGGGTTGACTTATCGCAACGGCTTCAGTATGCTGTCAGCAAGAAGTTTGTATCGTTATTTAAAAATGAGGACATGGCATGTTTGCTAGCACGCGCCTTAAGGACCCAGTTTTAGTCAGGAAAATTGATGTATCGGTAGTTGTGTCGGCGGCCTTTATCATAGATCATGCCTTGAATAAGGGCGTAAGCTTCTCTTTTTTGTCCCGCCTATTATACGAGTTACGAGAAAGAGGATTTAAGATGGGCCTATGCAAAAGATTCACAAAGCAGCCGGATGGATTTTTCTCCGAAGATGTAAATGCGCTTATCGGTCATTGGTCAACCGCAGACCTTATGCGTGTAAATGGTGACGAAGAGTCTCCGATTGAGGTAACTGAAGAAGGGTACAAATATTTTCGAGAGATACTCGTTGAAGAACTTGAAAGAGAACCGGCCCAGCTTCTAAATTTAGCTAATGTCGTATTATCTTTAATCGCGGAGCAACGATGAGGATAAATGTATTAGCCAGACTTAAGCGTGGCCGTGTCGCAACAGCAAAGCCGACAGCCGAACCTATTCCGTCCAAAAAAATTGCTGTATCAGCCGTTGCGGCGGTGGCGTTAATTTTGGGCCGTGGCCTTAATAAGGCTATTAGTTTTAAGTTCCTTTGCGAGTTATTATATGTGCTGAAGTATAAAAATGGATTCGATATAGACATTCAAGAGTACTTTGGGCAAGCTCCGGGCAATAGCTTTTTCTCGGAAGATATTGACCGTTTTCTTGGAGGCTTGGCTTCGGCCGGTTACATGCCGTCAATAGAAAATTCGAGATCTCAAATTAAATTAGAAAAAAGGGGATTCGAGGTGTGTGAAAGGGTAATAATCCAAGAACTTCAAGAAGATCCGGTCCAATTTTTAAAACTAGGCGATGCCATCGTCCCGCTAGTATTAGCCATAAAGAGTAGCGAATCGCCCGCTTAACTGCGGGTTTTTATTTTGTGGATAACTAATTTATGGCTAACTTTATTAAAATGTTAAAATTATCCCAGAAACTAATAGAAGTCCCTCGAGTGAAAGCTTTTTTTTGATGGAGGCAAGACCCTCCTTCGCTAAGGCTTCAGAGGGCAAGGGAAGGGGGTGTTTGTATGTTAGAAGTTACAGCAGCATCTGATGTAGTGAGAGCGTCTTTGTTGACCCTTTGGGGCAATGTCGCCGGTTTTTTGCCGAGACTCGTTGCAGCCATTGTGGTCTTTTTGGTTGGTTGGATTGTGGCGGTTTTGATTGCTAAGTTGGTCTGGCACATCATAAGAATAATCAGATTAGATCGAGCCCTAGAGGGCGTCGGTTTCAGGAAAGTTTGGGAGAGGAGTGGGTATAAACTCAATAGTCCGCTATTTTTCTATGAATTAGTTAAGTGGTTTTTCGTTGTAGTGTTCTTGATGGCCGCGACGGATATACTGGGACTGGCTCAGGTTACTGAATTCCTCCGAACGGTGGTCTATTACTTGCCGAACGTTTTTGTGGCGACATTTGTAGTTTTGATTGGCGTTTTGGTTGCCAGATTTACCGAAGGACTAGTTCGTGGCTGGGTAAAAGCAGCCGAATTGGTTTCAGCCAATTTCTTGGGCTCGCTCACAAAATGGTCAATTTTGATTTTTTCATTTTTGATCGCATTGAGCCAGCTCAAAGTTGCCGATGAGATCGTGAGAATCGTTGTCATTGGTTTTGTCGCTGCCGGCGCGTTGGCTATTGGTTTGGCCTTCGGTCTCGGCGGACGAGCTCACGCAGACGAAGTTATTGCTAAGATGAGGAAGCATATAGGGGAATAGGTTGTAGGTGATAGGTTTTAGGTTATAGTTTGAAACCAAACAACACCCGCCTTCGGCGGGTGTTGTTGTAATAAAAAGATCCAGTGTTATAAAAAAGCGCGTAGTATGCACTCAGATTTTTGGAAATAAAAAGAGACTTGATAGTCTCTAAGCGGGGTCGTAGAAGTAAAAAGTAGGAGATTGCGAACCGCTGCATTTGTATTGTTTTGACATCAAAACTTCGAATGGATCGGGGCTTCCCTCGGCCTCATGAAAAGTTATCAAAAAGTGGCCAGGGAAATTTCCTATTTTTTCACCCGTTCCATTAAGATGGAGTGAGTTATATTTTGCTGATTTAGCAAATATTGGTAGCACTCTTTCCAAATCTTCTATATCAGCGAAAACACTGGTGCGGACCCTTATGCCCTTTTCTTTATTTTTTCCACCGTATCTACTCTCTAGAGTAACCATCGTATCCTCCTTTTTAAAGAAGCGAACTCAATTAAGCGGAAATTCCGTAATGAATTAGGACACTCATGTTGATAAAATATGAGCATGATAAAACGGCGAAAATTAATTTTAAGCGAGCGGCTGGAAATGGAGATTTTATTGGCTAAGGGTTATTCCTATCGCCAGATAGCCAAGACCCTGGGTCGAAGCCCAAATACAATTTCCTATGAGACGGCAACAAACAGCGGTCTTCTGGGTTACAATGCTCTAAATGCTAACCAGTATGCCGCAACGCGTAAAAAAGACACTCGGCGTGAGTGGTCAAAGATTGAACATAATCAAGAGCTGCGGCAATACATAATTGATGGCCCGGAGAAGCATTGGAACCCGGATGAGATATCAGGCAGAATGAAAGAAGAAAAGAAGCCTTGGTATGCCTCAAAAACAGCCATTTATGAATGGCTCCAATCAGTTTACGGTCAAAGATATTGTATCCATCTATACACCCAGCGCTATCATAGAAGGAAGCGAATAAAGAAGACGGAAAGAATTATGATTCCGGCCAGAATTGGCTTAGAACAACGGTTTTTGGGGGCAACTAATCGAACTCGTTATGGCCACTGGGAACGGGATACCATCGTCTCGCGCCAGGGTTGTTCCGGCGGCATCTCGGTTGGCTTGGAGCGTAAGGCAAGGTTGGTAATTGCCGAGAAGGTTAAGACCATGTCAGTTGCTGAGCACAATGAGGCCGTGCAAAAACAAAAACAGCGCTACAAAACGCTTTCGGTTACCTACGATAACGGTTTAGAGAATCGGGGGCATCAAGAACTGAAGATTCCGACTTTCTTCTGTGAACCCTACAGTTCTTGGCAGAAAGGTGGAGTTGAGAATGCAAACAAAATGATCAGACATTACTTTCCCAAGGGAACTAACTTTCGAGAAGTCAGTCAGAAAAAGATTGATCAGGTTGTGTCCATTATCAACAATAAGCCAAGGAGGATCCTGGGTTATCAAACAGCTCTTGAGGTCGCAGAGAAAGCTAGAGTATTATTAACAGTGAGATGTCCTAATTGAGGGGTGAATTTACCATACGAGTGACTTTAAAACAATATAAGTTTTTATAGTCTATGTCAATGCACCATGTTTCTTGCGCCACTTTTCTATTTTGGCATGATCACCAGAAAGCAAAACCGCAGGGACCTTAAGCCTTTTGATTTTACCACCCTTTTTTATTTCAACTATTTCGGGCCTTGTGTATTGCGCGTGATCGAATTTAAGAGCGGATTCTTGTTTCGCTATGAATCCAGGAATCATTCGTGACACAGCTTCGATTACTACTATAGTGGCGACCTCTCCCCCGTTTAGTACGTAGTCACCTATCGAAATAACCTCATTAGCAATATATTCGGCTACCCTTTCGTCAACGCCCTCGTAGCGTCCGCATATCAAAATTAATTGTTGATATTTGGAAAGGCGTTTGGCAGTTTTTTGATCTAACTTTTTACCTCGTGGGGAAAATAAAATTACTCTAGTCTTTTTGTCTGGCCTGAGACTTCTGACGGCCTTAAAGATTGGTTCAACTTTCATAACCATTCCCACGCCTCCACCGAACGGCTTATCGTCCACTTTCTGGTGCCGGTCAGTCGTCCATTTGCGTAGGTTATGAATACCGATTTTTATAATTCCCAGTTTTTGTGCCCGCGCCAAAAGCGACTCAGTTAAAAAGCCGTCAAAAATATTTGGGAAAATTGTGATAATATCGAATTTCATACTTTTTAATCAAAATCCGCCATTGAGGCGGGTTTTGATTTTAGAATCATTTTATCACCCTTCGGCAGGCTCAGGTTAAAAATTTCCTAAGGAAATTTTTACATTCCCAGATCGCTAACTACGTCCTCGACGCTGCTAGTCTTCTCGCCCATGGCGGCTCGAGGAACATGAGTGCTGCCTTCCGGTTCAACTATTCTCAAGTTAACTCGGGCGTTGTTTCTCATGCCGATTATTCGGGCAAGAGTTCTGACTGCCTTGGCTGTTGAGCCTGCTCGGCCAATCAGGAGACCCATATCTTCGGGGTTGACCTTAACTTCAATCAGGACACCCATTTCGTCGACCTTTCTGGTAACTTCTACTTCTTCGGGCTTGTTGACCAACTGTTTGACCAGGTATTCAACAAAGTCCCTATCTTGGTAACTTGCCATTCCACATCACAGAAAAGCGAATCTCTCTTTTAAGCCTGAGGCTTACCAGATAGAAATCGTTTTTTCTGCCCTTAGGTTACGCAGTAATTATAACAAAAAACTATACTAATGTCAAATAATCTACGATGCCGTTTCTGGAGTTTCTGTGGGGGCCACGACTAGTTCTTCCGTCTTAATCTCTTCTTTGGTTTCTTCTTTTTTCTCCTCGGCTACTTCTGGCTTGGATTCAGCAACTGGTGCCTGTTTTGCTGGGCCAGCTTCCACCGGAGCTTCTCCACCCTTTTTCTTTTTTGGTTTCCAGGCCCTGACCTTTTTACCCTCTATGATGCCCCTACCTACCAGTAGATTGTTGGCTGTTGCTGAAAGTTGAGCGCCTTGCGACATCCAATACTTAACCCTATCAGCATCTACGGTAATCTCATTTTTATGCGGATCATAGGAACCCAAAAGCTCAAGGTATTTACCCTTTGGTCTGGAGGTGTGTTCCTTGACCACGACCTTGAAGTAGGCCTGCCCCCGCTTTCCTATCCTTTGTAAGCGTATTTTCAGCATTGTGCCGATAATAACATTTTGTTTTGGCCTAATCAAGCGCTTGAAAGGCAGAGAGCTTCATGATAATGTTTGGCCATAATTAACAATTAGGCATAGAGAAAGATAAGATATGGCAAGATATACACTGGACTGGGTAGCTGTTTTTCATCCTAGACCCCTAGCATGTGGTGGGTGGGTAGGTCAGCGCAAAGAAGTTTCGAGCTCCTCGTCTCTTGAGGCGGATGACGATAGTATGGCACGTATGAAGGTGTCAAGAATTCTTAATCCGTATCCTAAACTTATAGGGGCTCCTGGCCGAACGGTACATGCTAGACGATTATACGAGGTTGATAAAAATGGCAAAGAGGTTCATGAGATTTATAAATGGGAGGTTCCTGAACCCGCTATGCGAGGCAACCGTCAACTCTGACGGTTTTTGTTTTAACAGATTGCGGATGTTTGGGCTGGTGACTTTGCCAAATAGACACAAGCGTAGGCCGTAGTTGCCTTATGCGGATTCTGAAATTGTGTGATTGCATGGTCAGCAAGCAGTATAATAGTAAAACACTGCGAGCTGAATCCACAATTTCAAAATAGTGGAGCGAGTCGCTGGACGAGCGGAACATCCGCAGAAGGCACTATGGCGGAGCGTCTATTTGTCAGAGTCACCACCCCCTATTTTTTAGCGCATTTTCTGCGGCTGCCTGTTGAGCATCCTGTTTGGACGGCCCGCTGCCTTCGCCGATGAGTTCTTTTTCTAGGTAAACTCCAATCTGAAAATTCTTGGCATGATCGGGCCCCCACTCTTTGATGACTTCATAGGTCGGGGTAACACCAGCAATATCCTGTGCCTTTTCCTGAAAGAGGCTCTTGTAATCTTTGTATGACCCACTTTCGAGAACTTCGTGCAGTTCCGTCATAACAAATTTTTTAATGAAGCCGTCAGTTGCCGCATAACCTTGGTCTAGATATATCGCACCAATTACGGCCTCAATGGCATTGGCTAGTATGTATTGTCTGGCCCTGCCCGTGTCTCGCGCTTCTCCACGCGAGAGTAAAATGTAATCGTTCAAATCAAACTTGGCCGAAACTTTTGCAAGCATAACCGAGTTAACCAATGCGGCTCGCCAATTGGTCAGCTCACCTTCCGGATTGGGGTAGGTATTGTATAGATATTCGGTAACCACCAATTCCAAAACCGCGTCTCCCAAGAATTCCAGACGTTCGTTGTGGTCTAAGTGCCAGTGCGTATTTTCGTTTATATAAGAGCGATGAGTCAGCGCTTGAAGAAGTAGGTCGTGATTTTTAAATCTGACCCCGATTCGATCCTCGAGCTCGAGTAATTTTTCTATATCCAAAAGAGTTGTTTTTAAGTTTTAGGTTATAGGTTTTAAGTTCGAAAACTTACAACTTATAGCTTATAACTTAAAGCGATTATGCAGTTTCTTCCGTTTTTTCTTCGGGCAGCTCCTGTTCATTCGATCCTTGTTCCTCCGCATCCTTTTTGGCGGGAGCATCATCCTTTCCTGGCTCCCCTATTTCACGATAAATCGTACCGAGTACGCCATTAACAAATTTGCCCGAAGCGTCTCCGCCAAAGCTTTTGGCAAGTTCAATCGCCTCGTTAATCGCTACCTTGGGCGGCACCTCATCTCGTTTACCAAATAGTAACTCGTAAATGCCTAACCGTAATACCGCCCTATCAACCATGGCAATCTGATTAATCGGCCATTGCGGGGCGGCCTTCTCGATTATTTTGTCTATTTGATCTATTTTTCCCAGGGCACCGCTAACCAGGCTTTTGATAAAATCAGTTTCTTCGAGCCCGGGCGCGAATTCTTTAATGTTGTGCTCGATTATTTCTTGTAGTAACTCTTCTTTTTTGCCTTTAAAATCCCACTCATAGAGTGTCTGCATGGCGACGGAACGGGATAGATGTCTGGATGCCATAATTTGAAATTTATTTCTTTTGCTTCTCTTTTCTCTTCAACTCTCTTGCCAAAACATTAACCGCCTCTTTATTGTCGTAAAAACCGCAAGACTTGCATACCATGTGAGGCATGCTGGGTTTGTGGCAATGGGAACACGAAACCAAGCCTGTTTTTTTAAGGGCTAGGTGACTGCGTCGGCGGCCTTTTTGGCCGCGAGTAGAATGTGCGCGCGGAACTCCCATGCGAATTTATGCTAACATGAATTTGAAAAAATTACAAATTTCCGCTCGCCATTATGCCTCCTATCACCATTTGAATTCCCAGCGAGAATTCTGCATTCCGTCAAAAGCGTGGATTTTGCTCGCAGTGTTTTACTATTTTACTGCTCGCAAACCGTGCAATCCACTCTTTTGACGGTGCTATGAGGCATAATGGCCTCGCTCTAACTTTTGTAATTTTTTGCAAAAATAAAACCGCACGAGATGCGGTGGCTAGATAAAACTATTTTTTTGGCCAGTTTGGGCACGTTTCAATGGCCGCATTTAGCCAGCTCCTGGTAATGTGGAACCATAATCTAGCATGGCAATCGGGGCATTCTAAAATTAGCTCACCAACCTTATTCTCGTGGAAAATAACTTGAGAAAATCCGATTACGTTTGGAAAGTACCCCCCCCAAGTTTGATCATCAAAGTCGTATCCACAATTTGGGCAACGAAGGTCTTGTGAGTGTTGAACACTCTCATCTAAAACATGTCCCCACGTCCTAACGTTATCAGTAGCCATTTTAAACTCCATCTCTGCCACCGAGCTTAAATTAAGATAGCACGAGGGTAAGCTTTTTGTCAAGTTTTTGGGGAGTTGTCCACAAATTAGTGGCATTGTTGCAATTTGGTGGAATGGTAAAATTAGATCATGAATCCCGTAAGAACTTACCCTTGCGGGCTGTTCACATAAGCCAATCAACTTTACAGTAGCATGCCATGTTATATAACTTATCCCGAACGAGGCCGCGAGGGCACGCAGCGTGCCTCTGCCTCGTACGGGACTTATGTTTGTAACATGTATGTCATGTAAGTTCTTACGGGATGAAGTTCGCTCACCTACACACTCATACGCATTATTCCTTACTCGATGGCCTAACGCGTATAGATGAGTTGGTGGCGCGAGTTAAGGAGTTGGGTATGGATTCCGTGGCCATCACTGATCATGGGGTCATGTATGGAGCGATTGAGTTCTATCAGAAGGCCAAGAAGGCAGGCATTAAGCCGATTATCGGTTGCGAGATGTATGTAACAGATAATATGTATGATAAGCGGCCGAGTGGATCTGGCAAAAGCAACGGAAGCTACTATCATTTGGTTTTACTAGCAGAAAATAATATCGGTTATAAAAATCTGATTAAATTGGTTACTGCCGCTCATTTGGACGGCTTTTATTATAAGCCGCGCGTTGATAAAAATCTTTTGCGCCAGCATAGCGAAGGCCTCATAGCCCTGTCTGCTTGTCTTGGCGGCGAGATTTCCCGTGCGATCCTCTCTAATCAGTACGAAAAGGCCAAGCGTGTTGCTCTTGAATATCAGGAGATTTTTGGAGTAGGCAATTTTTTTCTGGAAGTTCAGCAACATTTAAAAACCGATGATCAAAACCTAGTTACTCCTAAAATCGTAAAACTTGCGCGCGAAGTCGAGATACCGATGGTTGCTACTCAAGACTCTCACTACCTGCGCTCAGAGGATTCTCATGCCCATGATGTTCTTCTGGCGGTTCAAACGGGCAGTGAGGTGGGCAGCAAGGACAGACTCACTTTGCGCAATGATGATTTTTCTCTTCTTCCGGCGGATAAAATGGCCGAAAAGTTCGCAGAGATTCCGGAAGCGTTAGAGAACACAGCTAAAATTGCCGGCAGATGTAATGTTGAACTTGTGTTGGGCAAGTTTGTATTTCCTGATTTTCCACTTGAAGATGGCAAAAGTGCTGACCAGATGCTGGATGAACTTACCTCGAAGGGTATGCTGGAGCGTGGTTTAAAAAATGATCCTGTGGTTGAAGAAAGGCTTCGGTATGAACTTGAAATAATCAAAAACAAGAGCTATGCCCCTTATTTTTTGGTGGTTGCCGATCTTTTGATTTTTGCCAGAGAGTCCGGAATCTATAATACCGTGCGTGGTTCTGCCGCGGGTTCAATGGTTGCTTATCTTTCTGGTATTACCAACGTTAATCCAATTGAGTTTCAGCTTCCATTTGAACGATTTTTGAATCCCTTTCGCCCTTCTGCGCCGGATATAGACATGGATTTTGCTGATAACCGCCGGCAAGAAGTTATAGAGTATGCCAAAAAGAAATATGGCGCTGACAAAGTCGCCCAAATAGGTACTTTTGGTACCATGCTGGCTCGTGGTGCTGTGCGCGACGTGGCTCGTGCTTTGGGCAAGTCCTATGAAACAGGCGATAAGATTGCCAAGCTAATTCCCATGGGTTCGCAAGGGTTTCCGATGACCGTCAATAATGCAATGCAATTGGAACCTGACTTAAAGCAGCTGTATCAATTTAACGAAGAAGCCAGAGAAATCTTGGACGTCGCCAGAAAATTAGAAGGCACAGCGAGGCACATGTCCGTTCATGCCGCCGGTGTTGTTATAGCTCCTAGACCGCTAATTGAATTTACTCCCCTGCAGATGGATCCTAACGGTGCCGATAACCTAATTACTCAATATGACATGTACACCATAGGTGAAGATGGCGTCGGTCTGACTAAGTTGGATTTTCTTGGCATAAGGAATTTGGCGATTTTGGAAAATGCCGTAAAACTGGTTGCGCAACACCGTGGAATTAAAATTGATATTGAAAAAATTCCTTTTGACGATAAAAAAACATTTTCCATGCTGGCTCGCGGTGAAACGGAAGGGCTTTTCCAATTAAATGGTCCTGGCATGACCAAACACTTGGTAGATCTTAAGCCTTCTTCTGTCCATGATATTAATGCCATGATCGCCCTTTATCGCCCGGGCCCTATTAAAAATATTCCGGAATTTATTGCCCGCAAACATGGTCGAAGCCCCATAAAATATTTTCATCCGAAAGCCGAGAGTTTTTTAAGTAAATCTTATGGTATTCTAGTTTATCAAGACGACTTGCTTTCAACCGCTTTGGAATTGGCGGGATATAACTGGGAGACGGTAGATAAATTTCGCAAAGCCGTTGGTAAAAAAATTCCAGCTGAAATGGCCAAACAGCATGAAATTTTCGTGGAAGGCTGCCAAACAAACAGCGGCATAAGTAAAAAAGAGGCTGAGGATATCTGGAATTTATTCGAGCCGTTTCAGGGGTATGGTTTTAACAAGGCTCACGCTGCTTGTTACGGCCGCGTTGCTTACCAAACCGCTTATATGAAAGCCAATTTTCCCGCTGAATATATGTGCGCAGTTCTTAGCGCTGAATCGGGCGATGTTGAAAAAATTGCCGTAATGATTGTTGAATCACAGCGGATGGAAATACCGGTATTGCCTCCGGATATAAACTATTCCTTAAAAGATTTCACGGTTGTTAGGGGTGACCCCGAACCATCGCCTGCGGCGAGCTACGGGGCAAGTAAAAATGACCAAATCAGATTTGGCCTGCTAACTATTAAAAATGTCGGCGAAAATGTTATCAATACGATTATCAGTGAGCGTCAGCAAAATGGCAACTTCAAAAATATTGATGATTTCGTGACCCGTATTCAGGATAAGGATTTGAACAAGAAGTCTTTGGAGAGCCTTATTAAAGTTGGCGCATTGGATAATTTTGGAGAACGCGCCATGCTCCTTGGAAATATTGAACAGCTTCTTTACTATTCCCGTGAAAGCAGAAAGGCTCAATCAAGCGGGCAGGTAAGCTTATTTGATGGACCCGAAGCGGAAGTTTCTCTTCCCCCGTTGCGGTTGGCTATGGCTGATCCGGTTTCAAGGGCAGAAAAATTGATGTGGGAAAAAGAGTTGTTAGGGCTGTTCATATCTGATCATCCGCTCAGAGACTACCAGCAACAGCTTAATTTTGAAAAAGGATTGACCCAAATTAAGGACATAACAAGCAGCAGAAACGGCGGCCAGATTAAAATTGGCGGCATGGTTACCAAAATCCAAAAAATTCTTACCAAAACGGGTAAGCCAATGGTTTTCACATGGATTGAGGATCTGACCGGGAAGATTGAGACGGTGGTGTTCCCGAATGTGCTGGAGGCCAATCCGGAGGCTTTTGTAGAAAACAATGTGTTGGTTATTAGCGGTAAGCTAAATGATCGGGATGGGATACCGAAAATACTGTGCGACACTGTGCGCCCGATTGCGACGTTAGGCTAGGCGAGTCATTACACAAAAATTAAATCTCTAACCCGTTCGGCTGTCCGGCTGCACGAAGGCTTTTTGTTCGACGGGGCTCACAAAAAGCCTTCGTCTCCGCCGGATAACCCGCCTGGGCTAGAACCTTTCTTAGCAATTTACAAACGATAAAAATCACCTCGACAGATTACGTCGGGGTTCCCGCTTTTATAAACTTTGTTTAGGGACTCGCTTTTTTAAATAAAAAAAGACCCTGGGGCGCGCGATCGCGCCCCAGGTCGGACCTTGTTCCGTCACTTGAGTAATCGCCTGACGAGATCCTTCTCGGTCTGTTCCGACCGTCGAGCCAGACCGTACTCTGCCCTCATCTTGGAGAACGTCTCCTTCGTGGTGAAGAAGAGAACCCCAGTCGGACAGGGCGTGCCGTACTGGATGCCACTGATTGAGTAGCGGACGAGGAGACGACTCTCCTCGATGCCAACCACTGTCACTGTGCCGCCGCGATGGATGCCGCAGGACTCGCCGTAGCTGAAGTCGTTGTTGCCACTCTTGACCGGGTCAGGGTTCTTCGCCTCCACCCACGCCCAGCCCGGAACGGTCGCCGTGTCGCCCTTCTTGGCCTCCTGAGCGAAAGCCAGCGAGGGGATCAGCAAAATCACCGTGAACAGCGAAATTATTGTGCGCTTCATTTTTTTCTTCTCCTTGTGGGCATTGAGTTTAAGTACCCGACCCACGTATTAATTATACCACAATTTTGGTAAAAAGCAAGATATGGCTGGTTTAGGCTTATTTTGCTAACTTATATGTATGGGCGAAAATCCAGAAAAACTTACCGATCATCGTGATATCGGAACGCAGCTCGATCTTTTTAGTTTTCATGACGTAGCGCCCGGGGCGCCATTTTGGCATGCCAAAGGCATGGTGATTTGGCGGGAGCTAGAAAAAGTTGTCAGAGAGATGAATGGTCGTGACGGCTACCACGAAATTTCCACACCGATTTTGCTTAAAAAAGAAGTTTTTGAAAAATCTGGCCATTGGCAGCACTATCGTGAAAACATGTTTTACTTTGACAATCCCAGAGACGAGAACGAACATCTTGTCGTTAAACCTATGAATTGTCCGGGATCAACATATATATATAATTCGAAGGTGCGTAGCTACCGCGACCTGCCGTTACGCATGTCTGAAATTGGTCGTACCCATCGCAATGAATTATCCGGTACTTTAGGCGGTCTTGTTAGGGTTCGCCGTATTACAGTAGATGACGCTCACGTTTACTTAATGCCAGACCAAGCTGAAAGTGAAATAACGCAAGTTATTAAAACCATCGATAATTTTTATAAACTATTTGAATTTAAAACCAGTTACGTTTTAGCAACTAAGCCAGACAGCGCCCTAGGAAATAATGAAGAGTGGACCAATGCCGAAAATGCTTTAAAAAAAGCCTTGGACAGCTCCGGAGTTTCTTACAAAATTGCTGAGGGCGAGGGAGCATTTTATGGGCCCAAGATTGAGGTACACCTTGATGATTCGCAGGGTCGTGATTGGCAAATGGGCACGGCTCAATTAGACTTGGTAATGCTGGCTAAGCAATTCGAAATATATTATACTGGCGAAGATGGTGAGCGTAAAATGCCGTGGGTGATTCATAGGGCAATTTTAGGCTCGTTCGAAAGATTTATCGGAATTCTGCTTGAACATACTGGCGGCAACCTGCCGCTGTGGTTATCCCCTGTCCAAGTCGTGGTGGCGAATATCAGCGATGAACAACTTGGTTATGCGGGTGAGATCGTTGATAAGTTAAAAGCCGAAGGAATCCGTGTGGAATGGTATAATCACAATGATACAATCGGCAAAAAAATCCGCGAAGCGGAAATGCAAAAGATACCGTACATCGCTGTAATCGGCAAAAAAGAATCTGACTCACATGGCATAGCTGTCCGTAAACGTAGTGTTGGCGATGAAGGTATTGTAAAACCAGAAGAGTTTATTGGGAAAATTAAAAAAGAAATTAGTGACAAACAATAAAGAGCTCGTGAGAGCTCTTTTCATTGTAAAATCTTAAATAATATATCCCAGAGGCCGACCATGTAAGCTACGCGCAGAATATTGCCTAGAGCCAGAGGATACAGGCCTCTTCTCCAGCCAGTGGTACCGCAAAAGATAGCCCCGATGGTTCTGGTGCCAGGTTCAGGATTAATTCCGCAGATAAACATGCCTATACTTCCACCGCGCTTAAGCCACTTCATAAATCGGCTGTTTTCGTCAGTAGATTTTTTAAAGGTTGTAAAGAAATAATTGATTATTCTATTTTTAATTTTATCCCAAAGATCAGCTTTTTTGAGATCTTTTTTGATTTCCGAGCCCATTTCAATAGCTTCCTGAACTACCTCACTTTGGGCGGCATGCCTAGCAAATTCTTGGACAGCGATTCGCCGAAACCAGTTCCAAAATAAATATCCTAAATAAAGCTCGAGCACTGCCAGAATACTGGTAATTGTGAAAAGCCACCAACCAGCCAGTCCTAGTAGTTTTAATTTTGGCATAATTATCCAGTCGACGTTAAGAGCATATAGGGCGATCGCTCCAGCATACTGCCAGTGCCATTTCACGCAGGCTCCTTATTGTAAAAAAACACGCAAGTTGCTAAAGATAATTATATGTCAAAAATAGATAAAAATCAATCCCGTACGAGGCAAAGACACGCTGCGAGCCCTCGCGGCCTCTTACGGGATAAATCCCAGAAACTTGTTGTTATTGTCGGCCCGACTGCCTCAGGAAAGTCAGCCATAGCCATAAAATTAGCTCAAAAATTCAATGGCGTGATAGTGTCTGCCGACTCCCGGCAGGTTTATCGCGGAATGGATATAGGAACAGCTAAGCCAAGCAAGAAGGAGCTTAAATACACAAATCATCATTTGATAGATATTAAAAACCCTGACCAGGAATATTCCGTGGCCGAGTTCAAAAAGGATGCCATTGCTGAAATAAATAAAATTTTTAAAGCCGGCAAGCTGCCCATATTGATAGGCGGTACCGGTTTGTATGTTGACGCGGTTGTTAAGAATCTAGACATACCAGAGGTAAAAGAAAACAAAAAACTGCGAGCCAGGCTTGAAAAAGAAATTAAAACCAAGGGTCTAGATTTTGTTTTCAAAAAGCTTGTTGAAATTGATCCCGAGGCGGCCTATATTGTTGATCCAAAAAATCCCAGGCGAATTATAAGGGCATTGGAAGTTGCGCTAATTACCGGCAAACCCTTTACGGCCCAGCGCAAAACTGGCAAACCTCTTTTTGATGCGCTTCAAATCGGTATTCGGCAATCGCCCGAAGTCCTAAAAAAACGAATTGAAAAAAGAACTGAGCAGATGGTAAGAGACGGCCTAGTCTTGGAAGTTAAAAAACTTATAAAAAAATACGGAGCTAAACAAAAGGCTTTTGATGCCATAGGCTATCGTGAAGTCATTGATTATCTAAATAGCAAGATCACGCTAGCCGAAGCCATTAGTTTTATTAACAAAAACACATGGCACTATGCCAGGCGTCAAATGACTTGGTTTAAAAAGAATAAAGAAATTAGGTGGATTCACGGAGAGGCTCAGGCAATTAAAATAGTGCAGAAGTTTATTTATCAAGAGGGTTAAGTACTTCCCACAACAAATTTCTTCTTTCTCCTAGCACTTTCAGCTGCTGCTTAACTTGTCCCAGCCTGAAAGGAGTGATGTTGTCGGTGATTCCTTTCTCAAGCTCAAGCCTTTCCGCGTTTAATCTTACTATTTGAGCATCTACTTGGTTGAGCTGAAATCCTGGATCAGCGTCAATGTCTATTGCTGCCTCCTCCTTCCGCCCGTTGTTATTTCCAAAAAATTTTTCTAAAAACTTCATTAGCGCAACTTCTGCTCAAGTATTTGGCTGACAACTTGCGGATTAGCTGTACCGCGGGTGGCCGCCATTACTTGGCCCGTTAAAAACTTAATAGATTCGACCTTGCCTTTCTTATAATCCTCTACTGCTTTGGGGTTTTTGGCAATTATTTCATCCACAGCTTTTTCGAGTTCTGCGGTATTGGAAACCTGTTCCAGGCCCGTTTCCTTAACGATTGCTTCTGGGTGCAAACCAGTTTCAGCCATTCTTTTAAGTACAACCTTGGCGTTATTAGAGTTTAGTTTTTGGTGGAAAATCATAATCATCAATTCAGCAAATGCTTCCGGCTCAATTCTAATACCCTCCATGTCGTTAATCTCAAGGCCCTGCATTTGGAACAGTGGCGGGAATTCAGTGATTATATAATTAGCCGCAAGCGAATGTAATTTGATGGGAAGGTGCTTCTCCCCTACTGGATTCTCGTCCTCTAAACCTTTTGATGCATGCTCGTCTTTAGCCGCGATATCTAATTCGCTTGCCACTCTTTCGTAGTAGTTTCCCAAATGTTTAGCTATCGTAAAAACCTCTGTTTGAGCGTCATTTAGTCCGTAGCTTTTTTTAAATCTTTTGCGTCTTTGTTCTGGAAGCTCTGGTAGTCCGAGGCGGATCTCTTCAATTTTATCTTTTGTAAATCTAAGAGGTGGTAAATCCGGTTCTGGAAAGTAGCGGTAATCAGCCGAGCCCTCTTTAATTCTTTGGCTGAAAGTACAACTTTTATTTTCGTCCCAGCCACGCGTTTCTTGTACTAGTTTGCCGCCCGATTCCAATAACTGTGTTTGCCTAGTTATTTCATAATCACTGGCTGCCGCTGCCGCCTTTATTGAATTGATATTTTTAATTTCAACCTTGGTGCCGAGCTTCTCTGACCCCAGTGGTTTCACTGAGATATTCACCTCAACACGCATTTGACCCTTCTCCATGTTGGCATCAGAAGCATCGAGATAACGCAAAATTAGACGCAACTCTTTGGCAAATTCTTCAATCTCTTCTCCGGATTTGATGTCGGGCCGTGTAACCAGCTCTATCAGTGGAACCCCGGCGCGGTTGAAGTCGACTAAGGAATGCTTGCCGTCTGACGAGTGCTGCAATCGGCCGGTGTCTTCCTCCATATGAATCCTTTCGATATCAATTCGTTTGCCATTTTTCAGTTCAAGCCAACCGCTTTTGCATAATGGCAGGTCGTATTGCGAGATCTGATATCCCTTCGGAATGTCAGGATAAAAATAGTTTTTGCGGTCAAACTTGGAGAATTCTGGGATTTGGCAATTCAGTGCCAGGCCAACCTTAACCAGCTTTTGTATCGCTTCCTGATTAATAACCGGCAAAGTTCCCGGATGCCCCATGCACACCGGGCACACATTTAAATTGGGATGTTTCTCATTCGGGTCATTAAGCGAATCGCAAAACATTTTGGTTTTGGTTTTTAACTCTACGTGGACCTCTAATCCTATTGTCGGCTCGTATTCGGGCATGACTAAAATTTATCACGTTGTGGCCAATAAAAAAAGCCCGATGCGGGCCTATTCTATTTTTTTTCTTCGCACGAGCTCTTGTTCAAGCTGGTCGTCAGTTAACTCTTTGAGTAAGTCTTCGGCTGTTTTCTCGTACGGTTGAAGCTTCATGCCAGAAACCTCGATCAAGCCATCAATCAGTTGTTCCTTAGCCCCATGAAAAATCATTGGGTATTCATCTTTCAGTAAAAAATAAACCTGCCCAAAGACTTGCCTTATTTCCCATTCTGCATGACGGGCAGTTCTAACCATTACCGTGTGGCGTAGCGTCCGAAGATTTAGTGTAAAGGCGATCTCATTACTCTGGCCGTTGGGTGCAAATCTTCTCAGGGCAGAAGTAATCTTTTTCTTTCTGTCAAAATTTGTCATGTTTTTTAAACCGATTTCTTCAACCGCTTTTGCGTACCACAACTCATCGGCTCTTTGTTTTTCGGTGCATAATTGGCGTATGGGATCAAGTATTGGATCAAATACAATATTGATATCCTCCAGCAGAATATAACGGCCGGAATTTTGTGAAAATGCCGTTCCGACTCTATGCCTCACCAGTTCATGAGTAAACACCCTGCTGCAATCTGCGGCGATGAAATTAAAACCCACATGCTCAAAAACTGACCCGTGTCCAACGTCAAAACAACCGCGAATGTTATCCATGATATCTCTTACCCGCGAAATATTAGCATTTTTTCCAAGGGTCAAACTTTTATAACAAAGCTTGGCAAACATACTGCAGAGTATCTCTGCATTTTTTAATCCAGCCTTGCGTGCTTCCAAGATAGATTGCAGGAACTCATTATTGCCACTGTCGTTAAGATAGCGTAATACTTCAGCATCATTCATTTCTTGGTAGCCAACCCAGTAAACTTTCGGTTCTACAAATTTGCCCATGATTTCTCCTATAGATTGTCAGTGAACAGGTTTTTATAGACTAGCAAATCAGCGCGGTTTGGTCAAAATAAAAAGCCCCATTCGGGCTCATTTTTTTAGCTCAAGTACCGCAGTCATTATTTTTTCGACATCTTTGAAAACTTCGTGTGATGACAACTCGGCATTGATGACGTGACAATTGGGGTATGTTTTAGCGAAGGCTAAGTAATTATGCCTAACCCGGCTCATAACTTTAGCATTTTCATGGCCGTCAAGTTTACGACGTTTTTCTTTTATGCGCTGGAGCGCTGTTTCGACATTAACGTCAAAAATAAATATTGCATCCGGCCAGATAAAATGTTCACCGAGTATGGAGGTGTTAAGATGCATGAGCTCGCCTATCTGGTTTTCACTCTCAGCACCAAAAACCATTGACGGTCTTGATCTGTCGGATAGCACCACATCGCCTGTCTTCAGGTTCTCTATAATGTTGTTTATATAATTTTCTCTACTGTCTAAGGCAAACCACGCTTGCAAACCTACGGGGTTAGTTGTGTGCAGACCGCGCGGCTTGTATAAATCTTTATATATTCTATTTCCCCAAGTTCGTCTATTATCGGGCTCTTTAGTCGTAACCACCCTGCTAGATGCTTGAGGAGTACTTAAATTTTTTCTAAAAAATTGTAATGCTAGGTCTACCTGTTGGGACTTACCGCAACCGTCTATGCCCTCGAAAACAAAGTGGCTTCCCGGCCATGGATTAGGTATCATGTCGCTCCTTGTTAAATAACAAAAACCGCCCTTGAAAGCTATCATTTGTTTTGACAACTTTCAAGGGTGGCTTGAGCCTGTTTACTTCACCTCAATCCCCATAGAGCGGGCTGTGCCCTCGACTATTCTCATTGCTGCGGCAACGTCGTTGGCGTTCAAGTCGGCCATTTTGGCTTCTGCGATCTGACGTACTTGATCCTTGGTTACTTTGCCAACCTTGGTTTTGTTGGGTATACCCGAGCCCTTTTCGATGCCCGCAGCCTTGCGTAGCAGAAATGCGGCCGGGGGTGTTTTAAGTATAAAACTAAATGTCCTGTCTTCGTAGACTGTTAATTCTACTGGCGTGACCTCTCCCATTTTGTCCTTGGTAGCGTCGTTAAACTGCCTGACGAAGTCGGCTATATTAAGACCGTGGGGACCAAGGGCCGTACCAACCGGTGGAGCCGGGGTGGCCTTACCTCCTACGATCTGCAGTTTAATAATTATTTTTATTTTCTTTGCCATGTTTAGTAAAAGCTTGGCGAATAATACCTCATAGCACCGTCAAAAGAGTCGATTGCATGGTCATCGAGCAGTATAATACTAATCACTGCGAGACGAATCCACGCTTTTGACGGTGCGCAGTAAACTCGCTGGGGTTGCAAGTGGTGATAGAAGGTATTATTCGCCAAGCGATTTATATTTTTTTAACTTGAAGAAAGTCCAGCTCTACCGGAGTTTCTCTTCCGAACATCGTAACCAGCACCTTGATCCTGCCACGCTCTTCGTCTACTTCGGACACCCTGCCGTCAAAATCTTTGAATGGACCGTCAGTTATCTTAACACTATCTCCTACTACAATGTCAAACTTATATTTGGGCTCATCTACGCCCATACGTTTCAATAAATACTCAATCTCCTCCGTGGACAACGGAACCGGTATGACCCCAGAACCTATGAATCCGGTAACATTAGGTGTATTCCTTACGACATACCAGGAATCATCAGAAACAACCATTTCAACCAATACGTAACCGGCATAAAGCTTGTCCTCAACAACTTCGCGCTTGCCACCTTTGATCTTAATTTTCTTTTCTTTGGGAACTAAAACATTGAAGATTTTGTCTTCGTAGCCAAGCGATTCAATGCGCTGTTTTAAGTTGCGCGCGACATTATCTTCATATCCGGAATATGTATGAATGGCGTACCATCTGCGTTCTCCGGTTGTTACTTGTTTTGGCATCCCATTAGAGGTCCCGTTCCGGGCAGCCGCCTACGGCGACTTACCCCTAACGGGACAAGCTTCTAAAACTACTTCAAAATGAATTTATTAAGAATGAATGAAAATACTGCATCCAGCGCACCCAAAAATGCTGCCACGGCCAGGCTCATTACAATAACCGCCAATGTGTGCTGGATGGTTTGCTTCTTGGTCGGCCAGCTTACTCGTGCCAGCTCTATTTTTACATCATGCAAAAAAGCGCTTAATTTAGACATTTTTTGGATTTTAAAACCCCCTCAGGGGCTTAGTTAATTCTTAAACTCATTATAGCAGATGGGGATATTAACAGTCAAATTTAATTTTTATACATCCACATTCTTCGCCCATTTAATGAATTCAGGGTTAAAAACCTATACATCAAGATTTTTGACATTTTTAGCATGGGTTTGAATAAACTTCTTACGGGGTAAAACGTCCGAGCCCATCAGGACATCGAAAATGTTGTCAGCTTCTTCGGCGTCTTTTATGGTAACCTGAAGCAATATCCTGTTTTCAGGATTCATGGTCGTTTCCCATAATTGCGACGGATTCATTTCTCCGAGACCTTTGTAGCGCTGTATTGAGACGCCAGTTATTTTAATTTCTCCGCCAGCTTCTTCTTCACCTCCGCCTTTTACAGATTCATCTGCGGCGCTGCTTAATGAAGAAACCGTAAAGCCTTCAGCCAATGCAGCCTCTTTTCTAGAAGAGGTTTTTATTTTTTCCTTGGCGGTTTTGGCGAGTTCCGCCAATAACTTTTCTTTTTCCGAATCGCTGTAAACATAGTTAACGGCCGAACCCTTTTGTATTCTATAAAGCGGCGGCTGAGCGATATATATATATCCAGCCTCAACCAATTGTTTAAAGTATCTGTAGAATAAGGTGAGCAGAAGCGTGCGAATATGCGCGCCATCTACGTCGGCATCTGTCATTATAACTATTTTGTGGTAGCGTAGCTTGGTGATGTCGAATTCTTCGGCGATAGCTGCGCCCATAGCAATAACCAAAGCGCGTATTTCTTCTGAGGCCAGCATCTTGTCAATGCGCGATTTCTCAACATTCAAAATTTTTCCGCGAAGCGGCAATATTGCCTGCGTCCTTCTATTGCGGCCTTGTTTTGATGAGCCACCGGCGCTTTCTCCCTCAACCAGAAACAGTTCTGATTCGGAGGGATCCTTAGATGAGCAATCCGCAAGTTTACCGGGTAGCGTAAATCCTTCAAGGGCACCCTTGCGGATAACGCTCTCGCGGGCGGCCTTAGCAGCAATGCGGGCCTTGGCGGCCAGTATTACCTTACCCATGATGGCTCTGGCATCATTAGGATTACGCTCTAGCCAATCAGCGAGCTCAATATTAACAACTGTCTCGACTGCAGTTCTTGCATTGGGCGTGCCAAGCTTGGCTTTAGTTTGGCCCTCAAATTGCGGCTCTCTTAGTTTGACTGAGATTATCGAGGTTAGTCCCTCTCTAACGTCTTCTCCGCTAAGGTTTTCTTCTTTCTCCTTTAGAAAATTATTTTTACGAGCGTAATCATTGAGAGTGCGCGTAATTGCCGAGCGAAAACCGGTCAAGTGCATACCGCCCTCAATCGTATGCACGTTGTTGGCAAAGCTCAATTCATGGCCGGATATGGCATTAGTATATTGAAGGGCAACTTCTACAAAAATTCCCTCCTGATCCTTGCCGACGTAAAAAATATTTTGGTTAGCGGATTCCTCGCGGCGATTGAGGAAGCTCACATAAGAGACGATCCCGCCTTCAAAATAAAAGGTGTGGCTTGGGACATGCTCTGTTGTTTTTTTGTTACCTTCTGGCCGGGCACTAATTATTGGCGAGCGAGCATCGTTAATAGTTATTTTTACGCCCTTGGTCAGGTAGGCCTGCTGTCTTAAATGAGTTATTATCGCGTGCCAATCATAGGCTATTTCTTTGAATATTTCTGGGTCAGGCTGGAAAGTAATTGTTGTACCTGTCTCTTGAGTCTTGCCAACCTTCTTAACGGGATAAAGCGGCTTGCCTATCTTATATTCTTGCACGAAGATATCAGGCTTACGTCTAACCTCAGCCTTCATCCACATGGATAGAGCGTTAACTACGGAAAGACCGACTCCATGAAGTCCGCCCGAAACTTTGTATGATTCTCCGCCAAACTTACCGCCGGCATGAAGTGTTGTCGCCGCGACCTCAAGAGCTGATTTTTTGCTCTTGGGATGTATGTCAGTTGGTATGCCGCGGCCGTCGTCTTTAATGCTGACCTTATTCTCCGTCAGTAAGGAAACTTCAATATTCTTAGCGTGTCCCGCCATCGCTTCGTCCAAAGAATTATCAAAAACTTCCCATATTAAATGGTGCAGTCCTTCAACGCCGGTTGAGCCGATATACATGCCAGGCCTTTTACGGACAGGCTCTAGTCCAGTGAGTACTTGTATGTCTTTGGCTGTGTATGATGCATTGTTTACTTGGGTTTTCGAGTCCTTTGCCATAAAGAAAATGCCCTAGAAAATCTCTTGGGCAGTCATTAATTATTATTTAATAATAGCAAAAAATTGCCCACAAAACAATAGCCAAATTATCCCCTTTTACTGCCCAGCTCGTACCTATAAATAGAGGCTATTTTTATTATAGGTTTGGTGCCTTTCGTGCCGAACGTAATATGGTGTTTAACTGGATAGCCAAGCTTGGAGCTATTGCTTATCGCGTAGTTAGAAGCCAAGCAGAATCCTACATGACTGTGTTTTGAGCCATTTTTGAATTTAGCGGGTCTCCAAACTAATACATCTCCTGGCCCTGGACTAGAAACTTTCCGCCAACCAGACTTCTCCAGGTCTTTGATAGTTCCGGCTACTGTTGCGTGTGGGCCGGCGATTAATTTGAATACGTACAAAACAGTCGAAACGTAGAGGGCACAGGACAGACCGCCATTTTTTAGTATATCGGTTTCTTTTCCAGCTAAAATATAATAAGAGCTCCGAAACATTTTAGTTCCAACGCTGTTTTCTATTGTTTTGAGAAGACTTTTTTTGAGTAAAAATTTTAATTTCATCTTAATTCTGCTCTGAATTGAGTGGCGGTTTGGGCGTAAATTTTGTCTTGGATTAAATTTACCTCGGGATCGGTCAGAGTGCGGTCGGTGCTTCTGTAAACTATACGATAGGTGTAGCTGGTTTTATCTTGACCGAATTTATCCCCATTTTCGTACTTATCGATCAACTGCATTTCCTCGACCAAATTACCACCCAAGTCGCGGATCAGATCAAAATAATCATTGGGTATGAAACCGTTGCTGACTATAAACGAAATGTCTCTTGTGATGGGGGGATATTTACTGACCTCTTTGAATTTATGGCCTAGCTTCAGCTGCTTCTTTACCCGTGGATCTTCTGACCACAATAGTCTTATATCTGGAAGCCCCATGTTAATTATTGCCAGGCGCTCGAGACCGAAACCAAAGGCCCACCCGTGGTAACCAGTTAAACCGAAATTTGCCAGTACTTTTTTCCTGGCCATTCCAGACCCCAGCATTTCTACCCACTTGCCGTTAACATCTACCTCCATTTCAAAGCTTGGATCAGTATACGGGAAAGTGTGGTCATAAAAACGGAACTCTACATCATCGCCAAAAACGCTTCGGGCAACTTCTGAAAGGGCATTTTTTAAATCATCGGGAGTTATGGCTTTTTTGTCGTCTGGTGCAAGATATAGTCCGCCAAATTGATGAAAAACATTCATGTGATAATGGTCAATCTCGTCTTTTCGGTATACTTTCCCGTAACATAGCGCCCCAAGCGTTTCTTTATTTTCAATCCTTCTTTTAATTTCCTGGTGATTTAAATAGTAATACCAAAATACAGTGTCATGAGTTCTAAGCACATGCTCTTCGTCTACATAATACGTATCTGATTTACTGCGTGCCGGATGTCCCGGCGGCATATTAAAAAGATCGAATAAAATATCGGTAGAAATTATTTCAGGAACCTCAATAACATCAAACCCTTTAAGGCTTTTGACCCTCGAGGCTCGATCTACGATTTCTTTGAGCGGGCTGCCTTCGGTCCGCGACAAATCAGACATGGCTAAAAACCGTTTAATTCTCTCACTCTCAGGATCATGCCTATTTGCCAGAGCTTCTTTAAGCTCTTTTTCCTCTTGTGATTCGATTTTGATTTTGGTGGGCATAGTAAGCGGTTATAAAAGTCTTTTTATGAGTAGCACGGCAATTAAAATAATGGCTATGGCTAGACCCTTGAAAAAAGAATCATAAAATATTGGTTCGGAGGCACCATCGGTCAATGCGCGTGATTTGATCAGGCGGCTTTTGATTGAGAAAATTATTGCGGTTGCCGAACTCCAGATCAGGATAAATATTGTGATAAAAAATAAGGCCTTGATGGGTGAGGTGGCAGTTTGCGGTTCGGTTGTCCAGACAATAAAACCCAGTCCAATAAGTGAAATAACCAAGGAAATCCAAACCCCATAAATTTGCCAGCGCATCCCGTTAGAAGTAGCAGCAGCAACACATAAGCTTTACTTAGGGGTTGTGGTACTACCTTTATAAAAAACCAACCTTGCTCATGAACCCGCTAGCCCCGTTAGAATTCCAATGAGGAATACAACATAAACTTTACTCTCAAATAGTAGCCGTTTTCTCCGCTAGAATTCTAACGGGGCTAGGGCTACTTCTAACGGGACGCATGAGTTATTTTTACCAGAAAATGCAGCAAAAATCAAAAAACGCCCGAAGGCATTTTCTAATGGCGCGGGCGAAGGGACTCGGCTTCGACTCTCACCTCACCGTCGTTCGGTTCGGGCTAGCCACCGCCTCACGATTTGGCCTGCTGGCTAAATATCGTTCCGGCGTTCGATTCCCGTCGCCGTCAACTATCTAAATACAAAACCTGCATTAAGGCAGGTTTTGTATTTAGGCTGCGCGGGCGAAGGGACTCGAACCCTCGATCTCCTCCGTGACAGGGAGGCGCTTTATCCAACTAAGCTACGCCCGCCTACGCTCATTGCCATGAGCTTCGGCGGGCGTAGCCCGCTCGGCTCTTGGATTTTGCTAAATATAACCGATTTTTGACAAAAAGAAAAGGACTCGCAGGTCCTTATGTATTATCTACTATCTCAAAACCAAACTGTTCTGGATTATCAAGTATCAGCTTGCCTATCTCGTAAGTATAGAGTGCTGCGATGGCTTCCTTTCTTGTTCTGCCAACCCCGCAGCTGCCAGGGTCATTTTCAAAGTATGCCTTGTAAGATCTTCCACCATGCTCGAGAATTATTTTTTTCTTTGCTTGATTTTGCATCTCTGGCCGCCTATTTTTTAAATGATTCTTTTTGTGTAGCCGATGAAGCTGGCCGGAAGTATCGCCAAGGTTCTTCGTTAACTTTATCCCTGACGCTAGCGAGGCTTTCTTCTCCCATAAAGCTCACCATGCTTTGCAGGCCTTCGCGGATTCCTCTAAGAATATCTTTTACGCTGCCGCGATACTCGATGTCTTTTTCCTGACCTTCGACATTTTTGATATTTTCTGCGGAGCCGGCAATAGAAAGCTTGGCTTGCGGTGAAGTTTCGCCCCGGTACTTTTTAATTCTGCCCTTGGCGGGATCATTAATTATTTCCCCTGGTGATTCATCTGTACCGGCCAAAAATTCGCCAAGCATTACCGAGGATGCGCCCATGCACAGCGCCTTAGCTATATCCCCTGTTTTTTTAATGCCGCCGTCAGCGATGAGGGGTACGCTACTGGCCAAAAATGCGCTACGAACGGCATCCAATTGACCAACCCCTACGCCGGTTTCATTTCTGGTTCGGCATCCCGCCCCAGGTCCAATACCTACTTTTATGCCATCCGCAATCTCGCTTAGAAACTCAGCGCCTTCGTACGTAGCGACGTTACCGCAAACAAGCTCGAATTGTTGAAAGTGTTTTCTGAATTCTCTAATGGCTGGCAGCACAACTTTTTGATTATGAGCATGAGCGGTGTCCATAACTATTACGTCGACCCCGGCCTTAATTAGCTCCGATGCCCGCTCAATATAATCTCCCGTTACCCCTATCGCTGCACCAACGATCAGCCGTCCCTTCGCATCTTTATTGGCCCATTTATGATGTAGCAGATTGCCAATATCCTTCGTTGTTATCAGGCCACGTATTCTCATATCCTCAGAGAGCCAGACTAGTTTTTCTTTGTCGTGTTTTGCCAGTTCTTCAGCCGCTTCTTCTGCCGAGGAAATACTTTCCCTAGTAGTGTATCCGCATTGATTCCGCTCGGTCATAATATCTGCTATTTTTCTCTCTCCATCATAACTACCGCAAAGCATCATTTTACGTTTAGCCGATAGTATGCCAGCGAATTTACCCGTCTCGCTAAGCACCAAAAGGGTGCCTATTTTATGCAAATCCATAAGATTCCGAGCTTCTGCTAGGGTTTGGTAAGAATGAATAGTGTGGGGTTTTTCTATGATGAAATTTTCAGCTCTTTTAACCTCTTTGACCCAATTAGCCTCCGAGCTAATAGTGACTCCCCCGCGCGGTAAAATGCCTATACCGCCCTCTTGTGCCATGGCTATGGCCATCGCCGGGCCTGTAACGGTGCCCATGTTCGCAGAAACCACAGGAAGATTTAGGCTAACATTTTTGGAAAATTTTGTTTTGAGTGGAATTGAATCCCTGGTCACCGCAACGCTGCATTGTGGATTTAGCGTGAAGTCATCAAAAGTCGTACCAAGAAAAACCTCTTCTACCTCGAAGTACTGATTTCTAGTCATGGCTCCTCATTTTAAAAGATCAATTAAACCTGAGTAAGTATATATAAAATTAAGCTAAAATCAAACGGTCCCGACGTTGCGTCGGAGCGAAAGCGGTTCGGACTAATTCAAGGATAGAGACACAAAATTTGTTTGACGGATTCTTTTCTAAGAAATAGCCTTATTTTTTCTTTTGTGGTGCCTGATTAAGCCTAAGACTGCCAAACCAGCCACAACCCAGAAAGCGAAATCGTAAAAATAACCATGATTCAACGGGAAATATATTCTATCCCAATGTTTTTGGCATTCAGTATAGTCTAAGCGACTGGCGCATTTGAGAGACTCCGATTGGTACAGATATTTCCAAAAGGAACTTATTAAAAATCCAAAAAGGACGCTCCATCCGGCCAAAACACTTTTTGACTCTAAACTAAAAATTTTCACGTCTATTGAATTAAAGTATTTTCACTCCGTGTGCAATTTCCTGAATGGTGCCGGCGAATGGAGTCGAACCATTGTCCGAGGCTTACTTGCCCCGTTACAAACTTTCGGTGACAGGGGTGGGGATCGAACCCACGACCTACGGCTTATGAGTCCGTCGCTCTAACCGACTGAGCTACCCTGTCGTATTATTTGTAACGGGGTGAAAGTCCTCTGTTCTGACCGTTGAACTACGCCGGCGTCATTTTGAAATTAATGATTTAGATAAACTTTACTATATTTTTTGACAGTTTTCAATCCCTAGGTCGGGTTCTTTTCATGCCCCTGTTCACAACAAAATAGTAGGAAGAGCTATAATTAAGGTAGCTAATTAAACGAGCCGAATATACTGGTTTCGCGTTGGGCCACAGCCTAAGTAGCGAATTCGGTATTTTGTCTCTCAAAACATGACCAAAAGAAAATCAGCGTGGATGGCGGTTTTAATTTTTGCGGCCATAGTAGCCGGTTTTATGCTCATGAACAGTCGTGACCAATATGCTGTTCAGCCAACAGCGAGTCCGATGCCTACGCCAACCGCCGCGAAGCCGACCATCAAAAAAGCACCGGTTTCAGGGGCGGCGCAGCAAACGCAAGCTTACTCCGAAGTCGTACAGCAGTATGCCGGGCGGCACATACAGTTTGATATTAACTGCCAAGCGATACCCGCGCAGACGACATTTAAAAATGGTACTGTGATATTACTTGATAACCGTTCCGGTGATGCCCGCAACATCAGGGTTGGCGATGTGGTTTATAGTTTTCCCGGCTATGGTTATAAGACTTTGACCCTGGTAAGTTCGACTCTTCCCAAGACTCTCAATCTGAACTGTGGTTCGGCCGTAAACGTAGGATCAATTTTGATACAGAGATAGCAATATTGTAGCGGCCAATTAGCTAGTTTCTAATTTTTCTAAGAGATGCTGGCTAAGTTTATCTATCGCCACCCGCTGCTGGTCCATTGTATCTCGATCGCGGACGGTCACTTTTTGATCGTTGATAGAATCGAAGTCGAAGGTTACGCAAAATGGCGTGCCGATTTCATCCTGACGTCGGTATCGCTTGCCAATTGAGGCGGTCTCATCATATTGGCACATGAAGTTCTTTTGTAGATCTTTAAGTATGGCTAGGGCTGGTTTAGCCAACTCCTCTTTTTTAGACAGTGGCAAGACAGCAACCTTGATTGGGGCTAACTGTTTCGACAGTTTCAACGTAATTTCAGTTTGATGCACGGCATCGTCTTCCCCAGAACGCGCCATGGACTCTTGGTACGCGTCAATCAATACGGCAAGCATTATCCTATCTACGCCGAAGGTCGGCTCTATTACGTAAGGAATAAATTCATCATTATTATCCAGATCTTTATATTTTAAATTAGCTCCGGACAGTTCAATGTGGTTTTTTAAGTCATAATCGGTTCGATTAGCAATTCCGGCTATTTCATCCCAACCGAATGGAAATTTATAATAAGTATCAACGGTCCTCTTAGAATAATGGGCTAACTCATTCTTTGGCAGCTCTACGGTTTTGATATTTTCTTTTTTAATCCCTAGATCAGAAACGAAAAAATCTTGTTGATAATCGAGCCATTCGTTAAAAAGCTTGTCGTCTTCGCCCGGTTTAACAAAATATTCTAGCTCAGCAATGGTAAACTCCTTAGTTCGAAAAATAAAATTACCGGTCGTTATTTCATTTCGAAAAGCCTTGCCGATCTGTGCGATACCAAATGGCAATTTTTTGCGCATTGATTCCATAACTAATTTAAAATCGGTGAACATTGTTTGTGCGGTTTCGCCGCGAAGATAAGCCCTCACCTTGTCATCCTCGACTGTTCCAATATAAGTTTCAAATAAGGTGTTGAAGTTTTTCGGTTCCGTCCAAGCCGTCTCCGTATCTTTATGGGTCTTGCTATGAGCTTGGAGTTCCGCCTCCTTATCCGCCCGCAATCGAACGTGACAAATTTTGCACTCAACCAGCGGATCAGTAAAATTTTTGACATGACCAGACGCTTCCCAAACTTTTGGGTTCATGATGATCGGCCCCCTCAACCCCACCATGTCTAATCGTTGCTGAACAAACTTCTTCCACCACAAATTAGAAATGTTATTTAATAGTTCCGTGCCAAGCGGGCCATAATCATAACTGTTGGCCAGTCCCCCATATATCTCACTCCCCGGAAAAACAAAACCCCGCCTCTTGCATAGCGATACAACTTTTTCCAGCAAATTATCCTGTTTTTTTAGCATTTAATTCTAGTTAAGGCTGAACGTTTCCAGCGCCGCTGGTATCACTCGCATTAGAGGTCGTCATATCAAATATGGTACGGGTTATTTTTTCTTTTGTGAAGCTGTCTACTCCATCAAAGCGGACGTTTTTGATCAGTTGCGGAGATTGGTTGACCTGATTAACTGATGGGGTAATTGAAATTTGGAAAAAAGTTTCGTATAAGGGGAAGACGATGCCTATGCCCCCCGGTAAGGTACCAAGATCCCACGTTATGGTATTTAGTCGTGAGTCATAAGAAGGCTGTATCAAGGTGCCGCTAGACCTGACCTTATTTTCCCAAACAATACCAGGGGCAAGTGTAGCCGTAACCTTGGCAGATGACACGTCATTGGATGGATTAACTAAGTTCCAATGTACTGTAAGGGCCGTCTTTTGATTAACTTTTGGCGGATATGGCCCACTTGCGCTAAATACAGAATCAGCAGTGAGTATCTTCTGATCAAATGTCGGCGCGGTTGAAATACGGGTTATTAATTCATCATCGGTAGCCAGCTTATCCAGATCAAGACTGTTCGGAACATTGGACGTTTCCATGTGGGCGCTAGCTTTGACAAAAGAATCCTTAGCCCCCAGCCCACCGGTAAAGCTTCCTTTCAGGCGCACTTCAAATTCAACTATTCCTGATTGGTTGGCCGACAAAATATTAAGCGCTGACACGGTGGATGCGTTCCAAAATATCGTATTTAAGCGGCTGTCAAAAAATCCCTCCGACCTTACCGTCGTAAAATCATACATATTGCCAGCTAATTTAACCGATAAGCTTAAACCGGTTATATTCTCACCATTGTTATTCTGAAACTTTAATCGGTAGCGCAAACTATCGCCGAGATGAGCCACATAATCATCAGAGTCATTAAGACGCAAGTCGAGAGAAAGGGCTGGAGTAGAAATAACTGACGAGGCCTCGGCCTTTTCAAAATCAACATAAATATCACCGTTAGGTGTAGTTATTTTTTTCTGGAGAGTAGCCGAAACAACCTTGGCTTCGCGCTCGCCACCGCTCAATTTTCCTTCAATGGTAATCCTGGAACCGTCGCCCTGTTTTAATTTGACCACATCCCAGCTTGCTTGATTAGCTGAACGAACCGTAGGCTCAGGAGAAAACTTAGTAGGTGCAAAGCCTTGCGGATACTTAATCACGAAGCGCAAATTCTCAAGATCCTGAGAAGACTGGTTGCGATAATCTATCAGGTAACTTGTATTTTGTCCGCTTATTATAGTGGGCGTCGCCACAAGCGTAATCGGCACAGCAAGGCTGGTTATGGTAGTGGCCAAATTCATTTCTTTTCTGAAAGTTGAGCTCAAATTACCAGCCCTGTAAGTAAGAGTGGCCTTCAGCGTTCTCACGCTACCTCTGTCGCCCACGATGTAGGCCGAAAATTCTTTTTCCCCAGCTTCACCGTTTCCGATTTCGTCGATATCAAAATTTTCCGCATTCAGGTCAACAATATTGCCATCTTTTACAACGACTGAGTCCTGAGGATACAGAATGTTCAGCTTGGCATCAGAAAGATCAATTTTGTTTTTATTTTTATAAGTAATTTTATATGTAACCAGATCACCGCCGGTTACTTCAGTTGAGCCCTCTATCTTAAGCTCCACGTCTCCCTCATGAAAAGAGCCTCTGCCCATAAAGAAAAAAGTAAGCGCGACAAGCAGCAGGACGGCCAATCCCAGGGCAATATATTTTGTTTTAACAAAAGTTTTCAGGAAATTAGTAAAAGGTTTTATCAAATCAAAAACTGACCGTTTCAGCGGTTGGGGTTCAGGTGCAGGAATATTTGGTTTTGGTAGCGGCTCTATTTTAAAATCCATGAACCGTAGATACAAAAACTATCTTAACACTTCTCGGGCGAATTGTAACGACTTAAATTGGGTATTGGCAAGGTGTTCGATGGGCATGCCGGGGTCATAGCCGAGAATTTTTAATAATTCTTGCCTAGCCGCCGTAATCATCGTATCAATGCTAACAAACCTAGCATGTGCTAGGTTTGTTAGCATGTGCGCCTTCTCGTCATAGTATTTAATTTGGCTCACCAAAAAATCCCAAAGTTTTTGATCGGGCTCGTTTTCAAATACTAATTTATCAAAACACTCAAGTAAAAAATATGCCACCGACATGGCAGGCAAAGATGATTTAAGTTGCGAAAAAGCATCAATACAATAGGCGCTGGTTATAATCGGATGGGAGTTTTTGTGCACTAATGAGAAATCAACCAGATTCAAAACATCCAAATGCCCGGCCTGCTTTGATGTCGGCCTTAATATACTTTTAGCCTGATAAACCTGCTTTCCCGTATTCTGGGTATAGCAGATAATTAATTCGTCGTATTCACGTATTGGTATTTTTTTTAGAATTATCGCCGGGGCTCTCATTTAATTAAATTTATTGTAAGAGCCATAATATTAACAAAAATAAAGCGGGCTATAAACCCGCCCGTAAAAGCCTAAGCCTTAATTCCTCTTCCCCTGGTGAAGGCCGGGGCGCGACCGACTTGAAAAGCTCAGAGTAAAAAACAAGAACTTTGAGCTTAGCCACGCCGCCAAATTCAGTATTTTGGTTAAAGCCCATGATCATTTGTCGGTGTATCGGATCAAAGGACAAGTTCTGACCCGACCACTTAATTCTTTTAATCCCGTCGCCCGAGCTGACTATCGGTAAATCATTAGAAAAAACCACGATAAATGCCGATGGCCTGGCATCTTCACCAAATTGAACTAATGCAAAGTATTCGAAAAAATATGAAAGATTGGCCGCTGAAGCGTGGAAAACATTTTGCAGGCCTTCTGTAAAAACATCTCTTCCCGCGGTAGTAATATTTTCTATTGGCCTAGAGACTATGATATTGTCTTGTTCGACAAAGACCCCGAAGGGTACAGGAAAAAGTTGTTGAGGCCCGGAAGGCTGCGGCAGGGGCGCTACTTTGAATGAAGCTTCCGACCCTCTTTTGTTCAATGAATCATAATATTTATCTATTTTCCATATCGAGATCACTCCCGTTACGACAAATAAAACCGCGCCGACCATTGCTACATAACTCTGACGCTTTGTCACTTAGCACATCCTTGTAAAAGTACGATGATACTAAAATTTTAGCATGCGGCTAAATTAAAAACCAGGCTTTCTTATGCCGAGCCAAATTTTGGCTTGCGGAGCAAGTTCAAATTCTTTTTCCATGTCAAATTTTTCTTTGGGATTGTGACCTCGGCCAAATTCTTTAAGTAGCGTATCTTCTGCTATTTCTTTTCCATGTTTGCCGACAGCTTCAATGATTTCCGAGTTGTCGCTTTCCCACGCCGCATATATTTTGTCGTCGATTTTATATTTAGTCTCCTTGCGCATATCCTGAATTTGACGGACGATTTCTCGAGCGTAGCCTTCTTGAATTAATTCTGGGGTCAGGGTTTTATTCAAAACCACTAACTCTTTTTGACCAGAAACAAACAAAACCTTTTTCACGTTCAATTCCGTTAACATTAGATCCTCTAGTCCCACTTCGAACTTCCGTTCCCTACCCAAAGTAATACTAGCCAATGGCTGGCGCACCCTAATTCCTTCAGCTTTTCTTTGTGCCAAAGCCTCGGCCACGACAATCCTAAGCTCTGACATTTCTTTTTCTAGTTCCAAGTTTATAAGTTTCTTTTTAGATTTAGGCCAATTTTCAATATGTACGGATTCTTTATGGTTGTCGAGCCTCTTATATATATGCTCGGCCAAGAATGGTGTGAAGGGCGCAAGCAGCTTGCTTGCTTCTGTAAGCAGATACTTCAAAAACAGTAGCGACTGCTTCAATTCAGTGTCATTTTTTGGACGCTGGAATCGTTGACGTGAACGGCGCAGCCACCAGTTAGACAAATCATCAATGACAAAACTTTCAATCAGCCTTGCCGTGCCGGAAAGGTCATATTTATCAAGGCCGGCGCTAACCGTCGCCACAAGACTGTTCAGACGCGAAAGGATCCAGTTGTCAATTATCTTGGCAGTTTTAGCCGAAGGCTTTTTTCGGGCATCCACCGGTTTAGCATAAAGATCGAAGAATCTTAGAGAATTCATGATTGTCATAATAAAACCATTCAACTTCTTGCCAACATCAGCAACTGAAAAAAGCTTAGGATCAGCCGGATCGTTAACGGTATAAAAATACCACCTGGCGGCGTCCACGCCGAATTTTTCAATCACCTCCCAAGGATCAGTAACATTACCAACCGACTTGGACATTTTTTTGCCCTTTTCATCAAGAACATGGCTGTATGAAACAACATTTTTATACGGAGCCTTTTTGCCAAGCAAAGTCGAGACGGCCAGCAACGTGTAAAACCAACCGCGCGTTTGGTCTATGCCCTCAGCTATGAAATCGGCCGGAAAACTATCTGAAAAACGCTTTTTGTTTTCAAAAGGATAATGCCACTGCGCATATGGCATAGCGCCGGAATCAAACCAGACATCGAGGACGTCTTTAACCCTGGCCATTTTTCCGGAACATTTGCTGCATTTGAGCTCAATGTCATCAACATAAGGCCGATGCATGTCAACTTCGCCACTTTCATTGTACGGATAATTCTTAAGTTCTATTTTTTTAAACCCGCCCCAGGTTGTATAGAGCATATCCCTTTTGGCAATTGTTTCTTCATCGGATAAGTTTTGAACTAGTGACTCTAAGATCCACAAGGGATCACCATGACCCACAAGAAGAATTTTTTTGTTATCATTTTTCTGATTCAATTCTTTTAGAATTGAAAACATCCTCCGCTTAACATTGCGCCAACTTTCACCATCATCATATTTGGTATCGAGCATGGGCTTGGTTCCTGATGGCAAACAAGCTAATTTATCCAGACTACTATGCTCTCTACCCTCACAAATGCTGCCATGGTCAAGTTCTTTAAGTCGATCGTCAACGTGTACGCGCAGGCCGAATTTTTCTGCAACAATGTTGGCGCTTTGCCGTGTACGTAAAAATGGAGAGGAATAAATCAAATCAACTCCTCCAACTTCTTTTAATTTTTGAGCGGCTTTCTCGATCTGGTCTATACCCTCGGATCTCAAGTCATATTTATCCTTAGCAAGTTTACCGGAAGTAATACTTTGCCCGCCACTAACACTGTCTTTTTCGCTTAGGCCGTGGCGCAGGATATAAAAAGTGTTACTTGAAGGATAGCGATATTTTTCTAGTTCTTCCAGGGAACCGATAACCAGTAATTCCTCGCAATCCCCACACTTCCAAACCGGCAACGGTGCCCCCCAATAACGCTCGCGCGAAATAGCCCAATCCCTAGCCTCCTTAATAAATTCTCCGAAGCGTCCGTGTTTTAGATGCGCCGGCATCCAATTTATTTTGTTATTATTTTTGACCAGCTGCTTGCGAAGTTTGGACATTGCTACAAACCATGAATCGCGGGCATAATAAATAAGCGGACTTTTGCAGCGCCAGCAGAACGGATACGAATGGGTATATGCTTCAGTCCTAAAAAGCGTACTGCGGTTTTTCAAATATTCCACGATCCCATTCTCGGCATCCTTTACGAACTGGCCCTTAAATTCTTTAACCTCATCCCTGAATTTTCCTTGCTCATCAACGGTATGATGCTTAGGCAGTCCAAATTTTGTTCCCAGCCCGTAATCATCCTCGCCATACATTACCGCCGTGTGCACTATGCCCGTACCCTCATCAGTAGTAACAAAATCAGCCGGATAAACTCTGTAAGCAGTCTTTGTTTGCAAATGTGGAATATCAAAAAGCGGTTCGTACTCTAGGCCAACGAGATCGCTGCCCTTAACTGTTTTTAAACTTTTTACAATCTTCTCTAGGGAAACCTTGCGCTCGATGAATTTTTGATAAATTTCTTTTGTTTGAGACCAGACTACCAGGTCATCAAATTTTCCTTGCTCTTTTTTTGCGATTTCTTTAGCAAGTATATAAGTGCCCTTATCAAATTTTCCTTGTTCAAATTCCGCATCTCTTTTAACTCCAGAGCTTTTCTCGCCTACTTCTACGGTAACATATTCAATATTTTTGCCGACCGCCAATGCCACATTACCAGGCAGGGTCCAGGGCGTAGTCGTCCAAGCCAAAATATAGGTTTTATCATCTACGACGGTTTTGCCGATTTTTTGTCCTGATCTTAATTTAAACTTAACGTAAACTGAAGTTTCGGTTACGTCCTCATAACCCTGGGCCACTTCGTGACTAGCCAGTGCTGTGCCACAACGAGGGCACCAGGGCAGTACCTTGTAGCCTTTGTAGAGTAGTTTACGCTTGGCAATTTGAGACATAATCCACCAAAGCGTTTCTATATATTTCGCCTCGTAGGTTACGTAGGGGTGCTTGAGATCAAGCCAAAAACCGATGCGGTGTGTGAATCTCTCCCATTCCTCTTTGTACTCCCATATTGATTCCCTCGCCTTTTGATTGAAGGCCCCGACACCGATTTTTTCTATATCGCTCTTGGATTTAATGCCAAGTCTTTTTTCAGCTTCTATTTCTATGGGCAAGCCATGAGTATCCCAGCCAGCCTTGCGCTCTACCAAGTAGCCACGCATAGTTTTATATCTAAGGAATAGGTCTTTGATGGCGCGGCCAAAAAAATGGTGCATGCCCGGACGGCCGTTGGCATAAGGCGGCCCCTCAAAAAAAACAAAACGCCGCCCGTGCTTGCGGTTTTCCAGCGATCTCTCAAAGATTTTCCTATCCTTCCAAAATTTGAGTATTTTCTCTTCTAATTTCGGAAGTTCAAAATCAGGCATTATTTAAAATCGTATCAAAAAATAAGAAAAAATTAAAGGTATACATACGTTTGCGTTTAGTTAGGATATGTGTAAAATTTTGTCTAGCTCATTAAACAACCAGTAGGAGCCGCAAAATGCTGAAAACACAAATATATGGGATTGACAAATTTGAGCAAGACCTTATTCCGCTCGGCCTTGATTTGCGTAGATATAAAGAAAAGCTGAAGGGTTACCAAAGCAGGCCTCCTTGCATTCTCCCGCCCATGCTTAGCGCCGCTTTTGATACTTGGCTATCTGATTTAGTAAAAAGCCTCGAGAAGCCAAGGCGTAAAAAAATTATTTATGATGCAATATGCGCTACAAAAACAACTAAGCGAGACTATGAGACAGAAGCATTTCTTGTCGTCAACAGATCGATAGTAAGGGTTATAAACGAAAGAGTAAGCACCTGGAAGGATTATAACGGTGAAAAATTCTATACCCAAAAATTAGAGTTTTCGAGTAATAATGGTGATGCTATAGAAATATTAATTTTAAATTTCAAAAAATTCATAGAAACACGGGGGTTAGAACAACTAAGGGCCCACACGATGAAAATTTTGCCCTTTTGTTCTTCGGCGCATTTGTGGCCAAAAGAGGTAAGTTGCTTCTATCTGCCAGAAACAAATTCGCCAGATATTTGGTTTCCGCAAACTAAACATGCAGATCGCGCTTAACGGCAAGCCCCCTACTCACTCGTCAGTACGGGGCTTTAAATTTTCTCGAGGACGCTTATACCGAGAAGTCCGAGGCCAGATTTGAGAATTGAGGCGGTTGTCGAGATTAGAGCCAGGCGCGCGTTACGACGAGATTCGTTCTCGTCTTTTATGATGGAAGTTTTTTCATAAAACCTATTGGTTAGATTGGCGAGTTCATAAAGATAAAGAGCGAGATTGTTAGTCAGATACATTTTTGCTGAATCTGCAATCGTGTCGGGAAAGTTAATCAGGTGCTTAATAATACTCAGCTCCATAACTTCGCCAAGGGTATTAAAGTCAATTCGGCCAACTCTGCCAGCCCTAGCCAATATGCTCGACAACCTCGCATAAGTATATTGCAGATACGGTGCGCTGTTGCCCCTAAAATCAAGCATTCGTTTCCAGTCAAATACGATATCAGAATTGCGATGCTCCTTTAGAATTTCGTATTTCAATGCGCCGAGTGCAACGGTTCTGGCGATTTCCGTCTTTTCTTTTTCGGATGCGTCCGGTCTTTTATCTGCCACAATTTTTTCGGCCAATTCTATTGCCTGGCTAACCAAATCTTCAAAGAGTATCGCCCTTCCCTCGCGAGTCGCTAATTTTTTCTTGTTTTCACCTAAAATCAAACCATACCTGACGTGTTCCGGTCCCAGCTTGAACTCAAGAATCTCGGCAATCGCGGCAAGCTGTTGGAAGTGCAGAGACTGTCCGTTATCGACAATATACAAAACTTTTTCTGGCTCATATTTTTTAATTCTATACTTAAGGCTCGCAATGTCCCGAGTTAGATAAAGACTCGCACCGTCAGACTTCCGTATAAGCGCTGGTGGCAGATCGAAACGATCAAGTTTGATAATTATTGCTCCACCCTCGCCAGGCTCGGCAATGCCACGCTTCATTAGATCAGAGACGAGTGGCCTGAGATCGCCTTCGAAAAAGCTCTCCCCTGTTGTCAGGTCGAACTTAATCCCCAAAAGCCCATACATTCTCTCAAACTCTTTGAGCGATTCTTTTTTAAACCATCGCCATAATTTCTGATTTTCTTTGTCGCCGTCTTCAAGTTTTTTAAATTCTTCCTGTCCCCGGTGGTCAAGTTCGGGATGTTTTTTAATTTCTTCGTGGAACTTAACATAAAGTCCGACTAGTGCTGGGATAGGATCGCGTTCAACTTCTTTTTTGTCGCCCCACAGTTTATAGGCAGCAATAAGCTTGCCAAACTGAGTGCCCCAGTCACCGATATAATTCCAGCGAATTACTTTGTAGCCGAGGGTCTCGTAAATATTCGCTAAGGCATCGCCAAGTATTGTCGTGCGCAGATGGCCGACATGCATCGGCTTAGCGATATTGGGTTGAGAATATTCAACTATTATTTTTTTGCCCTTAGCAAGGTTGGACCTACCGAAGGAATCACGTTTTTTATAAATTTCGGCCAACTGATTCCTGATAAAACCGACACTCAAGAAAAAATTAACATAACCGCCCACGGCCTCAACTCGCTCAATTTTTTCCGGTTTAGATTTATTAATCTCACCGGCCAATGCCTGGGCTATAATCTGCGGCGACTTGCCAAGTTCTTTGGCTAAGCCAAAGGCCACATTAACCGCATAGTCGCCAAACTGAGAGTTGGAGGACTTTTCGATTAAAGTTTCTTGAAATTCAGAGTTGATTTTCTTGAATAAATTAGTTGTAGCGCGCCTAACCGATCCAATAATCACTTCTTTTATCATAGACAAATCGTAACATAAAACTTCCTTAAAAAACAAAAGGGCGCTTGCTTGCGCCTTGGTTTATTTTTCTTAGAATTTTTATTGCTCTTGGCGGGCCCGCTCCCAGTGATAGTAAAAATAAGGGCGGCCATATTTCCAGAAAAAGAGCTCATATGAGGTGTCACTTTTTTAATAATTTCTGTGCCGGTAAGCCTTGATGTTTTTAGTTTTACCAGATTTCCAAGAAGTTCTTTTCTGTTATCATCGTGAGAACCTATAGCCGCAATATTGCTTACCATGTCGTCAACAACTTCGGCTTTGCCAGCATAGTTTATTGTATAAAAAATCATGGAACCCCTATCTACCGATCCCACGATTAGCTCTAGGGATGCGGGCTCTGCCGACTTAATATCATATAGTTTGTGCCTGAGATAGTTTGCAGTAAAGTCATGTATCACCGCTACATTAAGATCTCTTCCTGAAAAAGTATTCGAAAACCTTGAAACGAAACGCATATATTCGGCTCTATAGCTACGGGCATCTAACTCTGAACCGCCTACAGCCCAAACAAAAATGTTTGAATGTTTCTCCGGCAGTTCGTGAAATGAAGTTGTGTGCTTAGCCTTAGCCATAATCACCACGCAATCTTTGCCCCTTATAACCAGACCAACACTTTTGGAAAGGCCTTCTTTTGTAAGAGCTTCCTTCAGATTGAACATGTCTCTACTAATCATTTTATACCCTCCGTGTTTTTGACGAGCTGGCCTCTTACTTTTTCCAAAAACTTATCGGGTAACATTCTGAACCCTTCGCGATCGATGATAGCAATTGTGGGTGTATGCAATACGGCATCGCTCACTCCGGAGCTTGCCTTTCCAGATTGAAGCATGGCTTTCATTGCTATTAGAACGGCCATCTCTTCACTCATATCAGGCCTCCAGAGATCCACGACCAGACCTCTTATCGCATCAAACCCGCAACCAGTGCCCCCGAAAAATTCAGGTTCATAATAATACCCGGATTCGTCAAAGACGAATATCCTTGGTTTCTCAAGGACCTTGTCGTAAGCCGCTATAATCGGTATGCCCACGGCCCAATACCATGTGTATACGGACATGAACCACCACGGTTCAAGGAGACTTTTTAAAAAGTTTGCCTGGCCGTCGGGAGACAGCTCGTTACCGTACAGTTCTGCGAAACTTCTGCACATCGAGATTAGTCCGTCTTCGAGATCGGAAATTATATTGCAAAAACCGGCGGCTGCGAATGCAGAATAATCTGATACTTGTTGCACCTTGACCGTACTGTCAGAAACTATTTCAAAGTAACCACCAGAAGTACGCCTATCTCCTGCGATAAGTACGCCTCCACCATAAGTTAGAGCAAATACCGTGGTATTACTGCGAATTATTTTAGAGTCGTTCTTGGCTAAATTTTCAAAATGTCTAGATGTCTGACCGGGGTCTAATCTGCTTTTTTGTCTGAATCTTGAATCTATGAACTTGTCTGCAAACATTCAGCGCCGGAAATTCCGTAATGAATTAGGACACTCATATTGATAAAATATGAGCATGATAAAACGGCGAAAATTAATTTTAAGCGAGCGGCTGGAAATGGAGATTTTATTGGCTAAGGGTTATTCCTATCGCC
>Ga0209542_10001665_pt1 | contig 51648 bp, 69 predicted proteins | sample RifCSPhighO2_01_FD_184028 | JGI IMG/M metagenome (GOLD analysis project Ga0209542, IMG submission 184028) | Soil microbial communities from Rifle, Colorado - Rifle CSP2_plank highO2_0.1 (SPAdes) (version 2) | ecosystem: Environmental > Terrestrial > Deep subsurface > Rock core/Sediment ...
ATGCCCTTGTTCCCTTAGCTGAACTCCAAGGCTACGCAACAGCTCTTCGCTCAATGTCCCAGGGCCGTGCAAATTCTTATGTTGAACCGTCGCACTATGCTGAAGTCCCGGCAAATATTACTGCCCAAATCGTGGGACAAAAAACGGCTGCCGTCCGCCACGGTCAAACTGTCTAAATTTCACTCACCTTTGCAAGGTATTCATCGTGCCAAGGTGTTAAAATAACAATATGGTAGACGAAACAGGAGCAAATTCCTTTTCCCGATCTCCGGAAGCACCTAAAGAACTGCAGGAAAAGTTTGCAGAATGGATCGGGGGATCGAGGAGTGATTGTAAAATATTTGATGTACATCCAGAATTTTTACTAGTTGTCAGTGGTCATGTGGAGCACATTTCCAGAGAATATTATCTGTCTACACAGGAGGGTTTTTCGTACAGAGCAAGAGCAGGTTTTGATAATAAAAATGGTAAGTGGAACGTATCGCATATTCAAGTCTATGGTGAAAGCCAAGCTTTTATAACTGTTGTTGCGAAAACTGAGTCTGTAGATCTGGATTTTGAATACCTTTTTGCTTGGAGGATCAATCTTAACAAGGGTTACTTGACTCCTTCATATGATAATCAAGGTAAATTGCGATATCTCGATTTAACCAGAGTTAAAAGGCAAGGACGAGACCCAGAAGGTCTTATGAATGATAGAAACCGCAATAGTTTAAAAATTGAACATGGAGAGGTTGTCACAGTAGACAGAGGGTGCGAAAGGTACAACATGATGCTGGAAGATGGCCGGGTGTTATTAAAAAGGTTTGAAGGAGACATTTTAACTGACAAGATTTCTCTGCCATTTGTTGTAGATAGAGAAAAAATAATAGAAGATTTGGTTCGACCAGGAACTCTACAAGACCCTAGGAATGCAGACCCAGAGCTTGACAGATCCTGGCGTTTGGCGGATTTACTGGAAACGGTTGGTATTTCCTGGATGACGTATAGACCGGCTAGGTCGAATAACCCTTAAACTTCACTCACCTTTGCAAGATATTCATCGTGCCAGTAATCTATACGATTTTCCGGCAACAACAAAACCCGGGATGGCGCCAGTTCTTTAATAAACTCTTCTGTGTGCGAAACGATAATCATTGCTCCTTTATATTCCTTTAACGCTTCGAGAATTATTCTTTGCGACAAAACATCAAGATATGTAGTCGGCTCATCAAGCACTAATAAGTTGTAGTCTTGTAAGACTAAAAGAGCGATTGCCAATCTTGTTTTTTCTCCGCCAGATAATGTTCCCACAGTTTGATAAATCTTCTGTTCAGAAAACATAAATTTGCCTAAAATCGAGCGGATATGACCGTCATTTAAATGACAGGCGTTTTGTATGGTTTTAATTACTGTTTCTTCAAAATCAAAAACTTCATGTTCTTGGGAATAGTAACCAAGCTTTAAATTTGCATCCCTCACAACCTCTCCAGAATCTGGACTTTCAAGGCCGACTAAAATTTTTACAAGCGTGCTTTTACCTGCACCGTTTTTACCGATTAAAGCTAACTTCTCTCCACGTTCGAGATAGAAATTTACATTATCTAAAATTTTGTTGTCTCCATATGACTTGGAAATATGGTTTACGCTAAGCGGGATTTGTCCGCCTCTGGTAGGTTCTGGGAGTCTGATGTTTTTTAAACCAGCTGCTTCTCGGGGTAATTCCGGAAGTTTTTCTTTTTCCCGTTCAATTCGTTTTTGCAGTTGTATTCTTTGTTTGACACTTTGCGTTCCCATACGCAAACCTTCCTGCATGCTTTGGATATGGGCTGTGCTTGCTTTATGTTGTTTCTTTGTAAGATTTATTTTCTCTTCCCGCAATTTTAAAAATTGTGCATAAGTTCCTTTATATTCCTCAATCTTTTTTGTATGCGCGTTAATAAAAAGAATTTTATCTATCGAATGGTCAAGTAACGACAGATCATGAGAGACAATAATAATAGATTTTTGATAAGTCGAAATAAAATCCATAACCCATTTTTTACCTTTTGTGTCTAAATAATTTGTTGGTTCGTCAAGAATTAAAATGTCTGGTTTGGCAAGGAGAGCTCTAATAATGGCAAGGCGCGTTTTTTGTCCACCGGAAAGCAATTTTGCGCTGTCGGTAAGATTCAAACGGGAGAGCTCTAAACCTTTTAAAAACTTTGTGATTTCAAAATCATAGTGTCCGTGTCCCGGGTCAAGATAGGTGCGGACCGACGAACTATTTTCAAGAACAGGGTCATGTTTTATTTCTTGAGGAACTGACGCGATTGAACCCACAACTTGGACACGGCCAATATCAGTTTGTTGATTTTGAGAGATTAATTCCAAGAGTGTAGACTTTCCGGCGCCGTTTGGGCCAACAAGTCCAACCTTTTGGTTATCGTTAACAAGGAAAGAAATATTGTCAAAAACGATATGCCCGCCATATGAGAAAGATAAGTTTTGTACTGAAATCATGCATGATATTGTACGTTAAGTAGTATAATAAAGCCATGTTGCGGGTTGAAAGAGTGGTTGTACTTGCCCCCGATGAAGCCTTGGTGGTGATAGCAGCACCCCCGTTGTTTTTGTCTGACGAGGAGCGCGAACAAAGAGATTCTGTTTTAGCGCGCGCCTCAACAAGTATCCAAGGAAATTCCGAAGCGTTGCGTCGTGGTTTAAGTGTAGCTTTTGAAGATGTGGAACACCTCAGAGCAGAGCTCGGTCCTGACTTTTTATATCTTAACAAAAAATTGGCCGAGTATGGAATAACAAAACCCGAGCTTACAGCAACACTATTATCCGCTCTTAATTCTGCAAACTGTGATCCTCGCACCAAGAAGGCAATTGTTGCTAAATGGATCGCGGAATTTGATTACTTCAGAGAAAGCTTACCCCAGAAAAACGGCAAAAATAGTCCCCAAGGCTCACATACACACCAGGTGTGAACTAGCTTGACACATACGGTTATAATTCTTAAAATTAAAAATGCCATTTAGAAAAACTGTTTTTGTCTCAGAACATTACTATCATATTTTCAACAGAGGTGTTGCTAGCCAACCTGTATTTATAACCAAGAGAGATTACGAAAGATTTTTAACAACCCTTAATTATTATCAGTTTTACGACCCTCCGTTAAGGCTCTCAAAGCTATTGCAACTTTCTAAGGAAACAAGGGAGAGTTATCTATCGGAGATGTACGCAAAGAAAAACAAGATTGTAGAAGTTGTTGCATATTGTTTTATGCCTAATCACTTCCACTTACTTTTAAAGCAAGCAAGAGAGGGTGGCATATCGCGTTTTTTACGTCTTTCAGTGAACAGCTACGCAAAGTATTTCAATACAAAAAACAAACGGGGCGGCTCGTTGTTTCAAGATATGTTTAAAGCCGTTCGAATAGAGAATGATGAGCAGTTAATCCATGTTTCAAGATATATACATATTAATCCCCTTGTCTCTTATTTAGTTACTGCAAAAGAGTTGTTAAATTTTTCCTGGTCATCTTTAAGGACTTATATCTTCGGTCAAGAAGATAAGCTTGTTGTGCCCGATATTGTTTTGTCGAATTTTAAAAACGGTAAAGATTATTTAAAGTTTGCTCTTGATCAAGAAAGTTACGGTAAAGAATTAGAAAAAATTAAGCACCTTATGCTTGAGTAAATGTGTATAAAACCCGATGTGTCAATGTAATCCACACCTGGTGTGTACTGTATGTATTTTAGGAGAATTTGTAAGTTAGTCGAAACCCGTGTCTTTGCAGAAACGAGAAAAATAGATAGTTTGATTGGCTCTTGACAGCCTCTCTAGCTTCATTTACAATAACTCACGACAGGGCTTGTATGCCTTGTTTTTGTGAAAACGAGCGTATAGCTCTTGAGCTTGAAACTGTACGCTAAACGCTGTATACTATTAGCTACGAATCATGGCAGATAAATTTTTAAGAAATAAACCGCACGTAAACATTGGTACTATTGGTCACGTTGACCATGGTAAGACCACTCTTTCTGCGGGCTATTACCACAGTTTTATCAAAGCAACCCGGCAATACCACAAAAGCCATGGGTTATGGTGATATTGATAATGCTCCGGAAGAAAGACAGCGCGGAGTTACTATTAATATTACTCATCTCGAATACGAAACAGAAGCTCGCCATTATGCCCACATTGACGCTCCAGGACACGCAGATTACATCAAAAACATGATTACAGGTGCCGCTCAAATGGACGGCGCAATTTTAGTTGTCTCGGCTCCTGACGGACCAATGCCGCAAACCCGCGAGCACGTTCTTTTAGCCCGCCAGGTCAATGTTCCGGCAATCGTTGTTTTCTTAAACAAAATTGATATGGTTGACGATCCGGAATTGGTCGACTTGGTTGAAGTTGAAGTTAGAGAGCTTTTAAGTAAATATCAATATCCTGGCGATAAAGTCCCTGTTATCAAAGGTTCAGCCTTGAAGGCAGTTGAAGGGGACGAAGAAGCTGGAAAACAGATTATGGAGCTGATGAAAGCAGTCGACGAATTTATCCCGACTCCTGTACGCGAAACCGACAAGCCGTTCTTAATGAGCGTTGAAGACGTTTTTTCAATCAAGGGTCGCGGAACAGTCGTTACCGGCAGAATTGAGCGCGGAGTCGTTAAGGTAAACGAAGAAATTGAAATCGTTGGCTTGCGCGATACAAGAAAATCAGTTGTTACCGGAGTCGAAATGTTTAGAAAAATGCTTGACGAAGGCCAAGCAGGAGACAATGTTGGAATACTTTTGCGCGGAATTGAAAAAGAAGATGTTGAGCGCGGTATGGTTTTGGCTAAACCGGGTTCAATTACTCCTCACACCGAATTTGAAGCAGAAGTTTATATTTTAAACAAAGAAGAGGGTGGACGACACACACCGTTCTTCTCAGGTTACAAACCTCAATTCTATGTCCGTACAACTGATGTTACGGGTGAGGTTACGCTTCCAGAGGGTGTTGAAATGGTCATGCCTGGAGATAACGCCAAGATGAAAGTTAAGCTGATTGCACCAGTTGCTATGGAAGAGGAACTTAGATTTGCTATCCGCGAAGGTGGCCGCACAGTAGGCGCCGGAGTTATTTCTAAGGTTATTGCCTAAGAGTTAACGGCAGAAATTGTGGCCCCGTGAGGGGCTTTTTAATGCCCTTTAAAAATATGGCACTCGGAAGACTTAGAGTACGTTTAAAATCATACGACCATAGGGTTCTTGATGAGGCTGCGGCCAAAATCATTGACACTGTGCTTTCTGTTGGTTCAAAAGTAGTCGGGCCAATCCCTCTTCCAACCGAGCGTCATTTAACAGTTGTCCAAACATCTCCCCACGTCGATAAAAATGCCAGAGAACACTTCGAAATGTTAGTCCACAAGCGTTTAATTGATATTCTTGATCCTAACGAGCGTACTATTGATGCATTGTCTAATTTAGATTTACCTGCCGGAGTCTCCATTGAGATTAAAATGTAATTTAAGAAGATTTACCTTTTATAAATTTTGAAAGATCTGCAAGGCGACTTTTAATATCTTCATGTTGCTTGTGTGTAATTTTCCCCACACGGGCGTAAAAATTTAATAAAGCCTCAAGAGTATAAGCTGAATGAAAGTCAACACCGCGCGCCTTAAGCTGTTGTTTCCCTAGACCATTTTGATCTCGGTCAAGCAAAACACAAACATCTGTTACAATTAGGTCTGCCCCTTCTAATATATCAAGAGTCTCAATTTTTGATTTTGCTGTTGTCATTAAATCGTCTAATACGAGTACTCTTTTATAAGTCTCTGGATCGTATTGGGTTAAAAACTGGCCTTCAATACCGTGCCCTCTTTTAGCTTCTTTTCTTAAGACTATCTGTGGAGTTTCTGTAATTAACGAAAAGGCAGTGGCAAGGGGTATCCCAGCATCTGGAATACCCAAAACTGCATCAAAGCCTTCAACTTCTAAAGATAGTCCTCGGTAAACGTTAGCAACAGACCTTAAAACTTCCGGGTGAAGAGTAACAACTCTAATATCAAAATAAACTGGGGAAAGAGGCGCTTCTGGATTTTCTTCATGAAGTTTAAGTCGATATTCTCCAAATTTAATTACCCTGACATTAAAGATTTCTAGAGCAAGTTGTTCCTGCGGATCAGTTAATCCTTCGGGATGTTTGAGGTTTCGATCCCTGTCTATAAAAGTCATATTCTATTTTACCTGGCGATGCTGATTAATCTCGTCTCTTAGTTGTTGTGCCGCATACCGCGCGGCATAGGCAAAATCTGCTCCTTTGGAGGCAAAAATTATTCCTCGGGAGGAATTGATTATCATCCCCATCCCTCTACTGTCTCGTCCTGCTTTTACCGTCGCTTCTACATCTCCGCCTTGGGCTCCGATTCCGGGTATAAGAATTGGCAAATTTCCGACAACCGCTCTTATCTGGGCAAGTTCCCGAGGATAAGTGGCTCCAACAACTAGCCCGCAATTTCCGTTTCCATTCCAAGAAGCGGCAACATTTCTTGCCACAACTTTGTAAAGTGGTTCTTCTCCTACTAATAAATCCTGAAATTCCCCTGCGCCTGGGTTGGAAGTTCTAGCTAAAACAAGAATACCCCTTGTCTTTTCTGTCCAAAAAGGGCTTTAAAGCTTCTTTACCAAGATAAGGGTGGACAGTGATTGCGTCTACATCTAACACTTCAAATGCCGCTCTAACGTAACCATCGTTAGTGTTGCCTATGTCGGCTCTCTTTGCATCCAAAATAACCGGAATGTCTGGATAATTCCATTTGATAAACTTCACAGTTTCCTGCAACGCTTCCATCCCATATACACCTTGCGCTTCGTAGAAAGCAATATTTGGCTTAAAGGCACAAACTAAATCTGCGGTTGCAATAATTACCTCTCTATTAAATCTCAATATCGCGCCTGCGTCTGGATGCATAGCAAAAGGAGTGTTCTCTCTTGCAGCTTGGGGAATTCGGGCAAGATCAGAGTCAAGACCTATGCAGGCAAAATTTCCTTTTTCCCAGCGGGCTTCTAGTTTGGCAACAAATTCACTTTTTGGCGGGGATTGTTCTTCTCGACGACCCAATTCAACTGCCATTGACTGATAGGATACGCGGGTGCTTTTTCCTTGTCAAGACCCATATTTAAGGCTTGGGGGATATATTAGGCGCTGTTTGGGATTTGGACAACATACCTTGGTTTTAGCTTTGTTTCCCAGTCAGTTGGCAGAAAACTAATACCCGGCACTCTGGTTAAATCCGCCGGGAGTTTTTTTACATCACCCCAACTCTCTAAAATTATTATGTCACTTACCCCTCTGAAAATCGTGCAGTCGTGAGTAGTAGGGACAAAAATTGTTGAACGCGAGTCTGTTGTTTTTAGTCGGTAAACACTAAAAGGCTCGTTTAAGGTGTATGTGTCCCACAATAAAGGATGTTTGATTCGCAAATGCGGGCTTTCCCGGCTTAGGGTTATCCTTACGGGTTGTCTTAGGTTTGGATAAATTAATTCTATTCTCGCCTTTCCTTCAAACCACTCTAAATGGTGGGGTTGTTGGTTCGGACGTTTCCCGAGTCTAATCAGATAGTTAACGAGTCTTAAATAAGCCTCACTGGCCGCGGGTTCCCGGGTTTGTACTTCTAGGGGTGCGCCGGCTGCTTGTCGGAGAGTCTCTGTTATAGCAGGCATACGGTAAATTTAATCTAACTCTGTTTTCACAGACATGTCAACCCCGATTTGATCGGGGTCAACACCTGAGCTCGTTTTAGGTTGCACTAAATGGCGCGATTTGATATACTATTAGCCAGAAGTGGAGGTATTAACTAGACTTCCGGCGTAAATGATCCTACGAGGGGCTTGAAATAAAGCGGCACCTGTGTAGGTGCTTTTTTCGTTTGAAAGGTAATTAAGACATGATTAACGCATTACTTGGTACGAAATCACACATGGAACAATCCTTTACCCAAACCGGGCACAGGGTTCCTGTAACCGTGGTCAAAACTGTCGGTAATGTTGTGACCCAAGTAAAAACACTTGAAAAAGACGGTTATCAAGCTCTCCAACTTGGAATCGGTACTAAAAAAGCTAAGCATACTTCTAAACAACTTCAAGGACACTTCAAGAAAGCACTAGAACAAAGAACAAAGGACAAAGAACAAAATTTCCCAAGATACTTAAGAGAAGTGAAAACAGAAGAAGCTTATGAAGTAGGTACACAAATAAACCCGGCAGAAGTATTCCAGCCGGGAGATTTGGTTAAAGTGACAGGTATTTCTAAAGGAAAAGGTTTTGCCGGCGGAGTCAAACGTTGGGGTTTTCACGGAGGTCCAAAAACCCACGGCCAGAGCGACCGCCATCGTGCTCCAGGATCAATTGGCCAAGGTACTACTCCAGGACGCGTCTACAAAGGAAAACATATGGCAGGTCGTATGGGAGGAGAGGCAGAAACAGTCAGAAACCTCACAGTTTTAAAATCTGAGGCTGATGGCGTGCTTTGGCTTTCCGGCCCAGTTCCTGGAAACCGTGGTGGATTATTAATTATAGAAAAACTAGGTCAAGCCCGTCACTTTACCCCTTTACTTTCCCGCGATACCACAGAAGAAGAGCTGGTAAAAGCTATGGAGACCGAGGCTGAAGAAGAAGCAGTCAACAAGGCAGTTGTTGAAGGAGAGCCTGAGGCGGCAGAAACAGGCGGAGAACAACCAACTGAAACTCAATCTGAACCAGAAGGAGGAGAAAAATAATGGCAGCAAGGGTCAAAAAGACTACAGTCGACAGCCTACAGCCTACAGCTAAAAATAAAAAAGCTGGAATTTCCGTGGATTCATATAGCGTAATTGGAGAAAAGAAAGGAACGGTTTTGCTACCTGAAGCACTTTTTGGACAAAAGCCAAACGCTGTACTTATAGCCCAAGCGGTTCGTGTATTTTTGTCAAACCAACGAAGTGCCCATGCTAAGGTTAAAGGTCGGGGAGAAATACAAGGTTCTACCCGGAAGATTTATAAACAAAAAGGAACAGGAGGAGCCAGGCACGGAGCGCGTTCTGCGCCGATCTTTGTAGGTGGAGGGATCGCTCATGGGCCGCACGGAATTGAAAACTATGATCTTGTTTTACCAAGAACTTTGCGTAAAAAAGCGTTAATTTCGGCACTTTCTGCCCGGGCACAAAACGGGTCAATATCTATTGCTGAATTTGATAAGGTTGAGACTAAAACCGGAAAGATGGCCAAAGCGTTGCAAAAAATGGCCTTAAAAAAACCTTTGACTATGGTCTACACAGAAAATGAAGTTTGGCGTGTTTGTCGAAATATTGCCGACTTAAATTTGGTTGCTGCAAATCAGACGTCTGCTTATCATGTTCTTTTGGGAAACAGCTTGATTATTACGCCGCGTGCGTTAGAGGCTTTAGAAGTGCGCCTAAAGGAGACTAAATGAACCAGCTGATTAACTTAAAACCGATCATTTCAGAAAAGTCTTTAGCGCGAGTTGAAAGCTTTAACGAATATACGTTTCAGGTAGCACCAAGAGCGACTAAAACACAGATTAAACTGGCTTTAGAGAGAATATTTGGCTTTAAAGCTGTTTCTGTCCGCACCAAGGCAGAAAGGGCAAAAACAAAAAGAGCCGGCAAGGCACGCAGAGCTGTAAAAAAAGCAGATAAAAAACAGGTTATTGTAAGGCTGGATAAGAAAGACAAAATTGACCTTTTCGAAATAAAAGAAGGAGAGAATAAAAAATGAATGGATTAATGCAAATTTTACCAAATAAGTCGGGACGGGGCGTTGGCGGCAAAATAGCGGTCAGGCACCAAGGTGGACGCCACAAGCGTTTTTTGCGCGAGATTGATTTTGTGCGCTCTGACAAAAAAGTAGCAGCCCGTGTTGCATCTATAGAATACGACCCAAACAGGACGGCTAATATTGCTCTCTTGTTTTACTTAGACGGAGAAAAGCGCTATATTTTGGCTCCTGAGGGTTTAAAAGTCGATGACCGGGTTGAAGCAGGGGCAACAGTCCCTATTAAAATAGGGAACGCTCTACCCTTAGAACAAATTCCGGTTGGAACTAGCATCCACAATATTGAAATTAGACCGGGAATGGGTGGTCAAATAGTGCGTGGTGCTGGGTCATTTGCAGTTGTTCAAGGTAAAGACGAAACAGCTGTTTTGGTTAAATTGCCATCAGGAGAAATTAGACGTTTTAGAAAAGACGCCTTTGCCACTATTGGCCAGGTAGGGCGTGTGCCAAAAATAAATTTGCGTACAGCTGGGGCTTCCAGACGACGCGGTATCCGTCCTACTGTACGCGGTGTGGCTATGCATCCAGCGGCCCATCCCCACGGAGGAGGAGAAGGAAGAAGTCCAGAAGGTATGCCGCCAAAGACACCTTGGGGTAAGCCGGCACGCGGCGTCAAGACAAGAAAGCGTAAAAAATATTCGAACCACCTGATTGTTAGCAGAAAGAAAATAGGTTACGGGAGTAAGATTTAAAATATGTCAAGAAGCGTAAAAAAAGGACCATTTGTAGATTCTAATTTATTGAAAAAAATTACAGCACAGGCGGCGTCAGGTAGTCATGAGCCGATTAAAACCTGGTCGCGCGCAAGCCAAATAGCGCCGGAGTTTGTAGGTGCGCGTTTTATGGTTCATAATGGCAAGAATTTTATTGAAGTTTTTGTCACCGAAGATATGGTTGGGCACAGACTTGGCGAGTTTTCGCCTACCCGTACTTTCCGCGGTCACGGACAAGTTGTCAAAAGAACGCTAGAAAAAACTTAAAGTTTTTTCATTTTCTCAATTGTTCATTTTTCCATTTAAACGACAAATGAACAAATGTTTAAATGAGGAAATCCGAACGAAATGAGGTTATATGTTAATTAAAGCTGAGCAAAAATTTATCAGAATGAGTTCGACAAAATTGCGTTTCGTTGCAAATAGCATACGCAAAATGGATCCGGAACGGGCAATTGCCTATTTGGAGTATTTACCAAAGCGTGCGGCCATGCCTTTAGTAAAAACGATTAAACAAGCGCTTGCTAATGCACGCAATAACTTAAAACTTACAGACAATTTAGTAATTCGCGAACTGTCGGTGGGAGAAGGACCGCGCTATAAGAGGGGTATGGCGGCCTCGAAGGGTCAATATCACCCGATTGTCAAAAAAACAGCACACATTCGAGTAATTCTTGAGACGGTAGAGCAAAAGAAAGGAGGCAAAAGGTGGGACAAAAAGTTAACCCAATCAGTTTCAGAACAGGCGTAACCCAGCCTTGGCAGTCGCGTTGGTTTGCTTCGGGTAACGGGGAATACAAAAAACTCTTGCTTGAAGACATCAAGATAAGGCGTATGCTTTTTTACCGCTTGAACATGGCGGGTATACAAAATGTTGAAATTGAACGTTTGCCAAGAGCCATCACTTTGCGGGTTCATGTTTCCCGTCCGGGTATAGTTATTGGTCGGGGTGGTCAAGGAATAGAAGAAGTAAAAAAGTTCGTTTTGCGCCAATTAGGATTAAAATCAGGAGACTCTAAAGCACCAAAGATTGAGATCGTGGTGGAAGAAATTAAAAACCCGGAACTCGCGTCAAAACTTGTGTGTCAAAGAATTATCTCAGAGCTTGAGCGCCGCATGCCGCAAAGGCGCGTAATCAACAAAGCAATGGAGAGGGTCATGGCGGCAGGCGCCAAGGGGATGAAAGTAGTCTTATCGGGAAGAATTGGCGGGGCAGACATTGGAAGACGCGAAAAATATCAAAAAGGATCAATGCCGACTCAAAGTTTACGGGCAAACATTGATTATTTTCAAACTCCGGCACTCTTAAAAAGAGGTTATGTTGGAGTAAAGGTTTGGATCCATAAAGGGAGGGAAGATGCAGCCTAAGAGACAAAAACACCGAAAACAATTTAAAGGAAAAAGACGGGGCATTGCCAGCCGGGGTGCGCAAGTAGCCTTTGGGGAATTCGGTTTAAAAAGCTTAGGTAGAGCGTGGCTTTCAGCACAGCAAATTGAAGCTGCGCGTAGGGCTATTGCCCATACTACAGCTAGGGGTGGTAAGGTTTGGATTAGGGTTTTCCCAGACAAACCGGTCACCTCTCGCGGACCGGGTGTGCGTATGGGAGGCGGAAAAGGGGACGTTTCAAAGTATGTTGCCGTAATTTTGCCCGGGAGAATCATTTTTGAATTGGCGGGAACGAGCGAAGCTATTGCTCACGAAGCGTTTGAACGGGCTGCCGCAAAATTGCCTTTTGAAACAAAGATTGTGAATAGAGTTTAATATGCAAAATCGAATACTGAAAGAATTAAAAAGTAAAACTTACCAACAGCTAGAAAAAGAAGCTGGAGAAAAGTCGGTTGAACTCGCCCGTTTATCGGGAGAATTGGTAACCGGAAGATTAAAAAATGTACGCTTGGTAAAAGGAGCGCGTATACACTTGGCTCGCGTCAAGACACTTATGCGCCAAATACAAATGACAGAAGGAGCAGAAAAACAAAAATGAAAAGCCTTTTTGGAAAAGTAGTAAGCACTAAAGGAACAAACACGGCGGTTGTCGAGGTCGAGCGTATTTTCCGTCATCGTTTATACGAGAAAAAGATGCGCAGAACTAAAAAATATCACGTCCACGACGAAGTTGGCGTTAGTGTGGGAAATAGTGTTACTTTTGTACCCACCCGTCCTTTTTCAAAGACCAAACATTGGAAAATATTGGAGGTTTCTAAATGATACAACTAAGGTCGGTTTTAGTACCAGCTGATAATTCAGGCGCCCGCGCCTTTAAAGTTATTGGTATTCCTGGATCTAATAAGAAAAAAGCACATTTAGGTGATATCGTGACGGCTATTGTTGATCGGGCAGACCCTAACGGGCAGGTAAAAGATAGTGAGAAAGTAAGGGTGGTTATTGTCAGAACAAGAAAAGAAACCCGGCGCAAAGACGGAAGTTATGTCCGCTTTGACCAAAACGCGGGTGTGGTTGTTGATACCCAAAACAATCCCCGCGGAACACGCATTTTTGGACCGATAGCCCGCGAAGTTAAAGAAGCTGGATTTTCGCGAATTGCATCTTTGGCACCGGAGGTTGTATGAAATTACATATAGGAGATCAAATTTTAGTTACATCAGGAAAAGATAAAGGTCAAAAAGGAACGGTTGACCGTGTTTTTCCGGTGAAGAGTAGAGTTTTGGTTCAAGGCGTCAATGTTTACAAAAAGGCACGCCGCGGGTTTGGTAATAAGCCTGGAGGAATGATAGAATTCTCCCGCCCCTTGCCAACGGCCAGTATTGCTCTTTTGTGTCCAAAGTGTACAAAACCTACCCGTGTTGGATATCTGGTGGACAAAAGAGGTGAAAAAGTAAGGATTTGCAAGAAATGTAAAGCCGCATTAGAAAGCGGGGTAAGAAAGAAGTAGTGAGTTGTGGGTTTTTCTAACTACCTACTACTAACAACCTAATCTAGAAACATGTCACTAGTACAAACATACCAAGAAAAAGTAATGCCTAAACTCAAAGAAGAGTTTAGTTTAGTGAATTCTCTAGCTGTCCCTAAAGTAGAAAAGGTGGTTATCAATATGGGGATCGGGGCGGCCCGCGACTCCGAAGAGGATCAGAAAAGTATTCTTGAAGAGCTTGGTCTTGTTGCAGGTCAAAAACCGAATTTGCGCCAAGCCCGCAAATCGATTGCAGGGTTTGGAATCCGTCGGGGTCAAGTTGTCGGCGCTGCAGTGACTTTGCGCGGCAGGAAGATGTACGACTTTTTACAAAAATTGTTTAATATTGTTTTACCTCGTTTAAGAGATTTCCGAGGTGTTTCTAAAAAATCTTTTGATACAAATGGAAATTATACTTTAGGAATGACAGAACACTCTGTTTTTCCTGAGATTGATTTAGGAAAGGTTAACAAAGTCCGTTCGCTTGAAGTAACAATTGTCACCAGTACTCGCGATCGTGAAAAGGCAGAGCGATTACTTGAAGAATTAGGTATGCCGTTTGAGAAGGGGGAAGAGCGTAATAAGTAATACGGTAAACGTAATACGAAAAACGTGTCACTTGTTACATGTAACGTAAAACGAATATATGGCAAAAACATCTAAGGTTGTGAGGGAAACAAAAAATCTTAAATTTAAAGTACGGTATCGTAACCGCTGTCAAAATTGCGGCAGACCGAGGGCTTATATGCGTAAGTTTGGACTTTGCAGACTTTGTTTTCGCGAGTTTGCTTCTCGAGGAGAATTGCCGGGAGTTAGAAAGGCATCATGGTAACTAATCCTGTAGGAGATTTATTAACAAGAGTGCGGAACGCGGCTTTGGCCAGAAAGCCTGAGGTTACTGCGCCTTATTCTAAGGCCAAAAATGCGGTTGCTCAAGTTTTAAAAAGTGAAGGATATTTATCAGAAGTTGGGCGTGGGGCAAATAATCAATTAGTGTTAACAATTGCTCTTAAAAGACGCAGACCAGTAATTACCGGAATTAGAAACATTTCCCGTCCAGGCTTGCGTATTTACAGAAAAGCAGGCAACCTGCCAAGGCCTTTGGGTGGCGCCGGTGTCTCTATTATTTCCACCTCGCGCGGAGTAATGACGAACAAAGAAGCAAAGAAATTAGGTTTAGGAGGGGAAGTTTTAGGGGAGATTTGGTAAATATGTCAAGAATAGGTAAAAAACCATTAACAGTGCCAGCCGGTGTTTCTGTCAACATTGAAGGACAAGCCGTAAAAGTTACTGGTGCAAAAGGTGAATTGGAGTACACACTGCCAAGCAGTATCGAAATTAAGGTTGAAGGCGATATTTTATCTGTTAGCAGGAAGCAAGAAATAAAGCAGGTTAGGAGTTTGCACGGCACAATAGCCCGTATCCTAGAAAATGCAATTAAAGGAGTTTCTGAGGGTTGGAGTAAGACTTTAGAGTTAGTAGGGACTGGGTATAGGGCAAGACTTGAAGGAAATAGTTTGGTTTTGGCTATTGGTTTCTCGCATCCGGTAAAAATCGACCCCCCTGCCGGAATCGTCTTTACAACTGAGGAGAACAAAATAATAGTTAGCGGGATAGACCGTCATTTAGTTGGGCAAGTAGCGGCCAATGTTCGGGCTGTACGTCCACCAGAGCCTTACAAAGGTAAGGGGATTAAATATATTGACGAGTATGTACGCAGAAAAGCCGGTAAAACAGCCAAGACGGCAACTGCCGCTTAGAGATTAGAAAAATAAGCAGAGCTTGTTTTGTAAAACAAAATGAAACAAAAAACTAGAAAACAGAGAGTAAGAAAAAAATTGAGAGTGACGTCGTCGCGACCAAGGCTGACTGTCTTTGTGTCGAACAAGCATATCTATGCCCAGATTATCGATGATGCCGAAGGTCGTACTTTGGCTGCAGCTCGCGACGCTGATGTGAAAGATAAAAATAAAATAGTTGCCACGGCTCAAAAAGTCGGTGAGGAACTTGCTGTTCGTGCGGTTAAACTAGGGGTAAAACAAGTTGTTTTTGACAGAGGCGGCCGCAAGTATCACGGGCGAATAAAAGCCCTGGCTGATAGCGCAAGAGCAGGAGGGTTGGAATTTTAAATTTTTAAACACTATGGATAACAGAAATCAACAATACACAAGAGAGCCAAGGGAGTTTACTGAAACCGTTGTACAGATAAACCGTGTTTCAAAAAAAACTAAAGGTGGAAACCAAATCCGTTTCACCGCGTTGGTTATTGTCGGAGACAAAAAAGGCAGGGTAGCTGCAGGCTTGGGTAAAGCGCCAGATGTTGTTTCGGGTATTCAAAAGGCGATTAGTTATGCTAAGAAACGCATGATTACAGTTTCCATGAAAGGCACGACAATCCCTTATCAAATCTTAATTAAAGAAGGAGCTGCTAAAGTTTTACTTAAACCAGCGCCGCGGGGTTCGGGTATCGTAGCAGGCGGGCCAATCCGCGCTGTCTTAGAGTCGGCAGGAATCAAAGATGTTGTTGCAAAAATGCTTGGTACAAACAACAAAGCATCCAATGTTTATGCCACAATTAAAGCTTTGAAACAACTTACTGAGCTATATAATAAGAAAGGTTCGCCAGTTGGCGAATAAATTCTAATGATCCAGTTGTTTAAGTCAAAAACCAAAGGTAAAAAAAGAGTTGGACGCGGAATGGGTTCGGGGCGCGGAAGCCATACTGTTGGACGCGGCCAAAAAGGACAAAAAACCAGGCGCAAAATCCACCCGCTTTTTGAAGGAACAAAAACAAAAAAGTCCTTAATTCAGCGTCTTCCGTTATTGCGCGGAAAAGGAAAATTGAAAAGTTTGCAAACTCGCCGCATAATTATAGATGTCGCAAGACTTGAAGTTTTGCCTGATGGCGCGAGTGTCAATATTGAAGCTTTATTAAAGCACGGACTTGTAGGGCGCGAAGCAGTAAGGTCTGGGGTTAAGATACTGGGAAACACGAAAGTTACGAAAAAGTTTGTCGTGAGCCTTCCTGTTTCTTCCCAAGCTCGTCGCGCGATCGAGTCTGCTGGCGGCACTATCCTTTAAAACACGAAGTAAATGGAATTATTAAAAAGCCTCACTCTTGCTTGGCAGGTTGGTTCTATTCGGAAGAAGATTATTTTTACTGCCGTAATCTTGGCTGTTTTTCGCTTGGTTGCTCACATCCCGGCTTCTGGTATAGACCAAAAAGCTTTGGCAGACCTCTTCGCCCGCTCACCCTTTTTATCCCTTCTTGATATTTTTTCAGGCGGAACTTTGGCCAACTTCTCGATTCTTGCTCTTGGTTTAAACCCATACATTAACGCCTCGATTATTATGCAGTTGATGACCCTGATTTTTCCGAAACTTGAGGAACTTTCTAAGGAAGGGGAGATGGGCAGGGCAAAGATCAATCAATACACAAGGTTTTTAACAGTTCCCTTAGCTGTCATGCAGGCTGTTGGAATGTATATTCTATTGCGCAGTCAGGGAATTGTGGCGACTTTATCGCCTGAATTGATATTGGGTTTAGTAGTTACCATGACAGCCGGAACCATTCTTGCTATGTGGCTGGGAGAACTTATCACCGAGCACGGTATTGGTAATGGTATCTCGCTTTTGATCTTCGCGGGGATCGTGGGAAGACTGCCTGTGGTGCTTGGGCAGACCATCTTTTCGACAGCGCAGGAAGATATTTTTCCGGTCATATCTTTCTTGGTTATGGCAGTATTGGTAATTATCGGGGTCGTGGTAATGAATGAGGCAACCCGGCGCGTGCCGGTGCAATACGCCCGTTCTGCTTCTCGCGGGGGTTCGGTTGCCCAATCTACCCATTTACCTTTGAGGATTAACCAGGCAGGAGTTATACCTATTATTTTTGCGGTTTCTTTAGTGCTTGCTCCTTCAATGATAGGCCAGTTTATGGCTAACGCGTCTAATCCGGTGCTCGCGCGTATGGGACAAAATTTATCAACACTTTTTGCCCCGGACTCTTATTTTTATATGGCTATCTATTTTGCTTTAGTTCTTGGATTTACTTATTTTTATACGGCCGTAATTTTTAACCCGACAAAAATTTCTGACGAGATCAAAAAGTACGGAGGGTTTGTTCCCGGAATTCGCCCCGGGGGACCAACGGCAAGTTATCTTAATTACATATTAACCAGAATTACCCTTCCGGGAGCAATTTTCTTAGGATCGATTGCTGTTTTACCCTCGGTAGCCCAGAAATTTACCGACACTACAACTTTACAGCTTGGCGGAACCGGGATTCTAATTGTGGTTTCTGTTGTTATGGAAACTGTTAAAAAAGTCGAAGCTCAACTGGTAACCCGCAATTACGATAAATTTATCAAGTGATGAGCAAACCTCTAACTACACTATTCTTGATTGAATCTTTGGACGGAAAGATTTCAACTGGCGACACAGACAAATTAGATGTAGACAAAGATTTTACTGACATCGTTGGCGTCAAGGAAGGTCTTCACCAGTATTATGATCTGGAAAAACAAACGGATTTAGTATCTTTTAATACTGGTAGAGTACAAGCTAAGGTTGGTGCAAACCAAAAAATTTGGGATAAAGAAGAACATGATGATGTAAGTTTCGTAATTGTAGACAATAAGCCCCATCTCGAAAAAAGCGGTTGCGAATATTTCGCTAAAAGAGCAAAAGTTTTTTATCTGGTAACAACCAATAAAAAGCACCCAGCCTTTGAGCTTAAAGACCAGTATGGCAATATAGAAATTCTTTATTACGAGGGTGAGGTGGATTTTGTTGATGTTTTTAGAAGACTTAAAGAGGATTACGGAATCGATACAGTTACAATCCAAACAGGTGGCACTTTAAATGCTGTTTTATTAAGAAAGAAATTAATAGATAAAGTTAAGATCGTGGTCGCCCCTTGTTTGGTGGGTGGCAAAAATACATCGTCACTTATAGACGGTGAATCTTTACACACGGAGGACGATTTAATCCATGTTAAGGCTTTAAAGCTCACCAATTGTCAACAACTTGAAAATAATTATGTCCTTCTTGAATACGATGTTATAAACGATACAGAGGTAAGTTAATGATGAATATACTCATACTCGGCCCTGTCGGTTCTGGAAAGTCTACGCAGGCTGAGCTTCTGGCTCAACATTTGGGGCTTCCCCACCTCTCTGTCGGTGATCTTTTGTACTACGCTTCCCAGTCAAACGACCCGGAAGCCCGTGCGATTAAAGAAAAAATGGAGAAAGGGGAATTGGTAGATCACGCCACCGTGGTTCGTTTGGTTGAAGATCATTTAAAACAAAGTGAGCACGCCTCAGGAACCGTAATTGACGGTTTCCCCCGCAATACAGAAGAGGCAGAAATGTTTCCACTTCATTTGGACAAAGTTATTTACCTTAAAGTGTCAGACCAGGAAGTGGAAAAAAGATTGCTTGCCCGCGGTAGGGGCGATGATACGCCCGAGATCGTTAAAAAAAGAATCGAGATTTATCACCAAGAAACAGAGCCTGTTTTGGAATATTACAGGCAAAAGGGAATCCTCGTGGAAGTTGACGGAGAAAGAGATGTAGACGCAATTTCTGCCGATATTCAAACCCGTATAGTCTAATGATTCACCTTAAAACACCCCAGGAAATAAAAATAATGCGCGAAGGAGGTAAAAGGCTTGGCCAAGTAAAAGCGGCAATAAGAGAGATGCTTGCTCCAGGAGTGATTCCGTGTGACATAGACCGCAAAGCTGAAGAATTGATGGAAAAAGCTGGCGGACAACCTTCTTTTAAGAAAGTTCGCGGCTATCACTGGGCGACATGTATTAATATTAACGACGGCGTAGTCCATGGTGTTCCGTCACAAATCCCTTTTGAAGAGGGAGATTTAGTAAAAGTCGACCTTGGCCTTTTTTATCAAGGATTACACACAGACACCTCGTTTACCTTTTTTTTGGGAAAAATTGATCCTGACAAGAAAAAGTTTTTAGAAATAGGTAAAGAAGCTTTGAATAAAGCGATTGTCCAAGCCAAACCTGGGAACAGAATGTTTGATATCTCGCACAGTATGCAAGAAGTTTTGGAAGGTGCCGGTTATTCTCCGACCCGATCACTCACGGGACACGGTATAGGTCGTGAACTCCACGAGGATCCTCCTGTGCCTTGTTTATGGGTTGGAAGGGGTCGGGGGGAGCTTTTGGCAGAAGGGATGGTTTTGGCGATTGAAGCTATCTATACACTAGGCTCATCTGAGCTCATCCTCTCCTCTCAAGATAATTGGACAATATCAACCAAAGATGGTAAAATAGCTGGATACTTTGAGGAGACTGTAGCAATTACTGCCAATGGTCCTCTAGTACTTACTGCCTAATACCAGCCCAGCTTAGCTGGGTGGGTTTTTTTCGTCGCTTTGTATGCAGCAAGACCAAAATCAAGAGTTTTCCGGCGTAGTCTTGGAAGCTTTGCCAAACACCACCTTTAGAATAAAACTAGAGGATGGTAGGAGTGTCTTGGCGACGATAGCGGGAAAGATGCGCCGTAGTTTTATACGCATCTTACCAGGCGATGAAGTCCGGGTTGAGATGACCCCATATGACCAAGAGCGCGGCAGAATTGTTTGGAGGGGAAGGTAGAACAAACAACAAAGAACATACAACATAGGTTTTTCCTATGCACTTTGTTCTATGTACTATGTTCTTGAGCGGAGCGAACTATGAAGGTTAATGCATCGGTGAAAAAAATTTGTAAAAACTGCCAACACGTCAAACGTCGTGGTGTTTTGTACGTAACTTGCATCAACCCAAAACACAAACAACGCCAGGGCTAGCTCGGGTAATCGGGTACCAGTTAATCTGGTAACCTGAAACCTGGCAAACTGAATTATTATGGCACGCTTAGCAGGAATTGATTTACCAGACAACCAAAGAATAGATTATTCTCTAACACTTCTTTATGGAGTCGGTTGGGCGTTGTCCAAGGCTATACTTAATAAAGCTGATGTTAATCCGGCAACAAAAACCCGTGACCTCACAGAAGAGGAATTCTCCAAACTAACCAAAACCGTTGAAGGATACACCATTGAAGGAGATTTACGCAGATCAATTCGTCAGGAAATTCAACGTCTAAAAGATATTAGTTCATATCGGGGTGTGCGCCACAACCGCGGTTTACCTTCTCGTGGCCAAAGAACTAGAAGCAATGCTCGTACAAAACGTGGAAAAAGAAAGACGGTTGGAGCTTTCAAAAAGGAAGCATTAAGCAAACAAACTCAGACTGCGGCAAAGAAATAATTTCAAATTAACCCAAAAAAACATGGTAGTCAAAAAACAAAGTAAAAAACGAATTACACAAACCGAAAACGGCAAAGTTTTTATTAATGCCACTTTTAATAACACGCTTGTTACGGTGACAGATCAAATTGGTAATACTTTGGCTTGGGGTTCTTCGGGGCGCGCCGGTTTTAAGGGAACGAGAAAATCGACCCCGTTTGCAGCTACAACCGCAGTCGAAACTGTGGTTAAAAAAGTGCGCGATGAACATGGAATGAAAAATATTAATGTCTACATCAAAGGTCCAGGACCGGGGAGAGACGCGGCTTTGCGCGCAATCCGAGCTGCTGGGCTAAAGATGGAATTGATTGCTGATGTTACGCCCATGCCTTTTAACGGGCCGCGAGCTAAAAAGAAAAGGCGCGGGTAATGCACGATTTTCCCATTTATCCATTTGAACATTAAATGAAACAATGACAAATGAAAAAATGAATCAATAATTATGAGGTATACAGGACCTAAAAACAGATTATCAAGAAGAGAAGGTGTAGACCTGTTTGGTAAGGGTAATCGTCTGCGCCGGCTCAATGTCCCCCCGGGAATGCATGGCCAAAAAGGAACAAGAAAGATGTCTGAATACGGACGTCAACTGCGCGAAAAGCAAAAAGTAAAGAGAATGTATGGGTTGTCAGAGAAACAGTTTGCAAAGTATGTAACTCAAGCACAAAAATCTCGAGCCAACACAGGAGAAGTGTTAATTCAACTTCTTGAACGTCGACTTGATAATACGATCTACAGACTTGGGTTTGCGCCTACTCGCACATCAGCCCGTCAATTAGTTTCTCATGTCCACGTACTTGTGGACGGAAAGAAGGTAAATATTCCTTCCTATCTTGTTAGCGAAGGACAGACCATTGCTTTAGATATAAAAGCACAAAACATTCCTGAGATTAAGAAATTGTTAGATATTGAAACACCCGAGGTAGCTGGCTGGTTAGAGCGCAAAGCGGCAGTTGGTAGAATGAAGAGTTATCCGCAACGAAATGAGATTACTGAGCCTATTTCCGAACAAGATATAGTCGAATACTATAGTAGATAGTTTAAAGGAGGTGATTAACTTGGATCAACAGCAAACATTCCATATAAAACAAGAAGAAGCCAAAGATGGTTACGGCCGTTTCTCTATTGAGCCGTTAGCTCAGGGGTATGGTCAGACCTTGGGTTCAGCTATCCGGCGCGTGCTTTTATCAAGCCTTCCTGGAGCTGCTGTGACTCAAGTTACGATCTCGGGTCTAAAACACCAATTTGGTACGGTAAAAGGCGTACAAGAAGATGGCGTAGACCTGCTCCTAAATCTTAAAAAATTAAGAGTAGCCTATTCTGGCGACAAGCCGGTGAAACTCGAACTCTCAGCCAAAGGTCCCGGAGAAGTTACCGCTTCTCAAATTAAAACACCTGCACAGGTAAAAATTACTAACCCGGGCTTAGTTCTTGCTCATTTGGCAACAAGCCAAACAAAACTAGATGTCGATATGCAGGTTGAAACCGGTAGCGGATATTCTCCAGCAGAAGATAGAAAGACAAATAAAGTTGGCCTTATTCCACTGGATGCTGATTTCTCTCCAGTTAAGAGAGTTAATTATAAAGTGGAAGAAACTCGAGTCGGTCGTCTGACCAATTACGACAAACTCACGATGGAGATCTGGACAGATGGCACAATTAATTCTGCGGATAGCTTGAAAAAAGCAGCAGAGATTATAATTGGCTATTTTGGACAGGTAGTTTCTCCGTCTACGGCTGCTGCACCTGTACCAACTCAAAGTATCGCAGGTTCCCAGTCAAACTCTCTTACTATTGAGGAGCTTGGATTGCCAACAAGGATTGCTAATGCATTGTCAAAGAACGGTTACGAAAACGTATCCGATCTTCTTTCTGCAGACAAGGCAGAGCTCGCCAAAGTTCGCAACATGGGTGAAAAGTCCATTAAAGTAATTGAGGCCGCACTGCGCGAGAAAGGAATCTCTTGGGAGGGATAATTTAGATGGCAAAACGTCAAGCGTCGCGTCGCGCTCGCAAAAACAGCAAAGAGAGCGTCAGGCTTGCACTAGCTCGAGGGCTGGTGAGGGCTTTGGTGGCACACGGAGCTATCGAAATAAGCGAGGCGCACGCAAAAGTGCTCAAGCCCTTTGTTGATAAACTTGTCACCAGAGTACGCGAAGGCTCTCCGGCGTCGCGTCGTCTGATTTTTGCCAGGCTCGGGCAAGACAAAGAGGCGGTCGAAGGGCTTTTTGTAAGAGTGTCTCAAATGAACGGCAGAACCTCTGGGTTTACCAGAATTGTCAAGTTGGGTTCGAGAATTGGGGACAGAGCACCAATGGCAAGACTTGAATGGGTGGATAAGATTCAACTCAAAACTGAAAAGACAGAGCCGAAAGAAAAACCAAAAACCGAGAAAGCGGTAAAAACTAAAAAGAAATGAATACGACTTATTCACCAAAAGCGAGTGAAATATCAAGAGGTTGGCATTTAATTGATGCTAAAGGTCTTGTGCTGGGACGCATGTCAACTGGTATTGCTGTATTTTTAATCGGCAAGCACAAAAAGACTTATTCAGCCAATATCGACAGCGGAGACTTTGTGGTGGTGGTAAACGCGGCGCAAGTAAAAGTTACAGGCAGAAAAGAAGAGCAAAAGACTTATTGGAGACATTCAGGTTATCCTGGAGGATTAAAATCAACAACGCTAAAGGTGTTGCGCCAAACACAACCTGCAAAAATTATTGAAGAAGCAGTTTGGAATATGTTGCCCAAAAACAGGTTAAGAAAACAGAGATTTGCAAGGCTAAAAGTTTATGCAGAGGAAAACCATCCTTATAAAAATCAATTGAAATAATGCCTAAAACAACAAAAAAGAATTACACTTTTGCAGTAGGACGCAGAAAAACTGCTGTTGCTCGCGTGCGGCTATATTCCGGCCGTGGAGATACCTTGGTTAATGGATTACCTATCGCGACGTATTTTGCCGGAGTTGCTCCGGAAGTTGTTTGGAACGAGCCGTTTTCTGTCACTAATACTGTAGGTAAATATTGGGCAACAATTAAAGTTGCGGGCGGAGGTAAGCATGGACAGGTTGATGCTGTGCGTCTTGGAATCTCCCGTACATTAGTATTGCTGAACGCCGATGTCAAAACTTTATTAAGACAAAAAGGACTTCTTACGCGCGATCCGCGTCAACGTGAGCGCAGGAAAATTGGAACCGGCGGAAAGGCACGTAGAAAGAAGCAAAGTCCAAAACGCTAACATTAGAATCTCTACCTCATGGTGTCGGGTAAGCTTTGTGAGAAAGTATTTAAAATATGTCAGAAACTCAAGACCAGTCTTCGCGGCCAACAATTCAAGAAGATCTTCTTAGTCTTCGTACTTCAGTAGAAAAATTAAGGGCGTTCAAAATATTAACTGGGCAACCAACAGGTCACATGTCAGAATTATTAAAAGATATTAACAAGCAAGGTGATAAATTGGCTAAATCTGAAAAACTAGTTACAGAGGAAGAGCAAGGGGTGTTTATCTACCAAGTAGGAAAAGTAAGAGATTTGGTTTTTGAGCACGGGATTAATGTTTTTGAAGATGAAGACGGCGACGATTGTTATAAAGTGATAAGGTTCGGGGTGTTTAATGTATATGCCGATCTAGAAGAGAGTGTTTCAAATACATTTTTATCATTTACAGCTAAAGATGCTGAAAATAGATCTTTTACTGATTTAACTGTTAATGAAGATATGAAAACTTACGAGTTTGAAGTTTCTTTTTCGAACACTGGCGGTCGGAGAGATGTAAGGTATAATTCAGGAGAAACACCGTTAGAAATGATGACTGATGTAGAGTATAGAATTCTAATGCATTACATGGAGCGATTCTTGAAAGAGTTTCAGACACCCATCTTGCAATGAATCTCCCAAGCGTTAAGCTTTTACGAATTTTTGGATATCAAGAAGAGCAAAATCTCGTTCTTCACCTTTTTCTAAATCCCGCGCTTTCAAAAACCATTGTTCTTCCGGGTGGAATTCTGTTTTACCATGCCAAACGCCGATAGGGACAACAGTTCTTTCTTTAGTTTCATTTTTCCAGTTCTTGTAAACAAATTTTAATGGGGTTTCAACGATCATAAGTTCTTGGCTCGAATTTTACAGTTCTGGGATCCGCTCCCTTGAGGATTTTATCTGCCATAACTATTTCTTCGTAAATTCCTTCGATTAAATCGTATTTCCCTGCTTCTGCCACCGTAACCCATGCAAATTCCACAGTATCTTCATCAATCTTTACTTCTCCGGATACATATTCTGCATAATAGCTAAGCACTAAAATGGGAACGTCTCCTGCGGATAAAACCATATCTATCAAAAATTGAATATCTTTTATCTCTAGTCCAGACTCTTCTCTTATTTCCCGACGAAGACCATTCTCAAAAGGATAGTACCAAGCACTAGGAACGCTTTGTGGTGTGTTTTTGTAGTCATCAACTGTAATTTTTCCTCCCGGGACAGTCCAGCGGTTGGGGTGAACTTTTTTGTGTGCTGCGCGTTTTGTAATCAGAAACTTGTCGCCCTTGAAGATAATTGCCGTGACTGAAATTTGATGAAGATCCATATTTGTATGTTTACCATTAATTTTGGTAAAATGCAACACAATCTTGACATTTTACCCTCACACCTCGGAGGTGTGATTAAATATCAAGTAGTAAATGTTTTACTTTCTCTACTTCTAGGGCGTAACCTTCGTAATCCTTCACAAAATCTTTGTAGTCTTTAGGATTTTTAAAACCAGATAAAACAGGATTAACGATAGTTATTGTTGGGTTAGCTGGTGGTGTAAGATACTCGCTATATGAAGAGTATGGATAAGCCTCGTATTCGCGAGTTAAATCTGAAACGTAAGGATTGAGGTGGATATAACGCGATACTTGCAGCAACTGATATTCATTTTTGATATTAACGGCCTTAAATTGTCCTTGGAAGAGATGTCCTACTCTGTCGTGTTTAGTATTGTAGTATTTGGTGTAACTATTCAACAATTTTGTCATAAATTCATGAATGCCACTATCCCTGGTTTGTTTAACTAGTAGATGAAAGTGATTCGGCATTAAGCAATAACAATTTATTTCAACAATTTTCGGATTTTCATTAAAGTTTTTAAGACGGAAGCGGGTATAAGTAGAAAACTTAGGTTTGGGTCCTCCAAATTGGTAGTAATAGACTGTTTGCAGGAACCGTTCATAATCTCTTTTACTAGAGAACGTTTCTCTTTTTTCTACACCCCTGTTAAAAATGTGATAGAAATTGTTGTTTAAAAACGGAGTATCTCTGTAAGGCATAACCAATCGTATCACACATATCACACATCGGAGGTGGGACAAAGTCCAAAACGTTAATCTTTTACGAACTCTAGAACAATGATTGACTATTTGATAGATTGGAGTATCCTTTAGCTAGATATGTCAGAGGTTTCTGGTGATCACCAGATAGAAGCTCGACACACTCTCCCGACAAGCGAGTTGCCTTCTTTATCCCTCATTACCTCTCTAAGAAAATTTAGTAAACCAAGAGGGGAATGGAAAGGAACAATAAATCTTCGAGGTTTAGAGGTAAATGTTTCAATTCAATTGTTTGATACAGGCTTTCCTGTCCACACCAGGATAGACGTAAAACAAGGAGAAAGTCATGAAAATTGGAGGATGATTGAAACGCGTGACGCTATGAGATTAGAACTTACATCTGCCTCCCCGGCAACTATTATTGCTCCTGATATAGCAGAGCCTGAAGAACGTTTTTCCGGGGTTGGGGCAGACATTGCTTTGAAACATCCCCGTAAGCCTCGAGAACCGCTTGTGGTTGGAGATATAGATTTTAGCAGGTCAAGAATTACAGGTAGCGGTATACACTCGGTCGGCAATGTTATTACTGAGCTTGCGGAAATGGCTTCTGCCCTAAGGCTCGCGGCCTAACTCAACAGCCAAATTCTCCCTCGCCGCAAGGCGTGGGCAACTCTTGAACTTTTGGCTCCCCAGGCTCTTTACCGCTCACAACATAATCCTCAACTTTTGAAGCCGCCTCGCCGTCATGATTCCATAAGTTCCAATAATAACGCCATTCATTCCAGCCAATGCCAAGATGTTGGACGTAAACGCCATATTCTGTGAGCATTTTTCCTATTTTTCTCCCGGTCATGCAAGGGGTACTGTAGCAATAGACAATAATGTCTTTGCCGGGATTATTTTTAATTAGTTCCTGGAATTGTCCGACAATGCGTTCTTTTTCGTCGTACGCCGAAGTATCCGGATCTTTATATGCAGGTACATTTACTGCTGTAACAATGTGTTCTTTTTCGTATTCTTGCTGACTTCTTAAATCTACCAAGACGTAATCAACTTCTCCTTTTGACATTTTCTTGCGTAAACTATGGGGGCTGACGTGGACTGCGTTTTCAACCTCGTAAAATTCTTTGATAAGGTCGTTTTTTGTTGGATTTTCATCTTTTTGTAACAATAAAGTTGCGCTACTGCCAACAAGAGCGCCCACAATTGATGAAATAAGAATTGTTTTAATAACTAATTGGTTCACCCCGTTAGACATTTTTACTGTATTTATAATATGATAATTTCTCGAACCCTGCAAGACGTTGTGTTTTGATATAAATATGCGGATATCTAACGGGGTTCATGTTTCCAGATTACTACTTAGAAAGAGCTTTTTCAAGAAGAGATTTAAACTCATCGTATGTTCTTGGGTTTTGCAATTTTTCCCCATTTAGAAAGAAAGTAGGAGTTGCGTTTACACTAAAACTGACACCGCTTTGGTAATCATTATTCACTTTGTCATTTATTTCTGAGGAGTTTATGTCTGTTTCAAATTGTGTGGTGTTTAAACTAAGCGATTCGGCGTATCGCACAAAAAACTGTCCTGCGTTTTTTTCGCTAGACCACTCTTTTTGGTTTTCAAAAAGTAAATCGTGCATTTCCCAGAACTTACCTTGTTTACCTGCCGCTTCTGCGGCACGCGCGGCTAGCTCAGAGTTTTGGTGAATTTGGCGCAGGGGAAAGTGGCGATATACAAAAGCGACATCACTTTTGAAATCTGCAGCAACTTGTTTAAGCACGGAATAGTAGGCGGCACAAGCCGGACACTGAAAATCGCTGTATTCAATGAGAACAACCTTGGCTTCCCGATTCCATTTTATTTGGTCAGAAGGGATAATAGTGTTTACCGAAGAGGTTGAGTTTTCGGTAGAGGATTTGTTTAAAAATTGCCCCAATCCCCAAATTAACGCTCCAATAACAATGAGTATCGCAAATAATATACTGCCGAGTCTCAGGAGTGGCAATAGCTCCTGATTTTTCTTTTGCTGTATTTGTTCTTTTTCCATCCCAAAATTATTGGTCGAGTTATATCGAAAAATTCGAACATGCTTTCACTAAAGGTAAAACGGACTCGGAATGCGCACGATTTTTTATTTAATGTTTTCTTGCCCCAACCCACTCAGGAGTTTATCGAAGGGCGAAAACTTTTTTTAATACAAAGGTTATGCTACATTCTAATCACCCCTCACTTAGATAAATAGCGGAGCATAAAATTATTCAGTCTTTTTCTTCCAAAAAGCTTTCACTTTTTTGAAATAGAGTATTCTTTCGTTAATTTTCGAGATTTCGTTCGGGTAAAATTCAAATAAATTATTACATAGTTGAATCATCCATTTTTTCCTACTGTTCTGCGGGATTAGCTTTATGTTGTTGGAATTAGCAATTTGTATTTGTCCCCAACCGAGTGCGCCAATTGTAAGGCATTTCCAAGATAAGAATTCTATCGGAACAAAATGAACTTTTTTGATAATTGCCTTTGTCTTAGTGACTTCATAGTCGACCTTTAGAATTACAAAATAATTTGAATCATCCTCATAAAATCGTGCAAGTCTTTCTACAGAAGTAAGATTCGGCATATTAAAGACAGTGTCTAAGCGATGGGTTTTTACATCCACAACATAATAAAACCCATCCTTATCCTTAAATGCCAGATCAGCCATCGCTCTTCTTGCAAATTTTGCGGAATAATCCAATCCTAAGTTATCAATAATTTTTTCAAAATTTACTGCCAATATATCTTGCACCGCGTCTCCGACTGCTCGCGGGCTATTAACGGTTGAAACGGAAAGAAAATCTGGTTGACCATTTAATACTTCCAGAATTTTTTGTTCCAGCTTCTTGTATATTTCGCTGTAAAAAATGTTGCTTTTTTTACTCATAGCGTTTGATTTATAAATAAACCCCCTTGTTTTGAATACACATCTTTACGGTTTCCCTTTTCACCGTTTGTTTGTTTATTGAGTGTATTACGTTCCCAAAATACACCGTCGCGATATCCCTGAATAGCCATATCGTATTCTGCAGATTTTAGTCTTTTTTCCGTTAAACAACAATAATATTCATCGATTTCTACACCAACATACTTGCGTTCAAGTTTTTTTGCTACAACCGACGTTGTGCCAGATCCAAGAAAAGGATCAAACACCACATCTCCAGGTCTAGAACTGGCAAGTATGATTTTTGCGACAAGCTTTTCGGGTTTCTGTGTCGGATGATCTGTATTTTCCGGCATGGACCAGAATGGGATACTAATATCCGTCCATAAATTTGATGGGTGAGTGATTCTATATTTTCCACCTCTCTCTTCCTGCCAATCTTTTGCGTTACCAGTTTCGTCTCTATATGGGGCAATGACCTTCCGTTTCATCTTTACAGCCTCGACGTTAAAACAGTAATCGTTTGCCATCGTGCAAAACCAAATATCTTCTGAGCAATTTTTCCAATTATGTTTTGCTCCTCTACCTTTTTCTCGTTCCCAAGTAATTCTGTTTTGGATATTAAAATATTTTTTAACCACATTATTAATTGCACCTGATGATTTCCAATCTCCGCAGATATAAATAGAGGCGTTTGGCTTTAGTATTTTTTTGACTTTAATAATCCATGATTCAAGCCATTTTTCATAGTCGTCAGAGTCCATTTCTTTGAAAGACGTTTCGTTAAATGATTTACTTAGATTATATGGAGGGTCAATAAAAGCTAGGTCGACAAATTCACTCGGTAGATAGTCAAGAGCAATAAAAGTATCTTGATGAATAGTTTTATTTTCAATCTGTGCAAAAGTAACGGGCGTTTTAAGTTCAATGACTCTATTTTTTAATGATTGAATCTCGCTATCGTTTAAGGTTAGCGTTTTGTTTCTTGAAGCTCTTTGTTTGTCGTTCGAGGGAGTGATCATGTTTCTTCTTGCTTTCTATTACAGTATATATTATATCAATGTTTGAAGCTATCAGGACTAGAACGTTTTTTGTGAGAATAAATTTATAAAAGAAATTTAAATCCTCGCGTTTTTTGGGTCGCCAGAGGGCGACCGTTTGAGCCGACAGTTTTAGAGCTTCGGGTTGAAGGCCTTCCGAAAGTACAAATTTTTTGGCCAATTCTATGCTAAAATTGGATTATGCTCGATACCAAGATTGCTATTTTTAGGAGTAAGAAAATCCGCAAGACCATTCATAATAGTGAATGGTGGTTTGTAGTGGAAGATATAATTGTTGCTCTGACAGACTCATTAAACCCCAAAGACTATATCAATAAAATGCGTCTTCGAGATAATGAATTGTCCAAAGGGTATGGACAAATTGTCCACACCCTTCCAATTGAAACTCAAGGTGGTAAACAGAGAATGAATTGTGCAAACACTGAAGGAATTTTCCGTATTATTCAATCAATTCCGTCTTCAAAAGCAGAACCATTTAAAAGATGGCTGGCAAAAGTAGGTTATGAGAGAATTCAAGAAATTGAAGATCCGGAATTAGCAACCAAAAGGACAAGAGCTTTGTATAAAGCAAAAGGATATCCTGATGACTGGATTGAGAAGAGAATGAGAGGTATTGCTATCCGAGAAGAGCTTACGGATGAATGGCAAAGTCGAGGAGCTAAACTACAAAAAGATTATGAAATTCTTACAGCCGAAATTTCCAAAGCAACGTTTGGGGTGACTCCAAGTCAGTATAAAAAGTTAAAAGGCTTAAGGAAACAAAATCTTCGTGATCACATGGATGATTTTGAACTAATATTTACTATGTTAGGTGAAAGAGCTACAACAGAAATTCACCGCACTGAAGACTCAAAAGGCATACCAAAACTTAAAAAAGACGCCAAAGCTGGTGGAGATATTGCTGGAGGAGCAAGAACGCAACTTGAGAAACGGCTTAAAAGATCAATTGTCTCAAAAGAAAATTATCTGCCCAAGAAACGAAATATTAAACAACTCTCATAACTTTTTGTTTCTTAATGGTTAATCCAGGCTCAATTTTGCGGATTCACTTTCAGTCGGGGAGCGGAGAATTGAACTCCGTCCACACGGACCCCATCCGCGCATTCTACCGGTAAACTACTCCCCGAATTTGTCAAACAAAGGTGATAAATACGGCTCGCAGGTGCCTCCTGCTAGTGGCCCTTGACCAAGCGATTTACAACTTGTCCCTGTGCCGCATTTAACGTTATAAGACCAGTCACCGCCGCAACCTACCGGCTGGTTAACGGATTGTTTATAAAGAAAGAACTGCCGGGCAACGATTGTTAACAGAATTATCACAATAAAAGTAAGGAGCTTTTGCACGATTTTAGTCTTTACCTTTAATATTTTCAGCATACATCTTTCTTGTTTCTAGTACAAGATTTTTGATAAGGTCGACTCCTCCCTGCCAAAACTTTTCATCTTTAAGGTTTACCCCCAAAGGTTTTAACAACTCTTCTGGTGTTTTCGTTCCGCCGGCAGATAACAACTCAAGATATTTCGGTACAAATTTCTGTTTATCTTGTTTATATTGGTTGTATAAAGACAAAGTTAATAATTCACCAAACGCGTAAGCATAAACATAAAACGGCGTGTGTTTGAAATGGGGAATATAACTCCACCAGGAATTGTAATCAGTAGAGACTTCGACTGATTTTCCAAACATCTCACGCCGGCGTTTGTTCCAGAGTTTTCCGATCTCTTCTGCTGTTAACTCTCCTTTTTTGCGTCGCATGTGATGGATATCTTGTTCAAATTGGTACATCGAAATTTGGCGAAAAATAGTGGCAAAAATATCCTCGACTTTACTCATATAAAGGGAAAATTTTTCGCGAGGTGAAAACTCTTCTTTCAAATGATCAAAGACCAGCATTTCAGCAAACACGCTAGCGGTTTCAGCAAGGATTAGCGGCCAATCAAAATTTAGATAAGTTTGTTTTCTTGAATAATAGGCATTTACACCATGTCCCAGCTCATGGGCGAGAGTTAAAACGTCGCGGATGTTTCCGAAATAATTAAGCAAAACATAAGGATGGGTGTCAGGGGTTACATATTCACAAAAGGCCCCGCCGCGTTTCCCTTCCTTAATTCCAGCATCGATCCAGTTTTTGTCAAAGAAGAGTTTAGCTGCCCTACTGTAGTCCGGAGTAAACTTGGTAAACGAGGAAAGAGTAATATTTTTTGCTTCTTGGTAAGATATTTTCTTCGTGGTTTTTCCGCTCGGGGCATAAACATCATAAACTTCAAGAGTTTTATAGCCCAAAACAGATTTTTTAAAAGTGTAATATTCTTGTACAATTTTGTAATTTTTAGTGACAACCCGAGTTAGGGTTTCAACAATTTCGCGGTCTATTTCGTTCGCCAGATGTCGGGATTCTTCGGGATATTGATATTTAAAATAACGGTCATTGACGGCTTTGTCTTCGACAAGGATGTTAGTGATAAAAGTAAGTCTTTTGAGCTCTTCTTGTAAACCCTTTGACAAGGCCAAAGCCGCAGTCTTTCTTATTTCTCTGTCCGCGCTGTGGAATAACTCTAGTAATTCAGACTCGTTTAATAGTTTTTTCTTACCCCGAAGTGTAAACTCAAATTTCTTTCTTGCCAGCTCCTCGTCAAACAAGCGGACAAACGCTCCGCTTCCTGTTAATGATTTATCGTTAAAGATTTTCTCCTCTTGTTCTGATAGTCTGTGAGACTTGTTGATTAAAAGAAGTTTTAAGAAATGGTGATAGTTTTGTAGAGCTTCATCTTTTGTCAAACCGACTAATTTATTCTCGGGAAGTTGTAAAAGTTCTAATTCAAAAAACAACACTTGCTGGTAAATTTCCAGATGTTTAGCTTTCATTTCTTGGTAAAAAGCGCTGTTTTTGGAATTATTGCTATTTTCAGCAAAGACAAGAGTGGCGAAGGTTACTGGTTTTACAGCTTCCTGGAGAATTGTTTCATATCTACTAATTATCCCGACAAGTTTTTTAGCTGTGATGCTTTCAAGAGAACCTTTGTATTTTTTGTTAAAACTTTTGGCTTTCCGCAGGGTAAGTTTTAAGTCTTTGGCAATTTTCGGATCAGTAATGCTTTTGTAAAGACTGGATAAATCCCACGAAGGCAACAAAGTCGCCTTCGGGTTCTCCGACGGTAGTTTGTTTTTCACTCAACAAGAATACATTTCAAATGAGCAAAAATCAAGGCAGTTGTATTGTCCAGAAAAAATGTTATATACTGTGCCGAAATGGCAAGAGTAAAAAGTACGGATGGAGAGGCAAAAGCAGTTAAATCTTCTGAGGCGTCACAAAAACTTCAAGCGATTAAAGTCGCAATGGAACAAATCGATAAACAGTACGGCACAGGTTCTATTATGCGCCTTGGTGAAAAAGCGTCCGCAACAAGTAAGACAGATATTATACCCACAGGGTGTATTGCTTTAGACTTGGCTCTTGGAGTTGGGGGAGTTCCTCGTGGAAGAGTCGTTGAAGTCTTTGGACCTGAAGCTTCAGGTAAAACAACACTGACTTTGCACATCATTGCAGAAGCACAAAAACTCGGGGGTACTGCCGCATTTGTAGACGCAGAGCATGCTTTAGACCCGTCCCGCGCAGAGGCAATTGGGGTAAATATTGACGACCTTCTTGTTTCCCAACCAGACACAGGCGAACAGGCGTTAGAAATTGTGGAAACTTTAGTCAGATCCGGTGCAATTGATGTGGTTGTCGTTGATTCTGTTGCCGCCCTTGTTCCAAAAGCTGAAATTGAGGGAGAGATGGGAGATGCAGTAATGGGAATGCAAGCGCGCCTGATGTCTCAGGCTTTAAGAAAATTAACAGGAGCAATTAACAAAACACACACGACTGTTATTTTTACCAACCAGCTTCGTCTCAAAATCGGAGTTATGTTTGGCAACCCCGAGACAACCCCAGGTGGATTGGCGCTTAAGTTTTATGCATCTGTTAGGATTGACGTGAGAAAAATTGAGGCGATAAAAGACGGTGATTTGGTGATAGGTTCGCGCCACCGCGCAAGAGTTGTTAAAAATAAAGTCGCCCCTCCGTTTAGAGTAGCAGAATTCGACATTATGAATGAAGGCGGGATTTCCAAAGTTGCAGGGCTGGTTGATGTGGGAGTCGAACTTGGAATTTTACAAAAAGCCGGCGCTTTTTACCGTTATAACGATGCGATATTAGGGCAGGGAAAAGTTGCAGTAGTTACTGCTTTAAACGAAGATATAAAATTAGCCGAAGAAATTGAGAAAAAAGTCCGCGATGCCGCCGCTTCTGCGAAAAAACTTCCGGTAGAACTTGGCGAAGAAACCGAAGACTAGTGCCTCAAATAACCCGCATTGTTCAACAAAAAGACCAAAACAGGGTAAGTGTTTACCTTGATGGAAAGTTTGCTTTTGGAGTTACTCTAGAGTCGCTATTACAAAACAATCTCAGTGTCGGAAAAGAACTAACAAAAGAACAAGTAGCTTCTTTAATAAATCAAAGTGGACAAGATAAAGTTTTTAGCCGAGTTTTACGCTTTGTTACTTCCCGCCCCCATTCAGAGAAGGAAATAAAACTTTGGTTTAAAAAAAAGAAAGTTGACGAAGTTGTGCAAGGGGTCGTCTTGAACAGGCTAACAAAACTGGGATTGGTAGATGATCTTGCTTTTGCCAAATGGTGGATAGAAACGCGGACTGTGTTTCGCCCAAAACCCCAAAAAATCTTGAAGTATGAATTAAGAATTAAAGGAATAAAGGATGAAATTACAGAAGAAGCATTAGGCCAAACTGAAACACAGACAGATTTAGAAATTGCGATTAGAGTGGCTGAGAAACGGTGGCCAAGGTTAAAGGCATTGCCAGAGAAAGAGGCGAGGAAAAAGTTGGCAGAATTTCTTGCAAGAAGAGGGTTCTCTTGGGGAACAATTAAAGAAGTTGCGGATAAATTATACACTCATACATAGGAGTGTATAATTACAAATTACACTGTTGTACAAGAAACGTTGACCAAGTTTTTGCAAAGTAGTACAATATATAAGTTTGAGGAAAAGAAGAATGGTAGGACAAAGCTCAAAAACTACTTTTGTCTCCAGACACTTGAAATAATAGTGTTTCTTCATTTTCTTCAAAAATATAAATATGGCTACAAAAGACGAGTATCTAAAAAAACTTGAACAGGTATCAAATCTTACCCGAGACGAAGCGAAGAAAAAACTTCTAGAAGAGCTTGAACTCGAGTTGGTAAATGAAAAAGCCAAACGTTTGCGTCAACTAGAAGATGACATCAAACTTGATGCTGCCGAAAAGGCAAAAGAAATTTTAGTTGACGCAATGCAGCACGGAGCAACTGACTATGTTGCCGAATACACCATTTCAACGGTTCGTTTGCCGGACGAAGAAGTAAAAGGAAGAATTATCGGTCGCGAAGGACGCAATATCCGCGCTTTTGAACAAGCAACGGGCGTAGAGATCGAAATTGACGAATCCAACGATATTCGACTTTCTTCGTTTGACGCAATTCGCCGAGAAGTTGCCAGAAGATCTTTGGAAGCATTAGTTAAAGACGGAAGAATTCAGCCGTCAAGAATTGAAGAGATTGTTGCTCAAACCCAAAAACAATTAGATGTCTTTTTACTTGAAGAAGGGAAAAGAATTTGCCATTCATGTGGTGTTTACGACCTCCCGCTTGATTTGGTAAAAATGGTTGGACGCTACAGATTTAGAACTTCTTACGGCCAAAACCTAGGCCATCACACGATTGAAGAAACAAAGATGGGAGTACAGATTGCGTCAGAAATCGGCGCGGATGTTGAGATAGTGCGGCGCGGATGTTTACTCCACGATATTGGGAAAATAGTTACTGACGAAGAGGGTAATCACGTTAAACTTGGAGTGGATCTTTTGAAGAAGTTCAGCATTGCGGATTCGGTGGTCAATGCAATAGCCGAACATCACGAAGATACGCCTTTTACCTCCCTTGAATCGGTAACGGTGTATATTGCAGATGCTATTTCCGGTTCTCGGCCAGGTGCGCGTTACGAGCCGCACGAAGACTATGTCAAAAGAATGGAAAAAATCGAAGAGATCGCCAGAAGTTTTGCCGGAGTTGATCAAGTTTTTGCATTCCAAGCAGGACGGGAAGTTAGAGTTGTGGTTAATCCTGAAGAAGTTTCGGATGACGAAATGACGGTGCTAACACACGATCTGGCCAGAAAATTAGAGAATGAAGCAAGTTACGCAGGACAAATAAAAGTTACAGTTTTACGCCAGACCCAAACAACAGAAGTAACCCGAGCTAAATAATTGACCCCGATCTGATCTGGGTTGACATTTGGGGGAAATTTGCTAATCTAATCAAAATGACAAAGAAAGATTTAATCGAGCTGGTAACCAGAAAAGCTCATTTAACCAAGAAGGCTTCTACTGAAGCAGTCGAAACATTTTTGGCGGAAATCCAAAGGGCTTTGGTCAAAGGAGAAAAGGTTATTCTTTCCGGGTTTGGCACATTTGACGTTGTACAGCGCAAAGAGAAAGTAATGTATTTGCGCGGTAAGCAAGAGAAAGTTTCCTCGCACCGTGTGGCCTCCTTCCGCGCGGGAAAAACTCTCAGAAGAAAAATTAAAGGATAGACACACTTCACTGTATAATTTAGTAGTGAACAAACTTCTCGTGATTTGCGGGCCTACGGCTACTGGCAAGACATCCCTTGCGCTTCATTTGGCAGAAAAATTTGGCGGGGAATTGGTATCTGCTGATTCTCGTCAGGTATACCGTGGGATGGATGTTATCACAGGAAAAGGCATTCCTGTGAATTTTAAATTTAAAATTTCAAATTTGAAATTAGGCGCAGAAGAAATTGGTTATTGGACAGACAGTAGATTAAAGATATGGCTTACAGATATAGTTACACCGACTGCGCCGTTTAGCGTTTCTCAATGGAGAAAAGAGGCAAAGAAAACGATAGACCGGTTGCTACAAAAAGACAGATTACCTATTGTGGTTGGCGGTACAGGGCTATACATAGAGTCGATAATAAAAAACATTGAATCAATTGATATTCCTCCAAACAAAAAACTTAGAGAACAGCTAAAAGATAAAACAACCGAAGAACTTTATGAGACTTTGGCATCAGTTGATGCAATTCGTGCGGCAAACATGAATCAATCGGACAAGAAAAATCCAAGACGTCTACTTCGAGCAATTGAAGTGGGTCTTTCTAGAGAGAGACAGAGTAAGAGACAAAGTAAAGAGTTTAACTATTTACTTATTGGGCTGATTGCGCCAAAAGACATTTTGTTTGAAAGAATTGAAAAGGGAATATTGGCTCGACTGGAACAAGGAGCATTGGCTGAAGTGGAAAAATTACTTAAAAATGGTGTTTCCTGGGACGCGCAGTCCATGACCGGGATTGGCTATCGAGAACTAAAGCCATATTTTGAAAAAAGAGAAAACCTTGAAGTGTGTATTAAAAATTGGATAAAAGCTGAACAAAGGTATGCGTGCCGCCAACTTACCTGGTTTAAAAAATACAAAGAATTAAAATGGTTTGATATCGCAAGCGGTAATTGGCGTCAGGAAGTAGAGATTTTGGTTCATAATTGGTACAATTAAGGTTGGCATGCCGCGTATAATTGAAATATCCCACAGGACGATTATTTTTGCCGTACTTTTTATTGGTCTGATTTGGCTGGTATTGCAAATCAGCTCCATCATCCTTGGGCTTTTTGTAGCTTTTCTCCTAATGACCGCTCTTAATCCGCTTGTTGAATGGTTTCAAAACTTGGAATTCCCAGAAGTTTATCAATATTGGTTGTATATCTTTTGGTAATCGGAATTTTTATTGCAGGATTGACAGGTGTTGTGCCTCCTTTAATTGAACAAACTACGAATTTAGTTAACCGCGCGCCGGTTTTGTTTGATCAGCTGACTCTTTGGTTGGGCAATATGGGGGTTGTTGTAGACAGAGATTTGATCTCCCAGCAGGCCACGCAACTAGGCACGATTCCTGCCAATTTAGTTCGTGTTTTGATTTCTTTCTTTTCTAATTTGATCGGAGTCTTTACGGTTTTGGTGATTACTTTCTATTTGCTTCTGGAGAGGAAGAATTTAGACCGGTATCTTTTGGTTTTGTTTGGCCAAGGAGGGGAAAAACAAGCAAAGTCTTTTGCTGATAAACTCGAAGTCCGGCTTGGGGGGTGGGTAAGAGGAGAGTTAATGCTCATGACGATAATCGGGGTAATTACTTACATTGGACTCTTTCTCTTGGGGATTCCGTACGCTCTTCCTTTAGCAATTCTTGCGGGCTTGTTAGAAATTGTTCCTACGATTGGGCCGATTATTTCTTCCATCCCTGCGATTCTTTTAGCCTTAACTGTTTCACCCGTCATTGCTTTGGCTACTGCCGCTTTGTATTTTATCGTACAGCAAGCTGAAAATGTCTTTATTCTACCCAAGGTAATGCAAAAAGCGACAGGTGTTAACCCTTTGGTTACTATTGTCGCCTTGGGTGTTGGATTTAAGCTTGCTGGGGTGATAGGAGCAGTTTTGGCAGTACCTATATTAATTGTGCTTCATTTATTAGCTCTAGAAGTTTTTTTAGTCCGCCACTTACGAACACTTGAGGATAGCCAGGTTGAGACCAAGAAGTGAAAAAGGTCACCTTTCGGTGACCTCTCTCGTATACCCTAGGAAGCTAGTAAGCCAGGTTCTGTTTTTCGACGATAATCTGTCTTAGCCCTCAAACTTCGGTGCTCCCGGAAGCCGGTCAAACACACCATTCGGAGGTTGCAGCGGGGAGGATTGCCTCTTTTCACCCTCTTTTTCCAACCTTTCGGTTAGAAATGAGTCGTAGTCTCTGTGGCTCTTACTGGCGGTCTCCCGCCCCAGCTTACGCTGGGCACCCTGCTTCCTGCTGTCTGGACTTTCCTGACACCCGCAACTAGTGTAGCTGTTGGCGCCTAATCGTCCTGCTTCCTAGGGTGAATAATTATACCCTTATTGGCCTTATTTTTCAAGCCGATTACGAAAAACACTTGACAACTATCTAAGTTTTCACAATACTGTAGCAAAACCTACAAGTCGTTATATGGCAGGGGGTGAGAACATATGAACGTATTACAAGTTTGGCAGAGTGCACTTCTTGCTTCCTGGCTTCAAGTATCGAATACCCTCCTCGCTTTTGTACCCAGATTAATAGGTTCAATTATCATTTTTGTCGTAGGAATCGTAATTGCGTCTTGGGGGAAAAAGTTGATCGAGGAATTGCTTAAAGCGGTGAAACTAGAGGATGTTTCTCACAGCTCTGGTTTTGCAAAGTATTTGGAGCGAGCAGGAGTTAAATTTTCAGCTAGTGAACTCGTGGGAGATGTTATCCGCTGGATTTTACTCTTGGTCTTTTTCTTGGCAGCCGTCGACGTTTTAGGTCTGACGACAGTTTCTCAAGTTCTGGCTCAATTGTTGGGCTACATACCTAACGTCTTTGCCTCAGCTCTTATTTTTGGGGCGGGGTTTGTAATAGCCAATTTAGCTGATGGATTGGTCCGCGGCGCTTTTGCGACGATTGACCATGAAGCGGCGCGTCCTGTGGGCAGACTTGCCCGCTGGGTAATTTTGGTTGTTGCTTTCTTTGCGGCAATTGACCAGCTGCAAATTGCCGAGTCTTTAAGCGAAACCTTTTTCCAGGGTTTAACTTACACACTAACTCTAATCTTTGGCCTTTCTATTGGTCTTGGCGCGAAAGATTTAGTGTCTAAAGTTCTTGAAGATTGGTACAAGAGAATTAGTAAATAACTTGGTAAATTGAAGCTACCGGCGGACACGAGTAATCTTGTTTGCCGGAGTTTCTCTTTGTTTGTGGATCTCAAGAGGGACTTTGTTTTCTTGCCACGCTCTGATTATTGGATCGATAAACCTCCACATTGCCCGTACTTCTTCAGTCGAAACAAAGAGTGTCTGGTCGCCTGTTAAACAGTCCAGTAAAAGTTTTTCATAAGCGGCTGTTTGCTCCTCATCTTGTTCGTGCTCGCGCCGGTAGGAAAAATCAAACTCCCTTTCCTCGATTTCCATATCCAACCCAGGTTTTTTCGCCCAAAAAAGTATGGTAATTTTTTCTCTTGGCTCTAGAGAAAAGACAACTTTGTTTTTTCGCCCCCCTGTTTGTTTAAAAGTAACGACAATCTCTTTTCGTTGCGAAGGAAGTTTTTTCCCGCTTTCCAGAACAAACGAAACCCCTTTCCAGCGGGGAGATTTTAATTCACCTGTTATCTTAAAATAAGTTTCTGTTTGGGAATAATCCGGAACATTTTTAACTTTTCTATAGCCTTCATATTGACCGCGAAAAGTTTGTCTTTTGACCTCTTGGAGAGTGAAAGGTTTTAAAGTTTCTATAATCTTAGCTCTATTTTGTCTTATCTGTTTTGCAGAAAAGTTTATAGGGTTATCCATGGTAACCAGGGCAAGCATTTGTAAAAGATGGTTTTGGCCAACATCCCGCAGAGCTCCTACCGGGTCATATGAGTCACCCCGGTCGTCCTCAATTCCACTTGATTCGTTCAGGTGTATTTCTATACTTTCGATTAATTTATTGTTCCAACCGTGTTCGAGAAGATTGTTGGAAAATCGGAAAGCTAAAATGTTTTGCAAAAGATCTTTGCCTAGATAATGGTCGATGCGGTAGATTTGTTCTTCGCTAAATAACTTACCTAGAATCTCATCTAACTTTTCGGCTGTTCTTAAATCATTGCCAAACGGTTTTTCGACAACAATTCTATTCCAGGTGCCTTTTTGTTCGCGGGCTATTTTTGTTGAAGAAAGGTGTTCAAAAATGCCTTCATAAAGCGTCGGCGGCACGGCAAGGTAAAATAACTTGTTGGCTTTTTCCTGCCAATCATTTTCTAATCTTTCGAGGTACTCTTCAAGCGTGAGATAATCTTCTTTAACGCTAAAGTTTCCTTGCTGGTAGCTGAAAAGCTGAAGGTAAGAGTCAAGTGTCTTCTTGCTAAACTTAATATGGGAATCTTTTTTGACTAGCCCTTGAATATATTCCTGGAATTTTTCGTCAGTTAATGCGCGTCTAGAAAATCCAACGACTTTTAGCTTTTGAGGAAGTCTGTTTTTAGCCCAGAGGTGGAATAGGGCCGGGGCAATTTTTTTGGTAATCAAGTCACCGGTTGCTCCAAAGATAATAATAATTGTTGGCTTCTTGCCCACCACTTGTGAATGGTAAGTCTTTTTAGGAAGAAAAGAAAGTTCTTGCGAAATCCTTAAGTCGGGAGAAACGGTCACAAGCAGGGAGAATGGAATATTTTAGGATTATTTTTTATCTAAGGACCAGATGAAATCTATATTTGTTCCCACGATACGAGTTTTTGCATACGGCGCGCGGTTGTGAATGGTGTTTTCTCTATAACTTTCTTCTCCCATATCAAGCCACTGAGTTTTAATATTACCCTTCGGTACGGGCTTTGATAGCATGGTTATGGTATAAGTCACATTATCTATGTTGCCTACTATTTTGCTCAAATTGAACATAGCAGCAGGAATATTAAGCATGTAGGTAATTTGGTTCCCTTCTGTAATTTCTAAATACCAATTTGTAGGATAAATTGCAACGTCTTCTGGTCTGTAGTTTGGTGTAAACCATCGTGGAGAGTTTACAAGAAATGTACCATCGTCCAATTGTGCGTGTTGAGCCACAATAAAGTTTTTTTCAGCATAATAATCTCCTTCAGTGTAAACTTTGCTTACACTGACAGCTCCTTTAATGGGAATGCCTTCGCTGTCCACAAATTTAATTCGACATGTTTCTGGGTGCTCACTCCAGACTGCATGCGCTACTTCTGGAGCTTCTTTGTAACCGATTTGTCCTCCTCCTCTAGGATCGGTGTAGTAGCCTCTAATGCGGAGTTTTTCTGTTCTTTTTAAATCAGCCCCAAACCAAGGAGTGAAATCTGAACCAGACGAAACTGAATCCACCCCACCCCCTGCCCGATTAATCCTAAAATCAAGAACATTTGGATGATTTGCGACTTCTTGTGTATACTCGTCCATATAATTAAATAGAAGGTGGCACCACTCGTGGATAAGAGCATAATCAACTTTTACATTTATTACCTTGTCTTTTGTAGCGACAATATAATCTCCAAGATACGCTGACTTTGTTTGCTTTCCGGTTTTTGGATCTCTATCTCCTCTGTAGTCACCCCACATCTGCCATCTTGCATCGATGTCTAGAGGGTATGGACCAAAGTTATGACCGTTAGACGGATCTTCTGGGTAATAATCGTCAAAAACAATAATTCTTTTTAGTTCTGCTCTTAAGTTGCTTTTAACGGGATTTTTTTCGATGGCCTGATTGAGAAGTTCTATATGGAGTTTGAGCCAAGCTGCCAAATTAATTCCAGCGTTCTCACCTTCCTCTTTCATAAATTTATCCCATACAGACCTCTTTACACAAACATCCAGATATCTCTTGTTTGGGTCTAATAATTCCTGCCTCTTATCCCAATTATTTTTTGGAATATCCTTGCCTTCATTGCGCGCCTTAAGTTTGAGTCGCTCCTCAAATCCTTTATCTAAACCGTGTGTGATTTTTACCATATCTTGTTTTACTCTTATTTTGTTCTTGAGACAAAACACCTCAATACCATCAATAATTTCTATTTCAGGAATTATAATCCCTATTGGCTCGGGAAATGTCGCTGAAGTGACAGAAGGCGGAGCGCCGGGCTTGTTTACCTGATGGTAGAGTTCTCGCCTGATTAATACCCCAGCTCCACTAGCCGCATGGGGGGCTACTAAAAAAGCTACAATTTGTCTTCTTGAAAAAAGTGGCCCTTCTCCCATGCAATAAATATTAGCATTATTGAAAGCGGTTTTAAAAGAGACCCGATCGCTTGATTTGCGATGTATGAATATCATACAATATTCATACGATGGCGACAATCAATATTTCTTTACCAGATCCTTTATATAAAGAAGTCAAAAAGCTGGTAGCACGCGGAGGCTATACGTCAATCAGCGAATTGATCCGTGATGCTTTGCGCAAGAAATTAGATGGGTCAAAAATTACTGTTAACGGTTTTACTGAAGAGATTGAAAAAGAAGTTTTATGGTCTGAAGCTGGTCCAGATGTATCAGATGTATGGAAGTCAGAAAAGGATATAAGAAACTACTTTAAGAATTTGCGTGCCAAAAGAGCAAAGCAGAAAAAAGAAGTCTTAACTTGATGTATTTTACTTGTCTGGGTTGTGATTGGTTGTTGCTTAGTGTCTGAATTTTTGGTAAATATCTTTAGTGCAGGACACAAAAAAATCTCTCAAATACATTTTCGTTTCAGGGGGAGTTTTGTCGGGAGTCGGTAAAGGAATAACAACTGCTTCAATTGCACTTCTTCTTAAATCCAGAGGTTTTAAGGTAACAGCTGTCAAGTGCGATATGTATTTAAACATAGACGCCGGGACGATGAATCCTGTGGAACACGGCGAGGTTTTTGTTACAGACGATAAAGCAGAAACAGATCAGGATTTAGGACATTACGAAAGATTTTTGAACGAGAGTTTGCCCGGAAGAAACTATATTACGGCAGGACAAGTGTATTGGGAGGTCTTAAACCGAGAACGAAGGCTTGAATACAACGGGCAGACGGTTGATACGTATTCAGAGATCCCAGAGGAAATTATCCGCAGGATAAATATTGCGGCCAAAAACCAAGAAATAGTTATAGTTGAGCTTGGAGGCACTGTTGGAGAATACCAAAATATCATGTTTTTTGAGGCGATAAGGCGTCTTAAAATTAAACACACGTCCTCGGTTTTGTTACTTCACGTCGGATACTTACCTTTACCAAAAAATTTAGGAGAGTTAAAATCCAAACCGTTACAGCAATCAATTCATGAATTAAATTCTTTGGGATTGCGTCCGGACTTCGTTATCGCCAGAGCCGAAAAATATGTCGACAACAAACGCCGGGAAAAAATTGCGTTTTCCGCCTCACTTGATTTAGAAGACGTAATTTCTAATCCAGACGTAGAAACAATTTATGAGGTACCCCTAGTTTTGGAAAAACAAAACTTAACAAACAAAATTTTAGAAAAATTAAAGATTAAAAGCCGCAAAAAAGATTTGGTGGAATGGGAAAAGATGGTGGCGAATTCTAAGATTTCCGATAAGGAAATTAATATTGGGATTGTCGGAAAATACATTTCTTCCGATGAATACAGTCTTGAGGATGCCTATGTTTGTGTGAATGAAGCCTTAAAACACGCTTGTTTCAAGCAAGGAGCAAAGTTAAATATCAAATGGGTCGACGCCGAAAAATTAGAACAGGTTTCAAACGAGGAGGAATTATTGCAGGGATTGGACGGCATCTTAGTTCCGCAAGGTTGGGGATCTAGAGGCACAGAGGGAAAAATCCGCGCGGTCAAATATGCCAGAGAAAATAAAATTCCTTTTCTTGGATTGTGCTTTGGGATGCAGATGGCTGCTGTGGAATTTGCCAGAAATGTGTTGGGTTACAAGAAAGCAAACTCCGAAGAGATCGACCAAACAGCCCCCGAGAGAATTATCCATATCATGCCCGGCCAAAAAGCATATTTAGCCAAAAAACAATTTGGCGGCACGATAAGATTAGGCACTTGGGATTGTAGGGTTAAAAAAGGCAGTTTACTTCGGGAAATATATAAAAAAAGAGAGATTTCAGAGCGCCACAGACACAGGTATGAATTTAACAATGCTTACAGAAAAGCTTTTGAGAAAAACGGGATTATATTTTCCGGTTTGTCTCTGGATAAAAAATTAGTCGAAGCTCTTGAGTTAAATAAAAACTTACACCCGTTTTTTGTCGGTGTCCAGTTTCATCCAGAACTTAAGTCCCGCCCTCTTTCTCCGCACCCTATCTTCTTGGCATTTATAAAGGCTGCGTCTAAAAATAAAGTGGTATAGTAAAACTGTGCTTGCCAAGGTTTTTTCTGGGGCGACAGTTGGACTTAATGGAGTTTTAATTGATGTTGAGGTAGACATAGCTTCCCAAGGACTCCCAGCTTTCAACATAGTTGGCCTTCCGGACAAAGCAGTTGAAGAAGCAAAGGAACGTGTGCGTTCTGCGCTTAAAAACTCCGGAGCGGATTTTCCACCCCGCCGCATAACAGTCAACCTTGCTCCGGCTGATCTGCCCAAAGTAGGGCCGGCATTTGATCTTCCGATGGCAGTAGGAGTTTTGTTTGCTTCAGAACAATTAGCACCTCGTGACTTGACCCAATCTTTTTTTTGCGGAGAGGTTTCTTTAGACGGGTCACTGCGCCATACGGCAGGCGTCTTACCGTTGGCACTTTTAGCCCGCGAAAAAGGCAAAAAGTACCTCTTTGTTCCGAAAATGAATGCTCAGGAAGCCTCGGTAGTGCGCGGAATTACAGTTTATCCGGTTGAAAACTTAATTGAGATTTTCCGCCACATGTCGGGGTTACAGGAAATTGAACCTTTCCCAACTACTCCTTTTCGCAAACTATTAGAAAAAACCCAAATCGAGTTTGATTTTGCTGAGATTCAAGGACAGGAACATGCCAAACGGGCAATGGAGATAGCAGCTGCCGGCAGTCATAACGTGTTTATGAAAGGCACGCCAGGGAGCGGAAAAACAATGATTGCCCGCGCCTTTCCGGGAATTTTACCGGAACTAACTGAAGACGAAGCGTTGGAAGTAACCAAAATTTATTCCATTACCGGAAATTTACCAGAGGGACAATCGGTTGTCCGCTCGCGTCCTTTTAGGAGTCCTCATCACACAACCAGTCGTATTGGCTTAATAGGAGGAAGTTCGCACCCCTTGCCCGGTGAAATATCTCTAGCACACAGAGGAGTTTTATTTTTGGACGAATTTCCCGAGTTTCCGCGGCACGTCTTAGAAGCTTTGCGCCAGCCAATGGAAGACGGAGTTGTCACTATTTCCCGCGCCGCGGGAACAGTGGCTTATCCGGCACAGTTTACTTTAGTTGCCGCGGCTAATCCTTGTCCTTGCGGCTATTACGGATCAGGGACAAGGCCCTGCCGTTGTTTACCGGGACAAATCTCCCGTTACCAAAAAAGGATCTCAGGACCAATCCTTGACCGTATTGATATTCATCTGGATATTCCCCAAGTCAGAGTAGAAAAATTGATAGCAACAAACTCTGACTCTGAAAATTCACAAACTATCCAAAAGCGCGTGCAAAAGGCAAGAAATATCCAGCTAAAAAGATTTGCGAAGCTGTCCTCTGTAAGGCGAATAAAGTCAAACTCTGAGATGTCGACAAAACAGACAAAAGAATTTTGTGTTTTAGATAAGACCTCTCAAATCCTGTTACGCCAAGCAACCCTCCAATTAAATCTCTCTGCGCGCTCGTATTACAAGGTGTTAAAAATTGCGAGGACTATTGCAGACTTAGCAGACAGCCGTGATATTATTCCTGGAAACATTTCTGAGGCCTTACAATTCAGGCCAAAGACCGACGACTTAATATGATTCCCTTAAAAGATTCCCACCCGGCAAAGATTTTTCCTTTTTGGACAATTGCGATTATTGCGCTAAGCGTCTTTGTTTTCTTTATACAACTTAACTCACCGGATTTGGAAAGTTTTATTTACCAATACGCCCTTGTTCCGTCACTTGTCGATTTCGGCAACTGGTCAACTTTAATTCCCTTTGTGACCAGCCAGTATTTACACGGGGGATTTTTACACGTTGCCTCCAACATGCTTTTTCTTTGGGTCTTCGGCGATAATGTCGAGGAAAAGTTGGGCCAAGTCTTTTTCCCGATTTTTTACACTTTGGCTGGGGTCGTGGGGGGATTGGCGCAATACACACTCTCGCCTTATTCTGATATTCCCATGCTCGGCGCGTCCGGGGCTGTGGCAGGGGTCTTAGGAGCTTATTTTGCCCTTTTTCCGCACCACACAATTAAGACTTTGGTTCCGGTCATGGGATTTGTTTCAGTAGTCAACATTCCTGCCTCGGTAATGCTGATCTACTGGTTTGTTACCCAATTGTTTTCAGGCGTCGGTTCTATTGCCTTTTCACCCTCGGAGGTGGGGGGAGTTGCGTACCTATCCCACATTGGCGGTTTTGCCGCAGGCTGGCTCATCGGCTCAAGTTACAAGCGGAATCCTCAACTGTCTCCGAACCAGTTGCACTAGATATTACTACAGGGTATAATATCCTCCATGACTGAAATACTTACTGGCGAGGTGTCCCGCGAATTGATATCCAGCAACATCCTTGAAGCTCTTCGTGGACGTTTAAAGTCGGATAAGAGTTTATATTCCCAAGAAGCCGTTCGGATTGATACTGAATCAGGCAGTCTGGGACATCCGGTAGAATTTGTTGATATTTTCGTGGGTCCGCTTTCTCCTTTTTACGATCCAGAGCGGCTCCAGGCACTGATAAGTATTCTTACCGAGGATCTTGCAAAATCCAGAGAATCTCACGCAGACAACATTCCTTTTGGCCTTAGTCTTGCACGAGTTCAATTTATTGAAGACAAGGAGGACAAAAAGCAGGTTATAACTCTAGTAATGTTTCCTCAGGCGCGATATGCGAAAATATGTGCAGATTATTTCCAAGCATGGACTGACAAGGTACGTCCGCATATTGCTGATATTTCAGAACTTACCTGGAATGTTAAACACGAGATCATTGAACGGTTTAGAAATAGAGAGCATGATTTGGAAGAGTGGGCTTCGAGCTTAATTAAAGGTAAAAATGAAACTAATAATTCAGAGAGTTAAAAAAGCTAAAGTTACTTCAGAAGGGAAAACTGTTGGTGAAATAGGCAGCGGGCTATTTGTTCTTCTTGGTGTTGGTAAGCAAGATAGCTTCAACACAGTTTTCGCTATGGCGCAAAAGTGTGTTGATCTTAGGATAATGGCAGATAAGGATGGAAAGATGAACCTCTCGGTAAAGGATGTAGGTGGCGAGATATTAGTTGTTTCGCAGTTTACCTTGTATGCCGATACTTCAAGGGGGAGAAGGCCTTCGTTTGTGAATGCTGCCGAACCGGAACTGGCAAAACAAATTTATACAGCATTTATCGAGAAATTAAGAGAGCTTGGTGTTAAAGTAGAAATTGGCAGTTTTGGCAACTACATGGAAATCGAAAGTGTGGCCGATGGTCCGGTGACAATTATTTTAGAAAGCTAACTACTCTACAAACCGGCGGGAGAAGATAAGGCCTACTCCGACAAAAACCAAGAAAGCCGAAAGATTTTTATCGTATTGTCTGGTTTTTGCACGTTCTTCATTAAAACCCTGAACACAACGCTCTTGCATTCTTTGTTCGAGTGTCTTTTCTTCTCCCGTTGCGTCTCTTGGAGTTTTATTATCTTCCGCATAGTAAGTCATTGGATATGGGTCGCAATCAGACTCTCGCCCGTAACTTGTATAAAGAGGTCCTGAAAAGAGTAAATTAGAAGGCATAACCCCGGCGCTGGGATAAGGAACCCCGCGGTAAGTTACATGGGTAATCCGCAGTAACCCATAAATACCCATCAAAAAAAGCAGGATACCCAAAAAATACATTACTCGCGAAACCGAACTCATAACATAATATTATTTTGTTTTAAAAAGTTTGTCAATTGTTTACTACTCCTATATTGCTGTCCCACTGAAACAAAGTATTGATTTATCTTTATCCAGTATTTTTTGGGCAGGATCCTCACAAGCTCCTGTTCTGTAGTTTGAGGAGTTTTAGTTTTTACCCAGCCAAGGGCATTGGCGATTCTATGGACATGCGTATCCACACCGATTGCCGAAATGTTAAAGGCGCGTCCAAGAACAATGTTGGCAGTTTTTCTGCCGACACCAGGTAAACTAGTTAGGCCTTCGAGGGTTTGGGGCACCTCTCCTTCAAAATTGTGTAATAAACGTATTGTTAAGTTTTTGAGGTACTTTGCTTTTGTTTTGTAAAAACCAACAGGGCGCAATAGTCGAGTCAGCTCTTCGATACTTAACCGATTTAGTTTTTGGGGAGTTGGCGCAATTTTAAACAGGTTTTGGCATATTTTAACGGTTGTTTCATCACGAGTTCTGGCCGAGAGCATGACGGCAGCAAGAATTTGGAAAGGGGAATTAAAGACGGCTTCTAAAGGTATTGGGCGGAAATTTTTTTCAAAAACTCCGAAGACAAGATTTAGGTTTTTTGGAACCATAGTTCGACTACTTCGGTTTCTCGCGCCAAAAAGAACCCAAAACGGGTATCCTTCTGGCCCCGATATGATCGGGATCCATACTTAAGATTGGGAATTACCTTCCTCCAATCTTGAACATGGTTGTGCCGCAAACTTCACATACAGCTTTAGTTGCTTTTTTGCCGTTCTTCATCGTTACGTCTTGATGAGACTTACCTTCACGGCTTGCGCGGCATTTAACACAGTACATAGCCATTAACCTGTCACCTCCTTTCCTTCCTCCCGCCTGAGGCGGGTAAGGCAGGAATTATAAATTGATAAATTGGCCATTAATTAATTTGTAAATTTCGTACCCAATACCTGCTTGTTTGAACAAGGCAAAGTATATCATCACCTCAAGGCTGAAGATGATTGCGGCTAGTATAACAGTTTTGACAAGGTCACGGGCAGTCGAGGCTGATTGATAAAAGTAGAACGAATTATCGCTCTTTTTATTTTCAATAGTTGCTTTCGCAGGTTGCGTAAGTTCGGTGAAGCTAAATTCAAACTCCCTCTTGACAACCCCAGTGTGGTTTCCTTCAGAACTGCCTATAGAAGATTCTACTTGTCTTCTGGCAGAAGATCTTTCTTTGTGTTTTCTTGTCTTCCGTGTCATGTGGACATATTATAAGAGTAATGGTTATTCACCGCAAACATATCTATCCTGAAAAAGATCTGGCACTTCCCAGAACGCTACACGACGACAGACACAGACTAGAGCAAGTGGAAGTTCCTGTGGTTACGGTCTCGGCAAGTTTCCGGCAAGATATTGCCAAAAATCTCCATGAGCACACGCGGAAAAAAGGAGAAATTGTTTTTTCCCGGGCGCATTATTCAATGGCTGTAGCTATTCTCGATGAGGCAAGGCGTCAAAATCTTTCAGCGTGGCTGGTTGACCCGATTAACTTTTTATCAGCAGACCAGTGGCAAAGGCTGGTAAGGATTGAGCTTATAGGCCAGCTAACAGCAAGGATACCGATATTAAAAAAAATCAAGGATATTTTTGATACTTTTATCCGTAAGCAGGTTCCTTTAAAAGGTGCAATTGATAAGCCTTTAGAATATGTGACGACCAGAGTCGAAAAACCGATTGTTTCTGTGCATTATGAATCCGGCAATTTTTTGGCAAGGCACGGGAAAAAAGTCTTACAAATAGTAACCGACCCTCATGTCAGACCGCATTATCTTTTTGAAGCAGGAAGACCAAACATCAGTTTTGCGGTTTTTGATGAGGCAACAAGAAAAAGTTTTTTTGCAAAGGCAGCTGGTCAAAACTTAGAGCTCGCGCCGGACAAAGTAGTTGTTACTGGCCCACCCGTTGACCCAAGAATAATCGAAACGAGAAAAGGGAAAAAAGCAGACAGTTACAAAAAACGGGGATTAAGGCTGGTGGTGACAACTTCCGGGTTAGGAACAAATTACAAAGAAATAGAAGAATTACTTACAGGATTGCTGCCGGCGGTTAAAGAAAGAAAAATCGAGCTACTGCTTTATGCCAGCACGCACCGGGATTTTAGGAAGATGTACTTAGATAAAGCAGCTGAAAACGGCTTGTCGGCAGGCGATGAAAATGCCAAAACTCAGGTACGTGTAATCTGGGACGAAAGCATTGTCACGGCAAATCAAAAGTTAATAGAACATGCCTTTGGCTGGGCAGACGGGTTTATTACTAAGCCATCTGGCGACATGGCCTATGACGCCTCCGCCGCCGGTTGTTTTTTGTTAACCCTTTCGCCTTGGGGCGAGTGGGAGGAAAACATCTTTGATATATTTACGAGGCTTGGCATTGCCAAGGCTGCGGATATTAATAATTTCGTTGAACAACTCGACAGTCTTGAGAAAGAAAACTGGTTTTCCCGGGCGATTAATAATGCCCTAAACATTGACGACATTTTTTTAAACGGGGCAAAAAATATAGTTGATTTACAACAAAATTGGAAGCCTTAAAAATTAACAGGGGTTATTTTCCAAGGACTTTTGCCTGTTTTTGGCTCTTGAGTTACGTTTCTGTTTACGGGTATTATTAGGTAATGAGTGTTCTCGATAACAAAGAGTTTTCGCGTTTATTGGTAGCCATAATTTATAGCGTTGGCGTAGATCAAATTTTAAAATAAAACTATGAGCAGTATAGATTCAAAACAAATGATAACAGGTAAATCTTTCGAATATGCACTGTTAATGCAGTTTGAAGAAAAATTGAAAGATAAAACTACCCTTGAGGTTATAAAGAACTCCGCATTTGAAATTGCAAAAATCTGTTTTGAGAGTGTGAGTGCAACAGAGCAAAGTGAATACCTGCTGACCGCTAGTTTTGCAGTTAATTTTCTAATGGATATTGAACCAAGACTTTCAAATGATCTTGGAAAAGATGACATCTTACAGCTTGAAATTTTATCTGATAATTTTGGAAAAGAAGGAGATGTAAGAGATGTT
>Ga0209542_10001666_pt1 | contig 51641 bp, 66 predicted proteins | sample RifCSPhighO2_01_FD_184028 | JGI IMG/M metagenome (GOLD analysis project Ga0209542, IMG submission 184028) | Soil microbial communities from Rifle, Colorado - Rifle CSP2_plank highO2_0.1 (SPAdes) (version 2) | ecosystem: Environmental > Terrestrial > Deep subsurface > Rock core/Sediment ...
GCGGTTTTAACGCATAGACCGCAATTTAAGCCCATTAAATCAAAGCTCTTGTCTTCGTTTATAAAACAATCGCGGTTGTTTTTATGTCCGGCAGAATTTTTAAGACAACCGCAGTAGCATTTGACGACGGACAGAACATCTTGAGGATTTTCGAGGGCGAATCGGTACGCTTCGGCGACGTCTGGTTGGGCTTGGTTTGTTGTAAGGAAACCTTCAATCGATGTGTCGACGACGGGTGTTGGTGTGGAGATTGGGGCTTCTGTTTCTTGCTGGGGAGGGGGACCTGTTTTTACAAGGAGAGTGACTGATGTCAAGAAAAAGATTGCTAGGGCAATTAGGATTTTAGTTCTTGACATGACCAGCCTCACGATATATCAATGGGTATTGATATGTCAAGGGGGAGGTATTCTGAATTTGATCGGGAGATAAAAAGGTCTGCGGAGCTTTTGAGTTTGTTGTCAGATCGTAATCGTTTGGGCATTTATGCGATACTGACTTATGGATCTTCAAGAGTTTCTGATATTTACAGATGCCTTAGTCTTCGTCAGAATTTAATATCGCATCACCTAAAAGTTCTGAGGGAGGGAGGTTTGGTTAAGAGCAGGCGGCGGGGGCGCGAGATTTACTATTTCTTGGACGAGGATGAGCTTGATCGGATGAAAGGTATTTTTAGTAAGATATTTAGGACTCTAGAGCTTGAAAAGTTTTTGTAAAAATGGCAGAACAAAATTTTAAGATATTGGTTCTTTTTTATTCTTGGTCTGGGCATACTGCGCGATTTGCCGAGCATATAGCAAATGGCGCAAAAATGGTTAGTGGTGCTCAGGTTGAGATAAAGCGGGTTCCGGAGGTTGTTTCCCAGGAGGTCATAGGGCGTCATCCGGAGATTTCCGAAGGGCAGTCTTTTATTAATCAATTTCCCATTGCAACTGCGGAGGATTTGACGAGCGCTGATGGGATTGCTTTTGGGACTCCGGTTCATTTTGGAAGTTTTGCGTCGCAGTTAAAGCAGTTTATTGACCAGCTAACTCCGGTTTTCATAAAAGGAATGATGGTTGGGAAGCCTGCTAGTTGCTTTGTGAGTGCTGGGAGTCTTCATGGGGGAGAGGAGGCAGCACTTCTTTCTTTGATGATCCCGCTTCTTAACTTAGGGATGATTCCGGTTGGGGTACCGTATCCAATTCAAGGCACTGGGCCTGAGTTTGATGCGGGGAGTCCATATGGAGCGATATTTGTTTCTGGGCATATGGGGGAGAAAAAGATAAGCAGTGATGATATTAAAATTGCCGAAGTTTTAGGGAAGCGATTGTCTGCGATGACCAAGGTTTTGAAGATTGGTTGTGCAAATTCTTCTGAGTGTGCATTGGTTCTTTCCACAAAACATTAAAGTGTGCTATTATATCCCCATAGGGGGGATATACTTCGACCCCGCTCAGCATAAATGACGTTCAGACCAAAAAACACACAAGAGAGGGTTCTTCATAGATTAAAAATTGCCCGTGGGCATTTGGGGAAAGTTATTGATATGGTCGAAAAGGGCGAGTACTGCATTGATGTTATTCATCAATCGCAGGCAGTGCAACGAGCTTTGAAAGAGACAGATAGCGTGCTTCTTGAATACCATTTGAAAACCTGTGTTGCGGATCAAATAAGGAAAGGGCAAAGAGATAAAGCAGTTCTCGAGGTCATTAAGGTTTTTGAGAAAAAGAGCTAACTGGGGAGGGCAGTTTTTATGGAAAAAAGATTTATTGTCGCGGTTGTTTTTGCAACAGTTTTAGTTTTGGTGGGTGGAAATTTCGTTATAACTTCTGTAAATAGTTCCCAGGCGGTGAAGTTTTCGCAAAATGCTAAAGTGGATGTTCCCGACCCGACGAGTTATGACTGGGGAAATATACCATATGGGGGAGGAAATGCTACGAAGTCTTTTACGATTAAAAACTCTGGATCTGAAATGCTCAAGGTTTACAATGTAAAAACTTCATGTCATTGCACTAAGGCGTATATGACAATTGATGGCAATAAAAGTCCTGAGTTTGGGATGAGCAGTTTCTCTTCGTGGAATGGTGAGGTTTTTCCTGGGAAAGAAGCAGTATTGACGGTAGTTTTTGATCCGGCTTTTCATGGACCCCAGGGAATAGGCCCAATTAATAGATTTGTTTCGGTTGAGACAAATGACCGGGCAAATTCCAAATTAACGTTTACTGTAACTGGAATAGTGGTTAAGTAATATGCGAAAGAGTAAAAGGTTTAAAAAATTAATTTCAAAAGCGGTGCCTTTGTGGTTTTTTGTGCTGGCGCTTTTTTATTCTATCCTGGGGACCGGACTTTTTGAGTATTATATCTTGAGAAAAAACTTTGATGCTCAAATTTTAGAACTTGCTAAAACCACAAAGGATTCTGACGAATTGGTCCAGATCCTTAAAGAGCAGGTTTTACCTCAGAAGGGATACCAGTTATCTATTAGATGGAACGATATTGGCAAAAAACTTTTGGAGTCAGGAGCGATTGATAAGACAAAATATGACGAGCTTTTTACAAACGATTCTTTCTCCAAAGAGCAAATGGGCTATTTATCTACGGATTCTGGAGATCATATGATGATTAACGAACAAAATTCTCGTTTTATGGTTAATACTTTGTGGGCTTTTGGATTGGTTAATAAAGCCTCGGTACTTGATGACGGTTCTATTAAAACGTATGGCAAGGGCGATTTTATGAGCTATGCTTCAACGGGTGGATGGACATTGGGAGCAAAACCTACCAGAGAGATTTTTTCTTCTCAGGAGCTTGTAAAACTAACTCCGGAGCAAGAGGAAATTGTTAGAAAGATTGCTCAAACAATATATCGGCCTTGTTGCGGAAATTCGGCAGAGTTTCCTGACTGTAACCACGGTATGGCTGCTCTTGGATATGTTGAAATTGCTGTTTCCCAGGGAATTTCCCAGGAGCAGATTTATAAAGATCTACTGGCACTTAACTCTTTTTGGTTTCCCCAGCAGTATGTTGAGATTGCGGCTTATATGAATCAACAAAAGACGGAGTGGAAAGATGTTGATCCAAAACTTATCTTGTCGAGCCAGTATTCTTCTTCTAAAGGTTCACAAAGTGTTAAACAGTCGATACAGGGTGTTCCTGGTTTTAGCATTCAGGGAGGGGGTTGTGGCGCGTGACGGAGGGGCTTCTTTTACAAACTTCACTTGTTGCAGCTTTTGTTGCCGGAATGGTGGCTCTTTTTGCTCCCTGCTGTATTTCGTTTCTTCTTCCGGCTTACCTTGGGAACGTATTTAAAGAGCGTGAGAAGGTTATATTAATGACCTTGGTCTTTGGGCTTGGAATCTTTGTTGTTATGATGCCTGCAGTTTTGGGGGTTGCTGCATTATCAAAAGCTTTATTTGTTTACCATGACGACATCTATTTTCTTGGGGGGTTTGTTATGCTTTTGTCTGCTGCTGTCACCTTTTTAGGTTTGAAACTTCCGATGCCGAATTTTGGCCATCAGACCAAGGGAACAGATGTCTTGTCTGTGTTCACTCTGGGAGTTTTTTCGGGTATTACAAGCGCGTGTTGTGCCCCTGTTCTTATTGGTATTTTGACGTTAACTTTTCTTTCTCCTAACTTTTTGGGAGCTTTGGCAATTGGGGGAATGTATGTATTGGGGATGGTCATGCCACTTCTTTTTATAGCCTTGTTTTTATCGGGAAAAGTAGGGAGGCTTGTGGTTTTAAGGAAGCCTTTATTTAGCTTTAACTTTTCAGGCAAGGAGCGTGTGGTAATAGTCAGTAATCTTATTGCGAGTATCATTTTTGGTTTGACAGGGGTAATGATTATTTACCTTAAGGCTTTGGGGAAGTTGGGGATGGGGGACCTGCAGGAATTTACTCGCGTAATTGTCGGGGCGGCAAACTATGTTGATCAATATGTTGGCGGTAACTTGCTTTTTAATATCGTTTTTGTGGGGGTGTTGGTTTATGTTCTGTATAGAATTGGCAAGAAGATATAGAAGCTGTTTTAAACAGCTTCTTCAATCTCGTTTTAAAGATTTCAGCAAGGCCAATCTTTAAGTCTTGAAACGAGTTGATAGAATTTTTGTGTATGTGTCTTAAGGAGGTGATAAAAAGATGAAAGTTATACCATTTGCAAATGCATTAGCTACCGCCGGAGGGGCTTTTTATGTGGTTTGTGCTCTGGGGGTATTTTTGCTTCCTGACTTGGTTATCGCGATAGGTGATAGTTGGGCTCATGGAATACGCTTAAGTAGCCTGCCTACTGAAGTGCCTACGCTCGCCGGGGTTTTGGGGGGATTTATTACTCTTACTGCTACCTCTTGGTTTTTTGGATATATCTTGGCTTGGAGTTACAATAAATTTCAGAGGTAAGGAGGTGATTTTTAAATGATGGGTTATTACGGAAATATGATGGGGGCTGCTGGTTCTTTTGGGCTCTTTTTGTATTTTGTTTTATTGGTTGACCTAATACTTCTTGGGGTTTGGCTTTGGAAGCAAGTAAGCAAGAAGTAGTTTTTTGGGTTTAATTCATATGAGAATTGATGAAATTGTTGTTATTTTTAGTGGGATCTTGGGGATTGTTTTTGTTTATTGGTTTTTCTTGGGGAAAAAAGGTCGGGAGGTTGTTGTTGGTAAGGAGATAGATATTGTGGTTGATGGTGGATATTCTCCTGAGCGCATTGTTGTTCCTGTTGGTGAGACTACAAGGATTAATTTTTTGCGCCGAGACCAGAGCAGTTGTTTGGAAGAGGTGGTTTTGCCAGATTTTCGTATAAAGCGCCACCTGCCTTTAAATGTAAAAGTTTCTGTTGAAATAACTCCGCAGAAAGCGGGCGAATATGGGTATTCTTGTGGGATGAACATGTACCACGGAAAGATAGTTGTTAAATGAAATGATTACAAAAAAGCTAAAGACTCTTATTTTCATTGCTATACCTGTTTTTTTTATTCATGGGATGGAGGAATATTTCAACAACTTTTATGAAATTGATCCGATTTCCCGATTCGCCTTTCAATATTTTGAAAATTTTGACTCACTAAGGGCGACATTTCTCTTTTTTCAAATAATGATTGTTGTCCTTTTAATTACTTCTTTCTTATTGCTTCTGGGTGGAAGGTATATCTTATTTGTGGCGATTCTATTCGGTTTGGTCTTTATTTTTGAACTCCACCATCTTTATCGAGGAATAACTATGATGGAATATTATCCAGGCTTGATAACTTCTTTCTTTGTATATGTTTTGGGGTATTTTTATTGGAAAGAGTTACTGGCAAACTTAAAAAGAAACTAATATGGCCATACAGATTATTCCAAACTTTCGTAACCCACGAAAGGGTATTTTGCAGGAGCCGGATGAAAGGTTACGAAAGGTTAGTGCCAGAGTTGGGATTATAGACGAGACTATTTTACAAGTGGGCGATAGGTTGGTGGGGATGCTGAGAGGACTTGATCGGCCTTATATTTCTTGGTTGGGGATGGCTGCTCCACAGATAGGGGTCAATTTACGGATAGTCGCTATTAAAAGAGGTTTTCGTAAGTATCAAATTATGGTTAATCCAGAAGTTTTGGGACAGAAGTGGAGCCTGCCCGCGGTATCTGGTTGCTATAGTTTGCCAGGACTTTATTTGTTTATCTGTCCTTACTGGTTGAAGGTTGGGTATTTGGATGTTGGAGGTGGTCAACGCACCGAAGTATTTAGGGGAGGGATGGCTGTTCTTTTGAAGCAGGAGATAGATCATCTAAACGGCAGACTGATTAGCGATTAATTATGAAGGAAATGCAAAAAATAAAATCTACCTTTTCTGTCAGCGGGATGCATTGTGCAACATGCGTGCAAACCATTGAAGGAGCGTTGGAGGATCTTGCCGGAGTAATTTCTGTAAGGGTCAATTTTGCCTCAGAAAAAGCGTTGGTTGAGTATGATCCAGATATGGTTTCGAAAGAGGATATTGTTCGGACAGTTTCTGGTGTTGGGTATAAGGCGATGCTTGAGGGGGCCCCACTTCGCCAAGGCTTCGCGGGGCAGGCGGAGAAGGAGAAAGAGAAGGAGCTTGGGGACTTGAAGAGAAAGGTTTTTGTCAGTTTAGCACTTGGGCTTTTGATTGTTTGGGGAAGCTTCCCCCGCTTGATGGATTTTGCTCCGGAAATCTTAAAGAGTTTTTGGGTGCAATTTTTACTTGCTACTCCTGTTCAATTTTGGGCAGGCTGGACTTTTTATAGGGCTTCGTTTCCGGCTTTGCGACACAGAACGGCCAATATGGATGTGCTTGTTGCGATAGGTACGTCTGTTGCCTATCTTTACTCGGTTTTTGTTACGTTTTTTCCTGGGATTGTCGCGCGTGCGGGGATTGAGACATTACCGTATTTTGATGTCTCGACGATCATTATTGGTCTTATCCTCTTGGGTCGATATTTAGAGGCTAGGGCAAAGGCGGGGACCTCGGAGGCGATTAAAAAACTTATTGGGTTGCAGGCAAAGACCGCGAGAGTCCTTCGGCTGGCTCAGGATAAATTGTCTAAAGAGGAGGTAGATATTCTAATCGAAGAGGTTGTGGTTGGGGATATTTTGCGAGTTCGGCCGGGGGAGAAAATTCCGGTTGACGGGATTATTACTTCTGGCGAATCTTCCATTGATGAGTCGATGGTTACAGGGGAAAGTATTCCGGTTGATAAACACAAAGGAGATACTGTTATTGGAGCGACAATCAACAAGTCCGGAACGTTTTTGTATAAAGCGACTAAAGTTGGTAGCGATACGATGCTTTCCCGGATTGTAAAGTTGGTTGAGGAAGCCCAGGCAAGTAAGGCTCCCATTCAGAGACTTGCGGATTTGGTTTCTTCTTATTTTGTGCCGGTTGTTTTGATCTTGGCGATTTTCACTTTTGTTGTTTGGTATGTTCTTGGGCCTGAACCATCAATTCTTTTGGCAATTTTAAATATGGTCGCCGTTCTTATTATTGCCTGTCCTTGTGCAATGGGGCTTGCAACGCCTACTGCGATTATGGTTGGAACAGGGAAGGGTGCTGAGAACGGGATTTTAATAAAAGACGCGGCGAGTCTTGAGACTGCGCATAAGATCGATACCATTGTTTTCGATAAAACTGGGACTTTGACGATAGGGAAACCGGTTGTGACGGACATAGTGGGGATAAGCGACAAGGGGAAAGGTGAAAGTAGGGAAGTGCTGAGGCTTGCTGCCTCTTTGGAGCGAGGATCAGAACATTCTTTGGCGGAGGCGATTGTTGCAAAATCTCAGGAGGAAAAGCAAAAGTTAACAAAAGTTGTTGGTTTTAGGTCCGTGGTTGGCCGCGGTGTGGAAGGAAAAATTGGTAAGCAGAAGTATTTTTTTGGAAATGTAAGGTTAATGGAGGAGAACGGAGTCGATGTTCGCCTCGCCAAGTCAGACTTGGCAGAACTTGAGGAACAAGGAAAGACTGTGATGCTTTTGGCCCTTCGGTCTCCTCAGGGTAAACATGCTGAATTGATTGGACTTGTTGCGGTTGCCGACACGGTTAAGGACAGTGCAAAAGACGCAGTCAAGAAGCTTCTTAAAATGGGACTTTCAGTTTATATGATAACTGGGGATAACACGCGGACTGCAAGGGCGATTGCTGGGCAGTTGGGTATAAAGAATGTTTTAGCAGAGGTTCTGCCAGATCAAAAAGAAGCTCGGATTCGAGAACTTCAAGCAAAAGGTAGACGGGTTGCTATGGTTGGGGATGGGATAAACGATGCGCCAGCATTGGCTCTTTCTGATGTTGGAATTGCGATGGGGACTGGGACGGATGTTGCAATAGAATCTGCTGGAATTACATTGATAAATCATGACTTAAATTCGGTTTCAGCAGCAATTGAGCTTTCTCGGAAAACTATGCGGACGATAAAACTTAATCTTTTCTGGGCTTTTGCGTACAATATATTACTTATACCTGTTGCTATGGGAGTTCTTTATCCTTTTTTCCAAATTCTGTTAAACCCTATATTTGCTTCTTTGGCCATGGCGTCAAGTTCAATTTCTGTCGTTGGTAATTCGCTACTTCTAAAGAAAGCGAGAATCTCCTAAAGATATGTTTTTCTGGGCACTTGCTACTTCTGGTTTTACGTCTGCTTTTAATTGTGTTGCTCTTCAGATGGGGCTTTTGGGGTCGGTTATTGCGAGTCGAAAGGAAGGAGCACATAGTTTGTATGCTGTTTGGGCGACGGGTGCATTTTTGGTAGCAAAACTTGTTGCATATACGCTTTTGGGGGCTTTGTTGGGGGCGTTTGGGCAATCAATATCTTTATCGGAGGGAGTAGCTGGAGTTGTGGAACTTCTCGCCGGAGTTTATATAGTTTTAGCGGCATTGGCAGTACTCGGGGTTCATCCTGTTTTAAGGTATGTTCTTTTCCAGCCGCCTCGGTTTATGAGTCGATGGGTGACTAGGACGTCTAAGCGCGGAGATTTGTTGACCCCTGCTTTTTTGGGATTTTTGACGATATTTATACCTTGCGGGACGACTGTTGCTGTCGAGGCATTGGCTTTGCATCATGGGGATCCTGTCCAAGGGGGATTAATCATGGGGATTTTTACTTTGGGGACGATGCCGGTGTTTTTAGGCTTTGGGGGGTTAACTGCTTTTTTGGGTAGGCGGTTTGGTAGTAAAATTGATAAAGCCTCCGCTTTGATTGTGCTTATTTTAGGTCTTTGGGCGGTCAATGGAACTTTGAGGGAACTTGGTTTGTGGAATATACCTTTAGGTTAAAAAAATAATGAATTATTGGGCAGTACTATTAACCGGATTAACAGTAGGCGGGCTTTCTTGTATGGCTGTACAGGGGGGGCTTTTGGCTTCTGTAGTGGGGGCTCGTCGGCGATCGGTTCCTCAGGCCTTCTTGGCGACCTTTTTGTTTTTAACAGCCAAGCTGGTTGTCTATACGATACTTGGTTTCGCTTTAGGCTCTTTGGGAGAGAGCTTGGCGTTGCCGCTGCCTGTTGTTGTCGGTTTGCAGTTTTTTGCGGGGTTTTACATGATTGCAACTGCTCTTAATCTAATGAATGTACATCCCGTTTTTAGGCGTGTTGTTATTCAACCCCCTCCGTTTTTCCGACGTCTGGTTCGTGGTCAAGCAAAAAGTGAGGCGTTTTTTGCCCCGGTTTTTTTAGGTTTGGCGACTGTCTTGATTCCCTGCGGAACAACCATCTCAATGGAAGCGTTGGCTGTCACTACTTCGAGTGGTTTTTCGGGGGCGTTGACTATGGCGGTGTTTACACTTGGAACATTTCCTTTGTTTTTAGGTTTGGGGGTTTTTGCGGGTACTGTGGGTAAGGTTTCTAATAGTAAGTTTTCTTGGGTTGCTGCTTCTCTTTTGGTTTACTTGGGATTGTCTTCTATCAATGGGGCTCTTGTTTTAGGGGGTTCGCCTTTTAGTTTTCGGAATGTCCAAGGGAGGGTGGTGGGTCTTTGGCAGATCGTTCTAAATCCTGCGGGGGATGGGAGTCGAGTGTTGGCCGGGGAGTCTGGGGGTGTTCAAACTGTTAACGGGGTGCAGAATGCGGAGATTAACGTTTACTCGACCCGTTATGACCCTAAATACTTGGAGGTTAAAGTTGGTATGCCTGTGAGGTTAGACCTTACGGCTCGGGGTGCTTTGGGGTGCACTTCTGTTTTTGTTATTCCAAGTTTAGGGATCACACGTTCTTTGGCGAACGGCGTAGCTTCTGTTGAGTTTACTCCGAAAAAGACAGGTGAAATTCTTTGGACTTGTTCGATGGGGATGTATACAGGGACAATCAGAGTGGTCGCGAATAGTGGTTAGTGTACAATTTGAGCATGGCTGTAACCAAGAAGATATTTAAAATTGAGGGTATGGATTGTCCGTCGTGCGCGATGATGGTTGACGATGTGTTAGAGGAAATGCCCGGGGTTTTATCCTCTAAAACTAACTACGCAAAATCTCGGACTGAGGTTTGCTTTGAGGAGGAAAAAGTGGCTTCCCAAGATATTGCTTCAAGTATTGAGCAGGGTGGTTTTACTGTGACTTCTTCATGAGTTAAGTAAAATACCCTTCTTTTTACAATTTTATTTTCTTCAGTTTATTTTGGAAGGAGTCGGAGATTTTGACCCCGATTGAGTCTATCTTTGGGAAAACATGGCGGATTTCATCCTGGAATTTTTCAGCAAGGTTTGAGGAGTATTGGCTGTAGCCGGAGCTTTCGGATTTGCCGCAAAGGATATTTTCGTATTTTCTTATAACGTCCCTTACTTTGAACCCTAGTTGGTTGAATTCTTCCTGGTTTTCCTGGGGTTTTAATGAGTATTTGTCGTGCGTTTGTCGGAACTGGTCAAATAGCTCTTTATTCTTTTCGAGCATTTCGTTGACCATTTTTTTGTATTTTGTCACTGTAAGGAGAATATACACAAATTGTAACTCTTGACACAATAGTGTAGACAGTGTTACTTTAGATTAATGGCGAGTTTAGCGGACAACTTAAAAAACTCTTTGGTTTCTGTCGTTGAGGGGGCAGGAGATGTTGTTTCGGCGACTAAAAATGTTACCCGGGATACAATTGTTGGGTTAATGCAGGCGGGTGGGGATGTTGCTGAAGGATCGATGCAGGCAGTTTCTGGGATGATCGCTGAGGGAGTTCATGCTGTTTCTCAGGTTGGCGGTTCGGTAACGAGTGGTGTTGAAGGATTGGTTTCTGGTGCGGTTTCTGCCGCATCTTCTACAGGGGTAAGTACGGTTGCTGCTGCGTCTCATGCTGCCAGTGGGGCAGTTCGCGGAGCTTCGGAGGTAGGGGAAGATGTTGGGGAGGCGGCGGTTTCTGCTGTTCGTGGCGCTATAAATGCGGCTGGGGAAGTAGGAGGGGATTCTGCTGATTTGGCAAAGAATGCGGTTATGGGATCTCTCCAGGCTGCTGATGATATTGGGTCAGAGGCAGGTTCAATTGTTCGTAAAGCTCTTCTTAATGCGGCCGCCTTGCCGCATGATGTGATAGACGCGCTATTGACAGGTAAAGCTGAATAGTGGTGCTCTGATGTCGACTACGTCATAGACGCACTGTTGACGGGTAAGACTGAGTAGTTTCTTCATTGTTTTTCGTGCTTGATGTCGTTTGTTTGGTGCTTTATGATGGGAGTTAATCTTTAGCACATGTTGTGCGAGAGAGGAGTTTTGTACTTTTAGATCGCGGGTTGTTTGTGTCTAGCGACCAAAGGGAGGTTGGCAGTGTCTAGTAAAGCCGGAGTGTTAACTCACCCAGAGTCTGGCGCAGTTCATGTCGAGATCCGGCCGTACGGAGGGGATCCCTGGAGTTGCAGTTTGCCCTTGGTGGGTAGACAGGTGTGGGAGGTTCTTGGACTTCTGCGCAACGAGAAGGGGCCGCGGGGCGCTCCGGAAATAGGCAAGGATCCGGTCACGGTTTTTGCCAGTGGTTCAGTGGCCACTCCCTGTCGGCGGGTGTGGGCTGGCTGGAAGCTGGTTGTGTATCCACTAGCCGTTGGGGTCGCCCCTGTTGACCTTGTGGTCACGTATCTTGACGGGGTGACTCTGGTTCCGGATTGGTGCAGACCTCGGCCAGAGCTGGTGGGTCTGCCTGTTAGCATTGCCACTCAGGTTCTATTACGCAAGCCGGGGTTTCCTCGCATATTAGACACCGTTCATGTTGATGGTGAGCCTGTATCGATGGGGTCAGTGGCAACTCTGTTGCGGCCCGGTCAGAGGCTAGAGCTTACTGACCCGTGACGGTCGGCGCGTAGGCGATTTTAGAGAGCACCCCATTGGGGTTCACCGTTTTCGGTGGGGTGCTCTCGCTTTTTCAAATGAGACAAGAGGATATTGAAAAAAGGAAAAAGGAGCTTTCGGAGGAGCAGTACAACGTTTGCATACTGCGCGGAACTGAGCCTCCTTTTTCAGGAAAATATACTGATAACAAGAAAAAAGGAATTTATTCGTGTGTGGTTTGTGATACTCCGCTTTTTCATTCGTCGCGTAAATTTGAATCCGGGACTGGATGGCCGGCTTTTGATGATCCGGTGGATCCTAAAAATGTAAAGTACGGAGACGACTTTTCCTACGGGATGCACAGAACAGAGGTTGTTTGTGCTGAATGTGGGGCACATTTGGGACACATTTTTCAAGACGGACCAGATAGTTTACCGACGGGAAAGAAGGCTACAAAACAAAGATATTGTATTAACTCACTTGCTTTAGAATTTACTCCGGATATGGAAAATTAGCCTCAATTAGTGTACAATGCGTGCATTCTCGTGAAAAACTTTTTCAGGCGCTTACTGCGCCTCAAACGCAGGTATTTTGTTGCTATATTTTTGGTGGTGGCTATTTTCGGCTTTTTTGCTTTGCGATCTAGTAAGTCAGAACCGTTGCAGTTTGCCCAAGTTGGGAGGGTGGACATACAAGAGACTGTTGGTGCCTCTGGGGCAATTACCGGCCGCGATAGTGTGAGTTTAAAGTTTTTGGGTAGTGGGAGGCTTTCTTATATTGGAGTTAAAGTAGGGGACAGTGTTTCCCGGGGAGTTGTTGTTGCGGGCCTGGATGCCAGGGACTTGTCATTTGCTCTCCAGCAGGCTGAAAACAGTCTTCGTTCGGCTCAGGCTTCTGCCGAAAAAGCATTAGACGATGTTAAAGGGCATTCCGGAGACGAAACTTTTACGCAAAAAGAAACGAGAACGAAGGCAGAGGTGGTACGCGATAGTGCGTATGATGCCGTAATTCGCGCGCGAATCGCGCTTTCTCAGGCGTCAATGACTACTCCTGTTGGGGGTATTGTTACGCAGGTTAATGGTTTGTCTGGACAATTTATCTCAGCAGCAGATATTGTGGTTAGTGTTGTTGACTTCTCGGAAGTTTACTTTGATGCCGAAGTTGATGAGGCGGATATTGCGAAAGTTGCTGTTGGCCAAAAAGCAGAAGTGAGCCTTAATTCATATCCGGACAGAAGTTTTCCAGGGACAGTTGATAAGATAGTTCCCCAGACGACGACCACTTCAAGCGGGTCTACAGTAGTTGATGTTCGTATAAAGCTTGATGATTCAAGTGGCATTTCAAAAGTTGATGGCTTGAATGGACAGGCAGAGATTGTTGTAAAGGAGAGTAAAAACGTGCTTTCTATATCTCGGGAGTGGTTAAGAGAGGACAATAAGGTTTTAATTCAAGACGGGAAGGTTATAAAACTTGTGGACGTTTCTTTGGGGGTTGAATCTGATGCGAGCTTGGAAGTTTTGGGTGGTCTTCAGGAAAATCAGACTGTTGTTACTAATCCGAGTGCTTATAGGGAGCCTAGGAAAGGAGCCTTTTCGTTTTTTAGGAGGTAGGCAAAAATGAGCTTGGTTAGGTTAAAAAATGTTTCCAAGGTTTACGATACTGGTGGGGTTGCTTTTTATGCTTTGAGGAACGTTAACTTGAGTATTAAAAAGGGTGAATTTGTGGCGATTGTTGGCCCTTCTGGGTCCGGCAAGTCTACATTAATGAACATCTTGGGGCTTTTGGATACGCCTACATCGGGGATGTATGAGCTTGATTCTCGTGAGACCGGCAAGATGTCCGATGATCATTTGGCAGAATACAGGAATCTTAAAATTGGATTTGTGTTTCAGAATTTTAATCTTTTATCTCGTACAACGGCATTAGACAACGTATCCCTTCCTTTAGTTTATGCGGGTGTTTCGGGCGGGGATAGAAAGGCGCGTGCGCAGGCTTCTTTGGAGGAGGTGGGTTTGGGGGATAAATTGAACTCACGTCCTAATCAACTTTCGGGGGGGCAGCAACAGAGAGTAGCAATTGCGCGAGCAATCGTTTCCAATCCTGAAGTAATTCTGGCGGATGAACCAACTGGGAACCTGGATTCAAAAAGTGGAAAAGTTGTGATTTCCATTTTTAGGAAGCTTCACAAGGAGGGTAAGACTGTAATCCTCATTACGCATGATAGAAATGTTGCCAGAAACGCAAAACGTATATACACGGTTCGCGATGGAAAGTTATCTTAGATGCAATTTTTAGAGACCTTACGACTATCTTTGTTTGCGATTCTTGCAAACAAACTCAGATCTTCCTTGACAATTTTGGGGATCGTTATTGGAGTTATGTCTGTAATACTTCTTGTTTCTCTTGTCACCGGTCTGAAAACTTTTATAACTAATGAGATTTCAAGTTTAGGGTCAAACATTATGTTTGTTATCCCGGGGCAAGTTGGGGGAGGGAGAGGGCCGGGAGGAAGCCAGGTTAATAAATTGACTTTTCAGGATTCGGTTAATCTTTCTAACAAATTGGTTTCCAGCGCGCAGGTTTCGGCAGTTACCCAACGGGCGGCGAGGGTAAAATATCTTAATAAGGAAAGTAAGAGTGTAACTGTTGTTGGCGCGCAACCCAACTACCCTTCAATTATTAAGGCTTTGAAGGTCGAAAAGGGAAGGTTTTATAGTTTGTCTGAGGGAAATTCTGGTCTTAAGGTTACTGTTATTGGGCCGACATTGGCAGAGAATTTATTTGGAACTTCTGATCCGTTGGGTAAAAGTGTTGTGATTGCCAACTCAAGGTATAAGGTTATTGGGATTTTGAAGGCTCAGGGGTCAAACTTTGGAATAGACCAGGATAATGTTGCAGTTATTCCTTTGGAAGCATCTTTGCGGGAATTTGGGATACAGAATGTTAACTCGATCTATGTTGCGGCAAGTGCTCCGGAGAACGTGGAGATTGTTAAAAAGAAGGCGGAGACGATTCTTTTGGGTAGACTGGATGAGGATGATTTTACGGTTCAGACACAGGAGCAAACATTGTCAACTGTTTCTCAAATTACTAATGTTTTGACGATTGCTCTCGGAGGAATTGCTGCAATTTCTCTTTTGGTTGGAGGAATTGGGGTTATGAATATAATGTTGGTTTCGGTTACGGAGCGTACTCGGGAGATTGGTTTAAGGAAGGCGCTGGGAGCAAAAAGGGCGGATATTCGTAATCAGTTTCTTTTGGAGTCTGTGACTTTATCGGGACTGGGCGGCGTTATTGGAATAATTGTCGGAATACTCCTCTCCCTTGTTGCCAATCAATTTATTACAACCGTCGTGCCTTTATGGTCGGTCTTGTTATCTTTTGGTTTTTCAACTCTTGTTGGAGTTGTCTTTGGGGTTGCGCCGGCGATACGGGCTGCAAGACTTAATCCAATTCAGGCATTGCGTTATGAATAGTATGGTATTATTTATCTTGTAATGGCTGCGCGTCTAACGGATAAACTGGTACGGCCCGTAAAAGGGAGGATTATTGGGGGAGTTTGTGCGGGAATTGCCGGTAGGTTTGGAGTGAATGTTGCTCTGATTCGAGTAATTTGGATTTTTCTTTTAATACCCGGAGGCTTTCCGGGATTCCTTTCGTATGTTCTTCTTTGGATTGTGATTCCCTCGGAAAAGTAGCCCCACTTGACAAGTCAGTATATTGTCAGTACACTGTACTTACATGTTTATTCAAAAGGTTTACAAAAACGGAAATTCTATTGCTGTGACTGTGCCTAAGCAGTTTGCGCGGGATCTGGGTATTCGGGACGGGTCCGAAATAGTTGTGACAAAGGAAAAAGGTAAGATAACCATCTCTCCTAAAAGGAAAAAGCGCGTTTCTGGTGTTACCCCTAAGTTTATGGAGATGGTGGATACTTTTGCGCGAGAACACGAAGACGTGTTAAGAGGGCTCGCCAAGCGCTGAAATATCTAACCACCGAACAGGTACTGGCGATCTACGACCAGATGATAAAAAGATATGGTGGTGCCCATGGGCTTCGTGATGTGGGACTTTTGGAATCTGCGGTTGCCAGACCTCAGGCCAGTTTTGCGGGAGAGGATTTTTACCCAACGGTTTTTGAAAAAGCTGCAGCCTTAATGCATTCTCTTCTTAAGAATCACCCGTTTGTTGATGGGAATAAGCGTACAGCCTATGCCTCGGCTGGAATCTTTTTGGAGTTGAATGGGTTTGAGTTGGCGAACTTACATAGGGCATCTTTTTTGTTTACCAAAAAGGTGGAGAACACGAAGCTTACTATTGAACAGATTGCTGCTTGGCTTAAGAAAAACTCCAAGGAGCTTGGTCGTTTTTAGGAAAAACGTCTCAACTGGCGTATATTGAAAATAAGAACCTGAAGACAGAACCTTGCTGCTTCGCAGTTAAGAACCTGAAGACAGAACCTTGCTGCTTCGCAGTAGGGAATTTTCTCAAACTAGGCGTATATCGAAAATATGAATTTTCTCAAACTAAGTGTATATCCGTTTTAGGAAAAACGTCTCAACTGGCGTATAATAGGGCAGATGATGACTAGGGCGAACAGGTTGCTTGAGCAGGAGATCAAGAAAGCACAGCCCTTTGCGCGGCCAATTTGTAAGAAGCTTGTGGAGATAGTTTATAGGGCGGATCCAGCGCTTGAGGTTACTACTAAATGGGGTAAACCTACGTTTATCAAACGCGGAATGATTTGTGCGATTTGGCCGTTTTTAAGACATGTCTCGTTTGTTTTTCCAAATGGCGCTGGAATGAGCGACTCCAAGAAACTTTTTAATCACGGAGAAGATAATTTGAACAATCGGATGATTAAGTTTACGGATGCTTCGGAAGTTAACAGAAGCGAAAGAGACTTGATGTTGTATGTGCGGGAGGCAATAAGAATTGATGAGGCGGGGAGGAAACCGGTTGTTCGGGTTTCTCAAACGAAGAAACTTGCTATACCTGCTAATATAAAAAAGAGACTTGTTGAGGAAAAACTATTGGACAAATTTAATAAGTATCCATTTTTCAAAAGGAAGGGATATTTGCAGTGGATTGGGGAAGCACGGCTTCCTGAGACTCGTGAGAAAAGGCTTGTTCAGATGCTGCTAGAACTTCCAATGGGTGTTTATATGAATGATAGATATTAATTGTAGATTCTTGATCTGTGGTCTATTGCAATCACTAAAACCACTTTGTCTTTTTTCTTTATTCGGTAGATTATGCGATAAACTCCCACACGCCAACTTCGTCGACCCGTGAGTTCTCGGATGAGTGGCTTTCCTTGATAGGGAACTTCTTTTATTTCTTGAAGGGCTCTTCGCACTGCGTCTTGGATTCGCGGGGGTAATTTCTCAAAGCTGTTGGCGAACTTGGGGGAGATAAGAAGTTTGTACATTACCAGCCCGTTTGTCTTTTGAATTCCTTCTCTGTCAGGTATTCTCCACGGGCGATTTGCTCCTCACCTTCCTTTATGTCGGCCATCAGTCGTGAGTTGGAGAGAATGTCAAGGGTTTCCTTTAGAGAATCAAGCTCCTTGGCGGATATAATGACGGCTTTGGGTTGGCCGTTTACTGTAATTGTGTACTCCTCAAGCAATTTATCTGCACGGTCAACGAGAGTTGGGAGTTCTTCGCGGGCTTTGGTGATGGGGAGGGTTTTAATCATAAATCTACTGTACATGATTGTGTACATGATGTCAATGGTAGAAGATTGACATGCCCTACCTTTTAGGTAGCTTGCGAAGGGTCTATCTGAAAAGGTAAAGTTTAGGGGTCATGAAAAAGTTTTCCTTTTTTCTTCTTGGGGCTTTGGTTATTATTGTTGTTTTTTGGAAGAAGCCGACGTCTCCGATGGTTCCTTCTGTTGGTAAAGAACCGACTCCGACCTCTTCGGATACTAGACAGATAAGCAGGGAGGTTGTAATGGAAGGTTTAAACATTCCATGGGAGATTGTGTTTTTGCCCGCCTCGCCCGGCGGTGAGATGTTGATTACCGAGCGGCCAGGGAATCTTTTGTTGGTTGGGAAGGATCGGAGGAAAATTGCTGTCCAAGGAGTTGTGCACAAGGGAGAAGGGGGGCTTTTGGGTTTGGCTGTCCATCCGAAGTTTTCCGAGAACCATTTTTTGTATTTGTATTCAACTTATCGAGGAAGTTCCGGTTTAATGAATCGAGTTGAGCGATATAAATTTGAAGGAGGTGAGCTCTCCGAGAGGTTAGTTGTTCTTGATGGTATTTTGGGATCTTCAAATCATGATGGAGGACGAATTGCGTTTGGTCCCGACTATTATCTTTATATTGGAACTGGGGATGCTGAGAATCAAAAGTTGGCACAGGACACGAAGTCTCTAAACGGAAAAATACTTCGGGTTACGGAGGATGGAGCGATGCCGTCGGGTAATCCTTTTGGCAATGCTGTGTATTCTTACGGACATAGGAATGTTCAGGGTTTGGCCTGGGACGAGAAGGGACAACTTTGGGCGACGGAGCATGGACCTTCGGGCTTGCAGACTGGATTTGACGAGCTGAATAGAATCGAAAAAGGAAAAAACTATGGTTGGCCGGATAGAGCGGATCGACAGAAAGAAGGAACAGAAAAGCCGGTTGTTCATTCGGGGGAAGACACCTGGGCGCCATCGGGGGCTGTTTTTTACAACGATAGTGTTTTGTTTGCTGGGCTTGCCGGGGAGGCAATTTACCAGTACAAAATTAGTTCTTCACAGTTAACCACGCATTTTAAAGGGGAATTTGGGAGGATTAGGATGATTACTCGTGGACCTGACGGACAGTTTTATATTTTGACAAACAATACTGATGGGCGTGGAAATCCAAAAGATGGGGACGATAAGTTGATTAGGCTTGGTGCAGGCTTTTTTGAATAGTTTTGGGATTTAAGTTAGAATTCATCCCTATGGCGTCAATTGCTGAGGTTAATCTTCTTGCTCCCCGGGAAAGGTTGCCATATCGGCCTGGGGTTATTGGGATAATTGTTAACGATGAAGGGAAATTTTTGGTTGTGCAGATGGTGACCTATCCTAAAAATGGATGGAGGTTCCCTGGGGGAGGAGTTGAGCTTAGGGAGACTCCCGCACAAGCACTTTTGAGGGAACTCAAGGAGGAGTTGGGGACTGATCAGTTTAAGATTGTGGGAGAGAGCAGGTATCTTAATGTGTATGATTTTCCAAGCCCTGAGATTGTGCAAAGATACAACAAGGGTGGTGGGCGAGATCCAGCGTATAGAGGGCAAATTCAGAGTCAGTTTCTAGTGCAGTTTACTGGAAAGTTAGAGGATATTAGGCCTAACCAATCGGAAATAGGGAAGTTTAAGTGGGTTAGTCGAGAAGAACTCCCCGGACATTTTATATTTCCAGGACAGTGGGAGCAGGCAAGACGGGTTTTGGATGAGCTTCTTCCCGATCCCGAGGTTTCTACCTAGTCAACACCAAGTGTTGGTTTGGTATACTTTCTGTTGTGGCAAACACAATTTATCTTATACGGCATGGACAGACTAGTGGGGATGTGGAAGACAGATACGGAGGAGATTATGATGACTCTTTGTCGGATGAAGGGAGACGGCAGGCGGTGGAATTGGCGGAGGCCCTATCTGGTCGTGGAATAAAAATGATCTTTTGCAGCCCGCTTGCTCGTGCTCAAGAAACCGCGCAGATTGTTAATAACGAGTTAAATGTTACCGTAGAGACTATCCCCGAATTAAAGGAGCGAAATCAGTATGGGATTTTGACAGGGATAGTAAAAGCAGAAGCAAAAGAGAAATATCCTGAGGTTGTTCAAGAAGTAAAAGATTACAAAAACACAATTGAAGCTGCGGAAAGCTATGAAGATTTTAAAAAGCGGGTCGTGGCGGCATTTGAGCAAGTGAGGGGTTCAGGAAAAGAAGCAGTAGCTGTGATTACTCATGGTGGACAGATTCGAACAATCTTCAGAGAGATTTTAAACTTCGGAGAGATTGATGTTAGTGATTGTGCTTTTGCTGTGCTTGAGGGTGCAGGTAATGCTTTTGAAGTGCGAGAGTTGAAAGGAATTACCTCTAGGACGGATTAATTGACAAAGCGAATGGGAGGGAATAACGTTTAGTTAGTATGCGGAAGGTTAGTATGCGCAAGATTGCTATTGTTGGTGCTTGTCTTCTTTTTGTTTTGGTTGCTTTTTCTTCTTCAGTATTTGCGCAATCCACTTTCCGGGAGGATGAGGTCTCAAGACTTGAGAGTGATGAGACTGTAAACGGGGATTATTTTGCTGCTGGGGAGAAGGTTGTTGTCTCGGGGACTGTTCGTGGCGATGCTTATATTGCAGGAGGGAACATTCGGATTGATGGGAATATCGACGGGGATTTGTTGGTTGCTGGAGGGGATATTGAGATTGCGGGTAGGGTCGGAGGGGATGTTCGGGCGGCGGGAGGGGATGTGACTGTTTTGGGGGATGTTGGTAAAAACCTGACTTTGCTTGCCGGTTCGGGGGAGGTTTTGCCGGGGGCAAAATTGGGCGGGAATGTTGTTGCCCTTGGAGGAGATGTTTTAGTTGAGACTCCTGTTCCCGGGTCTTTGACTTCTGCTGCTGGAGGCTTGACTGTTGCTGATAGTGTGGGGAATGGGATAAACGCTTTTGTTGGGGAGTTAAATCTTACTTCGAAAGCTTCTGTCGCAGGCGATCTTACCTATTGGAGCGAGGAGCAGGCGGATATTTCTAAGGAAGCGACGATTTCGGGGAAGGTTATACAAAATAAGCCGGAGAAAAAGGTAGACACGCAGCAGGCCGAGAAATTTTTTGCGGGGATAAAAATCGGATTTGATATATTCTTCTTGTTGTCCGCACTTTTAGTGGGATTGGCTTTTGCGGGACTTTTACCAAACTTTGTGAGGCGCATAAGTAACATGGTTTTGGGTCGCCCCTGGGCAAGTTTGGGTTTTGGGTTTTTGGCCTTGATTGTTATGCCGATTGCTGCCGTTATACTGATGGTTACAGTAATTGGATTGCCAGTCGGACTACTAATGCTGGTTGGGTATATGGCTCTTTTGTGGCTTTCGAAGGTATTTGTTTCCTTTGCTGTTGGAAGGAGGATTCTTGACTTGATGGGGAGAAAAGGAGCAGGGCTTGTTTTGTCTTTGGTTCTTGGTTTGGTTGTTTTGGGTGTTCTTGATTGGGTGCCGATTGTGGGTGGTTTAGTAGGATTTGTTTTGATGCTTATGGGGATGGGTGGGTATTTGTTAACAAAGCGCGAGATGTATATTGAGCTTCGAGAAAAGAAGATAATTTAGAACGTGTAGCTTCAGTATGGTAGAAAAGGTTCTCTTGGCTTGTGGCGGGCAAACTGTTGGATGTGGCCATTTGGATCGAGTTGATTGGGTATGACTTGGGAACCGTTTGCTGTGTTGGTTAAAGTGCCATTGATGCTTGTTAAGACACCGTTTCTAAAAGAGGCTTTGCCTAGTGGGTTGTACTCAAACCCCAACTTTCCTTCCCAGTGAGCGATATTTCTTCCTGCCCAACTGAAGTCCAGTTCAGTCATTTGGGTAAGTTGGGAAACGAGATAGTGCGTCGGGACTTTAAAGAAAGTTCCGGCTCGGGCTATTCTTCCTATCTTTTCTATTTTCTCGTTTCTTAGTGTAGCTAGTTCGTAAACTACTTGCGATTGCTCTCTGCGCCATCCGAAGGACACGGCTCGTAAAGTATTCATTAATGGATCTGTATATATAAGCCTTGCGATCAGAGGGTGACTTGGATTTTCTGTAAAGCGGGTTATTTGTATGACGTGTGCATTGCCGTAAACTGAGTGTTGGTTTAAGGCGACGGTCCAGCCGAAACATGTTTCTTCTTCGTCTTCTGTTAGGGTTAATAGGCCACGAGCCTCGGCGAGTTTTCGTGCTGTTAAGCCATGCTGTTCGCGAACTTCCTCGTGCCATTGTAGGATCCACTCTGCGGTTTGAACAAGTTCGCTTTCTAAAGAAGAATATCTTGATGCCTCTTGGGGGGACTTGGGTGTGAGGGGTCTTTCCTGTTGCATTTGTAGATTCAGGTTAATACTGCCTAATAGATCTTTCTAGTGCATGGAGTTTGAGTCAAAAGACTTGTAGTCAATTGTTCTGGGGTCAAAAGATGTTTAGTCAAAAAGTTTTGACTAAAAAGTGATAGTATAACCGCACATTATGCATCCCCTGAGGAAGAAAATACTTTCAGAGCTTATCTTAAGCTTGGGTTTGCCGTTTTCAAAACTTAAGCCGAAAGATACAGAGAGTAATATCTTTATGTACCACCTGAAGCAGTTGATTGCCGACGGGTTGGTTCTTAAGGATCCAGAGGGCAAGTATGCTTTAACTTTTGAAGGAAAGATATTCGCGGATTACTTAAGTTTTAAGAGTTTTCATCCTCGACTTCAGCCAAAGATTGTTACCATGATTGTTTGTAAAAACAGGAAGGGAGAGCTTCTTTTGTATAAGAAGAAAAGGCAGCCTTTTTTGGGAATGATAACTTTTCCTTTTGGGAAGATTCACTTGGGCGAGAGTGTTCTTGCTGCCGCGTCTCGGGAGATTTTGGAAAAAACAGGGATTAAAGGGCGCTTGGAACACGAGGGGATCGTATATATAACAATTCTTCAGGGAGACAAAATCCTGTCTTCCATGCTTTGTCATGTGTTCGCCGGGACTAGTTCTAGGAGCAGGACACTCCAGACGACTGAGACGGGAGAGTGTTTTTGGGCGGATATTTTGTCGGTTGAGGCGGATTTGATGCCGGGGATGATGGATGTTTATAAGTTAATACAGACGGACTCCAGAAAGTTGTTTTTCCAGGAATTTACGTATAATTTGTAACCTGCTAGGGGTTGGGGGTTATGGGATGAAGGTTAGGGCTGTGCCTGTTTTATTGGCTCTGCCTGTTCGGCCGATTCTATGGATGTAGTCGGCGTAGCTTTCAGGGAGTTCGTAGTTTATAACATGGGAAACGTTTGGAATATCAAGGCCTCTAGAAGCAACGTCTGTTGCGAGGAGGATCTTGATTTGGCTTTCTTTAAATTCTTTTAAGACTCTTTGTCTGTATCCTTGGGATTTGTTGCCATGGATTGCTCCGGCTTTGAAACCCCGGGCAATAAGTTCTCTATGGAGTCTCTCTATGCCATGTTTTGTGCGGCCAAAGATAAGTACTTTATCAAAACCCTCTTTAACGAGTAGCTCGTGCAGCTGGTCAACCTTCTTTTCGTTACTAATAATCTTAACTATGTTTTGTTCAATGTTTTCGGCAGTGTCTTGCCTTTTTACCGAGACTGTAACTGGGTTGGTAACGAAACTTTCAAGGATTGGGCCAACTTTGGAATTAACTGTTGCCGAGAAAAAGAGAGATTGTCTTACCTTGGGCAATAGGGAAATGAAGTACTTGACGTCGTTTATAAATCCTATATCAACCATTAAATCGACTTCGTCAAGAACAATTGTTGAATAGTTTCCAAGATACAAGGACCTTCTTTGTATTAAGTCTTTTAGTCTTCCCGGGGTTCCGATAACTACATGAGGATTTCTGCCAATTTCGGCTGTTTGGCGCCTCATATTTGCTCCACCGATTATTAAGGTGGAATAAAGATTCATATTTTTCGTAAAGCTTTTGAACTCTTCGTTGATTTGGGCTGCTAGCTCTCTTGTTGGGGCAACAATTAGGGCCTTTTGGGACTTGTCTTGGAAGATCTTATTGATAATGGGGATTAGGAAGGCTGCGGTTTTTCCTGTACCAGTATTGGCAATTCCAATTAAGTCGCGCCCTTCAAGCATGGGTTCGATGCCCTGGTCTTGGATTGGAGTGGGGGTCGTATAGCCTTTTTGGGCAATGTTTTGTTTTAAGATCTGAGGGATATTAAATTCGTTAAAGCTGGTGTTCTTAACCTTTTCGTTAAAAACCTGGTTTGGTGTGGCTTTTTTGATAAAGATTCCGGGATCGTTGACCACAAGAGTTTTCATCCTTCTTTGGGGACGATTTCTGCCTCGGAAAGAACTTCCGGCATTACCTGTACTACCGTTTCTTGACGGTTTACCGAATCTGGAGTTTCTGGATCTCCCCCCAAAGGAGCCTTTTGTCTTAAATTTTTGGAACATTTAAAAAGAGAACTTAAGTCCGGCAGATGTGCCGGTGGAGCCAGAAAGAGGATTTATCTTATCAGTTCGAGGCTCGAATTAAATTAACAAGGTTGATTGTAACACAACTTGGTTGGAAAAGCAAATAGCTATGGGTTGTTTTCCTGTTTCCTGTTGAATTTTTTCGAAGGATCTTTGAGAATGAATGGTCTGGAGGTGATTTCTTGTGAATAAGAATTCGATTTATATATTCGGGATTGTTGTCGTTGTTGTCTTGGGTGTTGGTGGCTTTGTCTGGTATCGACAATATAGGCAGAGTTCCTCGATGGAGGGTTTGGAAGTGGCTCCTACTTCTGCTCCTGCGGAAGTAAGTAGTGGTTCTTCGAGCGCAACTACTGAGGAGGAGGTTAAGGAATTTGACATCGTCGGCTCAAATTTTAAGTTTGACCCCCAGACCATAACCGTTAAAAAAGGAGATCGTGTGAAGATAATCTTTAAAAGTGTAGGGGGAATGCACGACTTTGTACTAGATGACTTTGACGTTTCCACGGAGACACTTTCTGATGGGGAAGAGGAGACTGTTGAATTTACGGCGGATACGGCGGGGGCTTTTGAATACTATTGTTCAATTGGCAACCATCGTGCTGTGGGGATGAAAGGGGGTTTTGTTGTTGAATAAGAGTCTAGGAATGGTTTTGGAGAAGGCGAACGAGGGCTAGTTCGTCCCAGGCGAGGCCGTCTTTTCCGGTTTTGCCTTTTGCGTAGTACGCAAAGTGGGGAACGAGGATTTCCTTCTCGTAAGTTTCAAAAACTGTTGGGTGGATATAGTAGCTTTTGCAAACCTTTACGGTGTTGTTTAGATGTTTTGCGACTTCTTTTACGGTTTTTGAGATAATCTTCTTAACTTGGGTCTTGTCTTTGGGTTTTCCGTTTTTGTAAAGGTCGTTTGCTGAGAGAGAGGTTCCGCCCCAAGTTCTGAAATCTTTTGCTGAAAAGTCGTCATTTGTTACTTCTTTTAGGAAAGAGTTAATGTCTTGAGAATCAACGACATGTCTTTTGTTTTTATCGTCGAAAAACTGAAAGAGTTCGTAACCGGGGAGCTCTATACATTTTTTAATAGTCTTAACGATTGTTGGGTTTGAGACTTCGAGGGTGTTGAAAACGCCGCTCTTGCCACGAAACTTGAAAACTACTTCGCCTTTTTTAAGCTCCACATGTCTGGTTCGTAGGGTCGTTAAACCAAACGAGTTGTTGTTTTCGGAATACTCCTCGTTTCCGACTCTTATGAAGGTGTGTTCAAGAAGCCAGACTATTGTTGCAATTATCCTTCTTTTCTCTAACTTTTTAATACTTAAGTCGTATTTTACCTTTTCCCTAATTTTAGGAAGGCTTAACCCAAAATCGACCATTTTTGAAAACTTGTTTTCCTGGCATATTTTAATCCAGTCCCGGTGGTAGATATATTGGGTGCGGCCGCGCTCGTCGGTGCCGGTTGCTTGGAGGTGGGTATTTTTCTTTTTGCTTATCCAGACGTTTTTCCAGGCGGGAGGAATTGCCAGACATACGATCCGGGAGAGAGTTTTTTCGCTTGTTACTCGTGCGCCGTCTGGTTGGTAGTAGTTAAACTTCCTACCCGCCCTTTGTCTTAAGATTCCAGATGTCTTATTGGAGGAGTAGACGAGCTTCTTTGATCTTAGTTTTTTGTGAAGTTTTTGAGTGTCGGGCATGTCTACATTAACTATATACCTGTTTAATACTAATACTAAATTCTTATTTTCATTGGGTTATACTAAAAGCTCTTTATGTTGGGAAAATTTTTGATTATTTTTCTTGTTGGCTTGGGTTTGCTGTCTGTGTTTCTGCATCGGGACCGTATGTTTGCTTTATTCCAAGGGCGAGTGGTGCAGACAGCCCAAACAGAGATTGTGCCTGAGCCCAATCCGTTGTCAATTGACTATATGCGGGTTCAATCGTATCCGGGAAGTGAAATCAAAACTGAGGAGACCTTAACTTCTGGAAGCAATTATAAGAGATATATTGCTTCATATTTATCTGATGGATTGAAGATTTATGCATTGCTTACTGTTCCGTTGGGGGATAAACCTCAAGATGGGTGGCCGGTTGTTGTGTTTAATCATGGTTATATCCCTCCGGAGCAGTATAGGACTACAGAAAAGTATGTTGCTTATACTGATGCTTTTTCTAGAAATGGATATATTTTGTTTCGGCCAGATTACAGGGGTCATGGGAATTCCGAAGGCAATCCAGAGGGAGCGTATTACTCGTCTTCGTACACAAGAGATGTTTTGAATGCTGTAGCTTCTGTTAAAAGGTATTCTGAGGCAAATTCTAACCGTATTGGGATGTGGGGACATTCTATGGGGGGACACATTACGCTTCGAAGTATGGTTACCACAAAAGATATTAGGGTTGGAGTTATTTGGGCTGGGGTAGTTGGTTCGTACCAGGACATGGCTGAAAGTTGGAGAAGAGCGCGGCCGTGGGTGCCTTCGCAGAGCGAACAGGCGTTTCGGAGGCCTGGGAGGCAGGCGCTAATTGACAAGTACGGTGATTTTAGTAAGAACCCAGAGTTTTGGAGGTCTATCTCTCCAATATCTTATGTCTCGGACATTTCTGGGCCTATACAGATACACCATGGTGCCGAGGATTCTCAAGTGCCATTGGTTTTTAGCGAGAAGCTTGATGGGGTATTGAAGGCAGCGGGCAAAAGTGTTGAGTTTTATAAATACGAAGGGGACGACCACAACATAAGTGGCCACCTATCCCTTGCTTTGTCTCGGTCTGTTGAGTTTTTTGATAAGTATTTGAAGGACTGATTTTGGCTAAGCAGAGTTTTAGTTAGATACTTGTTTCAGTTTGGTAAATTGCGACTTTGGGATGCGGATGTAGTAGTTGGTGTTTTTGCCTTCTTGGAAAAGTTTTTGGTCTGCGCCTAAAAGAAGTAGATCTACAAAGTTGCTTTTGTTGCTTCCGCCTTTTATTGTTGAAACATACGGATAGTTGTTTTTGGCGTCTTCCGGAATGTCGAGTTTGGTTAATTCAACTTTGTCTATGGGGCTTATAAAAATCTCGCCAAAAGTGGTTACCAGGTAATATAGATTGTCGTCTACTTCGACCAGTCTTACCCAATTTACTCCGGGTTTTTCGAAGTTAATTTGTTTGCTTTTCCAGTTTCCTGGCTTTCCAGTTGTGTGCCAATGGCTTGTTGCCGAGAATGTATTCTCGGGATTTAAAAACTCTTTATAGAGAATATGGAGCGTGCCGTTTTTGTCTTCGTAAAGATCCTCTTGCTCGAGTAACCTTGATCTTGATTTGGCTAACTCATGGTTTGATAAGTCTACGATCATTTCGTTTTTCCAGGTTCCATTTTGGTATTGAAGGAACATAATTTTTTGGTAGATATTGGGGTAACTTATAGAATTTGTGGGTGGGACATAGTCGTCTTGTATGGGTAGTAGATAGACAGAGTCAGTGGAGACTAGAGTGAAAGGATAAAAATAGTCGTGTTGCAACCCGTCCACGTAAGCGTGTTGCCAGGACTCGTCGGTTGGCTTTTTAAAGTAGATATGTTCCGATTGATCTTTGTAGGCGGGGTTAAATTTGGTTAGTCCAAAAGAGATCACCATGGTGTCGTCTTGACCAATTGCTGCTCCGACTCTTATGTTGGCGGTTTCTGACTTACCATCGTTGTCAACGATTAGTTCTGTTTTGAAGTTTTTAATGTCCCCTGAGGCGGAATCGGGGAAGTAGTAATGGAGGATTTTTCCCAAGGAGTCGTTTGCTTCAACGTTGAAAGGTTCAAACACAAAAGCGTGAAGAATTCCGTTTGAGTCTATAAGTAAGTTTCCGGGACGGGAAGTGGGGAACATTGCGCCTTCTTCCCAAGACTTGTCGCCGTCTTTTTTCACAACAACAAACCGAGAAGTAGTCTTGTTACTGTCGTCGTCATTGTCGATGTAGTAGCTGAATACTGTGTCTTTGTGTCTGACAATTTTTTCTTGGTTATAACCCCACCAAGTTGCGTCGGGGGAATGAAACTTGCTGCCTTTGATTTTTTCTACAAAAACCTCTTCTTTTTGGGTTGGAATTATGAGCGAAGGTAGAGGGGGTTTTGAAACAAACAAGCCTAGGAAAAATGCTAGAGGGAGGGTGAGAACAAGCAGTACGATGATGGGAGAAAGGCCATTTTGGGAGTTTACACCGAGGCTTTGTGAGGTGGGCACATCTCATCTTAGCATAGCTTTTTCTGATGGTAGATAAACATTGTACGGCCGTTATAGTTTTGTCTGTTTGTGGAAATTCTTTTGCAAGAAGTGTTACAGTCAAAGCTAGTGTTAAGACGTGGCTTTGCCCCAATAGTTGCCATTGTTATCGTCGCTGCTGCTTTAGTAATTTTTGGTTTCAGGTTTTTCTTGGGGCCTACAAAAACTATAACTCAAGTGTTTAAGGGAGGAGCAAACGAGGGCAACTGTCGGTCGGGTTCTATCGCAAAATTTGATACGGAGTTTACTGACTTTGAAAAAATTAATGCCATAAATCCTATTGGAGGGATTGGAGGTGGCTCTCCTGGCAGAAGCTATATTGGAGTTGTAAAGGAGGTGGAAGTACCAGTTTACAGCCCAACAGATATGATTTTGGAGAATATCATCTTTGCCAAGAGACCGTTTGATCCGTTAACTTCTATAACTAAAACTGACTCAAAAGGTGAGTACGGGCTGTATTTTAGACTGAATTGTGACATGACTTTGCTGTTTGACCATATAGATAGAGTATCAGATAGAATTATGACAGTAGCTCCCAAAGAACCTTCAGAATCCTCAAGAACAGATAACAACCCACCTGTTAATATTGAAATTAAAAAAGGAGAGCTTTTGGGTTACACAAATGGCACACCACAAGCCCGTACTTTTGATTTTCTGGTTATAGATAGATCAAAGCCAGCTACTCATATAAATCCAAAGAGGTGGGAATGGGAACAGGCAGTTTATGCTCAGTGCCCTTATGATTATTTTACAGATGAGCTTAAAGAGAAATACTACGCAAAAATTGGTGAGGTGATAGAAAAATCAACAGGGCGTGAATTTACTCCTTCTGGAACTTGTGGGCAGCTTTCCTATGATGTACCGGGGACTGCTTCTGGGGGCTGGTTTAAAGGCGAGAGTACAGATACAAAGGGAGATTATTTGGCAATTGCCAGGCAAGCAATATCGCCAAAAAGGGTGAATGTTGCTGTTAAGAAAGACGGCTTGTTTGATTCCGATTCAGTAATTAGGGTTGACTCGGCAGAAGTATTTCCGGATGAAATTAAAGTAGGTGATGAGGAATGTTATCAAGATTCAAATCAAAACAAATGGGCCTACATAAAATTAGTATCGGAGAAGGAGCTTTCTATGGTTCGCGGAAGCGGCTCTTGTCCATCAACTTTTCCTGAGTCAGCAGCTGAGATGTGGGAAAGATAAAGTTTGACTTGCAGGTGGTTAGATTGGCAGGACTTGGTTTTTACTCCGCAAGTTCTGCCTCGCCCAGTTTTTCGGCTAAGACTTCTAGGTTTTTGGGGGCATAGGAAGTCAAGTCTATGCCGACCCTTTTTGCTGCTATAAGGCCTTGTACTACCCTTCGGGCGCGGAGCGCCTCATGGGGTGGGAGGTTGTGGATTGTTAATTGTATTGGGAAGCGTTGGTTTGCGGAGTTTGTTATGGTTAGGCTGGCTGTCAGGATGTTCGTAGTAACTACAACGTCAGTTACGTCTTCAATTAAAGCGCTGTGCACCTCTTCGGATCTGAAAAAGTAATGATGTATGCAGTTGATTTTGTTCTCGTCGATTGTTAGTTCGTCAGGAAAAAGGTCAAAAGGGAATATAGACCGTGTTTTGTAGATTATTCTGTGGGAGGAGGAGGCGAGATCTGCAAAGTTGGCTTCTTGGTCCAACAAACCCCCTAGGATCTTTGTTCCGTGGAGGCTAGTGTAGAGCCGGCCTTGCGTGTAAGGGTAGGAGATCATGTCTTCTCTGGTAGTATGGTAGCCGAAAAGGGGAGTATGTTTCAGTAATTAAAGTTACAGTTCTGCGCTTAGTTTGGAGAGATCAAAGAAAATTTGGTGGCCTTTGTGGCTTACGATCTTTTTCTTTTTTAGCTTTTCGATTGAAAGGCTGACTCTTTCTCTTGTTGCTCCAACCAAATGTGCAATTTCCTGATGAGAGAATTTGTATTTTAATGACTTTGAGCTGTCAGGTCCGCTTCCAAAGTGTTTGGCAAGATAAAGAAGGATTGATACTACGCGCTTATAAATATCGCCGAATGTTGTTACTTCTATCCTTCTTTCAAGACCATCGATTCCCCGAATAAGTCTTCTTGAGAGTTTGTATGCAAATTGTGGGTTTTTGTTTAAAAATTTTATAAGTTCTCTTTTTGGTAGAAGGGTGGTGGTTCCCGGGGTTAGAGCCTGGAAAGAATGGCGATTGGGGATGTCGCCGAGTGCCCAGGTGAGAGGAAAATATGAGCCTGGCTCGAATATGTGGATAGTTAGTTCTTCCCCCTCTTCGGAAATAATGAACTCGCGGACGAAGCCTTCGCGCAGGCAGAAAAGCCTGGCTGGCTCTTCTTCTGAATGAAGGAGAATTTCCCCCTTTTTGTATTTTTTGGAGGGAAAATTTAAAAGGAGTTTTTTGAAGGAAGGGGGTGTGTTTTCCACAACTTTAAGACCGATCATACTCGGATATTGGTGGTAGTTCAATAAATTGGTGTAGCGCTATCGAATGCAAGAATTTGCTCAAGTTAAATTAATAGCTGTCAAGAAATTCAACTAGGTTCTTCCTTTTGATGGTTATATAACTTGTGTAGCATAATGCTCTCATAAGCGCCTCAGCCAGTGTCGCAGGACCCGCTGAGGTTTTTGTTGCCAGAAGCTACAGTAGGTAGTGGTGTTTTGTAAGTTTAAACAAGTTCCTCACAAAAAGAGCCGTTAACTGTTTCTGTAATAACTTCCGTATAACTCAATTAGTACTTGACACTATTTTTGTATGTAGATACAATGTAATTACTATGATAAGCAAAGCTTGTCACAAACTAGGTTTATGATAACAACAATTATTGATATAGGAAATTCTCGTGGAATACGCATACCTAAACCCTTACTTGCTGAAAGTGGTCTTGGGGAGCAGGTTGAGTTGCAGGTAAAAAAGGGTGAGATAAAAATTATTCCAGCAACCATAAAGGTTAAGTTTATAGCAGATACATTGTTGTTATCTGAAAAGACGCTTGCAGCTGATTGGGATCGACCTGAGGAGGATGAAGCATGGGCAAGCTTGCAATAAATGTCGGCAGCGTTATTCTAGTTACCTTCCCGTTTTCTAATTTAAAAGGCCAAAAAGTTCGCCCAGCTTTAGTTTTGGCAAATGTTGAGTTCGGTAATCTGATTTTGTGCCAAATTACTTCAAAGCCTTATACAAGCAAGATAGCTATTTGTATTAAAGATAAGGATTTTTCTAAGGGGAGTTTACCAGTTACAAGCTATGCGAGGCCAGATAAATTATTTACAGCAGATGTTACTATCGTTAAAGGTATAGTTGGGGAGTTATCTCCAGTAGTCAAGAATAAAGTTTTAAAAAACGTTCGTGAATTGTTCTCCTAATATGAAAGGTCAAGTTTAAGATGAAAGTCGGGATAGTGGGGTTGCCAAATGTGGGGAAGAGTACATTGTTTAATGCCCTTCTTAAGAAACAACAAGCTTATGTTGCGAACTTTCCTTTTGCGACGATTGAACCAAATGTGGGAATTGTGCCGGTGCCTGACAGCCGGTTAGATAAATTGGCGGATGTAGTTGAAGCAGAGGGGTTGAGCCCTTCGGCTTCGCTTAGGATTTCACGACCTCCTGTCGTACCGTCGGTCGTTCAATTTGTGGACATTGCGGGTTTGGTTGCTGGGGCTTCGAAGGGCGAGGGGTTGGGGAATAAGTTTCTCGCGCACATCCGGGAAGTTGACGCAATTGTGCATGTTGTGCGGGATTTTTCGGACCCGGATATTATCCGAGCTGGATCCGTTGATCCGAAAAGTGATTTGGAAATTGTTCGTATGGAACTTGAGTTGGCAGACTTGGATACTTTGGAACGTAGTAAGAACAAGAAAAGTGAGGTTGACCGAAGCTTGCCATTGTTTGGCAAAAAGCCTATTTTGGTCGTCCTGAATGTTGACGAAGAAGAACTGACAAGCGCAGACGCACGTGCGGAGGAATTTGCCACTTTGACTGGTTTGTCTAAGGATCAGGTTGTTGTGGTTTCGGCGAAAGTTGAGTCGGAATTGGCGGGGTTATCGGTTGAGGACGAAAGGGAGTATTTAGCGCAGCTGGGGATAAAGGAATCTGGATTGGAGAGGCTTATTAAGAAGGCGTTTGCCACACTTGGATTAATTACTTTTTTAACTGCAGGGGAGAAAGAGGTGCGGGCATGGACCATTCGGCGCGGTGAGACTGCGCTCAGGGCAAGCGGCGTTATCCACACAGACTTCATGAGCAAGTTTATTAAAGCTGAAATTGTGGGGTTTGAGGATTTTATAGAGGCCGGCGGGTGGAAGAAATCTCGCGAGTTGGGAAAAGCAAGACTTGAAGGAAAAGAGTATGTGATCAAAGACGGTGACGTTGTTGAGTTCAAGATTGGGGCTTAGGCGTATTTTCTCTTACTGCGCTCAACTATTGCAGTTTCTGTATCTGGCCATTTGTTGCTCAAGTCTTTTCGGGCTCGCCAGATGAGTGTTTTAACCGCACTTTCGGTTGTTCCCATAATATTGGCTATTTCTACGTATTCATACCTTTGGGTTATCCATAGGATGAGTGCTTGTCTTTGCCTATCTGGCAGATCTTTGGAGTGCTTTTCTAGCCACTGTATTGCTTCCTGGGCAATTGCGTGTTCTTCGGGATTAACACCGCCTGCATGTTGCATTAGTTGATCTATCCTGAATGCTGTTTTCTCTACTGAGAACCAGCGGACTAGAGCTCTATGGCGGTAGTGGTCGATTGCGGTCCGGATGGTTACTGTTTTGAACCAGGGCCAAAAATCAACTGATCCTTGTGTTCGTGGTAACCCTCTTAGCACTTTGATGAGGATGTCTTGTGTGAGTTCCTCTGCGTCTTCAGGTCGCAGACCGAATGAATACCTCAGAAAGCTGGTTGTTGGTTCTGCAAATCTGCTGTAAATAGCCTCGAATGCTCTTATTGCTCGTTCTCCCTTCTCGTTTTGGATGAGTGTGGCGAGTTCACTCCAGATTTGATCGTCTGCTGGAACTGGTGATGTTCTGTGCATTTCTACGGCTAAGTCAAACCTTGCGGCCATTCGACCTGGCACGGCTGGTCGTTGAGTTTTGGGTGGGTAGAACTCGCCCGGTACTACGGGATTGTCGGCTTGCCTTTCGATTGTCATTTTTCAGTGTAATATATCATAAACCTTAGGGTTTTTGGGTGTTTGGGCTTTTTGGTTGTGCCTGTCGTTTGTTGGGTTGGTATTGTCCTCTCTGGTACTTTTCTGGAACTGGCTCTTTTAATTTTATTCGTTCGTAAAGTATGTGAGCAAAGGAGGCGGGGATGCCAATAGCTTTGGCGGCGTGCGTTAGGTTTATTGGTTCGCCCGGTTTTTTTCGTCTGTGGGTTCTGAGGTGTTTAGCTAGTTTTTCTTGGGTTTTTCCTACTGGTGGATTTTTGCGTGGTATCTCATCATTTCTTACAAGTCTTCTTCTCGAATGCATTACTTTTGATTCTGTACTGCCAATATATCCTGCGATTTGCTTACTTGTCAGGTTGGGTCTTGTCAGGGTGATTACTCCTACTCTTTTGTCTCGTGCTGTTGCTGCTTCTGGGGTTGGGTTTTGTGATCGAATTCTCTTTTTCCTTATTAATCTGTTAACGGAGTGATGGAGTACAGATTTTGTTATTCCAAGCTGTTTGGTTTGTTCGTTTCTGGTTAAACTAGGTTGAGTATTTCGTAGATCACAAACTTCATTATCTGTGATTTGCGCACGTTCAAATCTGTCTAGTTTTAGATTGTTGAGTAGGGTTTTCCACTCCGTTTGAAGTGTGAGTCTTGCTATTCGGACTCCTTCAATACAGGTTGATGGTTTTAGGGAGAATGCCTCAGCAATTTGGCGGTACTCAAGCCCTTGTCCTACTAAATATCGTGCGAATAACCAGGCTCTGTCTTTTGGGTCGACGACCAATTCTTGTATAAGTCCTAGTTCTGTAGGATAAATTTGTAGGACATTTGGGTTTTTGTTGTTAGGGGTTTTTCCAGTCTCCCGTTCTCTAAAGATGGCTATGGTGGCATGATGTTAACATACTTCTTAGTTTAACTTGTCAGGCTTGATGCTTCCTAGCAAGGCTGGTATACTTGGGTCCGAGTATGAAAAATTATGAATTGACTTTGATTTTGGCAGACCTGCCTGCCGGCAGGCAGGAAAAAACTTTAGATAAGATAGGGAAGCTGGCTTCTTATTCGGGCGGAAAAGTGGTAAATACTACTTCTTGGGGGAAAAAGGATCTTTTTTATCCTATTAAAAAAGTGGCTTCCGGCGTATACTATTTTCTAGATTTAGCGCTTCCTTCGGAGGCAGCGCCGGTTGTTAACAGAGAACTTGAGATTGATGACGACGTCCTTCGCCATTTGCTGGTTGTTGCTGAAAAAGTAACAATCTCAAAGAGTAAGGTGCTAAATACTGAGTCTGAAGTGGTTGTTGAAAAAGTTAAGGAGGAGAAAGTAGAAAAGAAACCAAAGAAGACAGCTGAAAAGGTTGTGAAGAGAACAAGAAAGAAGGGGTAAACCCAAGGATAATATGGCAAGTCGCTCGCTAAACAAAGTTTTATTAATAGGGAACTTAACTCGGGATCCGGAGCTTCGGTATACTCCTTCTGGGAGTGCTGTTTGTACGTTTGGATTGGCTACCAACAGGCAGTGGAATACTGACGAGGGTGAGAAGAAGGAGGATGTAGAGTTTCATACTATTGTTTGCTGGAATCGGTTGGCTGAGATAGTTTCTGAGTTTTTAAAGAAGGGATCTCAGACATATATAGAGGGTAGGCTTTCGACCCGAGAGTGGGAGGCACAGGATGGTACAAAACGGCGGACTACTGAGGTTGTAGCAAGTGAAGTGATATTCCTTGGGGGGAGCGGAGGAGCTGGTGCGGCCGTTTCCCGCGCAGATGACCTAGATGTGCCTGTTGATTTTGGGAGTGCGGAACCGGTAGTGAAAGAGAAGGAAGCAAAAAGCGACAAGAAGAAAGAAGATCCTAAGGAGGAGCCGGAGGGGGAAGATATTCCTTTTTAGCTTATGCCAAAGCGCAAGAAAAAAGACGAAAAGAAAGACAGAAAGAATTTAGTAGCGCAGGCTCCTCGAAGAGTTTTGGTTTGTCCGTTTTGCCAGACAAATACGATTCCTACCTATAAATCTCCAGAGGAATTGCAAAGATTTGTTTCTGACCGAGGAAGAATCCTTCCTCGCTTGCGGACTGGGATTTGTGCTAAACACCAAAGAAAACTTGCACAGGCAATAAAGCGGGCTCGGCATTTAGCCCTTTTGCCCTTTTCTGTTAGGCCACGATAATATGCGACTTACCCTGCCGAAGATTAGAAAATTCTCCTTTTATGCTGGAGTACTCCTCTTAACTTTTGCTACTGGATGGTTTGCTCGTGAACGGATTGCCGGACTTGGTTCTTCTATTCCTCTTTTGGGAAATGTTTCCGTGGATCGCACTGTTCCTTCAAATCGTTCGGATGTTCATTTTGGTTTGTTTTGGCAAGTTTGGGATAAGCTTGAGAGTGATTATTATGATAAATCCAAACTTAATAAGGAGGAGATGGTTTTGGGTGCGATCAAGGGTATGGTTTCTTCTCTTGACGATCCGTACACTGCTTTTTTGCCGCCCGAGGAACAGAAACGTACCCAGGAGGATTTGTCGGGAGAATTTGAAGGGGTGGGGATTGAGATAGGTTTTCGTGGAGCGCGACTGACGGTTATTGCCCCACTTCCCGGAAGTCCTGCTGAAAAGGCGGGGGTTCGTGCCGGGGATTATGTTGTTGGAATTCAAGATAAAGATAAGAAATTAGACGCGGGGACTGGAGGAATGTCTTTGATTGATGCAGTTGAGGCTATTCGGGGAAAGGCTGGAAGTAAAGTTACGCTAATTATTAGTCGAGAAGGGACGGATAAGCCTTTGGAACTCGCGATTGCCCGCGCAAAAATTGAGGTTCCTTCTGTGGTTTTGACATTTAAAGGGGAAAAGGAGGATGTTGCGTATCTTCAACTAAAGCGATTTGGCGGTAACACTGATCCAGAGTGGGTAGAGGCGGTTGAGCAAATTAAGAATAGGAATCCGCGCGCTTTGATTCTTGATCTTCGTAATAATCCTGGCGGATATTTAACTGGGGCGACGGACGTTGCATCGGATTTTTTAACTTCGGGTACTGTTGTAATTCAAGAGGGAGTTCGCGGCAAAAAGGAGCTTAAAGCAAATGGGATTCCTAGACTTCCTTCTATAAAAATGGTTGTTTTGGTAAATGCCGGTTCGGCTTCGGCTTCCGAGATCGTTGCTGGGGCTTTGAAGGACAATAATAGGGCAAAGATTGTGGGGCAAAAAACTTTTGGGAAGGGAACGATTCAGGAAGCAAGACCGATTAATGGAAATTCTGGGCTCCATATAACTGTTGCCAAGTGGCTTACGCCAAACGGGACATGGGTACATGAGAAGGGATTGGAGCCGGATATAGAGGTAGAGGACAAACAGGATACAACGGATATTGATGAACAACTTCAAAAAGCTTTAGAGCTTCTCTAGGGTGCTATACTTTTTAAGACTAATGGAAAACGAAGAGAATACTCAAAGAAACCCGCTTAGGTTTTTGGTTGGATTGGCGATATTGGTTGTTGTTTTGGTATCTGTTTTTGGCGGAGCCTTGGCGGATAGGATATTTGGGTTAAGACCTTTGGATCGGTTTTTCCCGCGAAGTAGCGAGACGACCAGCGTACAGAGGCAGGTTTTGGCCGAAGAGTCGGTTACTATCGAGATAGCTAAGAACGTTTCTCCTGCGGTTGTGACGATTGCGGTTGAGGAACCGAAGAGGAGAATTTTGGAGTTTGACCCCTTTGAAGGTTTTAAGTCCCAAGAACAAGGAGGGCAACAGGATATTGCGACAGGATTTATTGTTGACTCGGGCGGACTGCTGGTTACAAACAAACATGTTGTTTCGGGAGGTGGAAATTACAAGGTTATAACCAAGGACGGGAACGAGTATGAGGTTAAAAAGATCTATCGAGATCCAGCAAACGATTTGGCGATTCTGAAGATTGATCCTTCGGCGGGCTCAGGACAAGTGCTTCCGGTGGTTAAGCTTGGAGATTCTGATTCTTTGCAGGTGGGACAGTATGTTGCTGCTATTGGGACTGCGCTGGGGGAATTTAGACATTCTGTAACTACAGGAGTGATTTCTGGGATAGGGCGCAGTATTGATGCGGGGAGTGCTAATCCCTTTGAAGGATTTGCGGAGCGACTAGATAATGTTATTCAAACGGATGCTGCAATAAACCCCGGGAATTCGGGAGGGCCGCTTTTGAATAGTCTAGGAGAAGTTGTAGGGGTGAATGTTGCTGTTGCTGTTGGGGCGGATAATGTTGGTTTTGCTCTTCCTGTTAACTTACTTCGCGATTCAATTGATCAGTTCCATAAAACAGGAGATTTTACGAGGCCATTTTTGGGGGTTCAATATCAGATGATAACGCGTGATGCTGCATTGAGGAATGAGATTCCTGAGGGAGCGTATGTTCGGGAAGTGGTTTCTAACTCTTCGGCGGCTGGTGCTGGGATAAAAGTAGGGGATATTATAACTCGGTTCGGAGGAGAGAAGTTACAAGCTGATAATGGAGGATTGGCGGTTTTGGTTAATAAATACAAAGTTGGGGATAGTGTGCCGGTTGAGATTTGGAGAAATGAGGAAACAGTAAAGCTTCAAGTAATTTTGGCAGAGGCTTCATAGGCGGACCCTGGACAACTGGGGTTTGGGGGAGTATTCTCATGGTGAAACTGCTCTTTTGATAGGGGCAGTTTATTTTTTTATGCCAAAAGGTAGAGGTGGAAAAGAGAGAACAGGAGAGTATGAGGTAAGCCCTGAGGTTATTCGGGGTTCTCCTATTCGTATTCCCGCTATTGTGGGGAGGGGAAGCGGGGGTGGTTTTGATGTTGAAAACTTGTGTGTTCCACAAGGTTGGGGAGGGGTGGTTGGTGAGCTTGGGAGTATTGACGAAGATAGAATTCAGCGGATGTTTGCTGAAGATTGCAGGGGTAGGGGGTTGGCTCCAGGTAGGGTTGTGCTTGATCCTTCTACCCATCTTTTGCGCGAAGTAGGCTTGACAGATAGCGACGGTCGTGTGGGTAAAGTAGCTTTGTCTGAGAGTTTGGCTTATCGTGAACGAGGGATATATGAGATGGTAGGAGTTTTTAGTGCGGATGCAGCGATTGCTCTTACGAAGGTTGTTGCTCAACTTTTAACACCGCTTACTATTAAACTGCAGCCTGAGAGGCCCCTTGTGCCTTATGTTGATGGTAGATCAAGAGGTTTTCCAGCTGTTTATTATTCGCGTAGCTTAGTTGTTCCGAGGGAATGGCTTGAGCCTGGGGATGAACTTACGACGGAGCGTCAAAGATTTTCCTTTCTTCTGGAAGCTAGCAATATCGCCGGAAGGTTTGGTTTAACACTTGCGCGACGTGCTTGGCAGTTTACAGAGAGAGGGTTGCTGAGAGATATATGTATAAAGGAAGGGAATGCTTGCACGTATTCCATAGAAACAGAAGATTCGATACATCCGAACGAGTATGTTTCCCACAATGTGGATACACCCCACCAGGCTTTAGCTCTGCACGGAATAGTGGCGGCGCATGTGAATTCTATTCTTGACCGAATAGAGTTGAAGCGTGAGGGTTAATTCAAAGTCTGTGTTGCTTCGAGGACTTTGTCGAGGTTGCCGTCGACGATATTTTCCAGGTTTCCGAAACTTTTACCAATTCTGTGGTCTGTGATTCTGTCTTGAGGGTAGTTGTAGGTTCTCATCTTTTCTGAACGATCTCCGGAGCCGATTGCAGAGCGAAAGCCAGCAAGTTTGGTGCGGCGTTCTTCTTCTTCGCGTTGCGTTAATTTTGCCGTTAATAAATCCATTGCAATTTGGCGATTTGCTTCTTGGAAACGTTCGGTTTGCGCGGTAACTACGATTCCTGTTGGAATGTGCGTTAAACGGACTGCGGTTGAAACCTTGTTAACGTTCTGGCCGCCGTGGCCTCCTGCTCGGTAAAACTGAACGTCTAGATCGTTCGGGTTAATTTGGACCTTGTTTTCGGATATATTTGGAACTACGGCTACTGTTGCTGTTGAGGTATGGATTCTTCCGCGTTTTTCGGTTGCCGGCACTCTTTGGACTCTGTGGACTCCGGCTTCGTTTTTCAGGAGCGTAAATACCTTTGGGCCGGATATTTTTACAGTTTCGTCGTCAACGGGGGTTACCTTCCAGTTTTTTTTGGCGGCATACCGCATATACATGCGCATTAAATCTGTGGCCCATATATTTGCTTCGTCGCCTCCTGCTGCGGGGCGGACCTCGAGATAGGCTGTTTGGTTGGTTGGGTACATGAGGTTACTTTGCCCTCAATGCTTCTAGGGTTGTGGGGCGAGAGAGCTCTTCTTCGATCTTTTTATTTCTTTTTTCTTGGCGTCTTAACTTTTTACTTACTTTTGTTTGGTCCTCGGTTACTATTTGTTTGGCTTTGAAACGATCAACACGGCCGGCTGTGTCGACATATCTTAATTGGCCGGTAAAGAACGGGTGGCATTTGGAGCAGACGTCTATTTTTATTTGGGGCAAGGTTGAGCCGACTGTGAATTTGTTTCCACAGGCGCAAGTTACTTGGGCTTCCGGATAGTATTGAGGATGGATTTGGGCTTTCATTGCTAGGGTAATTATAACATCTGAGGCTGAGGAGGGCAATGGTTGGGTGGCTGAAGTGGTGGGGTTACTCCTCAAGGAGTATGTTTTCTATGGGGCCCAGCTCCTCGTCCTCAACGAAGCTTTGATAGCCCGCGGCGGTGTTTGCTTTGGCGAAGTAGGCGAGTATTTCTTCGGGATGTACCCATTCTGTTTTTCTTTTGCCCAAGTAGTCTTCGTACGAACTTGGTTGTGCCTGCCAGCCTTGCAAGGTGTATCCTTGCGAGGCTAGGGCTTGTTTGTGGATATATTTTGATAGGTAGATAAACTGAGGTTCGGTAACGATTGCTACTGCTTTATATGTATCTTGATATAACGAGCCTACTCTTTTGTACTTTCGGTTGACGTACATTGAATATCTTGTTCCGATGGATTGTATGAATTTGTCCATCGAGTTTGGGTTTTTTTGTTTGAGAAAAAAATGGAAATGGTTGGGCATGAGACAATAGGCAAGCAACGTAATTTCGCCTGAGAAGTTATTAAGTCTCAATGCCTTGAGTATGGAATCTTTCTCGTGGTATGGCGTGCTAGGATTACCTAATTTTTGCATAAGCGCTTCTTTGTCTTTTGGGAGGAGATATTCCTTTAGATAGGAGAGAAACACGCCGTAGTCTTGTTGGTCTTGGAAGATTAGTCTTTTTTCTACACCACGATTGTAAACATGATAACAGCCGTCTTCGGAGTATTCTTTGGTTCTATGGCGAGGTGGCACAACCCATGTTAGCATGATGGGTTTAGGCTTGCAAGGTGTATCCTTGCGAGGCTAGAGTGGTTTGGAAGGAGAAAGGGGTGGGCTCGGAGAGATAAGTGTGCAACTTAGGTAGCTGGGTGGCTACTTCTGACGAGTTGCGCTTATCTCTCCGAGGATCTGGGCGGGGGATCTTCTTGGCCTATGTTACCCTATTGGCAGGAGGTTTTCCCATGACTTGACTGGCCAGAGGTGGTACACCCACTTTAGGGCTTTTCCCAACTTGTGGAAAGCGGTGATACTTTTCTGCTGTTCTGCCTCTTCTGGCAGGATCAGCCCGTGCAAGACCATTGCCAACCAGATTGGGTGGACACCCGCTGCTTTAGCGAGGGAGTCCAGCGTGTGGCCTTGGCAGTGGGCTAGGTGGTTCAGCATGGCGCCAATCCCGATGGCTGCCAGTTGCCCCGCGCCGCTGCGCTTCTCCTGTTCCCCCAGCCTCTCTATGAGGAACTCAACCTCTCCCGGAGGGACCTCTTGGTATTCGGTTGGGTTGATTTCGGGCGTGAGGTTGAACATTGTCGCTGTCCTTTCCGGGACTGCATTGGTTTAGCGCGGCCTGCGATCTTCTGCTGCTTGTGCGGCGGCAGCCATGAAGGATGCTACTGCTTGTGTCCGGCCGAAGCGTCCGCGCACGTATGTTTCAGCTGTCGGTTGCGGGGCGGAAAGGTTGGGTTCTTGTGGTGCGCTGGGAGTGCGGCTTTCGCGAAGGGGGTGTACTTTGCCGTTTGCGCTCGAGCGCTGGGCATTTACTCTCCGTCTTGCCTTGGCTGCGCGTCTGTTTGAGCCTTTCAAGGTTCGCTCCCGTTTAGTAAGAGTTTCCGATTTGATTCGGAACAAGCGTAGTGTAGCAGGGGATAGGCGTGTCAACAAGTAGAAAAGCCCTGGCGGCGAACTGCGACGATGCAGCGGCTGCCAGGGCTTTTTGAGAGCACGATTGAGCAAGGTTTTGGGTGGGCGGAGCTAGCTGAGGAAGGAGGCGACCTGGTCTGGCTGCAGATCGATTCCTACTTGGGCCGCGATTCGGACCAGAGCATCTGAGTCGATCTGCTCTGCGGCGCGCAGTCCTCCTTCGAGTTCGTAGACCAGCAAGGGGTCAGATACTCTGGCGCGAGTCGTGAGTTCCTGGACGGTCATGCCTAGGTCTTTCCGCAAGTGCCAAATTGCTCTTCCGAGCTTGCGCAAGTTTTCGTTTGCTTGCTGTATTGGCGCGCCGGGCGAACTCTCCTGTTGTTCTTGAATCTGCCTGGACAGTCTTACTGACAAGTCCGCGAGACTGGTGTGCCCCGTTGTGATCACAGTACTCTTATCTCCTAGTTTGATTGTCTCAACGTGCTTTCAACTTCAACAATGAAGTGATTTGAATTATACGGGGTTTGTTTAGAATTTGGAAACTGGGGAAGGGAACTTGAGAGGTCGCAGGTTGTCGCGGATGCGACCTCTCGGGTGGAGCAAGTGAATAGATGACTTGCTCTTTGGGTGTGATTAGCCGGGAGGGCTGTATTCGGTTATATCTAGTGAAGGATTAGGGTAATATGCCTTCAGCAGTTCTTGTAATGATCTTTCCGACGTGTCTGGGGTGATGAGTTTTCTATCGCTGCCGCCCACAAATTGCAGGTGTGTATAGGAGGGGGGTCTGCGGACCAATATGACGGTGTAGTGTTTTCGAACGTCGGACCAGGCGCCTTCGCTAACCATGAGATTTACATACCAGCTGCGGATGCCACCGTCGCCGTCAGTGTGTACTTCGATAGGGGCATCTGCTCCTAGCGTCAGCTCTGCTAGGGCTGTTAGGTTTCGCTTGACCATTCCGTCAAGTCTTGCAATAGTGCGTTCCAGTCTTACTTCTGCTGCTTCCCGTGCTGGTTTTGCCTCTGCTGCTTCTCTCTCTGTACGCTCTACCTCTGCTGCTTCCGCTTTTCTTTGTGCGTCTCGCTCTTGCCGTTTTTCTTCCAGCCAGCTGTCCCACCCAGTCATTTCTTTGCCTCCGATGTGTGAATGTGCCGCGTTCCAACGCGTGCATGGGCATTATACTCGTTTGCTTTAGAATTTGGAAACTGGGGAAGGGAACTTGAGAGGTCGCAGGCTGTCGCGGATGCGACCTCTCGGGGTGGGTTAGTCGTAGCTTTCGTCGGGGTGGCCCGGGCCTCAGTGGCAGGCACATTCCCTTGAGAGCTATTGTTTCGACCTACTTTTTATCTGGCGGCTGCCCGCGCTCGGGTTGTGCAGGCGCCAGCTAGGCAGGGACTTTTGCTCGGTCAGGCGTGAGTATGTCTGTGTCTAGAGCCTGTTTTACCTTTCTGGCAAGCTCGCCAAGAAGGGAATCGGCTTTGCTTGTGCTGTCGGTGCATTTGGCAAGATGTACTGCAACCCGAGTCAATGCTTCCACCGGCAGCTTGCCTTTGCCGAGTTTGCCTGCGAGAAACAGGGCGTACCATTCAGGATTCGTCTCTGTTGTTGCAGCTACCCGTGCGATATTGCAGCCGAGCTGAGCATGTCTGAGCGCAAACAGCTCTGCAAGCTCGCGCACTTCGGTGCTGGGGCTTCCTCCAAGCTCTTCTTCCAAGGAGCGCTGAGCAATTGTGTCAGCCATGGCTAATATGACTGCGTCGGGCGTGCGCGGGGCGCCATTTGGAAAGGACGAGAGATCCAGGGCATCAAAACTCATTATTTCCTCCACTGGCTTAAGTTGTGGACCTGCGATTGAAATTGTAGAACTAAAAAGGGGTTTGTCAAGTAAATTGACGGAGTAACTCTTCTTGGTCGAGAGTTTTTTGTTCACCCGATTGAAGGTCCTTTACTGTAACTTGGTTATTTTTTACTTCTTCCGGGCCAATTATGACAACGTATTGGATACCACGTTTGTCGGCGTACTTTAATTGTTTCTCCATTTTAACTGTTTCATCGGGGTAAAGCTCTGTGTTGATTCTTGATTTTCGTAGACGGGAGCTGACTTTTACCGATTCTTCTGAAAACTCGGGTGAGAATATGGAGACAAGCACCTGTGGAGTTGCTGCGTTTATGTCTTTAGGAAACAAGGACTTGGCTTCCATTGTTTCGATAAGTCGATCAAATCCAAATGCAAGACCTGTTGCGGGGATAGTGCTACCTGCAAAAATACCGATAAGATTGTCATAGCGTCCGCCTCCGGCCAGAGAAAGTGACGGGTTCTCAGAATCAACTAGCTCAAAGATAGTGCTGGTGTAGTAATCAAGGCCACGAACGACTAATGGGTTAAAGGTAAAGTCTTTATCTTTCACAAAACCCATTTTTTCAAGATACTCGAACAGCTTCTCAAGATTTTCTGAAGGAATCATCTGAGAGAATTTTGCGAGGAACGCATCAACTTCGGTGTCTTCCATTCCTCGTTCAACAAGCTCCTGTTTTGCTGCCTCTTCGCCAATTTTGGGAAGTTTATCGATAACGGTTAAGTATGTTGAATCAATGCCTTCAAAAAGCATTCGATCATTGATATTCATTGTAAGTTTTTCAAACCCAAGTTTTTGTACACCAGTTAGGGCGCAGGCAATAATTTCTGCATCAGCAAGGGGAGAGTCTACTCCGGTTATATCGATGTCACATTGTAAGAATTCACGATACCTTCCGCGTTGTGTATTTTCTGCTCGCCAAACAGGTTGGATTTGGTATCGTCTAAAAGGGGAGGGAAGCTCTTGTCCATATTGGGCAACGACTCGGGCAAGTGGGACGGTTTGATCGTAGCGTAGGGCAACGCGTCGTTTGCCATTGTCTTCAAACCGATACATAAGTTTGTTGCCTTCTTCTCCATATTTACCCATGAGGATCTCTTCGTACTCTAAAGCGGGGGTCTCAAGAGGTTCAAAGCCATATAATTGGAACACCCCTTTCAGAATGTCTATAACATATTCTCGCTTCCGTGCTTCTTGGGGAAGAAAATCCCTGAAGCCTTTAAGTGTTTGTGGTTTGTTCATCTTTTTCCTCCTTTAAGGTATCATCTTCGGTTCTTGGTCTCAATGGTCGGACTTGGAAGTTGGATGTCCACCGCTCGCATGAGAAGCCATGAAAGCCGATAGGGCCACATAAATCATATCGCCTGTCGGCTTCCTGGTTTGTAAGCTTTCGATACCTTCTTTCTGGAAAACCATCTGTATTCTTTGTTTCTGTTTCTTTCATATAAAAACCTCCCGTTCGTTGTATTCCCTTGTCATTCTGAGCGGATGCGAAGAATCTAGATCTTTCGTTTCACTCAAGATGACACATAAAATACAAGGAACGAGAGGTGATTATTTTTTAATGCGAGGCATTAAAAAAGGGACCTCCCGCGGTCCCATCCTTGTTGCCCGATTAGTTGCCTTATCGGACCTCTTAGTGGCGACTCTACTTCGGCAAGCTCAGTATAAACTCGTTGCCATGCGGTGACATCGTCTGTTCTATTTAACGGTTGAACTTCCGTAAGGCATTTTGGCCTTCTGCTTTCGGATCGTGACTCCGATCAAGCGCATTTGATTAACTTGGGGTTATTATCTTATATTGTTGGTCGTTTGTCAAATCGACTCTCTGCTTATAGAATGATGTACATGGTTGATAGCGCGATTATTTTGGCTGGAGGTAAAGGGGAGCGGTTGCGACCGGTTACGAACGATAGGCCAAAATCTATGGTTGAAGTTGGAGATCGCCCGATACTCGCATATCAGGTGGAACAGCTGAAAAAAGGAGGCATCTCTAAGATTGTTTTTGCTTGCAGCTGGATGCGCGATATTCTTCAGGCGCATGTTGGGAATGGTCGCGACTATGGTATTGAAGCTTCTTATTCGATTGAAGATTCTCCTTTAGGGCGTGGAGGAGGGATAAAACAGGCGATGTCGATGCTTAGTGAGCCTTGGGATAGTGTCGTTGTTACAAACGGAGATAATCTTTGGAGACTTGATATTGCTGATTTAATAGAGAAGCATGCTGTAAGCAATGCTATGGCGACTTTGGTTGTTGTGCCTTTGAAAAGTCCGTATGGGATTGTTGAATTTGATGAGGCATATAGAGTCTTGGGTTTTCGCGAAAAGCCTGTTTTGCCGCATTGGGTTAATGCGGGTATTTATGTTTTCTCAAAAGAGATTTACGACCTTCTACCGGACGAAGGCGATCATGAGACTGAAACTTTTCCCAAACTCTCTCCGGACCGCTTCTTGGTTTACAAGAGCGATAGTTACTGGCGTGGGGTTGATACTGTTAAGGATTTGACGGAGGCTCAAAAAGAGGTTAAAGAATTTTTTAGTGATCTTTAGATTTTAGGGGTTTGCCTCTAATGGAGTGGGGGTAGGTTTTGCAGGGGTTTTTGGTGCAAGAGTTGGTTTTGCGGACGGAGTTTTTTCTGACAAGACATGGATTCGGGTTGTTTCGAAGGAGCCGTTTTCGTTTGTTTTTCCAATCGCAATAATTCTGTCGTCCGCTTTTATATCTGAAAACTGAAGAGTTATTTGTTCTCCGCTTTTTTTGTCCTTGGCGGTAGTTGTCGTTTTTGAAGTGGTTTTAACGGTTTGTGATTCTTTGTTGAGGGTCTCAAAGGTTAGTGAGTTTTTTTCTGCTTTAGTTACTTTTCCGAAGAATGAGTTTCTCACTATCCCAATAGGAGATTGGTCGTAAATGACGATTCTTTTTACCTCGATGACGTCTTTGCCGTTTTTGTATCCCATTGCGACAATATACTGATCTAGGCTTAACTCTTCAAATTTAATTTCCTTACTTTTGCCTTTTATTACTTGTAAAAACTTTGTTTCCTCGTCCGTCGACACGAGTTGGATCTTGTTGGAGATAGTTTTTATTTCTAGGGTCTTGTCGGTTATTTGTTGGAGAGTTCCGACTACTCCTGTGGGTTTTTTGGTTAGGGTATCCAGTTTCTCTTTTACTTTTTCCCGGACGAGGTCGCGGACGGAGGGGGTGGCGTCCTCTTGGGCATTTGCGGGAGGAGATAGGCGGTAGGCGATAAGCGACAATATAACTGCTAGTACTACTACTATGACCAATCTTACTGCTTGTTGTTTCTTGTTGTTTTCTTCCATTTATTTAAACTCTGTTGAGTAGATCACCGTTAATGACGTTTCTTGCTTGTTCCCGTTTAAGTCATATGAGGCGACTTTGACTTGGTTTACGCCGCCTGCCAGTTCTATCTCGGTCTTAAATTCGCCGTCTTTGTTGCTTTCGGTAATTGTCTCATAATTTTCGGAAGATAAGACTATCGTTGCTTCTGGGGTTGACGACCCTTCAACCTTTACTTTGTCTGAAGATAGAATTGCGCTGTTTTCGGGGGAGGTAACGACAAGTGAGGTTGGGGTTTTTGGTTTGTTATCTTCTTTAGATCCCTCTTGGGATGTTGTTTCTATCGAGGATTTTATTTTTGAAAAAGAGAAAGCCTTGTTGGCACGCCAAACCCCGAAGGCAATTATTAGTCCGACTAGGCTTCCGACGGCAATAGCAACGAGGACTTCTTTTCTCATGAGGGCTAGGGATTTTTAGGTCTCGGGTGAACATATCACAGAGGGTCTTTTCTGTCAAATGGGTTGGGGTATCTCAAATTGGGAAGAAAGATGTTAACATAGGGCGATGGACATTACTTGGCTGGGGCATTCTTCATTTCGGATAAAAGGGAAATTGGCAACGATAGTTACTGATCCTTACGGGGCTTCTACTGGTTTGAAATTGCCAAAGACGGAGGCTGATATTGTTACTGTTTCTCACGACCATGAGGATCACAACGATCTTTCTCGGATTGGGGGAGATTTCAAAGAAGTTTTGGGTCCGGGGGAGTACGAGATTCGTGAGGTTTCTATTTTTGGGATAAGCAGCTTTCACGATGCTTCTGGGGGAAGTGAACGAGGTCGGAATACGATTTACACCATAAGTATGGATTCTATGCGCCTTTGCCATCTTGGAGATTTGGGACATAGGTTGACCCAAGAACACCTGAGGGAGATTGGCGAAGTTGATATTCTGTTTGTTCCTGTTGGCGGAGTTTATACGATTGGGCCCGAAGAGGCTGTGGAGGTGATAAATGGTATTGAGCCAAAAGTGATCATTCCGATGCACTACTCCCTCCCGGGGCTTGCCTACAAACTTTCTCCTGTTGAGGATTTTATAAAAGAAATAGGGATTACCCCGCAGAAGATGGACAAATATGTAGTTAGTGCAGACAAGCTTCCGGAAGAAAGACAACTGGTAATTCTTGATCTTAAGAATTAATTTTCTATCTTCCCTCTGCCATTGACTGTCCGATTGGTATATTTTTAGTTTATGGCTATTGCTCGTTCGATCAGCGCGTCTGGTAATGGTAACCGTCCCGCCCGTATTCCTCCTCATTCATCTGAGGCTGAGATTTCTGTGCTTGGGGCGTTACTTCTTGATAAAAATGCGATTGTTAATGTAGCCAGCGTCATCGAACCTGGGCATTTTTATGATGATCGACATTCGGCGATTTATTCGGCGATGGTTGAGCTTTACGAGGCTCGAGCGCCTATTGATGTTTTAACGGTATCAGACAAACTGAAACACAAGAAGAAGCTTTCTGTTGTTGGAGGGACATCGTACTTGGCGGAGTTGGTTAACAAGGTTCCGACTGCGGCGCATGTTGAGCATTATGCAAAGATTGTTCGGGATGCTGCTACAAAGCGATTTTTGATGGGGGCTGCCACAAAATTGGTCGAGTACGCATTTGATGATTCTTTGGATGCAGACGAGCTGTTGGATCGGGCCGAACAGAGCGTTTTTAGTTTGACTCAGGCGCATTTACCAAACGTCTTTATTCCGGTACGGGCAACCTTAGCGGAGTCTTTTGATAGGTTGGATGAACTTCACAAACAAGCAGGAGGCTTGCGGGGTGTACCATCGGGTTTCTCGAGTCTTGACGATGCGTTGGCTGGATTTCAGAAGTCTAACTTAATAATTCTTGCCGCTCGGCCGGGAGTAGGAAAGACGGCCCTGGCTTTGAACATTGCGCAATTTATAGCAACACAAGCCAGGCGTCCGGTTGGGATTTTTTCTTTAGAAATGAGCAAGGAGGAGCTTGTGGACAGGCTCCTTATTTCTCAGGCAGATATTGATGCGTGGAGATTGAAAACCGGAAAACTCTCAGAAAACGATTTTACAAAGCTTTCGGACGCGATGGGGGAATTGGCGGATGCGCCTTTATATATTGACGATACGCCGGCTGCAACGATTTTGGAGATGAGGACGAAGGCTAGGAGACTTCAAGCAGAGCATGGATTGGATTTGATTGTTGTTGATTATCTGCAGCTTGCACAAGGAAGAACAAAAGATAACAGGGTTCAGGAGGTTTCGGAAATTTCCCAAGGGTTAAAGAATTTGGCTCGGGAGCTTAAAGTTCCGGTACTTGCACTTGCTCAGTTGTCTCGGGCGGTTGAGCAAAGGGGAAGCAATAAGCCACAACTTGCTGATCTTCGTGAATCTGGGGCAATTGAACAGGACGCAGACGTTGTTATGTTTTTGTGGAGAGAGGACTCGGAGGACAATGAAAATTTCGTTTTGGACATTGCAAAGCACAGAAACGGACCGTTAAGGCAACTGAAGCTCTTCTTCAAAGGGGATAGGATTAGGTTTTTTGAAAAAGATACGAAGAGAAGTAAGTAGATGGGTTAAGGGGTTGGGAAGCTAGTATGGTAGAGGGGTAAGAGGTTAGGGCGATTGACGTTTGAATGTTGTCCATGCCTTAGCGAGATTATAGAGTTGTCTAACTGACTTGTCGTATTCGATAATTAGAATGTCTGTTACGGTAGAGTCCAACTTATATAGGTCTCTTGCCTGCTCGAGGCTGACAATGGTTTCATTGCACTCAGCCATAGCATCGTCTAAGTACTTTTGAAAACCCATTTTTTGATGCCTCTTTGCGTAGCCTTCGGCGATCAACCTGGGGATAGCCTTGCAAGATCGAGACAACTGGTCTTTAAGATCATACTTCTCTGAGTCTGGCAAGCGTGGGATTATAAGTTTGAACACATCCAGCATTGCTTTATATGTGTTCTGATAAACTTCTAGGTCCCGAAAGCTTCTTATTGGATTGGCTGACACGTTTTATTCTACCCTTTTCCTCTTAACCATACGAGCTTCTATGCCTTTTACCTCCTGACTATTTGGTGTAGAATAGGTTTGGCCCCACAATAGAGGAAGGAGGGGTTTTTCGTGTTTAAAATTTTTAAACGATACTATAGTTTTATTTTTCACTATAAGGCAGCTTGTGCCTTCTTTGTTGTTGCGCTTTTGATTTCAAATGTTGCATGGGCTTACCTTCCTGTGTTTTATAAATCATTCACGGAAGCAATACAGAAGAGTGCAAGTTTTGAGGCCCTGCTTTTTATATTGTTGGCGTACATCGGATTGAGATTTTTGGAATTGGTGGGCCACATTTTAACGTATGCTGTTGCCGATTGGGTTGTTATTCGTGCGTCGCGGGATGCAAGGATTGCGGTTGTTAGGAAGATTCAAGATTTGGATTTTGCATTCCATGTAACGCGCAGCACAGGAGGATTGATCTCGGCGATAAAAAGAGGGGACGGTGCCTTTTTTGGTATGAGTCATGCTGTAAACATTCAGCTTGTGGGGATCTTTTTGAAGTTTTTGTTAATGGTTTACTTCTTCTCCCTGATTCGTTGGGAAATTGCGGTACTTATGGCGGTATCGTTTTTTGCAGCAATCGCTGTTTCGAGAACACTCATTTTAAACAACGTTAAGAAGCGGAGCGCATTTAACGATGCGGAGGATGATATTTCGGGGATCATTGTTGACAATATGATCAACTACGAGACTGTTAAGCTCTTTGGGAAAGAAGAGCGGGAGATAACGCGTTTGAGAAGTTCGTTTGTTTCTTGGTCGCAAAAACTGTGGTCCTATTTTGGTTCTTTTAGGTCTATCGACGTAACTATTGGGTCTTTGGTCAACTTGAGCCTGTTTTTGGTTTTACTTTTTTCTCTGAACAAGGCAGCGAGACTTGAGCTTAGCGTTGGCGAGTATGTTTACATATTGGGTTTTGTGACTTCTTTCTTCCCGCAGTTTTTTGAGATGGTTTATGAGTTTCGGAACATTGCAAAGCAGTTTGCTGATATTGAGATTTATTTCTCGTTTTTTGATCGTGAAGTTATTGTCCGTGATCCAGAAAAGCCGGTTGAGCGCCAACATGTTCGTGGTGAGATTGAATTTAAGGGTGTTACTTTTGGTTATCCAGAATCGAGAGGGACGGCTTTGAGGAATTTTAACTTGACGATACGTGAGGGGGAGTCGGTTGCTTTTGTTGGGAAGTCCGGAGTGGGTAAGACGACTTTAGTTAAACTTTTGATGCGGTTTTATGATGTTCAAAAAGGAGAGATAACTATTGACGGATACGATATTCGGAAATTTGCAAAGGCTCGTCTTCGTTCGTTTATAGGCGTGGTCCCCCAGGAGACAGTTTTATTTAATGACACGATTGGTTTTAACATTGCGTATGGCGCCGACAAGCCTTCGCAAAAGGCGATTAGGGCTGCGTCGAAAATGGCTCATTTGGATGAGTTTGTCGGGAGCTTATCGAAAAAGTACGAAACGATGGTTGGGGAGCGGGGAGTTAAGCTTTCGGGAGGGCAGAAGCAAAGATTGGCTATTGCGCGGATGATTTTGTCGGACCCTGATATTATTGTTTTTGATGAAGCAACAAGCCAGCTTGATTCGGAATCTGAGAAAGCTATCCAGGATGCATTTTGGAAGGCAAGGGAGAATAAAACTACGATAATTATTGCACATAGACTTTCGACAGTTGTCCGGGCGGATAAGATTGTTGTGATGGAGCGCGGAAAAATTGTTGAGATGGGGTCACACAGAGCGTTGCTTCAGAATAAGGAGGGGTTATATAAGAGGTTTTGGGATTTACAGGTTGAGGCTTTTTAAGGAGTGTGTGGGCCTCTGTTGGCAAGACGCTTGAGCGTCTTGTTTGTCTCGCTGAGCGAGACGGATGACAGAGGCCTTTTGGGCAGGTGTGGTTACCGGCTACGGTTGATGGTAGTCGCAGCGCGGGTGGCCACAACGTTCCCACTCGGCGCGGAAGATGTC